>OBLU010004861.1_pt1 | contig 12097 bp, 11 predicted proteins | sample 1518681 | NCBI WGS metagenome assembly OBLU01 (sample SAMEA3539304, study PRJEB22396) | soil metagenome | biome: tundra; feature: field; material: soil | place: USA | collected 2010-05 | depth 0.15 m | reverse complement strand
GCGCCAGATTGTGGTTCTGGAAGTCGTGGGTTCAAATCCCACATCCCACCCCACCCCCTCACTCCAAATCGTGAATCCGCGACGGCGAGGCGATGTGCGCTTCCGCCGGGAAGGTTAAGCAACTTTCACGAAGTAACATCTGGTTCCCGCCTGAACCAGCGGTTTAAGCATCCGCCGGCGGCCGAATGGATGTTACATCTTACTTGTTCTCAAACAAAGATAACTTCCCCATTACGGCATCTACTTAGAAGAAGGTCTTGGTAGGGCAACTTACAGAGATGGCGCGGTCTGGCCGTCGGTGAAGACTTTTTCCGCGGAGGGAGCTGTTTCGTGAAGATATCAGTGTTCACAAGCGTTACTCCACTATTGCTTTGCGCCGGCTTGGGCGTTTCCATGTGCAGTCCGGCCTTCGCCGTTCCCGCGTTCGCGCGCAAGTACGGGCTGCCCTGTTCGGCCTGCCATGAAGCGTGGCCAAAGCTGAATAACTTCGGGCAGGTATTTAAAGATAACGGTTACCAGTTGATGAACGACCGGGACGCGCCGATCTATCAGAACCCGACCTACTTCCCGATCAGCTTTCGGGTCACTCCCCAGTGGCACCGTGAATCGACCAACCGCATGGCGGTGGACACCATTCCCGGCGACGCCACCAGCGGACTATCCGAAGCGAAAGTCATTACCTCGGGGTTCGATTTGTCCGGGCTCGACTTGTGGACCGCCGGCACGCTGGCCAACAATATCTCCTTCCTGGTGCTTCCTTCGGCCGATGCCACTGGCGCGTTTCACTTCGAGTCGGCCTGGATCAGGTTCGACAACCTATTTAAATCCCGATGGGTGAACCTCAAAATGGGCAAACACGAGTTGGATACGCCTATCTCGGAGAAGCGCTTTCTTGCGCTCACGAGTAACGGGGGATTTTACCAGATCTACCATGGGGCGCCAGTTTCCACCGACATCAACAGCTTTGGCGGCATCGGCGACAACCAGTTAGGCGCCGAGTCGATGGGCCATTCACAGAATAGTTACACGCGTTACGCGGTATCGGTCCTGAGCAGCAATGACGGCCAGCCGGGTCTGCCCACCAATCGGACTTACGACGTCTATGGCACCTTCAGCCAGGCGTTCGAAGTGCCGCATCTCGGAGTACAGAGAGTGGGTGCCTTTGGGTACTCGGGCAAGTCTCCCACCTACTATCTGACCTCGGACGGCCAGCCGATTCCGGGTACCGGACGCGGCGACCGGTCCTTTTACCGCGCCGGCGCATTCGGTATCTGGTATGCCGGGAAGTTCGATTTCAGCACGCTGTATATGCATGGCAAGGACAACGTGCTGCTGGGTGTCGGGACTCCCGCCAATGCGCTCGACACGTTGCCCGAAGGAGCCCAGTCGCCCATCTGGAACGGCGGCTTCGTCGAGGCGCACTTTACTTATTCGCCGCAGCTCGTGTTGGTGGGACGCTACGAAAGAATCCGCGTGTCGCAGCAGCCGCTGCCGGTCGGCTCCACGCTGAGCAACGGAGCGACCGTCACCAGCAATTTCGGAAACACCGATGCCTGGGTGGCTGGATTCCGCTATTACCCGATCATGACCAGCCGCGCGGGCTTGGCGTATCACATGGAGTATGCCCAGGTCCGCACCAGCGGCACCTCTCCGGTCACCGGCCGCGATATTCGCGGCTCCAGCGTGATGCTCGGGTTCGATTTCGTTTTCTAATCGGAAGGGCGGAAGTCGCCGCGGAGGGAATTAACTATATGTCGAAACTCAATCATACATGGGCGGTAGTGGCAATCGCCGGTGCGGTGTTGGCCGTCGCGATGCCCAGTTGTGGAGCTGAAACCAGCGTGGGAGGAGTCAACGGCCAGGCGGCGCGGGGCAAGCAGCTCTATCGGCGGTACTGCGTGGGCTGTCACGGAGCCAAGGGGGACGGACAGGGTGACAACGCGCCCTACATGGACCCGCGGCCACGCGATTTCACCGTCGGCACTTTCAAGTGCCGCTCCACGCCGACCGGCACCTTGCCCCTGGAGAACGACGTGTTCGCCACCATCGGGCGCGGGATTTTTGCCAGCAGCATGCCGTCCTGGAAGGCGCTGACGGCGCAAGAGCGAGCGGACCTGTTGGCCTATGTCAAAGATTTCTGTCCCCGTTGGAACGCTGAAAAGCCGCAACCCACGCTGGAGATTCCGGCGGAGCCATCCAACACCGCGGAGAGTGTCACGCGCGGCTCCAAAATCTATGAGCGTATGGAATGCTGGAAGTGCCACGGCAAGGATGGCAGCGGGAACGGGCCGTCGGCAACCACGCTCACGGATAACAAAGATCGCCCCATCGTTCCCTACGATTTCAGCAAGGGCACGCGCTTCAAGTGCGGACGCACCAATGAAGACCTATATAAGATCTTCATGACCGGTCTCGACGGCACGCCGATGCCTTCGTTTAAAGACAATTTGTCGCCGGACGAAGCCTGGGATCTGGTGCACTATCTGCGAACCATGCAAGTCGGCGTGAAGGTGCAAGCGGTGGTGAAGAAATGATCGCCATGCGCTCCCGCGGGCTCTGGCTGCTGGTGCTTGGCGTGGTGACTGGCTTGCTGGCCTTGGCCGGCCTGACCGCGGTCGCGCTGGCCGGCACCCGGGACCATTCCGCCGGCCTGTCGACGACCCTCCCGATGCCTTACGCAGCGGTGGTGGAAGCGGTGCGCGCGGTGTGTGCCGACGGAGTGATTCGCGGGACCGCCCAGTACGAGTCCGAGGCCACCCTCGACGGCGCGAAGGAGTCCCCTTCCTCCGGATTGTTCCCGCCATGGACGGGTTCGGGCCAGGCGCTCTACAAAACCCGTCCGGGCGCGGTTGCGCCGTCGCACTTCGCCGGGAGCAAAGACCGCGGCGCGGTCACGGTCCGGTACGTGGTGGCACCGGGACCGGCAGGCGACACGCGCGTCACCATCGATGCGGTCTTCGTGGAGGATACGCGCCATGGACGGCACCCCTCCCAGGGTTTCGTGGAGAAAGCCGAATTCGAGGAGATCTCTAAACTTCTCAAAAACTCCGGCGCGCTGGGCAATCGACCGGCGCTGGCAGTTGTGGAGCGCGAACCTGAGCAGCCCAAACCGGTGCCGCCGGCGACCACCACCGAGGTCCGATTCGCATCGCCGCGGGAGCGAATTTACGCTCGCGGCGAAAACGATTTGAAGAAGGCGCTGCAGGAACTGGGCGCGTTCGACGACGCCGCTCTGCCGGTGTTGGAGGGTTTCGCGACTCTGGGTACGGATGGCCCCGTGGGCTACGACCGGCCCTACTACCGGTTCCGCGTTGTATTCGACGAGGCGGCCTCGGGAAGCACGACCGTGCGTATCGAGGCCGTGGTTACTGCCCGATTCACCGATCCGGCCGGGTCCCGGCCCGAGTACCGCTCCGTCCCTTCCAATGGCCGGCTGGAGAACGATATGTTGGACCGCCTGGATGGTTACCTGCGGTTAGCCGCCGGAACCTCGGCGGCCCCGCGGCAACCGGCTGTGAGTCAGACCGGCAATCAATAAACAGGAGAAATTCATGAAAACGAAAACGATGCGTCCCGCAGTGGTTCTGGCCGTGGCGGCCGCCGTCTCGGCCGGCTATCTCGGCACCGGCGTAACCCAGGCGGCCACCCCGGTGGCCAACGTCGCCGGCACCGTCAAGTTCGACGGCACGGCGCCCAAGCGCGCGGCTCTCAGCATGGTCAAGGAACCGACCTGCGCGGCCATCCACAAAACGCCTCCGCTGGCCGAGGATGTGGTGGTGGGGCCCGATGGCGCGCTGGAGAATGTGGTGATCTACATTTCCGAGGGCCTGCCCGATATGGTCTGGGACGCGCCGCCAACACCGGTGACCCTCAGCCAGGACGGTTGCACTTACAGCCCGCACGTGATTGCTTTGCAGACGAACCAGAAACTGCGGATCGTCAACGCCGACAAGACTTCGCATAACATTCACCCCATGCCGTCCGGAAATGCCGAATGGAACAAGTCGCAGCCCCCGGGCATGCCGCCTTTCGAGGAGAGCTTCGCGCGCCAGGAGATCGGAATTCCGGTAAAGTGCAACGTGCACGCGTGGATGCGGGCCTACATCGCGGTGCTGCGCCATCCTTATTTTTCGGTGAGCAACGAAAAGGGGAGCTTCCAGATCAAGAACCTGCCGCCCGGTAACTACACCATCACCGCGTGGCATGAGAAGCTGGGAACTTCCACCCAGAAGATCACCGCCTCGGCGGGCGAGTCCAAGACGCTCCAGTTTGTATTCAAGCCCAAGCCTGGAATGTAAGAGCGCGCAGATCGGTATCAGACGGCGTTACGCCGGGCGATGTCCCCCAGGAAGCGGGCGCTGGGCCTGGGCAATCGCTCCTGAGTACTGCGATTCACCGCCATCAGGCCAAACTTGGGGCGGAAGCCGGACATCCACTCGAAATTGTCCATGAGCGTCCAGTGAATGTAGCCTCGCACGTCGATCTTGTCGGCCAGGCATTTCTGAACCGCCGCCAGCGCGCGTCGGATGTACTCGACGCGGCGCGAGTCGTCCTCGGTGGCGATACCATTTTCGGTAACGTATACCGGCACCTTGGCCTGCGCGGCGGCGTAACGGATGGTCTCACCCAGCGCTTCGGGCCAGAACTCCCAGCCCACCTGCGTCAGTTCGACGCCGGACTCTGGTGGCAGGTCCTTGCTCTTGCCGACGCGGGCACGCGTGTAAGTCTGAACGCCGACGAAATCGCTGGCCGAAGCTGCGCGTAGCCACGAGCCGTACACTTCTTCGCGCTTGCGATTGCGACCACTATCGGGGCCGGCGGCCTGATCGTCCGATATGGCGATCCGCGGGGCAGGGATCCGCGGAAGCGGCCAACGATCTCGGATTTCTATACGATAACGGCCAGGGCGTGCCCGAAGACCACGCCGAGGCGGCACGCTGGTACCGTAGGGCCGCCGACCAAGGCAATCCGGACGCAGAGTTCAACCTTGGTTCGCTCTATGACAGCGGCCAGGGCGTGCCGCAGGACCACGCCGAAGCGGCCCGCTGATATCGCAATGCCGCCGGGCACGGCGATGTCGACGCGGCGTTCGACCTGGGCGTGATCTACGAAGAAGGGCAAGGCGTCGCGCGCGACTACACGGAGGAGACCCGCTGGTATCGTCAGACCGCGGAACGGGGCATTGCGGTTGCGCAGACGGCTCTGGCCACCTTGTACACGAAAGGCAGCGGCGTCCCGCGGGATCTGAACGAAGCAGTTCGCTGGTATCGCAAGGCCGCCGAGCAAGGTTTTGCGCCGGCCCTCCACGAACTGGGCGCTCGCTATGCCGCCGGCAGCGGCGTGGAACAGGACTAGGTCTGCAAAATGAATGGCCAAGCGGAAGCCCACTGTGGGCCACGGCGTGCCGCCTATGACATCCAAGAAACTCCGTGCCAAAGGCATGCTCCGCAAGATCGGAACCTCACGTCGTTACGAATCCGTCCCCGACGGTCTACGGGCAATCGCCGCGCTGCTGGTCCTCCGTGAAAAAGCCATCCGACCCTTGCTTGCCGCCAGCCTACGGCCTGAGTCGAAAGCCAGACCCAACCACCCGACGCCGGTCGATCACCATTACGAATATCTCCACACCGGCATGCGAAACCTGTTTACCGCGTTGGGCTTGGTTGCATAAGGAGCGACAATCTTTTTTTCATCTTTTCCAATAAGCGTCTAGCCGATGATGACCGTCAGCAATTTGTTGAAATCGTGCGCGACGCTCCCGCGAGCCGTCCGACCGCCAAGATCCCTGGTTCAGATGTGATACATCAGCGGTTCGCGCTTGCTCTTGGCGCGGGCGGACTCCACCTGTCTGATCAGGTCCGCGAGAGTCGTTCGGTCGAGCACATTGGCAATCGCGTCACGAACTTGCCTCATGATGATCCGCGTCCCGCACGATTCGACATCTACGCACTCCGGACACGGGCGGAAGGCCGTCTCGCTGGCGCAGGGAAGGGGCGCCAATGGACCCTCCATGAGGCGAATGAGGGAGCCGACGGTAATCGTCGACGGGGGCCGGCTAAGCTGGTAGCCGCCCTTGGGACCCTTCTTGCTATCGAGAAGGCCGCTCCCCTTCAGATCGAGGAGAATCAATTCCAGGAATTTAATCGGGATCGTTTCCTGTTTGGAAAGCGTAGCGATGAGGACAGGCCCTTCGCCGTACCGAATTCCCAGCGCCAGCATTGCCTTCAGACCGTACTGCGTTCGCTTCGAGATTGTTCTCATCAGTGCTGTTTACAGCGTACTGCATTAATGTCGCATTCAATAACAGCAAGTGGGGCCAGTCGGTTTCGCGGGCGACGCAGGGGTCCCGTCTGGTCCCCCAAACCACCGGACCCATCGCCGTATCGATTAATGGTCATGTCAATAGGGATAGTGGATATCTCGACGGACCAAGAACTCAGGAGAGGGAAATGGCGAACGAACCAGAACGTCACACCGCGCTCAGTTCTACGAACACGAGAATTCCAACTTTCATCGTGCTGCACATGAGCTTGCCGCGCGCTCTACGGATGCCTATGAGCAGGCCCGAGAGAAGGTGCGCGGATTCCTTAACGCTTCATCGGCCAACGAAATCGTCTTCGTGCGCGGCGCCACCGAGGCCATCAACCTGGTGGCGCAGAGTTGGGGCCGGCAGCACATCGGCGAGGGTGACGAAATCGTGGTCACGTGGCTGGAGCACCACGCCAATATCGTACCCTGGCAACAACTGGCAACCGAGAAGGGCGCGCGGCTAAAAGTAGTCCCGGTCGATGACAGCGGCCAAGTCCTGCTGGACGCGTACGGGAAACTGCTTGGCCCGAAGACGAAGCTGGTGGCGTTTACGCAAGTGTCGAACGCCTTGGGTACGGTGACCCCAGCGAAGCAGATCATCGAGGGTGCCCGCAGTGTGGGAGCAAGAGTCCTGCTGGATGGGGCGCAGGCCGTTTCGCACATGTCGGTCGACGTGCAGAGTCTCAACCCGGACTGGTACGTCTTTTCGGGCCACAAGGTGTTCGCGCCCACCGGAATTGGCGTGCTGGACAAATCGAAAGTTTTTATGGCGGCGATAGACGGACCGATGAGTGTGGAGGGGGGTGGCGCGGCGCCTAAGCGAATGATAGGCTGGCTGGTTGAGAACCAGATGACCATCCTCAGCATTGGTGAAATATTGTGGGACATATTTCCGGATACGGAGCGGCTGGGCGGAGCGCCCTTCAATTTCGCGGTGCACGCTCACCGGCTGGGACACCGCGTAATCCTCCTGAGCGCGGTGGGAGATGATGAGCGGGGCCGCATCGCCGCGGGCCGGGCCGCGGCTTTGGGGCTGACGACCGAGTTCATCGAAGTGGTGGCGGGCCAGCCGACGGGAAGTGTGATGGTGCGAATGGACGCCGAAGGGCAGCCGGACTTCACGATTCACCGGCCGGCGGCCTACGATTGCCTGACGCTGGACGAGGGGCATTTGGAGCGACTGGCGGAGATGCGGCCGGACTGGATCTATTTCGGGACGCTGTATCCGATGGAGGGCCGGGCCCGGGAGATGTTGCGCCGCTTGATGGATGCGTTGCCGGGCGCGCGGCGCTTATACGATGTGAATTTGCGGCGCGGTTGTTATACGCCGGAACTGGTTCGGGAGCTGCTCCTGCTGGCGGATGCGGTGAAAATGAATGACGACGAGGCGGAGCTGTTTCCGGATTCGGGCGAAGCTCGCTGCATGGCTGTGACGCGTGGGGAGCGGGGCTGCACGGTGCGCCTGGGGCAGGACCGGGCGGCATGTCCGGGTTACGCGGTGAAGGTGGTGGACACGGTGGGCGCGGGCGACGGATTCGCGGCGGCATTTGTGCACGGGATAGGGGAAGGGTGGAGCGCGGCGAAGACGGGTGATTTCGCCAACCGGCTGGGGGCGCTGGTAGCGTCGCGGGCGGGGGCGGTTCCGGAGTGGTCGCCGGGGGAGTTGGGGGTTGAGTAAGGGTAGGGCGTCGCGGGCCGGCTTCAATCCAACGGACAGGCGACCGGTGCTTCTCGAAGGGTTTGCGGGCGATGACAATTGATTCCGGGGAAGGTCGAGGCGCTCCACGCGCCCCGCGGCGTTATCTCGATGCCGTGGCTGGGCGAGCCATGGCATCCACGTCGGGAAGCACCAGCACCCGATCGCCATCGATCTCGAAGACACCGCGGGCGTGAGTCGGGTCGAAGGGGAGCGTCCGGCGGCAGGGGCGGTGCGGTAAGGGCAACGCGCGCGTGTGAAAGTCGTCGCCGATGGGGATGGCGACCGGAGCCTGCCAGCGAGGCGAACGCGCAATCAGCAGCCGTCCGCCGGCGCACAGAGCGCGACCGGATCGAGTCCGAAGAGGGCGCCGGCATCTACGACCGCTACCGGACGTTTACGCCACGCGATCATGCCGAGAGTGTGACGAGGGGCCGCAGGCAGCTCGATGTGCGGAATGCCCGACACGATCTCGAGGATCTGCGTGTAGCTGACGCCAAACAGGAAGGTCGCTTGGCCGGGTGAACGCACCGGATTCCGTGGGGAAAACAGCAACAGCCTTCCAGGACCATTCCGGCCAGGATGCCCGTCGTGCCGCAAAGCGGGCGCCGGAGGTTCCGGCTGCGCCGGGGCAGGGGTGGGGCGTCCGGATGCAAACGCTCGGGTGAGAGACAGGGGATCAGAGAGCCGTCCTCAATGACGACACCGTTGAGGCAACCTCCGGCTTGATGGCTCAACGCGGCAGGAACGGGTTGCGGGCGCGAAAGACGCCGCTCAAAGCGAGCCACCTGCTGCACGGCCATTCCCCAAGGGTTGGCGCGATCGATGACGACGATGGCCTCCGCGGCCGGGAAACCGGCGGGCAGCACGGAGAGCAACTCGCGCAAGGCGAGTGGCCCGCCGGTAGAGGCGCCGATTACCACCACGATGCTGGCGGCCTCCTCGGCCGTCCGTACGGGCAGAGCACCCGATGGGGCGCGACCGGCATTCTGCGCGGCACGGACTTGTCCGCCCACGCTCCGTACCACCTGGATGCGGGAGGCGGCACGGACCTTGGCCAGGATCTCCCGGCACAGGTCCGCCGGCCGGACGTTGGCGCCCGGCGCGTACTTCAACACAAAATCCACCGCGCCGAGATCCAGCGCCTGCAAGGTTCGGGTGGCGGCGCGCCCGCTGACACCGCTGACCGCGACTACCGGCGTGGGACATTCCCGCATGATCCGAGCCAGTGCCTCCAGACCGTCCATCTCGGGCATTTCCAGATCGAGCGTGAGGGCGTCGGGCCGCAAGGCCTTCACCTTCTCCAAGGCCAGGCGTCCATTGAACGCGGTGGCCACAACCTCGAAATCGGGAGCCGAGTGCAGGTAGCTGGTGAGGAGCCTGCATACAAACGGCGAATCGTCGGCCACCAGCACGCGAATCTTCTGGCTCATGCGACAGGCGTCTCTTTGGCCTCGCGCACCACGCGGCGGATAACGGTGAGCAAAGTTTCTTCCTCGTAGGGTTTCACCAGATAGTCGGTGGCGCCCAGGTCGAAAGCTTTGCGGCGGTGTTTCTCGCCGGTGCGGGAGGTGAGCATAATCACCGGCAAGTTCTTGGAAGACTCCTGGCCGCGCAAGGCAGTCAGCACCTCGTAGCCGTCCATGCGAGGCATTTCGATATCCAGCAGCATGACATCGGGCGGATTGGCGGCGCGATCCAGGATCTCGAGGGCATCGACGCCATCCCTGGCGGCGATCACCGTCCAACCCTTGCCGCGCACCAGATTGGTGAGCACGCGACGGACGCTGACGGAATCGTCGACGATCAGGACCTGGAGAGGGCGCGCGGACTCGACGGAGGATCCGGCGGCGGGAGTGACAGATTGCCCGGGGCCGGAAGGCGCGAGGTCCGAAGGGTTCACGATCATCGCGACGCTGCCGTCGCCCATGAGCGTGGCGCCGATGACGCCTTCGACGCGGCGGAGGAGAGTACCCATGGTCTTCACCACGACTTCGCGCGCTTCCACCAGGCGTTCGACGATGAGCGCCAGTTGCCGCTCGCCCAGCGCAACGATCAGCACGGTGCCGGGAAGTGGGGAGTATCGAACGGCTGTAAGGCAGAGATTCGAGCTGGGACCGGCAGACGATCAGATGACGGTAATGAAATGTCCAGGTTGGCCTGCCGTAAGAATCTGGAATCACCGGAAGGATCGACCGAAAAAGTCCGCCAAATAGAGTTGCTGCCCATTTTGCACGTAAAATCCGAACTTGGTCTCGGCAAAGCCGGGTTCTGCCACTTCACCCAGCAGCTCCGATGCGGTGCCGTTTTGCAGACTGATGGTGGCTCCGTCCGGTCGTATGGAAATGCGTATGTCGTACCACGACGACTTCGGCACGCCCTTCTTACTGGCCAGGACTTCAGGGTTTTTCGTTTCCGAGACGCGCACGGCTCGAAAGCCGTCGTCACCGATTTCGCACTTGATATAGTCTTTCTCATTCACATAACGCAGCAGCCATTGCGCGGGGGTCTTTCCACCCTGCCAGCGAACTGTAAACTGGACATAGCCTAAAGGCTTCGGGAAAAGAACAAATCCGCCGCCGTCTCTTTCGGAGTAACGCGGCTTCTCCATCCAGACACCCTTGCCCCAGTCCGCCATCTTGTTGTAGGAAGCCGGGGCAGCGGCCTGCGTGAGATCGATCGGGTCGTTGGAACCCCAAGAGATGTGCTCCATCGCGACCTTCTGCAAGTAGCCCTTTGCGTCGGCGGTGAACGTGTAGTCGCCTTCGGGCAGATCCTGGTGGGTTCCGGCAAAGGGGCGGACGGTCTTGTCTCCGGCTCTCGTATAGGTCACCGTGCTGTCCGGAGGCAGCTTCTTGATATCGACCGGAACCGGCGAGACAGTCAATCGCAAGTCGAGATCGCTGGTTTGACCTGCGGTGAGTTCGAGAGGCTTTTGGCTGGGTTGGAATTGTTTCCCCTTTTCCGCCCTGAAGGTGTGACGAATTGCCTTCAGGTTTCCCACCACGCGAGTATCCTCCTGCGTAATCCCTTTGGAAATGCCGTCGATGAACAGTTCCGACCCGGGCGTCAAACGGATGCTGACGGAGGCCGGCAGGGGCTGCCGCCGAAATTGGAAGGATACCGTCTTGTCCTCCCTCTTTTGAACCTCGGCGGGTTGCTCGGCGTTGTCCGCGTCGTAGCCCTCTTTGGCCGCCCGCACCAGGTATTTGCCCGCCTTCAAATTGGCCACACGGAGAGTTCCTTTCCTGGAATTGCCGTGCTTCACCTCCGTCCCGTTGAGGAGAACGGTAATCGCTACGTCGTCCTCGTTGGTTTGCACCAGCAGCGTCCCTGTATTCGGATCGGATTCAATGATGGCCGTCAAGGTTCGCTCCGGGCCGATTTCGATCGAGGGTTTCCGCAAGTCTTTGCCTGCGCCAAGCTCCAACTTATAACTCGCCGGCGTAAGTTTGGGCAGCTCGAGACCATCCTCACCGAGTTGACCGAGAGCTTTGCCGTCGAGTTTGACGTCCACCGATGAGGCGCTCGTGTAGATCCGCGTCTGGTCGCCGAAGTTGCTGATTAACAGAGCCGAGAAATCTTTTGCGCGGGGAGGCCCGGTGATTACAGCCGGCCCTTCCGGCCGGACTTCGAAAGCAAAAGCGAGAGTACCGCGTCCCGTGCCGAGCTTGACGGAGTAGGTCCCAACGGGGAAGTCCCGGAAGAATTGCCCGTCCCTGACGACCGGCTCCTCATTATCGATCGCCACACGGCCCTCGGAAGGAAACGAGAGTTTCAGCGCCAGTACCGGTACGAGTGCCAGCGGCACCGTAAGGCGTGCGCCGCCGGCCAGGTTTACCGTCGTCTTCGCCGTGCGGTAGCCAGGCATCCTGGCTTCTATGTCAGCGGCCCCGGAAGCCATCGAAAGCGGCAGCGCCGTCATGGCAGTCCCACTCGGTTTGCCGTTCACGAAGACCGTCGCGCCCGGCGGTGACGTGGTAATCTCGATGGTTCCGTCATGCGGAACCGCGGGAATCACCTTGAGATTCCCGCTGGGGCGGCGAGCAATGAGGACGACGAGCAAGAGAATCGAGAGGCAGGCGAGTGCAC
>OBLU010004860.1_pt1 | contig 12099 bp, 10 predicted proteins | sample 1518681 | NCBI WGS metagenome assembly OBLU01 (sample SAMEA3539304, study PRJEB22396) | soil metagenome | biome: tundra; feature: field; material: soil | place: USA | collected 2010-05 | depth 0.15 m | reverse complement strand
CGTCGCCGTGCGGGTGCGCAGCGCCGTTGCCTGGCGCCGGTGCGTGGCCGTTGCCGATGCCGGGCGCGTGGCCGTTGCCCTGCACGTCGCTCACTGTCGCTCCGCGATCTCGCGCTCGATTTCGGCCGCGAACAGGGGCTGGCCCTCGATCTTGCCAAACGACTCGGCGTCGATCAGGAACTTGGCCCGCAGCACCTGGGCGAGCTGGCCGGAGTTCAGCTCGGGGATCAGCACGCGGTCAAACGAGCGCAGCACATCGCCGAGATTGTCGGGCAGCGGATTGAGGTTTCGCAGCTGGGCGCTGGCGACCTTGTGACCCGCCTCCCGCGCCCGGCGCACGCCGGCGCGGATCGCCCCCTCGCTCGAGCCCCAGCCGAGCACCAGCAGCTGCGCGCCGGGCTGCGAATCGACGGTCAGCGGCGCGATCTCGGCCGAGATCCCCGCGACCTTCGCCGCCCGCAGCTCCGTCATCCGGGCGTGGTTGGCGCCGTCATAGGAGATGTTGCCGCTCCCGTCGGCCTTCTCCAGCCCGCCGATCCGGTGCGCGAGCCCCGGCGTGCCGGGAATCGCCCATGGCCTGGCCAGCCGCTCGTCGCGACCGTAGGGGAGAAACTCCTCGCCGCCATCGGCGGCCGGCGCGGTGGCGAACTGCGGATCGATCCCGGGCAGGGCGCTGACGTCGGGGAGCAGCCACGGCTCCGACGAGGACGCCAGGAACGAGTCGGACAGAAGGATCACCGGCGTGCGGTAGCGGATCGCGATCCGCGCCGCCTCGAACGCCGCGTCGAAGCAGCCGCCGGCGGTGCTCGGCGCGATCACCGGCAGCGGCGATTCGCCGTGGCGGCCGTAGAGCGCCATCAGCAGATCTGACTGCTCGGTCTTGGTGGGCATCCCGGTCGACGGCCCCGCTCGCTGGACGTCGACCACGATCAGCGGCAGCTCGAGCATCACCGCCAGCCCGATCATCTCGGCCTTCAGGTCCATTCCCGGGCCACTCGTGGCCGTGACGCCGAGCCGGCCGCCGAACGAGGCGCCGAGCGCCATCCCGGCCGCGGCGATCTCATCCTCGGCCTGGATCGTCGAGACGCCGATGCTGGCGTGGCGCGAGAGCTCGTGCAGCAGTTCGGAGGCGGGCGTGATCGGATAGCTGGCCAGCACCAGCGGCAATCCGCTGCGGACGCTGGCGGCGATCAGCCCCAACGACAGCGCCGTCGTCCCGTTGACGGTGCGGTAGGTGCCGGGCGGCACATCGGTGGCAGGGTTGACCCGGTACTGGACGTCGAGCAGCTCGGTGGTCTCGCCGAAAGACCAGCCTGCGTTGAAGGCGGCGAGGTTGGCCTGCGCCACCGCCGGCTTGCGGGCGAACTTGCGCTCGATCCAACGTTTGGTGACATCCGTGGGCCGGCCGTAGAGCCAGGACAGGACTCCGAGCGCGAACAGGTTCTTGGCCCGGACGGCATCTCGGCTGGACGCGCCCTCGATCGCCTCCACTGCCCGCACCGTCAGGCTGGTCATCGGGATCCGGTGCACGCGGTGAGCCTGCAGCGAGCCATCCTCCAGCGGATTGGCGCCGTACCCGGCCTTCTCCAGATTGCGCTTGGTGAAGGCGTCCTCGTTTACGATGATCGCCGCGCCGCGCTCGAGCTCCTTTAGGTTCGCCTTCAGCGCCGCGGGATTCATCGCCACGAGCACGTTGGGGGCGTCGCCCGGCGTGAGGATGTCTCGTGAGGCGAAATGGATCTGGAACGCAGACACGCCCGCCAGCGTCCCGGCCGGAGCGCGAATCTCGGCCGGGAAGTTCGGCAGCGTCGCCAGATCGTTGCCGATCACGGCGGTGGCATCGGTGAAGCGCGTTCCGGCCAGCTGCATGCCGTCACCCGAATCGCCCGCGAAGCGGATGATCACGCGCTCGCGTTCCTCGACCGCCTTGGTCATGGGGCCCCTTCGGTATCTGTGCGCGTTGGCCGGCTCACATCTTCCTTAACTGCTCAACGAGTCTACGCCCGCGCGCAGACGGGCGGTTTGAGGATCGCGCGCGCCCGCGCAGGGCGAGCCGGCTAGCGCGGATCCTCCCGATCCAGATACCAGTACCTGAGCACCGAGACGCGCTTGCCCTCGACGTCCTGGCCGTCGACGTCCGGCCAGGGCGCGAGCAAAAAGCGCGTGATCGTGCGCTGTCCACCCTCGTGATCTCCGTAGACCAAATCGACCTGGAGTGGAACGCCGTCGCTCAGCGCCTGGCGCACACGCTCAAAATTAGGGCTGCTGGGATCTCGGATCCGTCCCTGCCAGTACCCGGTGTCGCCGGCGGGAATGTAGAGATCCAGCTGCTGGCGCTGAAACCCCTCCGGGTCAGGCGCCTCTTCCGGCGCGCCCGCGCGCGGCTCCGCGTGCCAGGCGTGCAGCACCGCCAGCCCCGAGCCGCCGTTGCGCAGCGCGATCGCCATGTAGATGCTCTCGTCCTCCACCTGTACCGCGCCGCCGTGGCCGGGCACGATCAGCAGCTGATCGTCGCCGAAGCGGACCCGCTCGACGGGGTCGTCCTCCCGTGAGGGGACCAGCACGGGCCGCAACCCGACCATCAGCGACCGCTCGGCCAGACGCGCGGCACGATTGGCCGACCTGACCGAGCTGAAGGTGGCGACCGCGAGCACGAGCGTGCCACCCGCGGTCGCCAGCGAAGAGATGGTTACCCAGTCGGCCATCGGCGGCCGATGCTAGTGGCGCAATCTCTGAATCACGGCACTAAGCGCTCGTGTCCTCAAGCCGGGGATGGTGGGAGAAGATCCCGGCGGGAATTGTCCGCTAGAGCTTCTGAACGTTGATGGCCTTCGGTCCCTTGGGACCCGCCTCCTCCTCATAGGACACTTTCGCGCCTTCCGCGAGTGAGCGGTAGCCGTCGGTCTGGATGCTCGAGTGGTGGACGAACAGGTCCCGACTGCCCTCATCGGGTGTGATGAAGCCAAAACCTTTCTCGTCGCTGAACCACTTGACCGTTCCGGTTGCCATGTGGAGTGCTCCTCCGTCGTGAAGTGCTGCTACCGCGGAGGTTGTCTTTGCCGATTACCCCGAGGCCTGCACCTGCTTCTCGCCGCTCGTCCATCAAACGAACGGCCTTACGGCGCGGGACGCTAGCACGGCGCGCAGCGCTCAGCCTCATCCCGGGATCGCGGTCACAAGCCCGACACACGTCATCCTTCCCGGGCAGATGGAGGATCCGATCCCGGTCGCCCGTAACACCGCTATTCCGCTGCGCGAGGTGGTGGTCCGCGCCTCGCGCTCGTCGGGGCCGGGCGGCCAGCATGCCAACGTCACCGACTCGCGCATCGAGGCGGTGTTCGACGTCGCCGCCTCCGGCGCGCTGAGCGAGGAACAGAAGCGCCGGGTCACCGCGCGGCTCGGCAATCGCGTTGTCGCCGTCGCGCAGGATGGCCGTAGCCAGGCGCGCAACCGGGAGCTGGCTTTGGCACGGCTGGCCCGCCGCCTGTCGGCCGCGCTCGCCGTCTCACGTCCTCGCCACGCCACGCGTCCCAGCCACGCATCGGTGCAGCGCAGGCTCGAGGCCAAGCGCCGGCAGGCCGATCGTAAGCGCGGCCGGCGCGCACCAAAGGACGACGATCGCTGACCGGAGCCCGGCCGGTTGCCATACGCTGGAGCGCGTGCGCTGGCTCGTCGACGGGATGAACGTGATCGGCACGCGTCCCGACGGGTGGTGGCGGGACCGCGATGCCGCGATGCTACGACTCGTCGACCTGCTCGAGCGGTGGGCAGCCGCCGAGAACGAGGACGTCGTAGTCGTGTTCGAGCGCAAGCCGTCACCGCCGATCCGCTCGACGGTGATCGAGATCGCCCACGCGCCGAGGCCTAAAGCCGACGCGGGCGACGACGAGATCATCCGCCGCCTGCGCGCCGATCCTCAGCCGGGCGTGGTCCGGGTGGTCACCTCGGACCGCTGGCTGTCTGACCGCGCCAGCGCGGCCGGGGCGAGCGTCGAGGGAGCCGACACGTTCAGGACCAGGATCGAAACACACTGATTCGGGCTGCCACAATTCTGTAATGGCCGATGAACCGTCCCGTCGCTCGGCTCCGCCCAGGAGCCGGGAGGGAGCGCGCCTGCGGGGCCTGCCCGGTTGGAAGGTGACGCCGGCGCCCGACGGGCGCGGCGCCGGTCAGGATCGGTCTCCGGCTCCAGGGCCGCGATCGCGCTGGTGGATCGCCGTGATCGTGGTCGGGCTGCTGGCACTGAACCTGTGGATCTCATCGCAGGCGCTACAGCCCAACGCGCCGGTCCGGGTCCCCTACAGCCCCACCTTCCTCAACCAGGTCAAGGGCAACAACGTCAAGCAGATCTCCTCCACCGGCGACGCGATCCAGGGCACGTTCAAGTCAGCGGTTCGCTACCCGGCAAACGACGCCAGCGTCCAGCCGACGAGCAGCTTCGCCACCCAGGTCCCTTCGTTCGCCAACAACCAGGAGCTGTCGACCGCGCTCCAGCAGCACAACGTGGTGATCGACGCCAAGGCGCCCAACGCCGGGCCCGGGCTCCTCGTGAGTGTGTTGCTCGGCTTCGGTCCGACGCTGCTGCTGGTGGGGCTGTTCGTGTTCGTCGCCCGCCGGGCGGCCGCTGGGGCCGGTGGAGCCGGCGGGCTGATGTCGTTCGGCCGCTCGCGCGCCCGGCGGGTGGAGGCGTCCGAGCAGCCGGTGACCTTCGAGGACGTAGCCGGGATCGACGAGGCCAAGGAGGAGCTGACCGAGATCGTCGATTTCCTGAAGAACCCGGACAAGTACCTGCGGCTGGGCGCCAGAATCCCGCGCGGCGTGCTGCTCAGCGGACCGCCGGGAACCGGCAAGACGCTGCTGGCGCGGGCGGTGGCCGGCGAGGCAAGCGTGCCGTTCTTTCAGATGTCGGCGTCGGAGTTCGTCGAGATGATCGTCGGCGTCGGCGCCTCCCGCGTGCGTGACCTATTCGCCCAGGCCAAGACGGCCGCGCCGTCGATCATCTTCATCGACGAGCTCGACGCGATCGGCCGCTCGCGCTCCGGGGGTGGCCCGCAGTTCTCCGGCGGACACGACGAGCGCGAGCAGACGCTCAATCAGATCCTCACCGAGATGGACGGCTTTGCCCCGCGCACCAGCGTGATCGTGCTGGGGGCGACCAACCGGCCCGAGGTCCTCGACCTGGCCCTACTGCGACCCGGCCGCTTCGACCGGCGCGTCGTCGTTGTGCCGCCGGACCGCGCCGGTCGCGAGGCGATCCTGCGCGTGCACACGCGCTCGGTGCCGCTCGCGCCCGAGATCGACCTCAGCTCGATCGGCGCCTCGACGCCGGGGATGGTCGGCGCCGATCTGGCCAACCTGGTCAACGAGGCGGCACTGCTGGCCGCCCGCCACGGCCACGAGAGAGTCACTCGCGGTGACTTCTCAGACGCGCTGGAGCGGATCGTGCTCGGCGCCGAGCGCAAGGTGATGCTCACCGAGGACGACCGCCGGCGCACCGCCTACCACGAGTCGGGCCACGCGCTCGTGGGGATGCTGACCCCCGGGGCGGACCCGGTGCGCAAGGTCTCGATCATCCCGCGCGGGCAGTCGCTGGGCGTGACCTTCTCCGCGCCTGACGCCGACCGCTTCAATCTCGACGAGCGCCACCTGCTGGCCCAGATCAAGGTCGCGCTTGGGGGTCGCGTGGCCGAGGAGATCGTGCTCGGCGATCTAACCACGGGCGCCGAGTCAGACATCCAGCAGCTCACCCGGATCGCGCGCTACATGGTCGGCCGCTGGGGCATGAGCCGGGCGATCGGCCCGGTGGCGGTGATCCCGGCCGACGGCATGGGGCCACTGCTGCCGGGCGTGTCTGAGACGTCGGCCGAGACGCAGCGCCTGGTCGACGAGGAGGTTCGCCGGATCGTCGACCAGGCGCAGTCCGAGACGACCGAGTTGCTCAAGGCCCATCGCTCCAATCTCGATGCGCTCGCCGAGGCGCTGCTCGAGCGCGAGACGTTGGATGAGGCTGACGCCTACGCGGCCGCCGGACTCACGCGCGAACGCGCCGCCCCACCTCGGGCGCAGGTGGCACCGCCGGTCCTGAGCTAAGGGCCCACGACTAAACCCGTCTCCGTCGCCTCGGCGAGCCCACCTCCGTCGCCCCGGCGGGCGCGACTCAGTCCCCCAGGCGGGTGATCCGCGCCAGCGCCTCGTGGCACTCGACCACGCGGCGCTTGACCGGATCGCTGTCAGGCCGGTCGTGGACCAGGTCCCAGGTGCGGTCGGCGATCTCCCGCGCGTTCTCCGCCGTGGCGATTTCCCACAGCCGGTTCACAAGCCGCAGCTCGAAGCTCTGGATCTGGTCAGCGGGGTCGCCGGGCTCCATGCGCGGAAGCGGCTCCCCGGTAGCCTCCTTCCACATCCCGGTGGCGACCACCAGCCGATTTCGCATCGTGATCGAATCCATCTGAGTGTTCATCCTAATGACGACACGACTGGAGCTTTCACCGGAGCGCGCCGGTCAGCTGGGAGGCTTGATCTGAACACCAGCAGTTCGGCCGCGGCACGGCCGATCCCAGACGAGCAACCGGTGATCAAGATCGGTGCGGACATGGCCCTGGTGCTTCTCGCCGTGAATGACGGCATTTACGGTGGGGAGACTTAGCGCGACCCTAACCGATCGCCCTTCTGCGAAGGCGATCGATGCGGATCAGACTCGGGGCAGATCCTGTGTGGTGCTCAGCGTCGAGGCGAAAAGGTCACCGTGCTGGTCGATTCGATCGAGTACCTGCTCGGTCTCGAAGCTCAGCAGGTCCGCGTCGCCGGCCTTCCGGCAGCGCCTGACCTCCTCCCAGCCGACGGGCGTGGAGACCGTCGGCCGCGCCAGCCCGCGCACCGAGTAGACGTTGACGGTCGTCTTGTGCACGTCGTTCTGACTCCAATCGACGAGCACCTTGCCGGGACGCAACCCTTTGGTCATCCGGGAGACCACCAGCTCCGGGAAGCGCTGCTCCAGCAGCTCGGCCACCCGGCGCGCGAACGGCTTGGTCTGCTCGTAGGTGACGTCGACATTGAGCGGCAGGTAGACCTGCATTCCCTTCGAGCCCGAGGTCTTCACGGCTGAGTCGAGCCCCAGCTGGGAGAACAGGCCCTCCAGCAGGAGCGCGACCTCACAGCATTCCAGGATGTCCGCCGGTGCCCCGGGGTCGAGATCGAACACGAGCATCGTCGGTCGCTTGGGTGCCGGCGCCAGCGACAACGACGTGTGCAGCTCGACGTCGGCGAGGTTGGCCAGCCAGATCAGGGTGGGACGGTCCTGCGCCAGCGTGTAGTCGATCGAGCCGATCCTGGCGGTCTGAACCCAGTCGGGGCGGTGCGAGGGCGACTGCTTCTCATAGAAGTATGGGCTCGCCACGCCGTTGGGGTAGCGCTTGAGGGTCAGCGGGCGGTCGCGCAGGTGCGCCACCAGCGTCGGCGCCACGCGGGCGTAATAGGCGATCAGGTCGCCCTTGGTGAACCCGGCCGCCTCGAACAGAACCTTGTCCCAGTTGGTGATCTTCAACCGGCGCCCGTCGGCCAGGACCGCCAGCGATCCGTCCGGGAGCGACTCCACCTCGTCAAACAGCTGCTGGGGGGAGTTGGGGGAAGCGGCGGATCCTGAGGTCTTGGCGGCGGGCTTGGTCGCACGGGGCTTCGTGGGCTCGCCGGCGGCGTCTGGCTCCTCGGCGGCTTCGGGCTCGGAGGCGGCTTCCAGCGCGGGCTCGGCCGGGCCTTCGAGTACAACGTCCTCGGGCGCCTTGTCCTCCCTCAGCCCCTTGTAGGAGGGCGCGCGCATCACCCCATCCGACGTCCACTCCCGCAGCTCGATCTCGGCGACCAGCGACGGCGCCACGAACACGGCATTGCGCGGGAGCTTGGGCGCGGGCGTGAACGAGTTGGCGCCGGTGCGCAGCGGCGCCAGGCGGGCGGCCAGGTCGGCGAGCGTCTGGTCGGTGAACCCCGTCCCCACCCGCCCCGCGTAGCGCAGCGCGCCGTCCTGGTAGTGGCCCATCAGCAGCGCCCCGATCCGATCTGTGCGCCGTCCCTCGCCGGGCAGCCAGCCGCCGATCACCAGCTCCTGGCGCAGCGTGTGCTTGACCTTGATCCAGGCCCCTGTGCGGCGTCCCGGCTCGTAGCGCGAGTCGAGCCGCTTGGCGACGATCCCCTCCAGCCGCTGGGCCCGCGTGGCCTCCAGCAGCCTGTCGCCACCCCCGCGGTGCGCCGCCGGGACGCGCCACGCCGGGCCGGCGAGCTCGAGCGCTTCGAGCCTTAGGCGCCGCTCGTGGTAGGGCAGCTGCAGCAGCGGATGCCCATCGAGGTAGAGCAGATCGAAGATCGCGTAGACGACCGGCGTGCTGGCGGCCAGCCGGCGAACCGCGGAGGGAGAGGTCACGTGCATCCGGCGCTGGAGCCGCTCGAAGCTCGGGCGTCCGTCTTGGTCGAAGGCCACGATCTCGCCGTCGAGCACCGCATCGCGCATCCCCAACTGCGCCAGCAGGCCGCGGAGCTCGGGATACCCGTCGCTGATCTCACGCAGGTTGCGGCTCTCCAGCCGCAGGCGCCCGGGCTTGACGTAGGCGATCGCGCGCACCCCGTCCCACTTGACCTCGAACGCCCACCCCGACTCGGGACTGGGCAGCTTTCCCGCGCCCGCCAGCATCGGCACCAGGCGCTCGGGCATCGGCCGGCGGTCGGGATCGGCCGGCGGTCCCATGCGGTGGATCATCCAGTCCTGTCCTTTCGCGTCCGGCGAGGATCCGATCGGGAACAGGCCGTAGCGGCCGGTCAGCCGCTCGCCGTAAAAGGTGACCTCGACCTTGCGTGGCTCCCATTTGTGCAGCTCGAACGTGCCGCGATCCCAGATCCGCATCGTGCCCGCCCCATACTCGCCGGCCGGAATCTCGCCCTCGAACTCCAGGTACTCCAGCGGATGGTCCTCGGTGTGCACGGCGAGGCGATTCTCGGACGGGTCCGGAGGAATTCCGTTGGGGATCGCCCAGGATGCCAGGACACCGTCGTGCTCGAGCCGGAGATCCCAGTGCAGGCGGGTGGCGTGGTGCTCCTGGACGACGTACCGCGCCGCTTCCTCCGGCCGCACCGGGACGCCCCCGGCCGGCTCGGAGGTGGATTGAAAGTCGCGCTTGGCGCGGTAGCGACCGAGTTTGTCAGGGCCCTTGGGCGGCACCGCCGGTGATGATGGCCGAAGATGTCTCCGATGCGCATCGTCACCTGGAACGTCAACTCGCTGCGCGCGCGGCTAACGCGGGTGCTCGAGCTGCTCGCCGAGCACCGCCCGGACGTCGTCTGCCTGCAGGAGACCAAGTGCGCGCCCGACACATTCCCGCACGAGGAGCTGGCGCAGGCCGGGTACGCCGCGGTCCACCACTCGACCGGGCAGTGGGCGGGCGTCGCGCTGCTGGCGCGCAGCGAGCTCGAGCTGCGCGAGCCGCGACTCGGGCTGCCCGGCGAGCCGGTCGCCACCGAGGCGCGGTGGTGTGAGGCAACCGTGGCCGGGATCCGCTTTGCCAGCGTCTACGTGCCCAACGGCCGCTCGCTGGACAGCCCCGAGTTCGCGCGCAAGCTCGCGTTCCTGGGGGCCATGGCGCAGCGAGCGAGCGCTTTGAGGCCGGCGCCGCGGGTGATCGCCGGCGACTTGAACATCGCCCCGTCCGATCTCGACGTCTATGACCCGGCGGCGTTCGCGCAGTCGACCCACGTCACGCCCGACGAGCGCTTACGGCTGGGACGGATCCTCGATCAGGGACTGATCGACGCCTACCGCCGCCTGCACCCCGACGAGGTGCAGTTCACCTGGTGGGACTATCGCCAGGGTCACTTTCACCGCGGCCTCGGCCTGCGGATCGACCTGCTCCTGGTCGACACGCAGCTCGACGCGGGCCTGGTCAGCTGCGGGATCGACCGCAATTACCGCAAGGGTTCCAAGCCCTCAGATCACGCCCCGGTCCTGCTGGAGCTCAGCGGTCAGACCTCAGGCTGAGCGGCTGGACGCCGGGCCGAGCGAGGATCATCTGTCGCACCGTGACCATCAGGCTTGGCGGCTCTCCCATCGCTGGAAAACTAACACCGCTGCGCCGTCAGGTTCTACGCCACCGGCATTCAACCGGAACATCGGCCTGAACGCTTCTTCACCAACTTTTACGCGCAAGCGCGATCATTGCGGACATGGCGCGCGTACTGGTGGTCGACGACGAACCCGCGGTGAGGCGGGCGCTGGAGCGCGCGCTGCGGCTCGAGAGCTATGAGGTGGCCTTCGCCGCGGACGGCGAGGAGGCGCTCGACGCGCTCGCCAGCTCGCCCGCCGACGCGGTGATCCTGGACGTCCTGATGCCCCGGCTCGACGGTCTGGAGGTCTGCCGGCGGATGCGCAAGGCGGGTGACCGCACGCCGGTGCTGATGCTGACCGCCCGGGATGCGATCGACGAGCGCGTAGAGGGACTGGACGTCGGCGCCGACGACTATCTGGTCAAGCCATTCGCGCTGCGCGAACTGCAGGCGCGGCTGCGAGCGCTGCTGCGCCGGGCCGGCGACGGCGCCGACGGTGAAGCGCTGCGCTACGCCGACATGGTGCTCGATCCGGTCGCCCACGAGGTGCGCCGCGGCGAGCGGTTGATCGAGCTGTCGCGGACCGAGTTCCTGCTGCTGGAGCTGTTCCTGCGCCACCCCCGCCAGGTCCTGACCCGCTCGACGATCTTCGAGAACGTGTGGGGATACGACTTCGGTCCCACCTCCAACGCGCTCGGGGTTTACATGGGCTACCTGCGCCGCAAGACCGAAGGCGGCGGCGAGCCGCGGCTGCTGCACACGGTGCGCGGCGTCGGCTACGTCCTGCGCGACTGATCTGAGAGCTCGTCGTGTCCCTGCGCATGCGACTCACGTTGATCGCCGCCGCGTCGGTGGGAGCCGCGATCCTGATTGCCGTGGTGGTCTGCTACATGGTGGTGCGGGGCCAGCTGCGCGGCCAGGTCGACAGCGCACTGCAGGCGCAGGCCGTGCTGGTGCAGCGCGACGGCAACTTTGGGCTAGGGGGCGGTGACTTCCCAGGGCTGTCGGCCAGCGCCGGCGGTCGTGCCCCGTACGCGCAGATCGTGGCCACCGATGGCTCTGTGCTGTCCCAGTTCGGGGGGATCATCCTGCCGGCGGACTCGTCCACACGGAGCATCGCCGCGGGCCAGGCCGGTGGAACGCTCTCCGACGTAACGGTCTCCGGCAGCCATCTGCGCGTGTACACCTTCCACGACAGCGCCAACGCGCCCGGAGGCCAGCAGGAGCCCGTCGCCGTGGAGCTCGCGCGGCCGCTGGCGCAGGTCGATAACGTCCTCACGCACCTGCGTCTGATCCTGGTGCTGCTCTTCGCGGGCGGCATTGCCCTAGCCGCCGCGCTGGGTAGGCTGGGCGCCCGTCGAGTCCTCGCTCCACTCGGCGAAGTGGCCCACGCCGCCCAGCACATCGGCGAGACCGAGGATCTGACCAGTCGTCTGAGGGTAAGGGCCGACGACGAGGTGGGCCAGCTCGCGACCCGCTTCAACTCGATGCTCGATCGCCTGGAGAGCTCACGCGCAGCGCTCGACGAGTCCGTTCGCGCTCAGCGCCAGCTGGTCGCCGACGCCTCACACGAGCTTCGCACTCCGATCACCAGCCTGCGCACCAACATCGAGGTGCTCCTGGCGGGCGGCGAGCTCGAACCGGACGATCGTCGCCGCCTGCTCGCCGACGTCGTCGAGCAGAGCGAGGAGCTCAGCGCGCTGGTGGGGGACCTGATCGAGCTCGCCCGCGGTGACGAGCCGGTCGGCACCCCGGAGGACATCCGGCTGGACAACCTGGTGGACGAATCCGTCGCGCGCGCCCGGCGCAACGCGCCGGGGATCGATTTCCGCTGCGACCTGGCGCCCGTGATCGTCGACGGCGTGCCCGAGCGGCTTGGCCGGGCCGTGAACAATCTGCTCGACAACGCCGCCCGCCACTCTCCACCGGACGGCACTGTGGAGGTGACGGTCGACCAGCACGGCGTGCGCGTGCGCGATCACGGCCCCGGCGTCGCCGAGCAGGATCTGCCCTACG
>OBLU010004859.1_pt1 | contig 12101 bp, 8 predicted proteins | sample 1518681 | NCBI WGS metagenome assembly OBLU01 (sample SAMEA3539304, study PRJEB22396) | soil metagenome | biome: tundra; feature: field; material: soil | place: USA | collected 2010-05 | depth 0.15 m | reverse complement strand
CGCCACGCTCGTCCAGCGCAGCCGCGACCTGCTTAGCCGAGTGCCCTATGCGGTTCGCCGCGTCGGTGGCATACACGCGGGCAATGTCAATAGGAACCGCGCCAGCAGAATCTCCCCGCGCATTAACCACTTTTCTGGTGCGCAGGACCGCACTCTCCAAAGCATAAATGTCGATGATTACGTCAGCGATGTAAGCCAGGATCTCTTGCTCGTTCGACAGCTCGTCACCGTGAAGCGCCTGGGCGTACCCGAGCGCCAGGAGAGCAATTGTTTTTGCGCACATGAGCAATTCGTACTCGGAGGCGAATAGGGAATCCCCCGAAGGACTGAAACGGGCCTCGTTCGCCTCGATATGCAAGTTGGCGGCTACATTGGCGATCTCCGGGTCTTTCAGCAATCGTGTTGGTATCAGAACGCGGTTGATTTCATTCGTACCTTCATAAATGCGCGAGATTCGAGCATCTCGGTACGCCCGCTCGGCAGGATAATCTTTGGAGTAACCGTAGCCGCCGTAGATCTGCAGCGCTTCATCTACGACATACGCCAGAGCTTCGCTTGTGAAAACCTTATTGATCGAACATTCGGCGGCGAAGCTTTCGATCACCTTCAGAACCGCCATGGAATCGTGCGCAGCACCGGCTGCCAGCGCCCGATCCACACCGCCGACTGTGCGGTAAACCACGGCGTCAGCAACATAGGAGCGCACAGCCATTTCCCCGAGCTTCTGCTGGATCATGCCGAATCCGGCGATCGGCCGCCCGAACTGGTGTCGCTCTAACGCATACTGCAAAGCATCATTCAGAGCCTGTTTAATCGCCCCGAGGTTAGTGCACCCAAGTTTCAGGCGACCGAAATTCAGGATGTTAAAGGCGACCTTATGACCTTGGCCGACTTCACCCAACACGTTTCCAACTGGAACCCGAACGTTTTCGAGAATAAGGGCCGTCGTTGAGGATCCATCCAGGCCGAGCTTCGGTTCCTCCCGGCCACTCACCGCTCCCATTTCCCGCTCAACAATGAACGCCGTGAACTTCTCGCCATTAACTTTCGCAAATACGACGAACACGTCAGCAATCCCGCCGTTGCTGATCCACATCTTCTGACCGTTCAGGATGTACTGTTTGCCATCGCCACTCAAGGTTGCCTTTGTCCGCGCAGCAAGCGCGTCGGTCCCGGCGCCCGGCTCCGTTAGTGCGTAGGCTGCTATCTTTTCGCCACTTGCCAACTGGGGTAGGTAACGCGCTTTCTGCTCCTCAGTGCCAAAGAAGACAATTGGCAAGCTCCCAATGCCGGTTTGAACCATGAATGGAACTGTAAAGGAAGCAAGAATCCCAATCTTCTCGGATATGTATGCCGAACTGGCCTTGTCCAAACCCAGTCCGCCATACTCTTCGGGGATGTCCAGGCGTAACAGATCAAGTTCGCCCGCCTTAAGTATCAGTTCGCGAAGCAAACCATTGTCCTTGCCATGAAGCCGCTGAGCTTGCGCGACAACCTCGGTACGCATGAAATCTTCCGCAACGGAACCGAGCATCTGCTGGGCTGAGGATAGGTCTTCGCGCGCAAAGAGCTCGGCCGGCGTGGTATTGGCGATCAAGAAACGACCGCCACCGATAAATTGAACAGCTTCAGTGGTAGTTGCCATGAATCATTCCCCTATAACCCTGCGAATCGCTCTGCGGAACTGCTTCCTGCCTGTTCATTCGGACCCCATTTGTTGTCGTGCGCACCCTCCAGCCGCGTTGCGCCAATGACGGATGCACTGAGTCTCAGATCTAAGCAGAAGCTTTCGGTGCTGGCTCTAAAAGCTTCTCGGAAGCCCAAACTGCTCCGCGATATAGTTCCTGGCCATTTCATCGGAGATGGGGGAAAACATCATTTGTTTGTAGTCGCGGAAGTGACGCTGCATGTCATATTCCATCGTGAAGCCGTAGCCGCCCATGATTTCCATTCCGTAACGAGCTGCCAGTTCCGAAGCGCGACACGCCACGATCTTCGCCATGGCCGCCTCCACGTCAAACCTCTGACCGCTGTCGCATAGCCAGGCGCATTTGTAGATCAGATTACGGGCATTTTCAATCTCGATCGCTATATCGGCGAGATAGTGCTGCAGGATCTGGAACGACCCAATGGTCTTGCCGAAAGCCTTCCGCTCCTTGGAATACTGTAGGGCATAATTGAATGCGGCCCTGGCGATCCCAAGGGACAACACCGAAGTCGCCATACGCTCCGGGTTCAGGGTGCCCACGATGTGATACCAGCCCTTGTTTTCCTGTCCCACAAGGTTCTCGACGGGGACTTTCACTTCCTGAAAATGGACTTCGTTCGTCCCGCACGCGTGCATTCCCAGCTTCTTGATAGGACTAATGGAAATTCCCGGGGTTTTGGCGTCGATTATGAGGAGGGAGAGCCCTTTTTTTCGCTCTACCGCCTTGTCGGTAATCACCAGAGTCATGAGGTAGTTCGCCACGTGCGCTCCGGTGATAAACATTTTGGAGCCGTTAACGATGTACGTATCGCCATTTCTTGTCGCGGACGTCTGAATCGCGCCCAGTATGTCCGTGCCGCCTGCCGGCTCCGTCATGGCCAGAGCCCATTTCTCCGTTCCGTCTACTATGCCGGGCAGATACCTTCGTTTTTGCTCTTCATTCCCGACTTCAAGAATCGGACGGGCCCCAAAGCCAGGCGGCGGGAACACACACATGGCCACCGCCACGCTGGCCGTGGCAAGCTCTTCCAAAACAATGCAAAATTCAACGATTCCCAAGCCCATGCCGCCGTACTGCTCGGGGATGGTGATGCCCATCGTCCCCAACTCAGCAAGTTCCTGCAAGAGGTCGTCTGGGGCATAGTTGCAGTTTTCGTCCAGCCAGCGGACGTATTCCGAGGTAAGCCTCCGCTTACAGAATTCGCGGTAGCTCTCCCGTAACATTTTCTGTTCATTAGTAAATTCGAAATTCATACCAGCCTCTTTACCTGCCAACGAACTTGGCCTTTCTTTTTTCGACAAAAGCCGCAACACCTTCCTTCTGATCCTCTGAGGCAAATAGCCACATAATGCTGCCACGCTCGACCGCTAGTGCGGCGTCAATGCTGTCGCACGTGAGCGAGTTATTGATAATGTTCTTGGCGGCTCGTAACGCAAGGGGCGGTTTTGCTGCCAGTTCGGCAACAACCGTTTCCAGCGCCTGGCCCAACTCCTCGCGTGAAGGAAATACCTTGTTCACCAGCCCCCATTGGTGGGCTTCAGACGCGGTTATGACTTCTCCCCGGTAGATCATTTCGCGGGCGCGGTTTGCGGGGATAGCACGCGGCAACCGTACCGTCCCTCCCCAACCAGCCAGTAATCCAAGGTTGATCTCCAGCAGTCCGAACGAGGAATGTTGCGTGGCATATATGAAGTCGCACATCAGGGCCAACTCAAGTCCGCCGGCAACGCAGGAGCCGTTCACAGCGGCAATGACGGGCTTCTCCATGGTGGTGAGAAGACGTTGAATCGAGTTACCCCGCTGAAACATGTAATCGTAAGCAGAGACATTGTCCAGAGTTTGAAACAACCTAATGCCCCCGCCGCTGCAAAAGGCCTTTTCGCCGGCCCCCTGAATCACCACGCACCGAATGTCTGGATCCGAGGCAACTTCGGTCATGACCTCGAGCAGTTCTCGTTGCATTGTGTCATCGAGAGCGTTTCTCATCGGCTCGTTATTAAGCGTGAGCCAAAACGCCTCTCCATTGGCGCCTTTCCTAGCGTAAAGTAACCTTTCGTAGTTCTTGGCCACGGCTCGCTCCTTTGTAAGGTCACCTAGTAAATGGATTCAGGCCGATGGCGGCTTCCACCATACGGCTTGTCGCTGTGCATCTATCTATCTCGGGTGCCGCAGCGTCGTGATAGTGCTGTAATGCCGGCATTCCGGATTCTATAGCTACATCGTACTTCGCTTCGATCTTCGGCTCTGTCACGACTTCGTTCCCCGATCATTTGTAACGCGCGATTCCGAAATCCTGAAGTTTGATGGCGATGACGAGTTCAGTACGTCAGGGGCCAGGATATACTTCATCGCCTTCTAAGTACGGACAGGTTTCCACTTGGGTAAGACAAAGTCCGATGAAAGCTCCGCGAAAACGACCTCCAAGGCCATGCCGTTCTTCAGATCCTTGGGGTCGCATCCTATAATGTTGGAAATCATCCGTGGTCCTTCGGCCAAGTCGACAAGCGCCGTTACATAGGGCACATCCTCCGCAAACGGTAATGGAACGCCGTAGGTGTTTACAGCAAAAGCGTAGAGCATCCCCTTTCCGGATGCTTCGAACCATTCGTGCTCTTCGCTCAGGCAGTTGGTGCAGAAAAGGTACGGCGGATGGTCGATATGGCCGCAGCTTATGCACCTCTTCAGGACCAGTTTGTGCTGCGCTGCGGCTTGCCAGAACGGCTGCGACCATTGGGTGGGCTGGGGGAGAGGCTTGATGAAGTCCTCATCCGTACAACCTAGCTTTTGCTTGAGAATTGCTCTCGTACTCATACGTCCGCTCCTCGCTTTCAGGATCGTCCAGGAATCTCATTGCCCATGACGGTGAAGTGTATGTCCATGTAAGCACCTCCCGCAGCGTCCTCGATGAGGAACTTAGCGCCTTTCACTTGAGCCTTGCCTGCCTTCCCTTGAAGCTGGCGTACGCTCTCCACAAAGCAGCTAAACCCGACGCCAGTACCTGTGTGGCCAAAACTCAGTGCGTCCCCGTATGTAGAAACAGGGTACTTGCCGCCGGGACTGGTTTCGCCGGCTTCCACAAGCGCGCCTGATCTGCCCGGCTGGACAAACCCCAGCGCGTCCATAATCATGAGCGAGGAGAAAGGATAGGCGCCGTAGATCTCGAAGATATCCATATCGTCCGGCCCGAGCCCAGCTTGGTCGTATGCTTTCTGAGCTACGGGCGCATAAAACTGGTACATCTTGTCGAGGTCCTTGACCTTACAGTTCACAATATTGCGGTGACTATAGTCGGAGGCCTCGCCCAGGATGTAAACCGGGTTCGAGCAGATCTTGCGGGCGTTCTCCGCTGTGGTCATGACGTACGCGCTTCCGCCGTCAGCCAAAACATTGCACATGAGGGCCGTGAGCGGGTAGGCCACCATACGGCTCTTCAAGACTTCTTCGACCGTGAGGGGCTTGTCGCGGAACATGGCATTTAGCTGAAGATTAGCCCATCGTCGGCAGGCAACGCAGACACTAGCCAGTTGTTCCATTGTCGTGTCGGTGTATTCCATGTACGCCTGGGTCATCATGGCGGCCAAGGCGTTGTAGGTCATGCCGTAGGGCACCTCCCACTCCAAGTCCGCCCCCGCATGGGCGAAGAACTTGATCTGTTCGTGCGCTGGGAACTGCGAGAACCGCTGTGCGTGGATTACCAAGACGTAGTCAACCTCGCCAGAACGCAGCACACCCTCGGCTGTCTTCCGAATGGAAAAACTCGAGGCTCCTCCAGAAACGGTCATTGCCACTACCTTGCAGTTCTTCGCCCCGATGGCCTCTGGCAGGTGGCCGAACATCGCCTCGGTGTTGTAATGCGTTCCCATCATGTGCGACGCAGTTAACACCGAGCCGATAGCATCCTTCTTTATACCGGCGTCATCGATGGCTAGTTTTGCCACCCGATAGGCAATCTCGAACTCGCTCCTTTGCGGATAGATCCCACAGGGCACTTCTCCGGTGCCGATGATTGCAAATTCTGCCGTAGGCATGGCAATAGTCCTTTAGGCGTTTGCCGCTAATCTTTTTTTGCAGTTGATACCCAGAAGTCCCGCCAGGTTCGCTCCGAAAATCTTTCGCCGCATCTCGTCGGTGATCTCCGGATACCCGTATTCTTCCCGCATGTCTTCGGGAAACTGGAAGTCCCTCAATCCTTCCACAGCGAACTTGATCTGCATGGGGAAGCCCGCATAATCAGTACCCCAAACGATTCGGTCCGGACCTGCAAATCGCAAGCCTTCCCCGAGGATCTTCGCGAACTTGCGCGGAGCGGATAGCGCCCAAGGGACAAGCAGACTCAAGCTCAGGTATACGTTCGGGTGACCCATCGCGACCATGTTGAGGTCATCGCATCGCGGATAACCCATATGGAACGCAACAATCTTGAGCTCTGGAAAATCCCTAGCCACATCGTCCAACAGATGAGGCATCGCGTATTTCCCCTTACCCGGAGGCACCCAACTGAATCCGGTGTGGAAGTCCAGAACAATCCCAAGTTCCTGAGCCTTTTCATAGAAAGGCCACAGATCAGCGTCGTTGATGTAGGTATCTTCAGGGGGATAGTACTTGAAGATCTTGGCCGCTTTTTCCTTGGCCCAGTACTCGAGCTCCCACACCGCGTGCTTCACGCCCCGCTGTTTGATGGGGGACATATTGGGCTGATACATGAAGCGCTTCGGATGGGCCTCAACAACCTTCGCCATATCGCCATTCGTAACCCAGCGACTGGAATACAGGGTCGTATCCATCATCGATTCGGGCAAGAGGCAAGCCACGTCCACACCATATTTATCCATGGCTGCGATCAACGCCTCAGGTTCAGGGTTCTTTTCGGTTTCCCGTTTTTCCATCCCTTCCAAGGCGGTGGGCGGCATGCCCATCGTCAGTGCTCTTAAGGCCCCGTGAGCACCTTTCCACCACATCTGGACTCCCGGGAAGTGCTGGATAGGCGTCAAGTCACCGATCAGATGCGCCTCCGGGTCAATTTTGAAGTAGTCGTCTTTTCGAAATTTGATCTCGGCATTCTGCGTCATGACTTTTCCCCTCTCTTCATCTTCAATCTTCAGCGAGATTTAAAAAGTGGTGGCAAGTCCGGCTAAGTCCTGGCCAGGCTTGCCACCGGCGCCAATGGCTAATCGGTTTCTTCGCACTTCCCCAGCACTTGGGTAAGGCTCTGGGTCGGGCCTGAACCAAGATTCTTCGTCGGGCCTAACATGCCGAGCTTGGGCTCAGCCCCCGGACCGCGGAAGGGGCGGAAGTGTTGACGCGCCATAGGAATCTCGCTATGCCACCAAGGCCGATCCAAGGCAGGCAAGCCTGCCTCCCACCCCGGAGGAATCAAGTGCTCGTGCTTTTGGAATGGCCCCAGCATCAAGCTTGGGTCGGCATATTCGCGCCCTAACCAAGGGTTGTTGGGGCAAGCCATGCTGGTGCGAGCCAGAGCCCGCAAGATGCATGTGTTACACCGAGCACATTTGTCGATATCTTCCTGACGTCCGGCAGCGAGCTTATTTGCATATTCCGGGTCGCAAAGGAGCTGTCTACCCAGTGCGGAGACGTCGAACTTGCCCGCGGCAATGTCCTGGTCGGCCTTAACCGCATCATGCTGCGAGGGGATCATCACGGGAATCTTCAGGACCGCCTTGAAATCTGCACCGGTCTCAGGGAAATGCTGGGCGATCTCCTTAGTGGGGATGAGATGGGTCAGTTCTTCGTAACCACCACCGTCGGATAGACTGATGTAGTCCGCCCCGCGCGCCTCCAAGTCCTGGGCGAGGTCGATCATTTCCTCCCTGGTTAGTCCGCCTTCGACATGTTCTTCGGCACTAATCCGCACGCCGACGGCAACACCCGGACACGCATAGCGAACCTGCTCCATCACTTCGTTCAGAAAACGTTTGCGATTACGCCAAGGCCCACCGTAGTAGTCCGTACGTCTGTTAGTGAGCGGGGAGAGGAATTGGTGCTCGAGATAACCATGGGGAGCGTGAATCTCGATCGCATCGAATCCGCAAATGACCGCCAGTTGGGCGCTGTTTGCGAACTCCTTTTGTTCGTGATGGATCTCGCTAATCGTCAGTTCGCGCGTCATCGGCCCAATCAGCCATTGCCTTCCGCGCTCCGACCCTGCCATGGCTTTGGGCATATTCTTCATCATTCGGTCGGCGGTGATCTCGTAGGGTACGTTGGCGCTAGCGGCGGGCACCAGCACGTCTTCTTCATACGTATGTCCCTGGCGCCCGAATCCGACACTTAGCTGAATGCAAGCTTTCGCACCAAAGTAATGGATTCGATCCGAGAGCAGCGTCATTCCTTGACCGTGCCCGTCATTGAAGCAGTGCATGTTCCGGCCCCAGACAAACTGGGAGCCCAACTTGGTACCCATGACGGCACCAGTGATAACGAGTCCCGTTCCCCCCTTTGCCCGAGCAGCGTAGTAGGAGAGCAACTGCTCGGTGACCTGGCCATGGCCATCAGACATGGTCTCGTTCATGGGGGCTAGGGCGATTCGGTTCTTTACTTCGATCGGCCCGATCTTTATGGGGCTTAAGAGGTGTTTGAAGCTATTGTGTCCGTGAGATTTTTCGGTTGCCATTTTTATTCTCCTGTTCCAAGGGTTTTAGGCGCCGCCTTCAGCCTCATTTCGCTATTGGGCATCCGGTCAACCTGTGTCCATGTTCCTCCCGTTCCTCTTCCTGCCGGGTGATGTGTGTGCTGCCGCGCGATTCTCGTCTACCCAATGCTCCTTTCTTTTTCCTTCCAGAACTCCTTCTTAATTTCTCTCCGGAGGATTTTCCCGACCGCGCTCTTGGGAAGCGTGTTCTGGAAAACGACTTTTTTCGGGCACTTGTAACCTGCGAGCCTGGACTTACAGAAGGAGATAAGTTCTTCTTCGGTGGCACTTGCATCATTTCGCAGTACTACGACGGCTTGCACTCTCTCACCCCATCGCGCATCCGGAGCAGAGACAAGCGCACATTCGCGAACTGCCGGATGTTGGTACAGAACGTCTTCAGTCTCTTTCGGGTATACGTTCTCCCCCCCTGTGATGATCATGTCAGCCTTGCGGTCGACAAGGTAGAGATAGCCTTCAGCGTCGAGCCTCCCTACGTCGCCTGTATGCAACCATCCATCGCGTAGCTTTTCTCGGGTTAGTTGCTCATTTTTCCAGTAACCCAGCATGACGTTAGCGCCGCGGACGGTGACTTCCCCCACCTCTCCGTTGCTTACAGGGCTACCGTTGTCATCCACGATGCGGATTTCCACCGTGAGACCCTCCCTGCCGGCACTCGACAAAAGCCTGGATCGCGGACCATTCGGAACATGTTCACCGGGCATGAGGAAAGAAACTGGCGCGGCTTCTGTTAGACCGTAGGCTTGAGCGAGGATATTGCCGAACTTTCCAATGCACCGTCTCAGCACTTCCACAGGCATCGGGCTTCCGGCGTAAGTTACTAAGCGTAGACTGCTGAGGTCGAATCTCTCGATTTGCGGACAATCAAGGAGCCAGTTGTACAAAGTGGGCACCGCGTTTACATGGGTGCACTTTTCATCCTGAATATGCTGCAGGACCGCTTCCACCTCTGGCCGCCTCAAGATGACCACCCTGCCACCAACCGCCAGGCAGCATAGAGCCGGCCAAAAAGACACATGAAAAAGTGGAAGCAAAAAACAAGTAGTGTCGTCTTGGCTGAACTGGAGCTTCAGTATTGCCTCCAATGTTAACGACAACAGGTTCCGGTGAGAGAGCATGACGCCCTTGGCGAGGCCCGTTGTACCTCCCGTGTACATGAGAATTGCGAGCTCGTTTTCGTCGACCGGCACCAATGGGTCGGCATCCGAGGCGCCTCGGATCAGGTCTTCATAGCAATGCAAGGAAGAACTGTGCGGCAGACCGTCAAAAGTAACCCACGTTCTTATACTCGGTGAAAAGGGCTTTATCGCGACTGCGACATCCTCGTAGCCGGGGCCCACAAAAAACACAGTTGGTTCAGAATCACTTACGATTTGAACGATTTCGTTTTGGCGGAGTCGAAAGTTCAGGGGGACAACAACAAGGCCGGCCTTCGCAGCGGCGAAGTATACTTCCAAGAATTGGTGACAGTTTTCTGACAGGATTGCGATGCGCTCACTCTTACGGCAGCCGAGCCCTAACAGGGCGTTCGCCAAGCGATTGATCCGGAAGTCGAAGAGAGCGTATGTCAAACGCACGCCCTCGTAGACAATGGCTTCCTTGCCGGCATGCAGCTTGGCTCCCTTTCGGGGAATGTCACCTAGTGTACGCATTAGATTTTCTCGCGAGCTTTCCTCGCTCATGGTCCATAACGGGTTGAAGAACACGCTCGTGAAACACAACCCTCTTTGGCAGCACACACCGAATTAACGACAGCGGTTCCCAATCGGCTAATCTCCGCTCCGCAACATTTCCTAACTGTGCGGACTGACCAGTCAGTCATTTCTGCGCTGTTTCCTTATACAAGCGTGCCAGTCTTCTTGTCAAGGAAAAACTTTTTCGGTCCGGAGGGACAATTTGTGGGTCCAATATTATTGATATTTTGGGGCGATAAGCATCGTTTGCTTGAGGGAACTGGAGTGGAAGTTGTGTTACACTATTAAGCCAGACTTGAGTTGGTCCTCTTAAGATTTTCGACTGGACTGACCAGTCACTCTGGGCCGTCGTTCGTGACGCCCGCCGTAAGAAAAGGGGCAGCGAGCGTGAAATCTTCAACTTGGCATCCGAAGCGAAAATCGAGCAGTCAGGAGAGGAACAGGAAAATGCAACGGAGAACCGCGCATACCACCAGGAATACCAATGACAATAAGGCCGATATCATTATTGAACAAGCGATTCCCCTTTTTTCCGAACATGGATATGACGCCGTAAGAATAAGCGATATCACAGACGGCCTGAGTATTGGGAAAGGGACGTTTTACCTCTATTTCAAAGACAAGAGACATCTTCTGATGGAGTGTTTCAAGCAACTGAGCAAGCTCCTGGTACCGCTCGAACAGCGGGAAGAGATACGCAGCGAAAAAGATTTTTTCGCACGAATGCGCAAACGTTGGAGAGGATTTGCAGAACAATACTCGAAGTTCGGCGGCATTTTGCACTTGTTACGAACATCATGCGCATCACAAGATGCCGACCAACGCAAAAAGGCGATAGACAGTTACGATGTCATCATCGAGCCTTTGAGAAGGGACCTTAGGCTAAATACCGAAAACGGAGTGGTGTGCAATGTAGATCCAGAGCTCGGTGCCCACTTTCTTTTTGGAGCCGCTGACGCCCTCGCTTTTCGATGTAGCTTGGATTCGCGATACAGCGTACAAGACGTAACCGAAACGTTCTATCGTCTTGTGAGGAAAGCATTCAGTGTACCGGCTGTGAACAAGCCAGAATCAGCCAATTTGTCGTGGATTCTTACTGATAATGATGGTTGTTCAACTGAAGTAAGACAAATTCGGTTCGGAGACGGGCCTTTCCTCTTAGGACAAATTGGCGAAGGAGAATTATCTATCGATCCATCCAGTATAGAGTTCATGAAAATAAGTCAGATCGAACCAAATCTGCACACTCAAATAACGTCGCAAGGCGGCGAAGAGATAAACGTGCGCCTGGATCGCGATACGATTGTCATAGGCGAAACGCCACTCGGCACCTTTCGCATTCCTCTGATGAAAGTCTCAAGTATAACGTTTCGTGGGCCTGTTGACGCGAGTGTTCCCGATGCTGCCCTGCCGCGTAATAAGGTGGAGATCGCAGTGGTGAGTAGCCAAATGATTTCATCGGCTCGTCCCAAATGAAATCATCTTAGAGGTCGCACTGCAATAAATTGGAAGGTATGGCTGTGGGCCGATGAAAACAGTGTCGTTGTAATCAGCACCTTGGCGTAAGCCTATTCACTCGGTGGCACAGCCGAAAAGGACGCCGCTACCGGCCTTTAAATCGTGCGGAGCGTTTCTCCAGGAACGCCTTGGCGCCTTCGGTCTTGTCCTCTGTAGCACAGCAAATCCCGAACAGCGTGGCTTCCAGATGAAGGCCGGCGGGCAGAGTCATCTCCATGCCGCGGTTAACCGCCTCCATCACATACTGCACCGCGAGCGGCGCGTTCGCGGCGATCTTGTGGGCGATGACTTCGGCGCGCTGGATCAGTTCCGTTTGCGGCATGACTTCATTGATCAAACCTATGCGCATGGCGTGCTGCGCCGTGATCATGTCGGCTCCGAGCATCAGTTGCATGGCAAGGCCCTTGCCAATGAGACGCGGCAACCGCTGGGTACCACCGAAGCCCGGAATGATCCCAAGCTTCACCTCGGGCAGGGCGAGCTTGGCATCGTCGCTGGCCAGGCGCATGG
>OBLU010004857.1_pt1 | contig 12102 bp, 10 predicted proteins | sample 1518681 | NCBI WGS metagenome assembly OBLU01 (sample SAMEA3539304, study PRJEB22396) | soil metagenome | biome: tundra; feature: field; material: soil | place: USA | collected 2010-05 | depth 0.15 m | reverse complement strand
ACCGACTGGATCAGCTCCTTGGCTGCGTCCATGCCGCCCAGAACCGCCTGCAGATCGAGCGCCGGTTTGGACGGGTTGCGGGTCGACGCGCAATACACTCCGTGTTGCCCCACCAGAATCAGGGAGTCGGTCAGCAGGTCCAGCGCCACAGCCAGCCGGCCTCGCTCCACGCCCATCATGAACTCGTGCCGCTCCAGCTCTACCCGCTTCTCGTCGAAAACACTCATGCTTCCAGCCTACCCGAAAAGCGCAAACCGGTGAGTTTTCAACGCGTCGCACACCCGGATCCATATCTATTGCCATCGAGACTTCTTCGTGGATCCAGCCGCCTCGAATGCGAGGCGCAGGGGAGTTGGCAGCTTCGAAACCAGGGCCACAATCGCTTTATACTTCCATCCCGGCACAACCAGAAGCTTCCCTCGTTTCAATGCTTTCAACGACTCCCCCACCACGAAGTCCGGTTGCAGCCATAGCGACGAGGGTGCCACGCTCGGGCGCTCCAACCCCAGCGTTGCGTGGAACTCCGTAAAGGTAAAACCGGGACACAGTGCCTGGACTTTGACCGAGGATCCGATGCCCTTCAATTCAAGGTAGAGCCCTTCGGTAAACGCCGCCACCCAGCGCTTGGTGGCTCCATAGCTTACACTGCCCGCGCGCTGCACAAACGAAGCCACGGATGCCACATTGATGATGCCGCCGGAATTCTGTCTGACCATATTCCTGAGCGCCGCATGGCTCAATCGGACGGTCGCCATCACATGCAGGCGATGCATCTGTTCCTGCACTTCAATATCCGACTCCCAGAAGAGACCCCGTGACCCGAAGCCGGCATTGTTTACCAGCAGCCCCAGGTTTTGCTCGGCAGCGATGCGATCCGCAACATCGGCCAGGTCCTTCTCATCGGTCAGGTCGGCAGGGAGCACATCGACTTTGCAGCCATATTGAGCGGTCAATTCCGCCGCCAGTGCCTCAAGCCTCTCCTTGCGGCGCGCAATCAGCAAAAGATCGTGTTCGGCGGCAAGTTTTCGCGCGAATACGACGCCAAGTCCGCTGGACGCTCCAGTGATCACAGCCACAGTTTTTCCCAAGACTCACGCTCCCTCAGACCTTGATCATAATTCCAGTCTGAAGGAGCGTAATCGGGAGCGAAGCCCTGCTTAAACGCTCAGCTTGCGCATATACTCGGCGTTCAGCCGGAGCTCTTCGATCGGCTCCATCTCAAACGCTTCCTGCTCCACAAAGTAGTACTTGAGCCCTGTGGCCGCGTGGATGATCGGACCAAAGTCGATGCTGCCCTTGCCGAGCACGGTCATCAATTCCTTGCCATCCGGCTGGGGAATCATGTCTTTGACGTGCATCAGCGGGAACCGCTCCGGCGTCTTGGTGAGATAAGCTACCGGGTCATGGCCGGAAGCATGCACCCAGCCGGCGTCCATCTCGAACACCACGAGTTTGGGATCTGTGAGCCGCAGCAGCTCGTCATACACCGTTACACCATCAATCACGGCAAACTCCGGCGTATGGTTATGAATTCCGAAAGTCATCCCCGCGGCCTTTACTTTTTCGCCGATGCGGTTGAACTCGCCGGCAATCCAGCGCCAGTCATCAAGCGTCGGCGCGCCCTTCGCAGCCGGGTCGCGGTGCATCCCGCCCGACGACGAGCACACAAAATACTCAAGGCCCAGCGTATGCGCGTATTCAAGCCACTGGTCGAGCTGCGTCTCCAGCACGCCGAGTGCATGGTGGGTGCTCACGCAGCGCATGCCGGCAGTGTCCAGCGCCTTGCGAAAGTCCGGCGCAGTGCGGTCGAAGTAGCCCGCCGCCTCCACCACCGTGTAACCATCCGCCCGCACCTTCGCAAGCGTCCCCTCAAAGTCCTTCGCCAGCATGGCGCGCACTGAATAGAGCTGCAGCCCGAGCGGCTGACGAAGCGGTTTGGCAGCCAACCGTCCGGCGCCAGTAATGGCCACGGCCGCAACAGCGCCCGATGCCTTCAAGAACGTTCTACGCGAGGAATTGCTCATCTGCTGATTCTCCTGGAATTTCCGAAACCTAAACCTTGATTGACTTTGTCGCCGCGTCCCACGTGGCCACGGTGCGATGGAAAAACGATTGATTGGCCATGTGGCAGCCGATGGCGGCGTTGTGGCCGAAGACCTCATCCTCCACCACATGCTCCCGCGTCACCACAGCGCTGAAGAAGTTGCCGATGTGGATGGCGGTATCATCATAGCCCTGCGGAAGCGTGAAGGTCTCCGCATCGCCCGGCGCGGGAAGCGTCTCCGGATGCGCCGCTTTGAAATCCTCCTTGCCCTGCTGGCGTTGCGCTTCGGTCATCCCGCCCCAGCCATAGGCTTCGAACTTCGGCCTCACGTCCTGCGGCGTAAACGTCACCGTCTTGCCGGTCATCACCATCGTTCCGGTTGAACCGTAAAACTTGAGCCCTTCATCGCCGTCATTATTGGACTGATTGCAGTGCAGATGCACCTGCACAACTCCGTTGGCTGTAGGAAAGTCGAACAGCGTCTGCAGCAGATCAGGAAACTCGCGGCCATCCTTGTAGTGGTAAATGCCGCCAGTCGAGTAGGCGCGGTTGGCCGGCGAGTTGATTCCGGTAATCACCTGGATGCCGCTCAGCAGGTGCACAAACAAGTCTCCACCCAGCCCCGAACCGTAATCCCTGAAGCAGCGCCAGCGGAAGAACCGTTTTGGATCGAAGGCATGATCCGGCGCATCCACCAGAAACCCCTTCCAATCGACCGTCTCCGGGCTGGCGTCCGGCGGAATCGGATATACCCATGCGCCTCCCGGCGAGTTCCGGTTCCACTGCGCATCGATCTCGTGCACATCGCCCAGCCGCCCCGACGCAAAAATCTCCCGCGCCTTCTCGTAGAGAATCGAGCTCACCCGCTGGCTCCCGGCCTGAAAGATGCGCTTGTGCGCCTTAACCCCTTCCACCATCGCGAGTCCGTCTTCCACGCTGTGCGACATCGGCTTTTCGCAGTACACGTCCTTGCCCGCCGCAACCGCGTCGAGCGTCACCCGCCGGTGATGATGATCCGAAGTTGCCACCAGCACCGCGTCCACATCTTTGCGATCAAGCAGCGTGCGGTAGTCGCCCGTGGTGAGGAAGTCAGAGCCATATGCCTCAATCCCAGCCTTGTGTCGCGTTGCGTACAGGTCCGCCGCGCCTACGCAGACGCCCGTGGGCACCTTGCGAGCGGAGCGCAGCAGATCGCAGCCGCGAATCCCCGTGCCCACAATGGCAAAGCGAATTCTGCGGCCATCCGCCGCTGCCTGCGCCGCAAGTACCGGTGGGTCCAGCAGTGAGGATTTCGCAGCCACTCCCACCGCCGCTGCGCCGGCTCCCAGGCGCACAAAATCCCGTCTTGTCATACAATACGATTTCTTCACGATTCCCCCACGTCCCGACAATTCTCTCTCTCCGGCCTATCAGGTGTCCACTCGCGCCCCGGCCGGGTTGTATGTGGCGCATCTGGCGAATCCCATCCCAACCTGGACGCCAAAGGCAGAGTGAGAGTTCCGCTGGCGCGCCGGAAGGAAGACCCATGATAGCGTTCCGCCCATTCGATTCATCCATTACGCAGCGCTCGTGCCGCTTGCCCTCATGATTGTTGTGCTGGCAGCTTTTGCAGCCCCATCCATCGCATCGCCCGCGGCAAAACCCAACCTCGGACCAAACGTCCTGGTCTTCAACCCCTCCATGCCCGCCGCGGAAATCCAGGCGCAGATCGACAAGGTCTATGAAATCCAGCAGAACAGCGAATTCGGTTCAGCGCGCTACGCCCTGCTCTTCCTCCCCGGCGTCCGGTTCCACCACATGATCACCGTCGCCCTCGACACCCTGGGCGAAATTTCGAACGTGATCAACGACACCGACGGCCCGACAGCGACCAAGCCTCGCCAAATGCCCAAGCTCGCCGAATTCCCATAAACCGAAAGGGGGGCACGTTGACCGGCGCATTGTGGTGGATACTGGATTGAATGGCGCGCCTTATCACAATCATTCTGCTGGCCTGCCTGTTGCCAGTTCCGGCCAATGGAACGCTCTTGGTAATCGCTGCCTCGGCTAGCGGTTTAGTGATTGCTGCGGATAGCCGGACAGCAATCTTGGGAACTCGTTGTGACGATCAGTACAAGATCACAGAGGTGAGAAGACCACACCGGACAGCGGTCGCTGTCACGGGGAACGTAGTCTTCATCAAACCCCCGGAAGCGCGGGAAACCGATGTATGCCAATACCTCGAGTCCGCGCCGCGCATGCTTGACATTCCCTCGGTTGTCAAGACCTATCTCGAACACAAGGTCCGCGATTTCTCCAAGCTGTCACTCGAAGACCTGGCGTCTGAATGCGTTGCGGTGAGCCAACGGTTTCAGAGCGCAAACCCTGGGGTTTTTAATTCAGCTCCCGGGGGCGAGATCTTCTCGGTAGTTATCGTGAACTACGACCGAAAATCCAAAACCGCGACGATTATGAATTTCGTTGCCCGAATCGACGTCGCAACGCATGAGATTCGAGCTGATCGATTTACACATCTCACAATATCGTCCCAAAGCAGACGGGGTGTATGGTCATATGGCGAAACAGACTACCTCAATCGCTATGTACTGGGCGGTTTCGGCCGCGAGTACCTCAGCAAGTCCACCAAAGACTTCATTCTTGTAGACGAGCCGGTCTCCAAGGCTCCGCTCGATCAAGCTATTGCAGCCACTGTCGATATCATCCAGGCGGCGACTCGCGCTGCGCAAATTGTCCCGGCTCCAAGCGGTATTGGCGGTCCAATTGACGTTCTGTTGCTCGGGAAAAAGCCCCAGCCAGAACGTATTCGATGGAAAGGGACGGCAGGTCCCGGGAATTCGACTCAAACCCCTCCCGCCCAATCATGGGAGAATGGACACTAACCTGTCATGACCGAAGAAAACATTACCGAATCTCTGCCCACCACGGAAATCGCGCCCGAGCCAGTTCCAGAGCCGATCGCCGAACCCGCCCCTGCAGTCATCGCCGAGCCGGTTCCCACCCCTAAGCCCAAGGCCGCCGCCGAGCCAGCTCCCGAGCCCGTCGAAGAAGAACCCACAGAGTCCTTCGCCGATCTTCTCCGCGACTTCGAACGCAGCCACTCGCACAAATCGGAGCCCGGCGCAAGGCAGTTGCAGGGAACTGTCATCTCCCTCTCCGCCGACCAGGTCTTCCTCGACATCGGCTACAAGACCGAGGGCGTTCTGCCCCGCTCCGCTTTTGAGAACAATGCCGAAGGCGTCAAGCCCGGGGATTCGGTTCCGGTCTCCGTCACCGGCCGTAACGAGGAGCACTACTACGAGCTCTCGCGCTTCAAAGTCGCGCAGCCCCGTGACTGGACCGCACTCGAAGCTGCGTTTGCCGAAAAGCTCGCCGTCGTCGGCACCGTAACTGAAGTCATCAAAGGGGGGCTCTCGGTCGACATCGGCGTCCGCGCCTTCATGCCCGCCAGCCGCAGCGGCACCAAAGATGCAGTGGAGCTAGAAAAGCTGGTCGGCACGCAGATCAACTGCCGCATCACCAAGCTCGAAGTCACCGACGAAAATGTAGTCGTCGATCGCCGCGTAGTGCTTGAAGAACAGGCCCGCGCCGAGTCCGCAACGCGCCACGCCGCAATGAAGGAAGGCGACACCGTTTCCGGCACCGTCCGCACCCTCATGCCCTACGGAGCCTTCGTCGATCTCGGCGGCGTCGATGGGCTCCTCCACATCAGCGACATCGCGCACGGCCGCGTCGCCAAGCCCGAAGACGTGCTCACTGTCGGCCAGGAACTGCAAGTACGCATTCTCAAAATAGATCCGCAGACCAAGAAAATTTCACTCGGCCTCAAGCAGTTGCAGGCAGAACCCTGGGAAAAGGCCCCGGAGCGCCTAGTCGCCGGCCAGCGCATCACCGGCACAATTACCCGCCTCGCAGACTTCGGAGCATTTGTCGAAATCGAGCCGGGCGTCGAGGGCCTCATTCACATTTCGGAGATGTCCTACGGCAAAAAGCTCCGCCACCCCAGCGACATTCTCAAGCAGGGCGACCGTGTCGATGCAGTGATCCTCTCCATCAAGCCGGAAGAGCGGCGCATCGCCCTCGGCCTCAAGCAGACCCTCACCGACCCCTGGTCCAACATTGAGCAAAAATTCCCCGCAGGCTCGCAGATCGAGGGCCCGGTCACCAAGATCATGAACTTCGGCGCATTCGTTCAACTCGAAGATGGCGTCGAAGGCCTGATCCACGTCAGCGAAATCAGCGCCGACAAGCGCATCAATCATCCGCAGGATGTGCTCCGCACCGGCCAGGTGGTCAAAGCCCAGATTCTGGCCATCGATCCGATAAAACGCCAGATCAAGCTCTCCATGAAGCAGCTCGTCCCCACCAGCATCGACGAGTACATCGCCGAACACAAAGTGGGTGACGAAGTCTCCGGCCGCGTAGTCGAGCAGTCGCCCACGCGCACTGTAGTTGAGTTAGGTGAAGGCATCCGCGCCGCTTGCCGTGCTGGCAAAACGCCTGCCGCGCCGGGCGTTGTGACGGAAGCCAAGAGCACCGGCAAGCTCGATCTATCCAGCCTGTCTTCGAAGCTCAAAGAGCGCTGGCAGGGCAACGCCCCCGCTGCTTCATCCCAACCCGAGCCATTAACCGAAGGCCAGATCCGCAGCTTCAGAATCGTCAAAATAGACGCCGAAGCAAAGAAGATTGAAGTGGAGTTAGCTTAGAGCATTTTCGATTCAAGCATTAACAGAAATTTGGGTGCCCCATCCTTCTGAGCGAAGCGCAGCGGAGCCGAAGAACCTGCTTCTTGATCCGCTGCGGAAAGAGTCGGAGACCACAGAAGCCCATCTCGACCGTAAAGATTCAGGCCGAAAACGCGCTAGCTCCCTACAGATAAACATTATCGATAAAGCACCACCGCCAATCCTCCCCGCGCTCGGCGGATTGAATCAGCGGATGCTGCGTTTCGTGGAAATGCGCTCGCGCATGACGGCCCGGTGACGAATCGCATCAGCCCACATGCCCGCACTCAAGGCACATGCGCAAATGCAGCCACTTCTGGCCCAACTTAAGGCACTCCTCGCACCCCTTCGTTTGTGGCTTCACGCTCTTCAGGTGTTCCGCAACGTGACTGCAAACCGTAGGCGCCATCGCAACCTCCGCATATTCGAGACCATTCGTTCTTAATTTCTACAACACCCTGCATTGCCTACAGCCTTGCTCATCCCAGTGCCGCGCTGGCCTTTACAGCGTTCGCCAAACACGCTCGACACAGGCAGTCGGACTCGCGAATGGTTCCGCGCGTCAGCGCCGGCAAACTATCGCACCAGCAGCCGCCCATTCTGCACTCGAATGTTTGGCCGCATTCAAGGCAACTCTTCATGCGCACTTTAGATGTGCAGTCGTTCGATGCAGCAATCGCCCGAAAAGCATCAGCCGGTCCATTCCAATCGAACAATTCCGGGTGGATCAGGTGAGCCAGGAGTTCGGTTCCCTCAACCACACGCGGCCCGGGACGCGCGAAATAGGAGTTTGCATCCACCGCATATACACGCTGGTTGCGCACCGCCGGCACCTCCGCCCAGCCCGGCTGGCTCTGCAAATGGCCAACTTGCTCGAGCGCCTTCTCAAGATTGAATCCGCACGGCGAGAAAATGATCACTTCCGGCGACCATTCCAAAACGTCCGGCCAGGGAATACGCACAGAGTCCGTTTCCTTCCTCGCCAACTCATCCGTGCCGCCTGCGATCTCCACCATCTCTCCGACCCAGTGCCCGGCGCAATAAACCGGATCGGCCCACTCCATGCAGAAGACGCGCGGCCTGTTGCCAATCTCTTTCGTCCGCGCGGCGATATTGTTCAACCGCGTGCGGCGAGCCTGAATAAAGGTCTCCGCCGCCTCCAGCCTGTCAGTAACCCGGCCCAGCTCGCGTATGTTTTCAAAAATCTCCGCCAGCGAGTGCGGGCTCATCCAAACAACTTCCGGCGTGGGCTCAAGCAGCTTTAATGCTGAGGCCAAATCGTTGCCCGAGGTAGCGCAGACCTGGCACAGATTCTGCGTCAGGATCAAGTCCGGCTTCAGTTCACATAAGAGAGCTTCGTCCACCTGGTAGAGGCTGCCGCCGCTGCCGATCCGTTCAGCAACTGCAACGTCGATTTGCTTCAGGCTCATGTTTTCCAACGGCAACGCGGGCCGAACCACAACCGGTTTCACACTTGCTTCAGAAGGAAAATCGCACTCGTGCGAGACCCCGACCAGCTGATCGCCGATACCCAGCGCATACACCATCTCCGTCGCGGCCGGAAGAAAGGAAACGATTCTCACCTTCTTCATAGGATCTACTCCAAGGTTGATTTTTCTTCCGAGGCTGCGAGCTGTTCTTGAGGGCGCCCGTCATCTCATCTTACTGAGGTGCCGCCATCGACGGCCCGCCACGGCCGAGAAAACCCCAATCAGAGCGCAATAAGAGTGCCTCGGCCGCCCGAGATTCCGAGCCTCGCGCAAAAATCACCGGCCAGCGCTTTGCTTACTAGCTCCAGTTTTTCGCGCGCTCCACGGCCTTCTGCCAGCGCCCACGCCGTTCTGCACGATCGGCCGGGTCCATGCGCGGCTCAAACCGCTTGTCGCCTTGCCGCTTCGTCCGCAACTCCTCCGGCCCTGCCCAGAATCCCGTCGCCAACCCCGCGAGATATGCCGCACCCAGCGCAGTCGTCTCTGTAACCTGTGGCCGCACCACCGGCACACCCAGCACATCGGCTTGGAACTGCATCAACAGATCGTTCACTGAAGCGCCGCCATCCACGCGCAGCGCAGCGAGCGGCGTCCCAGTTTCGCTGTGGACCGCCTCCAGCACGTCGGCCACCTGGAACGCGATGGCCTCCAGCGCCGCCCGCGCAATGTGTCCCGGCTTTGTATCCCGCCGCAGCCCGATCAGCATTCCGGCCGCGTGCGCATCCCAGTGGGGCGCACCCAGACCTACAAACGCCGGCACAAACACCACGCCGCCCGTATCAGGCACAGAGGCCGCTAGCGCCTCCACATCCCCCGACGAACTAATCAGCTTGAGGTTGTCGCGCAGCCACTGCACCACCGCGCCGCCGATAAAAATACTTCCCTCGAGCGCATATTCCCGCCGTTTTCCCGCACTCGCCGCCAGCGTTGTAATCAGCCGATGCTTCGAGCGCACAAACTCCGTCCCGACGTTCTGCAGCAAGAAACAACCGGTTCCGTATGTATTCTTGGCCTCACCGGCATTCCAGCACAACTGCCCGAACAGCGCCGCCTGCTGATCCCCGGCAATGCCCGCGATCGGCACGCCGCCAAGGCCCAGCGTTGTCGTCACCTCGCCCACCTTTTCGCTTGACCAGACCACCTCCGGCAACATGCTCTCCGGAACGCTGAAGAGGCGCAGCATCTCCGCATCCCACTCGCCCTTCACGATGTTGTAGAGCAGGGTTCTCGACGCATTGGTCACGTCGGTCACATGCCTTTGCCCACTGGTCAGGTGCCATATCAGCCAGCTGTCGATGGTGCCAAACGCCAGTTCACCCTTGTCGGCGCGCGCCCGCGCGCCCTGCACATGGTCCAGAATCCATGCCACCTTGGTCGCCGAAAAATAAGGATCCAGCACCAGCCCGGTCTTTGCGGAAACCGTCTCCCCAACTCCAGTCGCCTCAAGGTCGCTGCACCGCGCTGCCGTCCGCCTGTCCTGCCAAACAATCGCCGGATGAATTGCCTTGCCTGTCGCGCGCTCCCACACAACCACCGTCTCGCGCTGGTTGGTAATCCCGATCGCCGCCACATCGCGAGGCCGCGCGCCAATCTTGCCCAGCGCCTCCACCGCGCAAGATAGCTGGCTTGTCAGGATTTCGGTAGGATCGTGCTCCACCCATCCCGCCTGCGGGTAGAACTGTTCAAACTCGTGCTGCGCCGTTGCGGCAATCGTTCCGCTCTCATCAAACAGAATCGCGCGGGAACTGGTAGTCCCCTGGTCCAGTGCAAGAATGTATCCCATTTGTTTCGTCCACCTTCGGAACACAGTCAAACACGCTTGCCTGCTCAACGGCAAGAGACGGCTGCGCTGGGCGTCCATCAGGCCAGGCAATACTTTCCAGGGTTGCGCAATCAACGCTGCGTATTGAGCAGGAAGATACGCCATGCCGCATTATGGTCGAGTGAATGACGGCATCCTGTATCCTTAGGGAGATGCCCCGCGATTTGGTGGCTCCAGCGGAAGCAGGGATGGTGTGTCCAGAGCCCATTGCACTCACGTCGACGCGGCCAGCAGGGAGCGGCGACCCAACTTTAGGCTCAGCAAGGCACCGTAACCCTGGTTCCACTCAAAACCAACGGAGGATTTTTCCCATGGCAGATACAATCAAGAAAGCAAAAGCCCCCGCAAAACCGCGCAAAACCGCTGCAAAGAAAGAAAAAGTCAGCCAACCAGCAAAAACGTCCATGCCGCCTCGCGAGCAGGTAGAAAAACTCGCCAGAGCCTATTGGGAGCAGCGCGGGTACCAGGATGGCTACGCGGAACAGGACTGGCTGCGTGCCGAGCAGGAACTGCTCAAAATGGCTTCCTAGAAACGGCCCTGTAGCCCTGATCGATTGTGTCGCGTACTCCGCGCTAAAGTACGGACAGATGGCGGGTGCTCATCCTTTGTGCGTTCTTTGCGCAAAAGGGTGGGAGACCACTGACATCCATCGCAACTGGATACACCCCGGCCGAAAGCGCTCTATTGCTTCGGCAATTAAATACCAACAACCTTTGGGTGCCCCATCCTCGCCACGTCTTTGTTTTTGTGGCTAGGGTGGGGTAGCACGAAGACAGTATTTATTTGCCGGATCTCTAGCACAACGCCGGCCCGCCAGGAACTACTGATTCAACTCCCCGTAATGCGGCACCTTGGGCGTCAATCTCCGTACCACGAATTCCTGAAACAGATTCCCGATTGCGCTTGAGGCAATGCCCAGCCCGGACTCTTCAATCGTCAGTGCCACGCCATCGCGGTTTTTTGCCGGATAGTAAAGATTCGCGATGCCCCCCGCAGCAAGGCTGCCCAGAATTCCCGAGTAGTCGAACTGCCAATGTCCGTTGTCGCCCTTGCAAATAACCGCATTTGCAACAGCATAGAGTATGCGCGAGCGAGTCGTCCCGGTGCCTTTGTAAAAGTAACGGGGGTCCTGCTTGAAAGCCGCGGGCAGTATTGCGCCGCCGATCATGGTGCCGATAAAGGCGTCGGCATAATTCGCGCCAAAGCGTTTGGCATAGCCCTGCGCTCCCTGCCCGTAACCGCTGAATGAGTTCTCAGCCTGCTCAATGCCCGCGAAGCCTGCGGCAGCCACCCATGCAACAGGATCGATTGACGACTTCCATGCAAGAACATATTTTTGCCGAGTGGTGAGCGGCGGCGCGTTGGGCGCGTAGGTGACATAGAAATTTGGAATGATGCCCAGCACGCGCTGTTGCGTCTCTTCGTGGAACTGTTCCACGGCAATGTCCTGTTGCGAAGCGGTCACGTGCACTTCGCTGGTAGCTGTTGTCACCAGCAGCACGATGGTTTGCGTGTCGTAATTCTCGCCGGGGCGCAGAGTGCCGGAGAGTGTCTGAGTTGCGAATCCATCCGAGGAGATCGTGAGTTTGAAAGCCCCCGAATTAACGTCGGCGAAACTGAAAGCGCCGTCGCTGCCCGTGGTCTGCGTTCTGGACAGCGGAGCGCCGGGGCCGGCCAACGTCAGCGCAACACGCACGCCCTCGTATACCTCTCCGTCCTTGCTCTCAACCACGCCGTAGATGGTCGCTGCCGAGGATTCATCGGCGGATTGTTCCTGGGCTTGCGGCACGCCTGATGAAACCGCATCAACCGAAACAATCGACGAGACCTTGGTGCCCTCCTGCGCCCGGACGCGGAGCCCCGATGCATATAACGCGAGGAGAATCAAGGTAATGCCGGATTGCACCACGCGCCTACGGGAACCTCTCGGTTCTCGTTTCAGATTTGCTTCAAGTCCGCTCAGGCCTGTCCTCTGTTCTGAATCAAGATGCCCGTATCGTGGGGAAACCGGGCGCAGAACTCCG
>OBLU010004856.1_pt1 | contig 12104 bp, 10 predicted proteins | sample 1518681 | NCBI WGS metagenome assembly OBLU01 (sample SAMEA3539304, study PRJEB22396) | soil metagenome | biome: tundra; feature: field; material: soil | place: USA | collected 2010-05 | depth 0.15 m | reverse complement strand
CTCGATTCGGTTCTCGCTGTGCAGCTCGGGCGTCGAGACAAATTGTTCCACGCCCTCCACCCCCAAGTGATAGCTGAAATGGGTGTTCCGAAACTCTGTGCGCAAGATCCTCTTCTGCTGTTCCTTTACGCGCCGGCGGGATTCCAGCGCCAGCCGGACGATGACCTCCAACTCGGAGTCCGGAATCTGCATGGCCGGGTCGGGGTATAACAGCTTGATCAACCCGCTCACGGTTTTGTTTACCGCCTCGATATCGCGACCGCTCAGGGCCCCACCCAAATTCACTCGACCCTGCAATGCCGAAACCCGGCTTCCAGCCCGTAGTTTGTCCCAGCATTCCGCCAGGAAATCGCTCACCAGCCCGAAATGCTCTGTCAGGTGCTCGCGAGCACTTACCTTCGGGAATTCCCAACCCGGCACGTAGCAGTGAAGCCGATCCATGAAGGCCGTGTCACCGCGCATTTCAGGCGGCAACGGGCTTAACAGGTGCCCAATGCGCTGCTGCTGTTCAACATCCACGTCGAAGTTGCCCACCATCACCAGGCTTCCGAAGGCGCGGATACTTTCCTTGCCCCGCGAAAATTCGCCAGACGCCATGTAGCCCTTCATGATATTCACCCCGTCCTTCTGGTCGAAGGAGATGCCCGAGACCTCGTCGAAACACACCACGTCGTAATGGCACACCAGCCCGCGTTGGCCGCTGGCATTATTAACAAACATCTTTGCCACGGTCGCTTTTCCGCCTGAGATCAGGTGCGCGTATGGCGAGATTTGCTGGTAGAGATGGCTTTTCCCGGTGCCGCGCGGCCCGAGTTCCACCAGGTTGAAGTTCCGTTCGACGAACGGAATCATCCGCAACACGGCCACCCATTTGGCTCGCTCGGACAGCGAGGCCGGCTCCATGCCGATCGACCGCGGGAGGAAATCCATCCACTCCGTCAGGCTGAACTTCCGTCGTCCCTCCTCCAAGGTTTCCAGGACATTGGGTTTGGACAACTGGATTGGACGCAGGCTTTCGATGGCGAACGGCCTCCCGTTCTGTTCTTCGGCTAGCCGCTTATTCACCGCCGGCGCAGAAGCCACGAATGAGGGTGCCAGCGAGATGGTGATCCAAGGCAAAGTCTTCGGCTGGACAACGTGCTCGGGCATCATGCCGAAGTGTTTCATCATCCTGCAATGGTGCGCCGCCAAGTCCTTCCAGGATTCTTCATGCAGCAGGCGCTCCCACGCGACCACCGCCAGTGCTATTGCCACTCCGTCGCATTTAACTGCGACCGTTGCGTCTCCGGAGCCGGACATGATCTTTACCTCAATCAGCCCCAACTGGCACTGAAACTTGCCTCCATCGGTTCGAGCGAGTGCTTCGCAGGTTGCTTGGACAGACTCGTCGTAGGGGACCGGCACTTCAACTGTTTGATTGTCGTTAAGGAGAACGCTCGTCAGATGTTCGCTCATTTTTTCAAAGTGCTGTTGGTTGTTGCTGTCTGGTTTTCGTTCGGAGTCGAATCTTAAATAAGCCGATTTTTCGCCAGTTCGAGACTCTGTGGCTTGCTAAGCAATTCTTGTTCCAGCAATGGAAAACCAAGATGCTCATTGTTACTGTTTGATTGAGCGGAGCTCCATCCAGCTCGACAGGACCAGTCCCATGGATTACGGGTTGAAGGTGATACCCACCGAAGAGCTGAAAATGTTCCCTCTGGACGACAGCGACAGTGTTCCCGGGCGGGAACAGTCTCAAGCTCCAACCTCGCCATAGCCATAAAAATTCCCGACCGGGAACTTTTATCTTGTTTTGGTCGGTTTGTGATGCAATATTCCCGAACGGTAACATTGCGTTAAGTGCAGGCTCAAATTATGAGACCTACAACCAAAGACATCGGCGAAATGATCAAAACCGCTCGGAAGAACATGGGCGTAACGCAGAGGGCGTTGGCCATGACGTCCGGCACGGGGCTCAGGTTCATCATTGAACTGGAAAAGGGAAAGCCCACCTGCCAGTTCGGCAAGGTCCTGACCGTCATCAATACGCTGGGCATCTCCATGGATCTGACTTTGCCCCCGACCAACAAGCCCACCAAACGGGCCGGGAAGTCAGGAGCCTAGACCATGACACGGATTCTGGACGTCTACCTGCACCGGCACCTGGTTGGGAAGCTCATCCAGGATGAGCACGGCCAGATGGTGTTTGATTACGTCGAGAGCTGGCGAGGCGATCCGAAAGCCATCCCGCTGTCACAGTCTCTCCCCCTCACCAGGCGGCACTTCAACCGCAACGACTGCAGGGGATTCTTCGCCGGGATTCTGCCGGACGAAAGCCAGCGGGAGATCATCGCCCGCAATCTGGGCATCAGCGCCAGGAACGACTTCGCGATGCTCGAGCAGATCGGGGGCGAGTGCGCCGGGGCCGTGACGTTCATACCGGAAGGAGCGAGCCTGCCGGAGCGTGAGGATACCTACCGCGCCATCAGCCGCCCGCAACTGGCCGAGATCCTCAAGACGCTGCCACGACGGCCGCTGCTGGCCGGCGAGGAGGGCATCCGGCTTTCTCTGGCGGGAGCGCAGGACAAGATCGTCGTGCATGTCTCGGGGGGTCAGATTTCGATTCCGCTGAACGGGGCGCCCAGCACCCACATCCTCAAGCCGGCCATCGAGCGGTTTGCGGGAGTGGTGTTCAACGAGGCTCTGTGCATGCGGCTGGCCCGTGCGGTCGGCCTGCAGGCGGTGAATGCGGAAATCGGCAACGTGGAGGGCATCGATTATCTCCTGGTGGAGCGGTATGACCGGGCGGTGTCCGCGGATTCAAAGTCCTTGAAGCGGGAACACCAGGAGGACTTTTGTCAGGCGCTGGGCATCGTTCCCGAGCACAAGTATCAAAGCGAAGGCGGCCCGTCCCTGAAACAGTGCTTTGAGCTGGTTCGCGCAACCTCTGCAACCCCGGTCATTGACCTGCAGGCATTGCTCGATGCAGTCATTTTCAATTGGCTGATCGGCAACCACGACGCGCACGGCAAAAACTTCTCGCTCCTTTACCGGGGGGCGATCGCCTCCGGGCTCCAGACTCGCCTCGCGCCGCTGTATGATCTGGTCAGCACCGTTCACTATCCGGAGCTATCCTCCAATATGGCTATGAAGCTTGGGGGGGAGTACTCTTCCGAGCGCATTTCACCGAAGCACTTCGAGAGGCTGGCGGAGGAGGCAGGCCTCGCCAAACCGATGACAAAGCGTCGGGTGGTGGAACTGGCAGAGACAATCCTGTCCACGCTCCCAACCGTTACAACGGATCATCCCGTCACGGCTTCCGTCGCGCAACTGCTCCAAGGCCGATGCGAGCGCGCGGCGAAGGGATTCAAATCCTGACTTAACCACTGCGGTTCGGAGGTAGGCTATAGATCAGCGGAAGTGTCCTGGGCCAACCCACGTCTCAGGAAGTGGGGTCGCGCGAAATGCGTTCCGCCTGCTGGAACCCCGATCGGGCCGTCTCCGCGCGTTCAGTTGCCCAGCCACTTGACGCCGGCGTCGTTTCGCCGGATGCGGCGGCGGTCGGCATCGGTGAGGTGGCTCGGGTAGAGGAGGAACCGGAGTTTCCCAAGCACCCCGAGCTCCTGCATGACCTGCTGGACCGTGGCGATTAGCCCCGCGCAGTAATGCGACCAGTTGATTCGCGAGCGAATCCTTCCAATGGCCGCCGCTTCCTGTTCGAAGCCGGCCGCGAGAAGCGCCTCCTGCGTCAGTTTGAGGCCGGCGCCGCGGGCATTGACTGGCTCAACGAAAAACTCTTCCGCGCCACATTCCATGCAGGCGCCGACCAGCTCGGAGATTGCCTGGTAATCGTCGGCAATGCCCGGCATCAGGGGGCATAGCATGCCATACGTGCGGAGGCCCAACCGATGGGCCTTCCGCAGGGCTGCCAAACGCTGCGTGATCGTGGAGGCGTTCGGTTCAACCACGGCCATCTGGTTCTCTCGGCTCGGCGGGGCGGTGAGGCTCAGGCCTACCAGCACGCGGTCCCGGTGCTTCCGGATCAAGTCGTAATCCTGCTGCACCGCTGCGTTCTTTGTCAGGATGCGAACCGTCCAATCCGGCTGTGCGAGGATTGCCTCCAGGCACCGGCGGCCGAGGTTGTGTTCCTGGGCTTCCGGGACCCACGCGTCAACAGTCGTGCAGAGCTGGATCAAGCCGCGATTGCGCATCTGGCTGGCATCGCGGGCGACCCGCTCCGGGGTGTCTGGATCCACGATCGAGTAGCCAAAACCGAAGGGCGATTCACCGGCGGCTTCAAACGAGCGGTGCATCCGCAGGAGCGAACCGGTACTGCAGTAAAGACAATCGTGACCGCACTTAGTGCCGACATTTATCGCGAACTGGGCGAGCCCCTTTTTGTTAAACTCTGGACTGGGTTGGATTCCGGTAGACAGAGTCGTTCGGTAATTCTTCATGGTCTTTCTCTCTTCTCGCGCTATCAGCGGCCGGGTTCCGCGGCTGTCGTGCTTCTGGATGTTCTGCGTCTTGCCACGCCGGAAATCAGCAATGTTAATGCCAAGTTCTGTTCTGGCCAGTGGTCGGAGGATATTGTCGTTTAGTCGCCCGGCTGCTCGGTCAACTCGTCAGAACGGTTGCGTGCCTGACTTGGTAGAAGAGGCCCGGGGGCGATTGTACCCTCCGGGCCCGGGCTATGGAGCCCAATCATATATTTGGCGTGTAGTTGCTGGTCTGGTCAGCCTCCTTTCTTATTGGGAATCCCTGCAGACGGTCTTCCCTGGGTTTACTCGGGCAGGTGCGCACCTGCCAAAAGGGATCTTCGCGGGTAGCATTTGTGTCCGGTTTGTTCGCATTGGGTGCCTGAATTAAGGAGTCGTTGCTAATCATCAGTCTTTTTCTGTTGGCGTAAGCCACCTATTACTGAGGGCACGGGTAAGAGACGGGATCCACGGGGTTGGCGCGGCCCTTTGATGATTCAGGAGATCGTCGGCCCGGGGCCGGCAAGTGCGGGGCGCAATTCGGGATGGAGTTGCCGCAGTTTCGCGAGGTGCCAGCGGCTGAAGGGACGCCAGCGTGACGGATAAAGGCCGGAGTTGACCGCCACGCGAATCCGGTCCCACGAGTCTGTGCCAGCGCTGCCCGGCTGTTCCTGGGCGAACCGCAGTAACAGCACCCCGTGCTCTACCCCCACGCGATCAATGCAGAACGGCAACCGCATCCCGTTAGGTTCCCGCGATGGCCGCAGTATCCCGGGCAAGACGGCCAGCCAGCAATCGGGCAGCTTGTCCAGCCCCTTGGGCACCAGAGCCCCCTGCGAAAGGAAGAACCCTGACACGCGCTGCATGGTCTTGCGCCGTCGCCGCCGGTTCAACGCGCAGGCGCGCATGACGACCTCAGCCGACCATCGCAGAGAGAAGCCCGCTTCTTGCATCAGCCGCTCCACGTGCTTGGCGCTGAACTTCGAGGGCGGTTGCTCCTCGGAATGGCTGGCCGCATCCGCCTGCTCGAACCAAGGGATAAACCACACCGGCGATTCCGTTCGCTGGCCGTCGGCAAAGGCGATGTAGGCCTGATGTTGCGAGAGTTGCCCCAACGCACCTACCGGGCACACCGGAACCTCGGTCGGGTCCGGTTCGGGCTCGGACTGCAAGATCTGTCCTAACCACCCATCTCCCCGTTGGCGGCGGCGCGGCGGCCGCACGGGGCGCTTGCCTAATGCGAGGAGCGCATGCACGGCCGTCTCGGCCTCGCGGTTCCTCATGAAGATCGTCGTATTGAAGTTGTTCAGCACCGCACGGCTCTGTGCGATCCCCACTCGCTCTGAGAGCGAGTGGACCGATTGCGCTGCGGCAAGCACAAAAGAATTCTTACTTCGTACAGTCGCCAATTGCGGGGCAAACTCCGGGCTCAAAACCAGGGGAGCTTCATCGAGGATCAGGCCTGCGAGCGGCGACGGCTGCCTCCGCTGCTGCACGGCATCAAAGAACAATTGCGTCGCCAACCGAAAGAAAAAATGAGCGAGATCCGGTTCGACCAAGGCGTTGACTGACACGACGCAAAGCCGGCCTTCTGTGGCCGCTTGGGCCGGACTGGCGATATTTCCGGAACCGGGGCTGAAGCAGCGCAGCGCCCCCGCGCTGACCAGAGGCTGGCAGGCAAGCATGAGGCAAGATTGCAGGTTGCTCTTGGTCCGGGCATCCAGGTTTTGCCACAGCCGCACCTGATCCAGCGCGGTGGCCACCATTGGATGCCGGTGCCCGCCTTTCGCGTCGAGCCGCTTCACCAGATCCAATAGCGACGAGGGGGTCTCCGGTGAGAAGAACCACCGGCGCAAGAACTCCACCGTGTCAGCAAAGCTGACCTTCTGTTCGGTAGCGGCTAGGAGTGTGAAGCCGGCGTTCAGCATGGTACTCGTGGACTGCCACCAGAACGCATTGTCGCCGCCGAACCTATCGAGGCCGAGCAGCACCTGCCTGGTGACACGCTCGGCGGCGAGCAGGCCCGAGGGTTCCGTCTTGCCACCGCATGCTTGTCCTTGGAGCGCACCGAACAGGTCCATGCCGCGGTCGCCGTAGGGGCCGAACACGAGGACATCGGAGGCGCGTCCGGCCCCGAGGGCGGCCTCCCGCACGCGAGCGACCAAATCATCGGCCTTGGCGTCCAACACCAACAATCCGATCTTCTTTTCTGGTGATTGGGCCTGATGTGCGATCAATTGCTGGGTGGCATCGACCAAGAGGGTCGATTTGCCGCTGCCCGTCGACCCGATTATGAGGGCGTGCTGAACAAGCTCCGCCTGGGTTAATTCGATCCGATAGCTCAACGCTGGATCGTCGCACCGCCAGAAAACGATGGCCGGATCGAGGGTGGGGTAGGCCATTATTCTAGTTCGGGCTGTGGATGAAATTGGCAACGCAACCCTCCTCCGGGTCGAAGTACAGTGCTTCAGCGGAAAGCCGCGACCGGTAGCCCATTGCCGCATGCCAGGCATCCGGCGGACACAACGAGGGCAGAATCCTTACAAGCACGCCCGTCCGGTCGAACGACGGCACAAACATTTTGAGTTTGCGCGAATGGAAGTGCCCCAAGTGAAATTCGCGATGACGGCTGGCAGCCCAGCCATCGGGATTTTCGGTGGCCAGCAGCAAGGGGAGGTCGAAGTGCTTTTCGTTGTCGCCATGGGTGAAGCCGATCAGGTTGCGATGATGCAGAAAGTATTTTCGTTGCGCCGGCCGGTTATCCACCACGACATCGCGTGTGTTCCGATACCAGCTTTCGAGCGCCGATCCCAGGTAATACAGCCTTTGCCCCTCGTGGTTCCCGGTGACCATCACCACCTCTACGGGGGCTACCTCGCGCAAACGGTCGATCGCCCGCACCAGCAACTGCCGACCGCGAAGGAAGGTTTCGTGATAGCGGCGGTCCTCGTCCTGAATCGTGTTCCGTTGCGTCCCATGCCCGTCCGCGGTATTCAAGTAATCGTTGCCGCAAACCATCAGAATCTTCTCCACGGACAGGTTGGCGGACTTGTGCAGTAAATCCTCAAGGGCGGTGATGAAGAGCCGCTCCGAAATCTCGCAATCGTATGCCATGCCGCGAGTTTCCGCAGAGGCGCAATACTTTCCTAGGTGATGGTCCATGATGGAAATCTCCAGCAGGCCCTTGGCATCAGGGCGGCGCGGCAACGCGGGGCGGATGGGAGCGGCCTGCCGGAACTGTTCCAGGAGTCCCTCCATCACGGCCTGTAGCCTCTGCTCGGCGACCTTCCGCCTCAGCCACAGTTTCAGTTGGTAGAGCGGTTCTGTCAGGATGCCGCCCGAGAGCGGATCCTTTGCACCCACCTCCCACTTGTTGATCACATGTTTCTCGACCTCCCAGATCTTGGTGTCGGTCTTGCTGAAGGCCAAAAGGTCCTCGATGGTCTTGATCCGGGATCCGCGGTAGCTCATGGCCTGGCTCTCGTCATTTCCGGAGATCTGCAATTCAGCTCCGTCCGCCGGTGCTGTCGGCTCGGCGGGGAGCGCGCTTGGTGAAGGCGGCGAACCGCTTGCTTGGTGGCTCTGTGCCCCCAACCAGCGCGCCAAATGCATCATGGCATGGTCCACCGTGATCCGCAGCTGATCGGCAATTCGCCCCGCGCCCAACTCCGGGTGGGCGTCTTTTAGCACTCGCACCTTCTGATACGCCGGGTCATTGCTGTGGCCCTGAGTTTCGCCCCGGAATCGATGCAGCAATCGGCGGGAGGTGGGCGTTCGCACCCCCAAGTGATCCGCAAGCCGCTTTTTTCCCATTCCGGGATCGCCTTGCAGAATCTGCCGGGCACGTTCGTACAATGAGTCATTTTGTTCCATAAATTCGGGGACGAGGCCCCTCTATCTATGTACTGCTAAAAAGTCGGGAATTTGTTTTATGAAAAATGCGGTGAGCGTGATTTATTTTGAGCGAGGCAAGGCGTAGGGGGCAGGGTTCTGCGGGAGTCCGCTCACCCCGAGAGCGGCTGGAACCTGGGCAGGAACGCGTCCCGGGGGCCTGCGGGACGCTTCAGAATAGCATTTCTCTGCCGCCGAGATTGCCCGGCCCCAGCTCGCGGGCCAAGTCATCGAGGATTCCGCGAACCAACCTGCGGAGCCGGTGGTCCAGGTTGCGATCCCGGCCACTGTCGCTAATCCGACCGGCGCTCAGGAAGTTCTGCTCCCAGTCCCGAATGGCCGGCAGGAGCGCCGGCATGGAGGCGACCGCACGATACAATCGCTCGAATACGACCCGCTGCAGATCCCGTCGGATCAACTGAGCGTTCAAGTCTGTCGGATCAGCGGGGTCAACCGCTCCGGGCATCTCCAATTCGTCACCGAGTGGCAGATGCTCCTGCCCTGCCTCCACGCTCTTGACGAGGTTGGTCGAGTTGCTTCTGATGATGCCCTTGAGGCAGATCACGAAAGCCCCGATGCTGCTGCGGTTGCTGGCCGAGAGCTGGCGCCCCAGCCTCGGATCCAGTTCTCCTAAGGAAACCTGAAGCAATGCCTGGGCAATCAGATCTTCAGCGTCCAAACCGGCCAGAGCCCGCCTGTTTTCCGGAACAGCGTTTAGCGACTTGAGGCGCCACCTGGCGAACCTGAGCAGGTTCCGGTATTGAGTTGGTTCGGCTGCGGCCGCGAGCAGTTCAATCAGAGGCAACCCTTGCTCGTTCGGCTGCGGCTCTTTTCCTTCGAATTCAAGATTTGGCACGCTTTGTGTTCGGCCGCCATCATGAACCGGGAAGAGTGCCGCGGCCTCTCACGGAGCGTCGCCGTCGCAAGGGATTCGAATCAGGATCCGGTCAAACCCGCCTCCGCTTCGGTCAGCAGGGTCATGACGGGTGCCCGTCCGTCGCCCGGGTGGGTCATGAGCTTGAGGCTGACTCGCCGACCAAAAACCACCGATTCGAACCAGACTCTGTGGCGGAAGGGTTCAAACTCCTCGCGGGTGGAAGTGTGGGTGATCACCGTCAGCAGGGTGGACCAGCAGAGGCACAGGAGGCCCGGATCTTCCAGCCGGAACGGGAAAAGCGATCTTGACGTCAGGAGATGTAGCCGTTCGGAAATGGATCAGACGAAAGCAGCTCAAGTTCGAGCCCCGCCTCCGTGACCAGTCAGGCGGCCAGATCTACAGGCAATCGAAAAAGAACTGGTGGGAGTTAGTTGGATTGCGCTTTTTTTGGACTCCCAGTGGGGTTACAAGGTGGGAATGAAAAAGGCGAAAGGGCAGAAGAGTCGGGTGGTAACCGGCAGGTTGCGGGTGGCCGCTTGGGATAACTGTTTTCGCGCGACCCGGCTCTCGTTTCCTGGCGAAGACGTAAAGTTCATAGGGGCGTCGCCCGAGGACCATCAACGATCCTCCTCGGCGTGCGCCGGCGGCAAAGTCCCACCAAGGCAGCGGGCGCAAGGTCCTCAAGGGGAATCAGACTGACTGCTGCTCCACAACCTCGCCGAAATAACGCTATCTTGGTTCAAGCGGGCGTCGAGGCCCTCAACCGCACTGGCCGGACAATGCCGCCGTCGAGGCGATGGTCCGCCGGGTCTTCTCAGTTTCGGAACCAAGTGTTGGCATCTCGCCCGGAAACCGGTGCTGGGTGTTATGACCTAACATCGTGACATTTGGCGTGCGGCCAAGCGATTCGTCGCCTCCTTCCAGCCTGATTCCTGAGTGAAAGGTGGCTGGGATGCCGCCAGCGATTCCCGGGCGAGGTTGGAGCCCTGCACACGCGCGCAGCATGCATCAAATACTTCGCCCAGCACGGGATCTATCCTGGCGTCGGATACTAATGTGGACACGTAACTCTCGTGGACGTAGACAGTTAGGTTAATCTTCCTCAGATCTTGCACCCTTGAGTCTTTTCAAACATTTATTCTCTGATTATGGCGTTTCCTGACTGCATAGACACCCCCCAGGGAGGTTAAAATAGAACAGGTACAATATGAAAAAATAGACGAGACCCCAGCAACTGGAACACATAAGCGATTCCTCGAATTCAAAGGCGGCTCCTGGTTCATCCTGCTCCCGGCCGAGCTCGGTTCCGGGCGCGTCTTAGCACAAAAGCGTGTTCTCAGCTCAATATCACTGTTCCTGATGACGCTGACAACTGGGGCACCGCCGGCTGGCGAGCCGCTCCGGCCGGACCAGATGCTCCCGGCCGGCGTCGTGCTGGCCGACCGCAGCGGCGAGGACTGGCGCGAGGGATTCTGGGTCTGCGCTGCACGCCCGGGCCCCACGAAGCTCCAAGTCCTAATCGTAGCGGTCCTCAAAGCCGCGGAAAAAGGCCTGATTACTGTGGATGAGGCCCACGCCGCGATCGCCGAGCTCGGAGCCATGGAAGAATTGCAATGACGATCCATACGCCGCCCGTTCATGCCTGGTCCCTGAGGTCCCGGTAGAGGAACAGGACCTCCTTCAAGCAATACCGCGCGAACCGGACCTTCGCCTTCGTCCGTTCGGCCGCCCCATCCACTCCGGGCTTGTTATCGTCACCGAGTACTGTGAGGAGCTCAGCCTGTTCCGGATCCAATCCTGCCGTTGCGTCCTCCTCCTCAGCCGCCGCGCTCGCCTTGGGTCTCTGTGCTAAACGTCCTTGCGACCGGCAGACCTGCCTGCATGCGGCCTGCATCGTTTCACCTGGGGGCGCATGCCTCGAGGCCGGCGGCCAGAACCGGCGTCGCGGGGAAATACTGCAACTGGCAAAGCCCCGTCAGGCCAAGTCGCTCGGCAAATTCGTCCACCAGCTCGAAATGGCCTCCGGGGCCCAGGCCCGGAAATCGTGCCTGAAAGACCGCGAAGAGTTCCTGCATCAACCCGAAGGTCGGCCTTCTCTGGTAGCGCGCTGCGAATTGCGTGGCCCCATGATGCAGGTGATCAATCGAGAGATAGTAGGCGCCACTCACCGCCTCGACCGCTTGTAGCATCGGGCGCGGCAAGATGCGGCGGAGCCTGGGGTTGAGATCCAAGCGATCGGGCATCGGCATGAAATGCCGCTGAGACAGGAATTGGACCGGCCGCAGGAGGGGCAGTTCGGCGCGCAACCGGGCCTCGACCACCATGTCCAGCGGGTAGCCGTGGATTGCCTCCGCGCAGCATTGCAGCGCCTCCTCGATGGCTCCCTCGATCGTTTCCGAGTCCGCCTCGCGGCGTCGCAAGTCGTGCGCCGCGCTGGCACAGAGGCCCCGGAACTCCGGCAGGCTGCCGGCTGAATCGGCGGCCCGCAGCCGACCGGCGCGGTGGGCCTCCAGGTCGGTTTGAAGGTGCATGAGTTCGTGCGCGGTGAGGTGCAGTCGGAGAGGTTCAGGGAGGCCGGACGCGCAGGCAACCAGATGGTAAGGGCGGCTATTGGTCCAGCCGTTCTCGAGCCATGCCCAATGGTCTTCTGCCTCGGAGAAACAGATGGGCAGGCCTCCCTCTTCCTCCAGGCGCCGGCGGAAACCCCTGACCGCTTGGCGTATCTGATCCAGCTCCCGTCGGGCGAGAACCTCCTGGGCTTGAGCGTAGAGGTCTCTGGCCTCGGTGATCGCCGGAGTGATGCGGTGGTTTGCTCCCGCTTCGGCGAATACCCCGTGCAGGAGTTCAAGGGATTCGTCGGGCTGGTCGCGCCTCAAGAG
>OBLU010004855.1_pt1 | contig 12106 bp, 7 predicted proteins | sample 1518681 | NCBI WGS metagenome assembly OBLU01 (sample SAMEA3539304, study PRJEB22396) | soil metagenome | biome: tundra; feature: field; material: soil | place: USA | collected 2010-05 | depth 0.15 m | reverse complement strand
GCCGCAATTCGTTGGCGCTAGCGGGGTTCTTGGCAAAAAGGTGCGAAACCGCTGGAATCCGACACTATCCCACTTAATCGTTTTTAGCACCGTTACTGAAGATTCTACTGAAACCCGTTGTGGTTACGATCAACGATTTCACCGATATATGAGCTCACGGCAAGCTGTCTTGCCACGAGCGCATCGGGATAGTCGTGTTGGCAGCGTTTGCAGCCGAATAGGTGCGCGGGTGTCCTGGAGCCTTTTGATGATGAAGCCCTGCGCAACGAGCTGGATGGCTCAAGCAGCAATGAGCCCATCCTGGATGCGGAACGCCAAGATTTAGAGTACGCCCTCGCACTATTGGATAAAAGCGAAGCCACCCTGTCAAGGTTAGTGGAGCGTTGCAAGCTATCGCCCTGACGGAAGACCGATTGGATTTGCGCCGAGACGAGTGCGCGTAAAGCGGATTTGCCGCAGTGGTGACAGGGTGCGGCCAAGGAGAGCGCGAGCGCTTGTCTCGGCGCTGGTGCGCCGCCTTATCTAAACGGATTCGATGCAAGGTAAGCGATGGGTGGGCACCTTATGGTCAGGCGTATTTTGAGTGGGTAGACTGTGCGGCGTGAAAGCTACTACTACAGCCGTTTCGTCTTCTGTTCGTCGGCCACGACGGCGTTTACCGCAAAGCGTGTTGCTTCGGCAAGCGTGCGTGACGGCGTTTCGGCCCAGGCGGTAGTCTTCGGGCCAGATTATTGCAGCGAAGAGAACAACCAAATCCGATCCCACATTTGCGGCCGCGATTGCGGGGTTTCAATCAGCCTTGGCAGCTTGGCGCCAGCGGCGTAAACATCGGGAACCGATCCCGAAACCTCTTTGGCGCGCGATGGTGAGGTTGGCGCGACGCTATGGACTGAGCCCTGTAGCCCAGGCTTTGCGGGTTAATTACACCGCCCTCAAGCACCGCTTGTTGGTCACTGCAGCTCCGCAAGCTTCTCGGTCCGGTGCCCTTGCTCCGGAGTTTCTAGAGGTGGCGGTGACTGCCAGCCGCAGTGGCTCCCCGTGAGTCATTGAACTGGAGGATCGCGGTGGTTCGATTCCGATCCCCGTCTCCACGTTTAATACCGAGGGTTTGCAGACGGTTTTCGCCTGCCGGCGGCGGGGGTTGAAAACCGACCCTCGGCTTTCCCATGCGTGTTTTGAAAATGAAACAACACTATTCCCAATTCGTTGCCGACGATTTGCGTTGAAACGAACGCACGGGAACCCGCTTCGATCAAACGCAGCCAGCCGGTGGGTGCGTCGGCTGGACGGCGTGCGCTGCCGACGGTTACGTGGGAAATCATTCGAACTCTTCATGGCCCAGCGTTTACCACACCAAGCCGCCGCGTAACTGAGGGTCTCAACCAAACTGCTTACGCCCAAACCGCTTACGGCGCAGCCCAGGATTACGTCGCAATCAAAAACTAGCTGGCGGCAACTATCGCGTTTATCGGCAGCACCCCCAGGGCGGGTTGGCAATCGGGGTGCCGGAAGCCCGGCATTGCTTTCCGAGCAGGCGCAAAAACGTCCGGTTAGGAGAAACAGGCCGGCCAAGAGCAGTTGTTGTTTCTTGGCGGCCCGGCGTAGCGCAGGTTACGTCCCGTTGGTGGCGAGGTTTCCCGGTACGAGCGGCTGTTTCGCTATCGGCCACCGTAAGGTCTGGTCGGGCCCCGGCCAATTCTTACCCCGAAACCGCTCAAAGAAACGACACAGCTCGTTTATCGCCAACTTGCCGAAGAGATGTAAGCCTTGATCGAAGCTGGCGATTCCTGAGGCTTGGGCCAGGAGGCTGTTGTCGAAACCAACCAAACGGTCCCGCCAACCGCCAGACGACCCGATTGCTGGGCAAGAGACCTGAAGTAGGTGCGCGAGGCCGATGGCGAGTTGGTCTGACAGGCAGACATAGGCATCGGCCTGCCGTTTTGCTTGCCACACTTTCAGGGCGTGGGAGAAGTTGTAGTCGTCCACCTCGATCACTTTGGGCTGGGCGCCGGAGTTGAATCGCGTTAGGGCCTTTCGAATGGCTTCCTTGCGCTCGTTGCGGAGGCTAGGCCGCACCCCTCGGATGCGGAACTCAGTCACGTTCGGCTCATGGCGCATCGCGGCCAGCTTTGGCTCCCGCAGGCTACAACAGGCCGAAAGATCTTGTTGCCGGGCAGCTTGCACCTTATTCTATCGCTCGCAAAACCATGAAGTGCATCAGCCAGAACCCGCGGGCGACCGGGGCCAATGCTAGGGCTACCATCGAAGCGCACAGGAGGTCGCAGGCAGCCGATTATGCCCTCACCCCTCAAGCTTCAACCCTCAAACTCTCTCCCGTCCACGTCCGCCTTGGAACAAGCCGCCGCTCAACCCGTCCTCAACCTCAAGGGCTGGAGCCAATGTCGAACTCCGAACGGCGCTCCACTGTTCGACATTCGAAACTCGTCGTTCGCCATTCGGAGCGGGACTGGTTGCTGAGATTCCTGAATGAAAAGCGACGGTGACAACTGTTATCTCGACCACGCAACAACATCCCGGCCAAAAGCGCCCCGTGTAGTTGAGGAAGTCGTCCACGTTCTCCGCGACGTGTGCGTGAGCCCAGGGCGATCTCACCACTTCCTCGCGCAAGAAGCCAGCGATCTTCAAGAAGCGGTTCGGAAAAGTGTCGCGACCACTTTTGGCGCGAAGCCAGTAGGAGTCATTTTGACTTGCGGAGCGACCCACGCGTTGAACCTCGCCATCAAGGGCCTGCTTCATCCTGGAGATCATGTCGTTGCAACCTGCTTCGACCACAATTCCGTGCTGCGCCCGTTGAAGAGGATGGAATCGCTTGGCTGCAAATTGAGCATCGTGCGCCCGGCGTCCGGTGAAAGTATCATAGAGGCGGTGGTTCGGGAGTTCCGCCCGGAAACCAAGCTTCTCTCCCTGTGCCATGCTTCGAACGTCAGCGGCACCATTCTGCCCGTTAAAGAACTCGGAATTGAGGCGCAGAAGCGCGGCATCATTGTCCTGTTGGACGCAGCCCAATCAGCGGGGCATGTAAGCATCGACTTGCGTTTACTACCGGTGGATTTTGCTGTGATCAGCGGCCACAAGGGGTTGTTGGGACCGCCGGGTATTGGCTGCCTGCTGGTGAAAAACCGCCGCCTCCACTTGGAGCCGCTCATGGAAGGCGGAACTGGCTACGAATCTGCCAATTTGTCTCCTCCCCCGCTGATGCCGACTTCCTTTGAAGTGGGGACACAGAACTTGCCTGCTATCGCCGGCTTCGGCGCGGCATTGCGATTTGCCAAGACCGAAAAGTTCAAGCAGGCGATGCATCTGGCCAAATCCCTTGAGACTGAATTCCTCAATCGCGTCACGGAATTGAAATTCGTTCGTGTTCATCGCCCAGAACTGGAATTGCCGTCCATCCCCGTTGTTTCCCTGACTGTGAATGGGCAACGCCCAGACCAAGTTAGCGCTCAATTGGATCAAGATTTCGGCATCCAAACACGCGCTGGCCTCCACTGTGCCCCCCTCATGCACGACTTGCTCAAGACCAGCCCTTGGGGAACGGTTCGCGTTGCTTTTGGCTTCGGGAATCAGTCCGATGCAGCGGATCGACTGTATGACGCCCTGAAAAAGATCGGCAACCGAAGAAAGAGTCTATGAAATCACCCATGCCAAGCTTTGAACGCCTCTCTCACGAATGCCTCTTTTGTGATCCAGCCCGTCACAACCAGGCAGAGCAAATCCTTCTTCGTTCAGACAATTTCTACCTTTTCGCAGGGCTGGGGGCCATCGTGGACGGCTACATCATCATTGCGCCCTACCGCTGCGATGGGGCCGAAACTTACGCTCGGTCTGTTTCCGAGCTTCCACCGCACTCGTTTGACGAATTGATGTTCTTGCGCTGGCTCGTGGGGGACTTCTACCGGGATCGTTTCAGCACTCTCGGTATGTCTTTCGAACACGGACGCGCGGGCGCCTGCCTTGCCACTCACCGGGATACCCGGCACTGTTATCATGGCCATCTTTGCTGCTATCCCGTTACGTTTCCGATCTGGGAAGACATCAAGGATTATCCTTCCATCGAGGTTGGAGGCCCACCCGATCTGCCTCGCATCGCCCACTCCCTTCCCTACCTCTACATCGAGACGCTCAAAGTGGATGATGAACTTGCCCTTGACCGTCTGGCCAGAGTCGTCCTGCTTCCGCAGGAAAATGTGCTCGAATCCCAGTTCCTGAGGAAGCTCTTGGCCAAACGAGTTGGCAAGCCGCAACTGTGGAATTGGCAGGACCACCCTCGTATCGAGGCAGCCCAGAAGCTCGTGCCGCAATTCCGTGACTGGCTCAGTTCCAGCCCCAAGTACTCCATCACATGGAACGAGGGAACGCCCCGCATTGACTTTTTGCGTTCGGTCGTGAGCGCGAACGAAGTTGGCAATGACTACGCGGCAGAGAAGTACTTCGAGAAATATCGCGAACGTCTCATTTACGGGGCACTGGGCAAATTCCTCAGCCAACTGCCTGACAACGTCGAACCGCGCCCCCGTCTCCTGGATGTCGCCTGTGGCCCTGGAACGTATGCGCACATTTTCCAAGGCCTCGGTCTCCAAGTCACCGCGATTGACCAGTCAGAGGAGATGCTGACGCTCGCGCGCAAGCACGCAAAAAAAGTGAAGGACATCCTTAAAATGGATGCCCTGCGGCTGCTGGAGTTCGACGACAAGAGCTTCGACGGCATCTGGTGTAGTGCATTTCTCGTTCATGTACCGCGCCTGCAAGCTCCAGAATTGCTCTTAAGTTTGAGGCGCGTCTTGAAGGACGATGGCGTGATGTATTTGTCCGCTCAACTCGGCCAGGGTTGCCGCGTTCAGCAAGAGGGGCGTGCCTTTTTCTACTACGCTCCTGAAGAATTACAGGCCCTTTTTCGTGAGGCGGGATTCGAGGTCGTTGACGCTTGGGGAGGCACTTCGGACATCAATTCACTCGGCAGTAAGCGGAGAAAGGAATGGCGGCATTACCTTCTCAAGAAAAGCCCGCCCCGTGTCACCGTTGCCTCGAAGACGCGTGCCAGCGCAAAGACTCTCCTCGACCTTGGCGAAAGAAAGTTACTTGAGCGAATCCGGCAGTTCGTTCCACCGGCTAAAGACAAAGAAATCGTCATCGGTATCGGAGATGATTGTGCGGCGCTTCGGGTGCCAGCGGAGCATTTGGTCGTTGCGACCACGGATCCTTGTCCAACACCCGTGATCTCGCTCTTGGGTGACGATGACCCCTGGTATCGCGGTTGGTTTTCGATGATCATCAATCTAAGCGACCTTGGGGCCATGGGGGCCAAGCCGCTTGGCATGCTCTTGTCAGTCGAGGCCCCGCAAAACATGCCACTGAAGGACTTCGACCGTTTCTATGCCGGTGTTTTGGACGCGGCCAATGCTTACGATTGTCCGATCATCGGCGGAAACCTCAAAGACGCGCCACAGTTTAACTGCGTCGGCACGGCGCTAGGCACTGTCAAACCTGAACGTATGCTTCGCAGAGACACAGCGCGGCCTGGTGAACGTGTCGTCGTGTTAGGCAGCATGGGTCGATTCTGGGCGGGCTTAATCCATAGGCTCAAGCGCATCCATTTGCCAAAAGCCGAAAGCGAACTGTTAATGGAGAACCTCCGGAAACCAAAACCCCGCATCAGCGAAGGACGCAGGCTTGCAGAACTTGGCTTTTCTCGGTGTGCGATGGACAGTTCCGATGGACTGACAGCTTGCTTTTACGAGCTTGCTCGCTGCGGCTCAAACATCGATATTCACCTGGACCTTAGCGATATCCAGCCGGATGTCGCTGTGCTTAGGGTCGCAAAACAGTTCGGCGTGGACGTAAGAAAACTCCTACTCGCCTGGGGAGACTGGGAACTTGTCTGCACCACGGAACCAATCAACATTCCACGGCTAAACAATGCCATGACTAGACTCGGCTGCCCCGTAAACGTCGTAGGCTGGGTGGGCAAAGGATCTGGCAATGTTTGGCTCCACGAATCTGCAGGAACGCGTCCACTCGCCTACGTTGCCAGTGAACGCTTTAGTATTCATTCGTACTTCAGCCATGGCCTTGAGAGCTACTTGCGCACCATGGTCAACACGCCACTCTCCGAAGACACCTAACTCAACGCTTATGAACTTAAACTGGAAAAGCAGATGGAACAGAGAATACTGGAAGATTCTTGATGAGCTGGCCAAGCGGCGGAACTACACAGCCATTCACTTTGAACTCGAACTCAGCGGCAAAAGTGGAGCGCAGACCTATCTTGCGCTCCCCGAGGCGACCCACGGTATTCCCAACCGCTTGGTTCTTAAGTTCGGAAAGGCAGCAATTCTTGAACAGGAGGTAGCCCGGAATCGTCAGGCCCAAGACCACTTCCTAGGCTGCAACTACCAGATCGAGTATATTGTAATTGGTCAACTCGCGTGTGTAGTCATGCTGCTTGCGGGAAACCGGGGAAGCAATGCGAGAACCTGTACCTTCGAGGAGTTTTATGATTCTGTGCAAGATCCCGAAGTGGCCGCAAGTGTCATCAGCGCCATCTTTCGAGAGATCCTCAGAATTGATGCGAAAGGAATCAGCCCTTCAGCTACAAACGCCTTTCGCTGTTATGAACTGGAGAATTCATCAAAGATGCGGCGGGAAATCCGCGGCATTGACAGTGTCACCCCTACCCTGGTTGACTGGTGGGACGCCGCCGAACGCACATTGCAGCAACCCTCGTTTTTGTCATTGTCTCACGGCGACCTCCATTTCCGCAATGTTCTCGTAACTGAGATCAAGCCAAGTGTCTGGATCCCTTATGTGATCGATTTCGGGCGTACTGAGATCCGCCATGTATTTTATGACTTAGCCAAATTCGAGCGGGAAATTCGGTTGAACTACGTAGCTCATAGCCGAAAGGCCATAGTGGATATTGAACACCTGGACTCCGCTCTGGCAAACGAACTTACGCTCCCGTCCTCAGACGTGCAACTCAGGAAAGCAAGTCGTGCGATTCGGGCTATTCGCGACCTCGCGGCCACGGTTCTGCCCGTCGGAATCGATTGGGAGATGGAGTACGACGTGGCGCTGCTCGCACAGAGCATTTTTGCTGCTGCGAACCCTGTACAGGTTCCTGCAATCAGGCAAGTCGCAATCCACTACGGCGAGCAATTGCGAAATCGCCTCGATCGTCGGTTTGGGCCAGTCATGATTCCCGACCAGCGCCTCATGATACGAGATCAGATTGTTTGGCGGTTCGCCTACGCTTTCTTTTGTCTCGATCAGTTACCCTTAGGTGCCTGGTCAAGGACACTAGCTTCTTGGATGGATGAGATTTGGGAAGGCGACCAAAACACTATCTCCAGGAATCCGGCCATTCACACGAAAGGCGGGAATGATTTTACCTGTCTTTCGATCTGCCAATATTGTGACTTGCTAGAACTTTTGCATCCGACGGGGCCTGCGAGGACACCTTTGTTCAACGAACATAGCCTCCTCGGGAAGGCCCGCAACGCTATCTCAGAAAGCATTGACGAACGCCTTGGAGCAGGCGGTATGCTTCAAAAGGCTATCCCTGACGATAATGGACGCAATCTCCGACACACGGTGTTAACGATGCTTTCTCTGCTGCGGTTTCAGCGATTTGCAGATTATACGGTGGCTTTAGGGGATGATCTGGATAAGTGTTCTGATTACCTGCTGCGCAATATGCCCTTCTGGGAAGAAGATCAATCCCACCCATTTGCATTGTGGGCAGGCATAATCAAGCTATCTGAGCTTCTCGAAGATAGCCAAGTCGCGCAAACAGTGGGCATTTCTAAATCGCGTCGTCTTGTAGTCCTCTTGCGGCGTGTTCTACCGAAGCTTGAGAAGCGATTGCTTGCTGTGGCCCGGTTCGAACCGCTTCCCGCCGGCACTTGCCCTGCCGGTCCAGAGAATCATCCATTCTTTGTGCCCTACGGACGTTTTTGGCGGATGCAACGCGCCTGCTTTATAATGTATTTTCGGCTGCTCTTGACTGACAAAGGAAAACTCAGTAACCGAATTGGACAGCGCATGGCTTCACGCGTTGCTCTTTGCCTGAGTAGGCTTCTTGAGGATGTGACGACTCCTTTTGATTCGCAGACTGCTTGGAGGAGTTTGGTCAGGTTCCATCTGCCACAAGCGGAGTTGCGGTCAGGCAATGCGGACGCCCTGGCCGACTGGGGAATTTCAGCGTGTCTGGCAGCGCTGCTGAAAGCGCCCGCGGTCGCAGAACTAATCGTCGCGAATCATCTCCTTAGCGTGGGATCTCTTGAAGCAAAAAAGTCCGCGCTCCGGTCTGCTTTGATCGAAACCTCCGATAAGTTCCTTGACTTGCCCCAGGTCTTCAGATTCGCGAACGGATTCTTTTTTGGTGGTTATGTTCTGCTGTTAGCTCCTGACCACATTAATGCCGATGGAATGCAATCACTGAAAGATGAAGTTAAGCACTTACGGAAAAGTGGAGTTACAGAGGAGGGACTTGATAAACTTGTTCGGACTATCTGTGGGCAGGTGAAGGCCGCCGAAGTGTCTCCGGTGAGCTGTCATGCTTTTCGAGAGCTACTCTTGGCGAAACTGGAGTCGGGAGATTACACGCCTGACGGGATAAACTGCAAAGACGCGGAATGGCAGAGAACCGTGGAGGATGCTATCAACGGTAGGACAATTACTGCCTACAACACGAAATTGGGAATTTTGTATGAGCGAGAATACGGGGACAAGCCTTTGACTCGGTTGGTAACCAATCTCGTGGACCTTCTTGGAAGTCGGAAACACGGTCGCAAACGGGCTCTCGACGTCGGCTGTGGTCCTGGGCAGTACGCGAAACTCTTGAAACAACATGGATTTCGCGTTGAATTGCTCGACGCCTCCACACAAATGCTCCGATTGGCGGCCAAAAAACTTCGTTTGAAGAAACGTCCAAAACCATTCAACTGGTATAGCCTGATAAAGAATACTGGTGAGAATATCTACGACGTGATCTTCGCTTCTGCGATGATGGTGCATGTCCCTCGTGAAAAAGCCCCAGATCTTTATTCTGCCTTTTACCGACTCCTTCGGGAAGGTGGAATTCTGTTCGTTAATTTCAAGGTCGGTGACCATACGTTGATTTCGCTAGAGGGCCGATTTTATGTGTATTATCGGGACGAGAGCCTAATCCAAAAGCAACTTGAAGATGCTGGATTCACAGTCATTGACTCGCTTACATCTACGAATCGACAGAATCTCTACGGGAGGCCTAAGACCATCCGGTGGGTGAATTTCTACTGTAGGAAGCCTGAATGATCACGTTGGAACAACTTATTGAATATGCGCACGATCCGTCGCTTGACGTTCGCGTATTTCCCCCGCCCCATAAGTCGAAAGACTGGTTAGACTTAGTAGGAAAGTCTTCTGTGGATACCCGGCTAAAGGAAGACTGGCGCGCTGCAGGGATGGAGTCTATTGCGACAGGCAAGGTTGGGGTTCTTATGATGGCAGGCGGACTGTCCACTCGTTGGGGATCACATGGTTTGCGGGGCAATGCAGAGATTGGCCCTATCACGAACCGTTCCATCTTTCAATTGCAGATGGAGAAAGTTCTGGCGATTGGGAAGAAATATCGCCGGCAGCCGCATTTGTTGATCGTGACTAGCGAAGCTGCGCATCAGGAAACGGTTGGAGCATTCTGTAAACATAATTACTTCGGCTTGCCAGAAAAGGACGTGTGGTTTTGCGAACAAACATGCCTTCCCGTATTCGGGACTGGGGCACAGCCGATCACTAATGACAAAGGAAGTGCGGTGTTATGTCCAACGGGACATGGCGCAATGCTTGAGGCACTCGTGAAGAGCGGCTGCCTAGAGCTCCTGGTAGATGAGGGCGTGGAGTTTCTATTCTACTTCCAGTATCCAAATGTTCTGGAAAGAATCTGTGACCCGCTGATGCTTGGTTACCACCGTTTGGGAGAATATGAAGTGACAACCAAAGGCTTTTATGGTTCGAACCCTGAGGAATTGTTGGGGCGCATGGTTTCTGATGGAAAATCTGTTCGGGTGGTGGAGTACTTCGCCGTTGCGCAAGGGCCACGCCCATCCTGGTGGAATGAGGCACCTGCGAGCATGGCCACATACGTATGGAACGTTGCGTTCCTGGCACGGTGCGTGAAAGAGAAAGTCGAATTACCCTATTATCGGCTTCCTTACCGTGGTCGAGGGTCTGGTGGCAAGCCGCTCTACAAGCTTGAGCGATTCGCGTTCGATCTGCTCCCTCATGCCCGCTCCACCGGACTTGTCATCGTTGACCGTTCGGAGGAATACGCCGCGGTTAAAGAACCATCTAGCCTTCAGACGGCCCGAACGGCTCTTTGCGGGCTTTATCAGCGTTGGCTGGAACGGTCTGGCGCTCGTCCCAAAAGGCCTGATTGCCGAGTTGAGATCAGCCCACTATTCGCCTTGGACGAGAACGAACTAAAACAGAAGTTGCCTCCGCACTTCACCTACGACGATGGCTTGGTCCTTGTTTAGCTTGGGATAGCGCGTCCGGACACGCCCATTGACGGAATGCTGTGAAAACAGGACGACCTGCGCTCCCGCCATTACCTCTCCTTGAACATGAACCACGCCAGCAGCGCCGTGAGGACACTCTCCAGATTCAACAGCAACGAGGCGCTTGACGCTGGCGTCGCCATCAGTCCCCACATCAGCAGCACGGGCCCGACGATTCCTCCCGCGACGATCGCGCCAGCCAATCAGGGCAAATCCTTTCGTGTCAGCGCCGCTTCCTGTGGACCTGTCCCTGGCGAATTGATAATTCAAGCTGCAAAGCCGGAAGCTCGTCGCGTCCCCCCTACCGTCAGGAAGCTTCCTTCTGCCAAACTATGGCAATTGCTAAAAGTTGTTATGCCGCCACGTCTCGGGGTGGCGAGGGTCGGTTATCAACCATCGCCAAATTGGGGTTTTGCTGACCATTTGCCCCAAACCATTGCTGCAGAAGCAGTTGGGAAATGGAGCCAACGGTCAGTTTTCGACCGTTGGCAAACTGTGCAAAAAACCCGTTCTTGGCGCTTACAGAATCAACGTAAGTAGCTGATTATAAATGACTTGGAGCCAACGGTCAGAATTGGCCGATTTATGCCCGTTCTTTGCGTTAAATTGCCACACGTTTTCGAGTACGCAAGCAGAATCCGACACTATCCCACTTAATCGCTGTTAACACCGTTACTGAAGGTTCTACTGAAACCGGCTGCCATGATCCCACTTGCCGACCCCGTCAGACCGGTTTCGAGTAGGCGAGGATATAGCGGCAGCTCCATGAGCCAAAATCAACTCATCTTGGCTGCCTAGAGCGCGATTGGGAATGTCCTCGGCGATGATCTGAGGCGAGGGTCGGAATCGGCCCGCACGAGCGTGGAACTGGCCTTAGTCTTCAACGTTGAATGGACCGTTCGTCGAAGCTTCCTTGCGAACGAAGGTGGAAGCGGATTGTTTAAGGGCACAATCCACAAAGCCGTGTAACCTTTGAAAGAACCTGCGGGCGGTTTCTCACGCGGAGACGGTTTACGATTGCTTTCGCTAGTGGGAACGATGAGCAGGAAATCTCTGAGGTGGGCATAATAATTGCTCTTTCCACAGGCCTATTCAATACGTCGTCAAAATAGTCTGTCAATATCAACCGTGAAAATCCTGAAACCCCTGTGTTCCGCCTCGTGGATTTTGTCGCTGCTACTGCTGTTGGCAGTGCCCTCTGCGGTGCAAGCTCAGTTCAATTACACAACCAACAACGCCACTATCACCATCAATCCCAGGCTCACACTTCAAAATGGCACCAAGGGTTTTCCCAGTGCCAGCAAGGACTTCCCCAGTCGCAGCTAGTCCGCTCCAACCGTACTCATGATCATGCCATCCAACTCCGAACAAACAGTAAAATGCCTCGACCGAGCTACAGACAGTAACCCGTAAAGAGCAAATGACCGTCAGATTACATCGAATCTTCTGGCTGGGCTTATGGCTAGTCAACGCGTGCGCCCCGGCGGGATTGCACGCGGCATTAACGCCCGAAAAACTCTACCAAAAGGTCTTGCCCTCGGTGATGACGT
>OBLU010004854.1_pt1 | contig 12106 bp, 11 predicted proteins | sample 1518681 | NCBI WGS metagenome assembly OBLU01 (sample SAMEA3539304, study PRJEB22396) | soil metagenome | biome: tundra; feature: field; material: soil | place: USA | collected 2010-05 | depth 0.15 m | reverse complement strand
TCACCAGGCGCCCGCTCTACGTGTCGGGCCCCGGCGTTGGGCGCAGTGTGTTGGACCTCGACGACGACGATCCCAACTTTCAACTCGACGAGTTTGATCGGAACCAGGGTGGTATCGACTTCGAACGATAGGGGCCGGTTAAAGACAAGGATCGCGAGGAGATGCAGCGGTAGTCATCGCCAGTGGAGCGGTGGAGCGGTGGACCAGTCTCAGGGGATCAGGTCACCGGTCCGGTGGTGGGGTTCAAAATCTCCTTCCACCACGTCTTCAAGGTGTCGCCGAGACGGTCGATCTCCTCGACGTCGTCGGACCGCCACCCGACGATGGCCTTATCGGCCCGAGGTATCTTTGTCTTCGTTGCCGGTTTTCGCTTCAATGATGTTGGCCACAAGGGCGATAAGGGCGTCCTTTGCCAGTGGTTTGGCAATGTACGCGTCCATGCCCGCGGCCAGGCAGCGTTCACGGACCCGAAAACCGCCCAGGAAGCGCTATCCGGCGGTCAAGAAGGCTGCTTGAGCGGTAGTCGAGGGTTTAATCGAAAGCTAACAACAAATCTCCTCGGCTACCACGATGTCCTTGCAACGAGCGACGGACTGATATTGGCTGGGTTCACTCGGATCTGGGCGTGGCCTGTCCAGCTGGTCCGACGCTGACCTCACGTTTCTCAGGTGACAATCGACCGGGAGAATCATACTGTTTGTAATTGACAATGGTATTCTGAATGGGTAGCGTCCTGAAAACGAGTGAGCACTAATGAATCGAGCTGATCGTCCAGAGACAGGAGGGAACGGATGTTCGCGCTGAAGAGACAATCGATCCACATCGAGAGATGCAAGGCCCGTGAGGTCGACCGTCACCTCGACGTCACGGCCTGGATTCGCGGTGACCGGGGGCAGTTCTTCCGACCGGCCGCTACCGATCAGGGCGAGGACACGTGATCCAAGGCGTCTCCGGAACGCTTCTGCTCGACTCGAAGGTGATCGACGATCCCTATCCGTTCTACGACCAGCTACGGGCTCAGTCGCCGGTGTGGGAGATCCCCGACACCGGGTTGTTTACAGTCAGCACGTTCGAGCTGGTGGCCGAGGCAACCAGTCGGGTCGAAGACTTCTCGTCGAATCTGACCTGTCTGCTCTACCGCGACGAAAGTGGTCTGCCCTGCCGGCTTCCATTTGGTGACGCTGGCGCAGACGTGCTGGCGACAGCCGATCCACCTATGCACGCGTTGCACCGGAGCACGGTTTTCCCAGAGCTGGTCGCCAAACGCATGGCCGAACTCGAGCCAGACATTATTGACATCGCTGATGCCTGCGTAACGCGGGCACTCGACAATGGGACCGCGGAATTCATGAGCGTGATCGGCAACGTTGTACCGATCACGATGATCAGCCGTCTGATCGGCTTCCGCGACAGCGACTTGGATCAGCTCTTGAGTGCGGCATTTGACTCCACGGCAATGTTGGGGTCGACGCTGTCTTTGGACGAGCTGATGGAACTCATCACCCGCATCGGCGAGATCCAGACCTGGATCGCCGATCAGCTGTTGATGTCAATGAACGAACCAGGTAATGACATTCTCGGTACCGTCGCCCGCGGCGTAAGGGATGGGGTGTTTGGTGACTTCGAGGCCAACGGCATCCTGCTCACATTGCTGAGCGCTGGTGGTGAGTCCACCACCAGCCTACTCGGCAACGCCGTGCGAATCCTGGCGGAACAGGAGGACCTTCAACAACACCTCCGCCAGAACCCCGAGCAGATCCCCGCCTTTTTGGAAGAGGCGTTGCGCTTGGAATCACCGTTCCGTTACCACATGCGCTCCGTGCCCAAGGACACTAGGCTTGGCGGCGTTGAGATCCCGGGCGGAGCCACAGTCCTGTTGCTCTGGGGCGCAGCTAACCGCGACGCCGCCCAGTTCGAACGACCCGACGAGGTCGATCTCCATCGAAGGGTGCCGCGCCGTCATGCGGCCTTCGGACGCGGCATCCACCACTGCGTAGGGGCACCCCTCGCACGAATCGAGGCGCTAAGCGTGCTCACCGTGCTGCTCAAGCGCACCAGCAGCTTCGCCTTTGACCCCGAGCACGCACCACAGTGGACCAACAGTCTCATGGTCCGACGCCACGAGCGTCTCCCCGTCCGGCTCGTCGGCTGTTAGAGGTAACGGTTTCAGCAAGCGAGCAACGCTCCGGAGAGTTGGCGCCCAGTATTCAACATTGGCTCTCAAACGAAAGTCGATTCGTCGACGGCATCACTTTGAAAAAGGGGGATCAGGATTGTTCGGCAACAAGGCAGTGCGTTATATCGAACCCGGCGTAGTCGAAGTACAGGACACGCCGTACCCGAAACTGGAACTCCAAGATGGACCGGGGGTGCACCCAGCCAACGTCGGACGTAGGACACCTCACGGCGTGATCCTCGAGGTGATAGCGACGAATATTTGCGGCTCCGATCAGCACATGGTCCGAGGCCGCACAACTGCCCCCGCGGGTTTGGTGCTGGGCCATGAAATCCTTGGAAAGGTCATCGAGACCGGTCCCGACGTGGAGTTCGTCAAGGCCGGCGACGTCTGTTCTGTTCCCTTCAACATTGCGTGCGGACGTTGTCGCAACTGCAAAGAGGGAAGAACGGGCATCTGTCTCAACGTAAACCCAAAGCGGCCGGGATCTGCATACGGCTATGTGGACATGGGTGGCTGGGTAGGAGGCCAGGCTCAGTACGTCCTCGTGCCGTACGCGGACTGGAACCTGCTCGTCTTTCCTGATCCCGACCAGGCCATTGAGAAGGCTCGCGACCTGACGATGTTGTCCGATATCTTCCCGACTGGCTTCCACGGTGCGTTCACTGCCGGAGTGAAGCCGGGCTCCACGGTGTACATTGCCGGCGCAGGCCCCGTCGGCTTGGCTGCCGCGCATTCCGCACAACTCCTCGGGGCGGCAGTCGTCATCGTGGGGGATCTGAATGGGGATCGGCTGGCGCAGGCACGGAGCTTCGGTTGCGAGACGGTCGACGTCTCCAAGGGAGATCCGGAGGACCAGGTCGAGAGCATTCTCGGCGTACCAGAAGTCGACTGCTCGGTCGACGCCGTCGGGTTCGAAGCCCATGGCCATGGAAGGGAATCCGCCCAGGAGGCGCCAGCCGCCGTCTTGAACTCGCTGATGAGTCTGACCGCCGCAGGCGGCGCTCTGGGCATCCCCGGCCTCTATGTCACCGAGGACCCTGGTGGGGTCGATGCCGCGGCGAAAGAGGGATCGCTGTCGCTTCGGCTCGGTCTCGGATGGGCCAAGTCACATTCGTTTGCCACTGGTCAATGCCCGGTCATGAAGTACAACCGCGGATTGATGATGTGCATCCTGCACGACAGGGTCCGAATCGCCGATGCGGTCAATGCCACCGTGGTACCGCTCGATGCAGCTCCTCAGGGATATTCAGACTTCGACTCGGGGGCTGCCCAAAAGTTCGTGCTGGATCCAAACGGTTATCTGGGCGCGGTCGCGTGATCAATCTGACCAAATGGTCGTCCCCGCATTGCATACGCATGTGGGGCGCAAACAGGTTTCCCTCTGAAAGGCAGCATTGACATGTCAGGCACCGAGACGCGCGCGGAAATGCCCGCCTACGACATGACGAGTGGTTGGGCTGACCTGTCCGCGGTCCCGAAGGCAGATTCCTCCTGGGCCCACCACGGGCTTGTCATCACCGGTAGCGGGGAGCTGATCGGGTTCCACGCCGGGCAACTGGTGGCGTTCGACAAGAACGGTCATGTCCTGCGTGTGGTCAGGCCGGGCCTCACCGAGGGCCACGGCATCACCCTGGTGCGCGAGGGGGACGAAGAGTACCTCTGGATCACCGATCCGGGCTTCGTGTTCGAATACAGCGCCGACGACGGCGACGAGGCCTGGGCGCAGCTTTTCGGGAAGGGCATCCACTGCAACACTCGCGAGCCTCGTGTCGTCAAGATGACGCTCGATGGGGAGATCCGGTCGGAGCTGCCGATCCCGCCGATGGATCCCGACCTGCCGCCAGGCATGATGGGTCAGTATTGCCCCTGCGGCTCTGCCGTGGACGAAGAGCGGTTCGGTGGCAACGGCGACATCTGGGTGGCGGATGGGTATGGATCCAGCCTGGTCCACCGTTTCGACAAGCACGGGAGCCACCTGTCTACCCTGACCGGTGAAGAGGGAGGCGGACGATTCGTCTGCCCTCATGCCGTCTTCATCGACCGCCGAGGCCACAAGGCACCGGAGCTCTATGTAGCTGATCGCGAGAACAAGCGGGTCCAGGTGTACGACCTCCAGGGTCGGTACCTGCGGACCTTTGGTGAGACGTTTCTGAGCAGCCCGAGCGGTTTCGCTCAGTGGGGGGACGTACTAGTCGTCGCCGAGCTGTATGCACGGCTGGCTGTCCTCGACGCCGACGACAACCTGGTCGGATACATAGGCGCCGATCCGAATGCCAAGCAGGGGCAAGGTTGGCCGGAGCGCCCAGGATGGCCGAATGCTCTGGCCGACGACGGTCATGTGGAGGCACATCACCTACCTCAGACCGACCGGTTCAACTCGCCGCACTCGGTGGCCGTGGACGCCGACGGAAACCTCTACGTCTCGGAATGGCTCATCGGAGGTCGATACTCGAAGCTCGTCGTCCGCCCGGGATGGCGAGCAGATCTTCCGACCGCGATTGCCGATGGGAAAGACATCAGATGACCCAGGAGATCTCAGGAACGCTGCTGCTTGACCCGAAGGTGCTCGACGACCCCTATCCCTTCTACCGTCAGCTCCACGCCCAGGCGCCGGTTTGGGAGATCCCCGGAACCGGGGTGTTCACCGTCAGCACCTTCGAGCTGTTGGCCGAGGCGGCCGGTCGGGTCGAAGACTTCTCGTCGAACATGAAATGCCTGCTCTACTGTGATGACGCGGGACTACCCGGCCGGTTCACCTTCGGCGATGCCGGCGGACAGGCGTTGGCCACGGCCGATCCACCTTTGCATGCCATCCACCGCAACGCCGTCTTTCCCGAGCTCGTGGCCAAGCGGATGGAGGCGCTCGAACCCGACATCGTCGAGCTTGCCAACGAGCTCGTGACCCAGGCGCTGGACAGCGGGACCGTCGAATTCATGACCGCGATCGGCAACATCGTGCCCATCACCATGATCAGCCGCCTTGTCGGCTTCCGCGACAGCAACCTGGACGAACTGTGGAGCGCGGCGGTCAACGGCACCAGATTGGTGGGTTCGACGCTGTCTCTTGATGCGCTACTCGAAGTCGTGAGCAGTACCGACGGGATCCTCGCCTGGATCGGCGACCAGTTGTCAGTCGCGCTGGACGAACCGAGCGAGGATCTGCTTGGCGCTGTCGCCGACGCCGTCAGGGATGGGGTGTTGAGCGACTCCGAAGCAGTCGGCATCCTGACCACCCTGTTGAGCGCCGGCGGAGAGACCACTACCAGCCTGCTCGGCAATGCGGTTCGCATGCTTGCCGAACGCCCCGAGCTACAAGAGCACCTCCGCCAGAATCCCGAGCAGATCGCGACGTTCGCTGAAGAGGCGCTGCGCCTCGAGTCCCCGTTCCGTTACCTGATGCGCTCCGTGCCCAAGAACACCACGCTCGGCAACGTCGACATCCCAGCCGGTTCCACTGTCCTATTGCTCTGGGGCGCCGCCAATCGCGACGCCAACGAGTTCGAACGACCCGACGAGATCGATCTCGGGCGGCGCATCCCGCGTCGCCACGTGGCGTTCGGCCGCGGCATTCACCACTGCGTCGGCGCGCCTCTCGCTCGCATCGAGGCACGCAACGTGCTTACCGTTCTGCTCGATCGCACCGAGAGCATTGCACTCGAACCCGAACAGTCTCCAAGCTGGGTCAGTAGCCTTCTGGTCCGACGCCACGAGCAACTTCCCGTCCGGCTCCAAGCCCGCTGAGTCTCATCTTGACTGCTGGCTGTCACGCGAATGGCTTCTCCGAGGAGGGAACGTCAGACTGGAAGACATCAGAAGTCGATTCGACGAATGTTCCTCCCCTTGACTCGGGCTCGACGTCGGCTTAGGCCATACGAGTTCTCAGATAGGGAGGCTTCCTGTCGCCTTCCGCATGCTTCCCGTGTCGGTGTAAGAAGCTATCGCACGCTGGGCTGTGCGCATGAGGTGAATCTCGTCAGCCCCGTCAGCGAATCGGGCCCAACGCGCCTGGGTGAGCATGTGGGCGAGTGGGGTATCGGTTGAATACCCCAGTGCCCCATGCACCTGAACGGCGCGATCGATGACGCGATTCAGCATATTGGCCACGAAGTGTTTCGTCATTGACACCTCTCCGGTGAAGTCGACGACACTCGGGTCGTTTCCCCCGCTGTCGATCAGGTATGCGCAGTGCAGCACCATCAGCTTCGATTGGTAGAGCTCGATCGTCGATTCTGCGATGAGCCATTGAATGCCTTGCTTCTCGGCGAGGAATGAACCGTGACTGTACCGACTCAATGCTCGGTCCACCATCATCTCGAGCGCAGTTTCGGCTTGACCGATCCATCGCATGCAGTGCGCGAGCCGAGCCGGGCCGAGCCGGTATTGACCGAGCAAATGACCTTGCCCCCGGCCACCGAGCATCTTGTCCTTGTGCACTCGCAGATCAGTGATGCGAATCTCGCAGTGGTTGTGACTACCTGACATGGTCTCGATATCTCGCACGAGTTCCCATCCTTCTGCAGGCAGATCGACGAGAAAGGCCGAGTTTGCTGCCTGAGGAATGTCGGGGTTCTTTTCGGTCCTGGCGATGAGGATTGCGAATTGGGCACCCCGAGCTCCGGTGATGAACCACTTGTGGCCGTCGATTACCCACTCATCTCCATCGGGATAGGCACGGGTTCGGATCAGCGTTGGATCCGAACCAGCAACCTCAGGCTCAGTCATGGCAAAACAGGATCGGAAACCCTTCACCTTGCCATTGACCGCGCGAAATCCGTCGCACAACGGCTTTAGGTATTTTTCCTTCTGTTCATCGGTTCCCCAGTGGAGCAACGTATGCATGTTGCCCTCGTCTGGCGCTTGGGCATTCAGGGCAATCGGTCCCAACCGTGTACGTGCGGCCTCAGCGGAAACTGCCGCCATAGCCACATGACCCAATCCCATCCCGCCCCAATCTTCCGGCATGTGAGGGAGCCACAGACCGGCCTCCATTGCCGCAGCGCGCATCGCCACAATTGCCTTCACCCAATCGGTGCGGCCCCATCCCTCAAGATCCCCGGCGGCTTCCCGCGGACGAACTTCGGAGTCCATGAAGTTGCGAACCCGCGTCCGTAGGTCATTGAGTTCCGGTGGAAATGAAAAATCAACAGCCACTTCGGGCGTCCTCTCTGGAGCAATGATGACGTCGGAACTCGACGTTCCGCCGGGATAGCGGTCGGACCGGGGTTCCCGATGGGGAGATCGGTGGTCAACCCACAAGTTAGTAGATAATGATCCTATGAGGAGAATAACGTTCTCCTGGGCTCCGGTCCTAGTGCCTTGGGCGTATCGCTACCCGACGATCTCCTGCCTGCCCTCGGCGTTGACGGCTGTGGCGATGACGGCAGAGACGTTCACCACCCGTCCGCCCTCTCTGACCCCCTGGCGCCGGCATCGATCCACAAGTACCGATAGGGACCCTGGTACAACGGCCGCTCTTTGAACTCGGTGACCTTGCTGTCAAGTTCTGCGGCCATGCGGGACACCTCGGACTTGGAGATCCCCTCGATCCCCATGGCCTTGACCAGGTCGTCCACCCGCCGGGTGGAGACTCCTTCCACGTAGGCCTGACAGACCACCGCCACGAGGGCCTTTTCGGTCCGGCCTCCGGGGCTGAAGCAGGAACTCAGGGCTTTAGACACCGCTTCGGAGTTTGGGCACGGCCAGGTCGATCGAACCGACCCGGGTGTCCCAGGGCCGCATCCGATAACGGTTGCGGGAGTTCTCCCGCTCCTCGGTCCGCTCGGCGTAGGCGGCGTTGCACTGCATCGAGGCCCGGGTCTACATGAGCGCCTCGGCGGAGGCGACCAGCATCGCTCTGGCCAGGTCGCTCCCGGCGCCCTCGAGGTACTTGCCAAGCCATGCGGCCGCGTCGATAGTGGTTCGGACAGTCACCGTGATCCTCCTCAAGTTGTTGTGTGGAAACTGCTTCTCGAGGTTGACGATGTGTGACCGTCGCGTCTGGGGGATGGTGGCTCAGCTCACGGGGTATACACCACTGGCTCGGACTCAACTCTCTGGGGGGGGGTGGCGGCCTGTCGCCCAATAGAGCACGCGGAGAGTGCTATTGCCGGGAGGTGCTGCGGCCAGAAGTGAGGATCTGACGCCCGGATACCGACAAGCGGATCCCACCCCCTTGACTCGGGGGATACAGCAACCTTAGAATGCGAAAGCCATATTCTCTTTATTCACTATTCTGCTTCTCACCGAACCACAGGGGGACTTATGACTCGCTTGTCTGCTCGCTCTGTCGCGGTTGGTGCAGTGGCCGTGTCAGCTACCTTGGCGGCAGTGGTTCTGTCGAGTACCGTTTCGCTGCTAGGCCCAACCCGGTGAAAGGTGACCTGTACCGGCTTGAGTGGCGGAGAATCGTCTCAGACACTCGCAGGTTGTACCGACACTGTTGTGACCGGTGGGGGTGGAGACTCGCGGGGGGGCTGCGCCTCCGGCGTGCAACGAATAGGCATAAGTGCAGCTAAGGGCTCGCCGAGGGCGGGACAATTGAGTCGACTCTTAACGGTTCCGAGTGTCTTTTGGGTCTCGGACGATTGCGTTGCTACGGCTGTAGGGTCCGGTCACACTGCCAAAGCCATTGAAGGGGCTGAGTTCCTCCGTCGGCCTCGCAACCCACCCGTGACCCGAGGCGGGCGATGAGCACAGGAACGCTCGTACTTGGACTGCTCAACGGCATGACGATCGGCCTGTTAGCCGTCGGGTTGGTGCTGGTGTACAAGTCCAACCGCTTCATCAATCTTGCGCACGCTCAAATGGGGACCTTGTCGGCGCTGCTGTTGGCAAAGTGGGTGTTGGAGTGGGGTTGGAGCTGGTGGGCTGCTTTTGGGCTGGCCATAGTGGTTGGTGTGGTCACTGCCCTGGTGGTCGAACGCTTCATGGTGAGGCCATTGCGGCGGCGGAAGACGTCACCAGTGAGGATGTTGCTGTTGACGATCGGGGTATCACAGCTGCTGTTGGCTCTGACCTATATCCCGAGCCTGGGCCCTGGACAGAACGCCGTGTCTTACCCGCAGCCGTTCACCTCTCACTTGCATGTGGGATTTGTGGTCTTGAGCGGCATGTCGGTGTTAACGATGGTGTTAGTACCGGTGCTGGTGGTGGCCCTGGCTGTCTTCTTGCGATATTCGTCGTTGGGGAAGCAGATCAGGGCCGCAGCGACCAATTCGGATGCGGCGAGGTTATGCGGAGTTTCCGTGAATCGGGTTAGCGCCGTCACCTGGGGGCTGGCAGGGGCGCTGGCCGTGGTGTCGGCTATCTTGCAAGCACCAACCCAGCCTGGCTTCAACTTTGCCTCTTTCGGCCCCTACCTCTTGATGCTGACATTGGGGGCGGCGGCTTTCGGAGCATTCGTGTCACTACCAGCCGCGCTGGGCGGGGGTGTGGTGCTGGGCCTGATAAGCCAGGTGGTTGCGGCGGAGACCAGCAACGCTTCCGATGCGGAGCTGGCGGTGTTCGTGGCCACTTTGTTGATCATTTTGGTCCGTGGTCGGGCGATCAGCCGGGTCTTTGCCGCTTCAGGTGCGGCGGTAGAGGAAAGGCCAGTGACGAAGGTGCCTGAGGTGCTGCGTACCAGCCCACTGGTTCGCTATCACCGGTGGTGGCTGGCCGCCGCGGCCGCCGTCGTGGCGATCGTTGTCCCGCAGTTACCGTATTTCAACACCGAGGGTAACCGGTTCTATTTGGTGCTGATCCTCATCTTCGCCTTGATCGGGGTGGCGCTCACCATGCTGGTCGGGTGGGCCGGTCAGGTGAGTCTGGGACATTTCGCTGTGGTGGGTTTGGCTGCTTACCTGACGGCCAACTGGTCGTCGCATGGTTGGTCGTTGCCGGCATTGTTCTTGGTAACGGGCGTGATCGGGGCTGCCGCCATGGTCGTGATAGGCCTCCCGGCATTGCGGGTTCCGGGATTAACCCTTGCGGTTACCACATTGGGCTTGGCCGTGGTCGCCCCGGACTGGTTGTTCCAACAATCGTGGTTGGGATCTACCGGCCCGTTCGGAGTGACAGTTGTGGCGCCGCGGCTGGCCCCTGGGCTGGGGACACCGAACTCGCAGCTTTCAATCTACTTCGTGACGCTCGTGGTGTTGGCATCGGTGCTTGCCGGCGGGTTGGCGCTGCGCCGCTCGACACCGGGTTTGCTGGTGCTGGCGGTGCGTGACAATGAGAGGGCGTCGGCTGCCTTTGGCATCACCCCGGCGACCGTGAAGTTGACGATCCTTGCCATTTCGGGGTTCTTGGCGGCTGTAGCAGGAGTGCTTTGGGCCGATGCGTGGGCGGTTGCCTCTCCCTCACAGTTTGGCGCCGATGTCTCACTGGCCTTGCTCGCCGTGCCGGTGATCGGGGGTTTGGGTTCACTGGGCGGTGCTGTGGCTGCCGCGGTGATGATCTATGGGGGGACGTTCTTTCTTGGGCCGCTTGCCTCCCCCGTATTCGGAAGCGCTGGTCAGCATCTGGGGTTTCAACTCTTCTTGGCCGGCAGCCTGTTGGTCGGCACTTTGTTGGCCTTCCCGAAGGGCCTGGCTGGCATCGCCCAGGGGACATGGCAATCGTTTTTGAATCGCCGGGCCGAACGATTGAGCGCCGGGCTCCCGTTGGTCACCGCCGAGGTAGATGTGCCTTTTGAGGCCCTGGTCACCCTCGAACCCGAAGCTGCGCTTCGTTCCGAAGAATCAGTTGGAAGCGAGCTGGCACACGACGCAGTGGAGGAGCCAGAAGCCGCGCGACCGCTGGTCACCTCTGGAGTCAAGGTCCATTTCGGTGGGACAGTTGCCCTCGACAGTCCTGAGATGGAAGTCCGCCCGGGCGAGATCGTCGGGTTGATCGGTCCCAATGGGGCGGGCAAGACGACCTTGATGAACGTCATCTCGGGTGTGATCACCCCCGATAGAGGATCGGTTCGCTTGTTCGGCCACGAAGTGGTCGACCTGCCCGCCGACTTCCGAGCTGTCTATGGCATGGCGCGAAGCTTTCAAGACGCCACGTTGTTCTCTGGGCTCACAGTCAACGAGACGATCCGAGTCGCGCTGGCGCGTGGCCACAAAGTTGGCGTTGTGTCCGCCATGTTGGGTGCCCCCTGGGTACGCGATAACGAGCGCTGGAGCCGTCATCGCTCTCAGGAGATTGTCGCTCGTTTCGGATTGACACCCTGGGGGGACACCGTGACATCGGACCTTTCGACCGGCACTCGGCGAATTTGTGATCTGGCCGCCCAGGTCGCAGCTGCTCCCAAGCTGCTTTTGTTGGACGAACCCACCGCCGGGGTCGCCCAGCGCGAAGCCGAGGCATTCGGTCCACTTCTGCGCCAGATCCGTGACGAATTGGACTGCTCGGTCCTCATTATCGAGCACGACATGCCGTTGCTGATGGGATTGTGCGACCGGGTCTATGCGATGGACGCTGGTCGAGTCATCGCGGAGGGCACCCCCACCGAGATCCGCGAAGACCCTGCGGTCATCGCAAGCTACCTCGGTACTACCGAGGTAGCGATTACTCGGTCGGGCGACACTGACCCTCTTCTGCCTTCTGGGCACCTTTCCTCGAGCACAAGGAGTTCGTCGTGACACCGTTTCAGGGGTTCCAACTATGGATGCGCCGGGCTCCTACGAGCAAGCGCCTTTCTGCATCGCTCGCCGCCGCGGTGGCTCTGACCCTGCTTGTATTGGCGATTGTCCCAGCGGGCGGCCGTTCGAGTACGGCCAACGCCGAGTCCGGCCGGTCGGGGACCGTAACCACCACCACAGCCACCTCGGCTGGTAGCACCGGTCAAACCGCCACGACGACCGGCGCCGGCACCGGCACCGGTCCCTCGAATGTTGGAGGCAGCACCGGCACCGGCACCGGCACCGGCACCGGCACCGGCACCGGCACCGGCACCGG
>OBLU010004850.1_pt1 | contig 12112 bp, 18 predicted proteins | sample 1518681 | NCBI WGS metagenome assembly OBLU01 (sample SAMEA3539304, study PRJEB22396) | soil metagenome | biome: tundra; feature: field; material: soil | place: USA | collected 2010-05 | depth 0.15 m | reverse complement strand
CGCAACACCGCCAAGGCTCAGGCACTCGCCGACCAGATCGGCAACGGAGCCACCGTCGGCACGTCGCGCTGCCAGGCGGGTCTCGGACGTATGGGCTGACGACCGTTAGCGTGCAAGCCAACGTCGCGTCGCCGTCAGTTTCTTCATGGGGACGCAATTCCTAAATCTCAGCATTACGCTGGTCGCAGACAGCTTGACTAATGAGTGCATTAATGGCGGCGAGGCCGCTGTTCTCAGCGGCCACCAGCAGGGCGTGCTCAAGGCCGGCGGTGCGTATGCGTGCCCAGACGGGGAACTGGATCGCGGCAAGGAGCTGACCGCCGACGTTTTCAGCCGCGAGGTCTTCGTCGGTGCGCTCGGGCTCCGTGACCGGGCCGAGCATGAGAGCGCGCAGGCCGCGGGACCATCGGACGGCTGCGAGGCTACGGGTGACGCGGCTGTACTCGCGCCAGAGGTCGCGGTCTCGGGTGTCGCCGGTCTGGTAGTAATCGGCGAGGATCTGGAACGGGGTGCGGCTGCCTGCGCGGCCGGTCTTGAGATCGCCACGCGTGAGTTCTTCGGCGGGTGTCCAGTCGCCGCCTTTGGCGATGTAGGCGCCGGCGGCGGTTGCGGAGACGTTGGGGTCGATGCGGACGGCGTGGAGCTGGTCGGGCTGGCGGAGGCCGTGGTCGCGGCAGCTGGCGGCCAGGCGTGAGTGGATGTGTGCGTGTAGCGCGGCGATGGTGCTGGCGACAAGGTCCTCGTTGTGGATGAGGAGGACGTGGTAGTGCGGGTGCCAGCCGTTCTCGTCGCCCCAGGTGAACTCCAGCGCCATGATGTGGCCGGCAATGCCGAGCTTGAGCTTCAGGCGCTGCCAGGCCGCTCCCGCGGTGACTTTGGCCCAGGCGTATCGCTCGGCCTCGACGAGCCTGATGAGCCGGTCGTCCAGGTCGTGCGGGACGGTGATCGTGACGAGCGTGGCCGCGTGGCCGTCGGCTTGCCAGGTGGCGAGTGTGTCGCGGAGTTCGCCGGCGCGGCGGTGGTGGATTTTCGCGGAGCAGACGGGGCACAGCCAGACGCTGCTGCAGGTTTCCAGGCCGCAGTAGTAGGCGCTGGCGTCCTTGAGCCGGATCTCGACCTGCGAGTCAATCGGGGCGACGCCGCAGTTGCGCTGGCGTTCGGGTGTGTCCGGATCGGCGGCCGCGAGTGCGCGCAGGTTCATCCGGGCACCACGGCGCCATCCGGTGGGATCGTCGCAGGTGACCAGGGGGTGGTTCGAAACTTTGCGTCTATACCGAGACAGTGCGTTCGCGGGAGCGTCAGGAGAAGGGGAAGAAGAGAAGGAAGATCGGCGGCCTACTGCGCTTCGCGCCCGGCCGCCTCGGGGCGCGCAAAGGTCGCGCGCCCTGGTGCTGCGGGAGTCGCGGATGGGCTGCGTCGTGGTTGCCATGCGTCGACCTCGGAGACGAGCTGGAGACCCGAGGCCCGCAACGATGCGGGTCTCGCTTGCTGTCTGGCCGGGATGGCAACCGGCAGCGCCGAGCGGCGCGATGCGTCAGCCGTGGCTGGCTAAAGAGAGGTTGGAGGGATGGGGGAGGACCTGGGTTGCCTGGCCTCAGACCGCCGGGCTCAAAGACCAGGGGCGCGCGTTGGCGCCGGGCTGCGCGGCTGAGGGTATGGCCGTGCCTCTCGCCGTCAAGGATCTTCGACCGCTGCGCGGCGCCTTCGGCGTCCTTGACTGCGAGCCTCTGGCACGGCATCGGCAGATGGAGGGGCAGGCAGGAGCCTGCCTCAGGTCACGCCGCGCAGCCCTGTACGATTCCGCAGGCGCGCCGTATTCGGTGGCGCCATGCACGTGGACGGCTGGTAGGGGACTAGGTCACTTCGCCTCCCAGTTCGGCGATCACTGGTCGATGCGCTGGCCACGGATGTCTTCGTCCTGGCGTAGCTCGCCGGTGAGTTGGCTGCGCAGCTCGTGCAGGCTGCGGATCATTACGTCGATCGTGTCGACCGCGGCGTGACCGGCCCTGATCGCGTCAGCGTTTCGCTGGCCGAGTGGAGGGACGTTCTCCGGGTATTCGAGGTCCTCCCACTGCCCGATCCGGACGGCGAGCAGCTCGGCTGACTCGGCGAGGCGGGCGGCCTGGTCGTGGTTCATGCCGCACGCACCGCTGAGCTGCGGCTGTCAGTGGTCTTCGTTGCGCTTCTCGTAGTGCGCGGGCGGCGTACTTCGGTATTGCAGCTGTTCCGTTTCTGTTCCGCCCGAGGTCGAACCTGGACAAGAAAAGCTGGGAAGTAATGGAACCTGTACCCGCAGGTCAGCGGCTCGGGCCGGGGATAGCGGCAGGTCGCAAAACGGGCGCCGCCAGTCCCCGGCCTACAGGCCGGCTCGCCCGCCGCCTGCCAGGGGAAATGTGCTGGCGCGTCGGCCTGCCCGACGTCACCGGGGATGTAGGCATTGCGGCGGATGCCGTTGACGGCGTGTCCCGAATTCACCGCTGCGGAAGGTCACGACCAGCGGTCTACCCGCGGCGGCAAAGTGGTCCGGGGATTCCACCGCCTGGGAAAACCAGTCCGCTTCTGGCCGCTGCGGGCGCGGAGTCCGGGGCTCAGGATTGCGGGACCGCGAGCTGGATGAGGTATCCGATGAACCGGAGCTCACGGCGGTCGGGCTGGAATTTGCCCCCCGTCGCCACAGGCTTCAGCATGCCCGAGCCTCCTTCAGCACGCCCGAGCCCCCAGCCTGATAAAGATCCCCTTCCTCGCCCGCGCATTCGGCGTAGCGGCAGTGCGCGGCCGTGATCGCGCTGACCGTCCCGCTCGCAGGCGGAGCGTCGTCGGGGACGTCGCCGTGGTGGTCTTCGATACGTTGACCGTCACATCTGCGCGTTAGCCCAGGGAATGGCCGACAGCCAGTCTGAGTCGTCTTCGCCGGCCGTCCAGGACACCTGCGAGCCGACCGTGAGTGGAGTACTGCAGCAGTCCGTCTGCCAGGAGTCCATCCAGACTGCCATGTCCACACCGTCAGGCTGGCCGACACCGCGGAGGCCGACAAACAGTCTTGCGCACATGCCGCCTGCCACGCCTATTCTGTCGGTCCCGGGCGTCGAGTGGCAGTCAGGAGCGCCAGGGTCAGACAGGCAATGGCCCGAGACTGCGCGCCGCGCCCGGCGGTGACCAGCTCGCCGGCAGGCCCGCCAGGTATGCGGGTCTTCGCCCGCCGCGACCGCCCTACCCCGGTGCCCAGCTCTGACCCTGCTCGAGACCCGCGACGGCTGGCGTTACAGCTTCCTGCCCGCCAGGCTGCGCGGCTGGCGCGCTCAGCTGGCCCGCATCGACGCCGCGCTCCGGGTCCACGCCCGGGTCAGGTTCCCGAGGAAGGATCCGTCCCCGGGAACGACACCGGCATCGGGCACTTCCAGTCCCAGAAGATGGCGATCAACTCCGCGGCTGGCCGCATTTGCTGATCGCCGCCGCCTGGAACCGAATCACCCCCCTGCCCCAGGGCACCCTAACCAGCAGGCGCCCCGTCCCGCCGACCCCAAGGAAGCCCAGGGGCTCATGGAACCCCCGGCCATCCGGGCCGCCAGCCGGACCGGTGTCATCCACAGACCCTGAAATCAAGATCCGGTGGGTGGCTCAAGCACCGCTCTACGTCGGCCACCCATCCGCATGAGTGATCAGGGCTGGTGACTAAAATGTCATATCAGTCCACAATGAAGGCGACGACTCAATCGCAAGTCCGTTTGGTGTTTGTTGTCCCGGATCCGATAGTTGATGCGCCCGATCCGCATTCCTGCGATGCTGCGCATGCGCTGGTCAAAAGGAGTTTAGAAACCAAAGACGCGCCGGGATGACATTGCCAAGGTGTCACCCCTTGTTACACTGTTGCGTAGTTGGCACGAACCTACGGCTGACGAGAGCAATCGCTTTTCTTTGCGTTTCTGTAGGGTTGCGCGGCACGGTTCGACAGGCGATGGTTCGTGCTGCACATACCGGGGGGGTACTTGCATGATATTCTCAGGCCGGTCTGATCGTTCTTCCTTCATGTCCGCGGGTCGGAGAAGGCTCAGCGTGAGTGCTGCCGGAGCGGCAACGTTGATGCTCGCTCTCAGTTCCCCGGCAAGCGCCACGCCCGCAGCCACCCCAGGTGGTGATGGCCGGGCCGGCACGACGATGCCCTCGCTGCGGACGGTCTTTCCCGGCTGCTCGTGGCCGTTCGAGACCACGCCAACCAAGGTCAATCTGGCCGCTCCAGACCCGTATGCCACCTACTGGACCACTCCGTTCATTGCTGGTCCCGGCGATTCGATCATCATCAGGGGCGCCTTCCCGATTAGCCGCTTTATGTCGCTTGTTGTCTACAACGCTTCCTTCCAGGACTTCACCAACACCGTCGGCGGAAAGAGCGTGCCGTCGGACCTTTCGGACTACCAGATCGCCCCTGATCGGGGTTCGACGAATCCGTGGCGTACTCGCACCGCGGGGAAGCGGTCGAACTTCACCGTCCGCATCCTGCCTGGGGCTACTGCCGCTCAGCAACGGTCCGAGAACGCCATTCCGATGATCGACCAGAACCCCCCCGCTGATCCTCAGGGTCCATCGGGATTGGGCTACGTGATCTTCCGGACGTATATTCCGTCGGGTGGTAATACCAGCGTCCGACTTCCGACCATCAACATCACGCAGAATGGACAGAGCACCACCTTGCCCCAGTGCGCTCCGTCAGCTTTGTCTGTACAGACGAAGAAGATCTCCGCCTTGGCCAAGATGCTCTCAGCTTTGAAGAAGACTCACAGCGGTGACCCTAACACCAAGCCTACGTCGTGCACTTCCGACTGCGACCCGAGTCTTCAGTACTTCGGCCCTTCGGCCGCCTCAGCAGCTGGGCTCTTCCCCAATCCGGTCAACGGTTATCTCGAGATGAACTTCACCCCGAAGAAAGGGTACGTCGTGGTCACCCATGGCAAAGCTCCATCGAGTCCGACTGCAGCGGGCAGCGGGACGCTCGGCGACTCCATCGGGGCTTTTCCGGTCCCTTGGCCTAGTCGGAGATTCCAGGTCCGCTACTGGTCAGTTGCCAACTACTTGGCCGTAAAGCCCTATCCGTTGGTCAAAGTCGGCCAGGGTTCCAAAGCGATCTTCGGCGGAACTCCGGACTATCTGACGGCACTGAAGGACGGTTATTACACGGTGGTTTCCTCGCTGCCTTCGGACAAACCACCCTCTTCGTCTCTGAAAGCCAATGCCGCGACGTGGATCCCGACGTCACCAAGGGAACCTACGGCTCCTGAGTTTCAGCTCCTGCGGAACATGCTCTCTCAACAGTCGCTATACCCGGAAGGTTTTACCTTCATCACCGCACCAGCCAGCTCGTCCGACATCATACCGTCGGCAACGGTTCAGCAGCATATGGGCGCCTACTACCCGCAGACCGCTCAGTGCACAGTCCAGACCTTCGAAGCCCATGGCTGGACTGGCTGCCTGGCCGCCAGCACGGGTTCCTGACACGAACGGAGCTTAGTCTGGAGCCGGATGCCGTGACCGGGAGAGCGGCGAGGATGACGTCGGCTACTTCACGCCTGACCTGACCGCGCCTAGGGAGCTCGAACGGGGATAGCGGCCAAACGCCATTTCGGCGGCCCACTTGCGGACAATGGGCGGAGAAGATGACGCCTCCGGTCACCTCTGTGCAGGTAACAGTGTGATTGCCGGTGCTGTAAGAGACCACCAGCGCCGTAGGTGGCTGCGGCGGCTTTGCCATCCCCGTAGGAAGCCACGCCGCGGCCGACTCTCAGCCTGGCGCGATGCCTTCGGCGATGGCCGCGGCGAGCCGGGCATGGTCCCGCTCGTTCTGGACGGCGTAGCGGCGGGCGAACTCGCCGATCGCCGCCGCGAACTTGGAGCCCTTGCCGAGGTAGCTGGCGATGGCCAGTGGGTCGCCGGTGCGGGCGTGCGCCCTGGCCAGCGTCTCCCCGCATGCGGTGGCGAACTCGACCAGGCGCGGGGCGATCAGCTCGGTGCTCGGAATAATCTTCATGTCACGGAACTGCCGCACGTAGTAGTCCTTCCCGTGCAGCGAGCCCCAGCCGACGAAGATGTCAGTGGCGCTCTGGAGCAGCCGCTTTCCGTTGATTACCCGAGCGCCGTGGTTGCCGTAGCGGCTGGGCTGGGTGTGAGCCTCGTAGGCCGACGCGCCGGCTTGCTTGACCTGCAAGAACAATGATCGGCGCCGGTGCGCCCCTCGAGCAGCACCAGATAGACCTGCATCCCGACGCTGCCCACCCCGACCACCTGACGGACCACGTCTACCGCGGTGAACCGATCGAACAGGCTCCGCCGGTCCTCCTGGAGGGTCAGCCGGTACTCGGCGAGCAGGTGGTCGACGAGGTCATCCTGTTCGTCGTCGTCGATGGCGACGCGGATCGGGGGCTCCTCGGTGATCCGGGGCCGCCCGTGCGCCATGGTCGTCAGCTTGGCGAAGGCCCCGCGACTGGTACGGCGCTTCTGCTTCTTCTCGATGTAGACCGAGACCCGGCCGCGGTCGGCCGGCTCGAAATAGTTGATCCAGCCGTCGACGTGCATGCCGTCGTACCAGATGTCGAGCTCAGGCGTAGTCGTGTACCGGCGCATGCGGCTGCGATAGGCGTCAACGGCGGCAGCCACCGCGGCGTCGGCCCTCGCCGGCTTCACCCCGTTCTCGCGCGCCGCCACCACCAGACTGGCGGCAAGCCGCTTGACGTCCCACTCGAACTGGAAGGGTCTCGTCGAAGTCGCGCAAATCAAACATCAGGTTTCGCTCTGGGGTGGCCCACAGGCCGAAGTTCAAGACGTGGGCGTCACCGCAGAGCTGCACCATCAGGCCGCTGTTAGCCTGCGACGCCAGGTCGCGGGCCATGACCGCGGCAGCACCGCGGTAGTAGTTCCACGGGGAGGCCGCCATGCGCTGATGCCGGAGCGGAACGAGCTCGGCGACCCGGATCTGGTTCTGGGCCAGCACCGTCTCCAGCGCATCGTGCCCGCGCTCCGCCTCATCCCAATGCCCCAGGGCGCGACGTGAGACTCGCGAGCGGGCGGCCTTGCCAGTTTCTCGGCGCTCGGCGCTCGTCGCCGAGAGATCATGCAGCGCAGCAAATGCGGGTTCGGGTGAGCTGGACTCCGTCATGAGAGCCCTTTCCTCGCAGGTAGGCGACCAGTGATGTCCGGATCAGCCCGGCGCAGTCGAGCCTATGCCGCCCGCCCGCTCACCCGGCATCCCCCCGTGTCCGGCCAGCCTGGTGTGCCGGATTGACGCGATCACCAACTCCGGATCGCCCGCGTCATCACTGGCGGTTGACGGGCTCCTGCCCGCACTGCAGGATGACGCTCATGGCCCGGACCTTGCTGGTCGTGCCAACCGCCGCTGGCGCCGGCCTGGCTAGGACCTGCCTCGGCGTCGTCCGGGCCCTTGACCGGCGCGGCGTGAAGGTCGCCTTCTTCAAGCCGGTGGCTCAGCCACGGGCAGATGGTGGTCCTGACCGCTCGACCGCGCTGGTCGCGGCTACGACTGGGCTGCGTCCCCCAGATCCGCTCTCAACCTCCCAGCTAGAGCAGCAGCTCGGAGCCGGCGGACTTGACGTCGTGCTCGAGAAGATCGTCGCAGCCTGGCAGCCGGTCCATAGCCGATCCGACGTCGTGGTGGTCGAGGGTCTCAGCCCGGGCTTGACCAAGCTATACGCCAGTGGACTTAACCAGGCGCTGGCCAAGGCGCTCGACGCTGACGTCCTGCTGGTCGGCAGCTGGCCCGCGGCCGACACGGCGAGCGGGCGCGGCAAGGCGGGCCGCACGGCTGAGCCCGGGCCAGACCCGGCCGCGGGCACGGTCGGGGCTTTGGCCGAGACGCTCGCTATCACGGCACGCGGGTACTGGTCGGGCGAGCACGCACGCGTGATCGGCTGCGTGGTGAACGGCCTTCCGGCCGAGGATCCCTCGTCGGCAACGCGGCTGGGCAACGCGCTGGCCCGGCGCGGGCTGCGCCGTATCGCTGGGGTGCCGCATCGGCCCGAGCTGACCTGGTTGCGGGTCCGCGACCTGGTCCGTGAGCTGGGCCCGCGGGTACTCAACGAGGGCGACCTGTCCGGCGCATCAAGGACGTGGCGGTGTTCGCCCAGGGTGTCCCTGGTGGCATCCGCGTGCTCACCGAGGGCCGTCTGGTGGTGTCCCCGCGGACCGCCACGAAGTCATCATGGCTGCCTGCCTCGCCGCGCTCAACGGAACCCGGCTGGCCGCCCTGCTCCTTTCCGCGGGGATGGAGCCGGACCCGCGAATATGGGTGCTCACACAGGCTGCCTGCACCACCGGCCTGCCTATCCTTGTCGTAGACGACAACAGCTACGAGACCGCGACCCGGGTGCGTGACCTCGACCCTGGCCTGCCGATCGACGACCTGGAACGGATCGAGGGAGTGATAGACAGCATCGCCGATGCGCTGGACGCATCCTGGCTGGAGTCGTTGACCAGCACCTCTCGGTCCCGTCGGCTGAGCCCCGCCGCTTTCCGTTACCAGCTGGCCGAGCTGGCCCGCGCCGCGGACGCATGTGTGGTCTTGCCTGAAGGCACCGATCCTCGCACCCTGCAGGGCAGCTGTGGAGTGCGCCGAGCGAGGGATCGCCCGCAGCGTGCTGCTGGGACCGCCAGACCAGGTGGCCGGGCTAGCTCACAGCCTCGGCCTGCAGCTGCCCGACGATGTCACCGTGGTCGATCCGCAGCGCGTCGCTGAGGGTTACATCGCCCCGCTAGTCCGGCTGCGGGCGCGCCGCGGCTGGACCGAGGAGACCGCACGCGATCGCCTCGGCGACCCAATTATGGTCGGCGCCATGATGCTCCAGCAGGGCGTAGTGGACGGCATGGTCGCGGGCGCGATTCACGCCACTGCGGCCACAGTTCGGCCCGCGCTGCAGATCCTTGGCACCAAGGCGAGCAGCCGCCTGGTGTGTCGTCGGTGTTCTTCATGTGCCTGCCCGACGAGGTAGTCGTCTACGGCGATTGCGCTATCAACCCTCGGCCCGACGCCGAAGACCTGGCCGACATTGCCATCCAGAGCGCGGCGTCGGCGCGTGCCTTTGGCATTCAGCCGCTAGTGGCGATGATCAGCTTCAGCACCGGCACCTCCGGTGTGGGCCGCGATGTCGACAAGGTCGCCGAGGCGACCCGGATCGTGCGCGAACGCGAACCCGCGCTGGCGGTCGACGGCCCTTTGCACTACGACGCTGCTGTCATCGCCTCGATAGGGAGAGCAAGCGCCCCGGCAGCGCGGTGGCCGGACGCGCCAATGTCTTCATCTTTCCAGATCTCGACACTGGCAACACGACGTACAAAGCTGTCCAGCGCAGCGCTCACGTAGTGAGCATCGGCCCGATGCTGCAGGGCCTCGCCAAGCCGGTAAACGACCTCAGCCGCGGTGCCCTGGTGGACGACATCGTCTACACGCTGGCGCTTACCGCAGTCCAGTCCCGGGCTGATTAGCTGGGTCGGCCGCTGCCTGCTGCGGCCAGGTCGCGGAGCCGGGAGGCTAGTCTGCTGTCCATCGACTCTGCTGTCCATCGAGTGCCCCACGCAGTGAGGAGAAGGCGCTGACGCGCTGCGATCATGCATCAGATGCCTCGTTGTACGAAGGCCCTTGTTTTTGATCTTGACGACACGCTCGCGCCGTCCAAGTCGCCCCTGGACCCGTCAATGGCAGCGGCGCTGATCTCCCTCCTCCAGCGCCTCCCCGTCTGCATCATCTCGGGCGGCCGGTTCGAGCAATTCCAGGCCCAGGTCCTCGATCGACTAGCCGGTCCGGAACAAGTGCTCAGCCGACTTCATTTGATGCCGACCTGTGGCACGCGGTACTACTCTCGACAGCAGGGTGAATGGTCACAGGTCTATTCCGAAGACCTGTCCGCGGCGGAGAAGGCTCGGATCAAGCAGGTTCTCGAAGGAGCGTCCAGGACTCTTGGGTACTGGCAGGAGCATCCGTGGGGCGAGATCATCGAAGACCGCGGCAGCCAGGTCACCTACTCCGCCCTCGGACAATCATCTCCGCTCGAGGCCAAGGCCGCGTGGGACCCGGACGGAACGAAGAAGAGCTTGCTCGTAGCTCAGGTCACGCCATTGCTGCCTGACTTCGAGGTCAGAGGGGGTGGGTCAACGTCGATCGATGTTACGCGCAAGGGAATCGACAAGGCCTACGGCGTTCGCAAGCTGATGATCCAGATTCAGGCGCTTCCTGAGGATCTGCTATTCGTAGGTGATCGACTTGACGAGCTTGGAAATGATTATCCAGTATTGGCCATCGGAGTGCCGTGCGTCGCTGTCAAGAACTGGCAGGAAACGGTTACCGTCATAGCGCAGTTTAACGAGTGGTGGGACGGCTTCGCCGATTCACCACAATTCCGAATCATTTCCCAATAACCCCGATACAGCAAACCGCGGAGATGGGGGCGGGTGATCCTGCCCAGCGCGGGTTTCGGGCCTGGGCGCAGCCTGCGCCTGGCGCGTGCGCGCGGATCGCGGGCGGCTCGTGATGCCGACCTGGGCCACAAGGCGTACGATCACAGTGTCGCTCGGGACCCCGGTGGCCGTCAGCCCGCCGTCTTTCACGTCCCCGACCAATCGGTTTCCTCTTGCCGGGCAGGCAATTGCGCCTTCGACCCGCCGGTCGGCGTACCGGACCGCGGCTGACAGCCTTTCGCCGATGCACAGGTGAGCGCTCGACAGCGGGTCTTGCTCGACCCGCCAGCGCGGTTCGCCTGGCGCCCGGCTACCAGCCACCGACTCACTTGTGCGGATCACATGACTGAACAGGCATCACCCCAGCGGGCTGAACGCGTTGACAAGCCATGGGGTTACCAGGAGATCTTCGCGATCGTTGAGGGCTCCTATGTCGGCAAGATCCTGCACGTGGCCCCGCGGCGAGTCGCTGTCTCTGCAGTGGCACCACGACAAGGACGAGATCAACATGGTCCTCTCTGGCGAGGTTGAGTTCGACATAGGCATGAGCGAGGACGGCCTTCGCGCGGTCCCGGTAGCGCCGGGCGAGGCGGTACACGTGTCGGCGGGTCTGCTGCACCGGGTGCGCGCGCTCTCCGACGCGGTTCCCGTCGAGGCGTCCACTGCCGTCCCCGGCTGGCGGGAGGACGTCGTACGCCTCGAGGACCACTACTGCCGTAGCACTTCCTCCAGAGCCCCCTGAGCGTGTGCCCAGCCGGAGGACGCGCACGGAGCCAGTCACAGAAGGTGCCAGCGATATCAGATGGCGGCCCATGGCATGCCCGAGGCATCGCTTCGGCACCCTTGCCGCTGCGCCGTAGCCCATCAACGTAGATCTACACATATTGACATGTTGCCCAGACTCAGCGTTGACTGGGTTTTGCATCAATTTGCGGCCACGTCGGGACCCCGCGGGCTCATAGGGAGATCCTCCCAGGAGCACATGGAGTCACGACCATGATCGTCGTCATAGGGCTGATCGCCCTGATCACCGCCACCGTTGTCGCGCTGGCAGGCGTCGCAATCGAGAGCGGCAGCGTCCGCATGCTGGGCTCCTGCACTGGCCGCTTCACTGGCTCCCTGGACGCCCGAGGATCGCCGCGGGCACTGACGAGATTCGCGCACGAGACCACGGCTCTGCGCGTGGACCGCGACCGGCTCACCCGGCAGCTCGCCGGCGAACGCACCCCACGCCCGCGAGGCGGCATCGCCAGGCCTGGGCGACACCCCGCGCGCAGCCGCAGCAACAAGGCAAACGTCATGATCATGTTCGGCCCGCGAGAACGTCCGCGCCGACGTGCCTGCGGGCACCTGCATCCTGTTCACCGGCGCCGTGAAGTCGGCCGTCGAAATCGGGAGCGCATCGCGCTGAACCGACCCGGAATCCAGCAAGATACTCGCAGCAAGAAGGAAAGATCATGAAGGCACGAATTGTCGCAGCCGCAGCCGTCACGCTGACCTTGGGCTTGGCGGCCTGCGGTGGCGGAGGGGCGACCTCGGCTAGCAGCGAGACTAATGCGCACGGCCCGATCAGCATCTGGTACTCCAACAACGCGCAGGAGGTCACCTGGGGCGAGCAGATGGTCGCTGCCTGGAACAAACTCCACCCGAGCGAGAAGGT
>OBLU010004849.1_pt1 | contig 12113 bp, 10 predicted proteins | sample 1518681 | NCBI WGS metagenome assembly OBLU01 (sample SAMEA3539304, study PRJEB22396) | soil metagenome | biome: tundra; feature: field; material: soil | place: USA | collected 2010-05 | depth 0.15 m | reverse complement strand
CCACCGAGATCTACACTCTTTCCCTACACGACGCTCTTCCGATCTGTTGCGACGAGACCTGGGCCATCGGCGGAAGACCACGGAGGCTGTGGGCTGCCTCAGTCCTGGTGCTCATCTGGGCGGCGCGGACACGTGAGACACATCCCCTGAGGTGTGGTGTGCAAGCCGCGCGCCGTCCTTGGTGACGTCCCGGGGCCCAGGAGGTGCTTCGCGGGCAGCTCCAGCGGCGGTCACTGATCCACGACGTCCTGACCAGGCACGGCCGGAGGCTCTCCTAACGGCAGCTCTTTGCGGGGGGCTGCGCTTGGGTGCGGTCCCGAAGATGTGGAGCCCGCCAGGGTCGAGCGCACGGGCCCGGTATCGCCTGCGCTGCGCCACGACTCCGGCACGGTGATCGGGAATGTCCGCTCACGCGACGACGCTGAACGCCTGCTTCAGGCTGTTCGCGCCTCGCTGAGGAGTCGGCTTTGCGGCCAAAACCACCGGGCCGGGTCGTGTTGGACTGTTCCGGAGGTTCACCCGTTGTGGAGGATGCCGACGTGTCGGGAGGGAGAAACGTGATCGGTACCAGCCAACGAGGTACTCGCACCCGGAGGGTGTGATTACCCGACAGCGACTGACAGTCCCTGATGGGGTGGCTGGCGCGGGCCAGTGAACCCCGACGCCGTTACGACGACATGGTTCCGACAAGTTCATCGCTCTAGAAGAGGAGTTTGACTCATGGCCACAGGAAATGCCCCGGTGCTGGAAGCCCTGACCGAGCTCAACGCGGTGTCGTTGATTCGCACAGACTTGGATGCGCGGTCGCTGATGCTTGTCCGGCTCGCCGCGCTTGCCGCGGTCGACGCCCCTGCCGCGTCGTATCTGCTCCACGTCGGGCCTTCGATCGAGGCGGGTTTGACCGTCGAGGACGCGGAGGATGTTCTCGTCGCCGTGGCACCGATCGTGGGCGCGCCACGGACCGCGGCCGCAGCGGCGAAGATCTCGGAGGCCCTCGACGTGGCGATCGAGGTCGCACTCGAGGAGCCGGAGCAGTAACCCAGGACCCTCGACGATAGAGACCCTCACCAGAGGCCGCAGACGGTTCTCGGTGAGGGTCTCAACCTGTCTGCTCCGCCGCCTGCCACGGGGGGCTTGCGGTGATGTGAAAACAAGGAGAAAGCCGGCTCAACGCATTCTTGTCCAAAGGCTCCGGCCTGCCTCTGGCGCTGTAGCTGGCGTCAGGTCGGGAGGATGTTGATGACCCTGGCCAGAACCACCACAAGCACGGACAGGGAGATCACCGACTGCATCGCCATGAGCCCCTTGGCCCGGCCCACGAGCGGCAACGTGTCCGTCGGGCTGAAGGCAAGCGCGCTGGTGAACGCGAGATAGAGATAGTCATGGAACCGGGGCTGCCAACCCGGGGCGGCGAGCCCGCTTGTCGCGGTCTGGGGGAACTGGAAGTCCGGGTAAGGCGCTGGGTCCACGGTGCGTCCGGCTGGACCGCCGCTATCGAGCTGCCAGTAAAGCAGGGCGAAGGTGATGACGTTGGTGGTCAGCACCAACGCCCCTGCGACCAGGAGCCGGTCGGCGCTCAATGGTGCGCCGTCGACTGTGCCACCGTTGAGGACAAGCAGCACGAGCCGGATCGTTGCCCCGGCATTGGCCAGAATGAGTAAGCAGAAGAGGGACAGCACGAACGGGCGGGCGCCACGTGGCACGGGCCCCGGCTTGGCTGCGATGACCAGCATGGCCAGGAATGCCGCGGCCTCCACGATCGGGACCAGCAGCGGGGGACCGATTCGGTCGTTACTCGGCACGATCACCTGCGGCAGGATGGCGACAACGATCGCCACCAGAGGCCAGGTGTAGCTCTCCGGGGTCCGAGCCGGGCCATCGGCGGCGTCCTCCGATGGTGCTGGATCAGGTTTGGCGTCCATCCGCGGTGTGCCCCTTCCCGGTCATCGGCGGTTGACCGACGGCAAGTGCGACTTGGGCATCACCATCTCAGGGCAGGGTCGTTGTCGCCTTCATCAGCGGTGGATGAATTGCCCTGTCGACGATCTGCACTGGTCACCACACCAGCCTTGCCGCAGGTGCCGCCCGGGACCGTGAAGACCAAAGATGGCCAATCGTGCGTTTTGGTGACCCGTTCGAGCTCCGTGGGGGATTTCGCTGGCGGCTTAACTCTCTGCGGCCTCTGGTTGGCGATGGCTGTGACCCAACCGGCTGGAGATGCCCGTCTTGTACGTTGTTGGTCATCTGGTCCACCCGATGAGGCTGATGCTGGCGCCGAACGACAGCGCGAGGTGAGCTCAGGGGGTGGGGTCCACTTCGTGGATGCCACACGCGCAAACAGAAACGGCGATCACCTCATGTGGGAAGCCTCGAGCCTGTCGCCGGATTGTGCCCGAGAAAACCCCAGTTCTGGCCGTGGGCAGCAATGGGTCTGTTCTACGCGCCGTGACCTGAACGCTGCCCGCGCGGTTCTGGCCACGCCTGAGCGTGATTCGCGCTGGTGTTGACGATGTCAGACATCTGCTGTCCCCCTCGGGCATGTCGTCGACGCGTTAAAGCCCGAATAGCTCCCAGGCGGCCCGACCAAGCTCGCCGCTCTCATCCAGCCGCAGCGCCGACTTGGGTGCGTGCAAGATCCCGCCCACCAGGCGGTGGGTCATCTGACCGATCAGGGCTCGATCCTTCTCCGACAGGTTGGGCAGCCGGCGCGCCAGCCATGCCAGCTCGCTGAGCCGGCGTGCCTCGGCTGCATCCGTCATCGCCTGGATCGCAGGCAGACAGTCGCGGGCTCGCAGCCACCGGCAGTATTGCCCACCGGACTCGGTCACGAGCTTCTCGAGCCGGCTGCGCAGTCCGCCAGCCAGCTCGACCTGCGGTCCCCAGGCGAGGTCGTCGATGGAAACGAAGTGATCTCCCAGGTCCGTCTGTAAGGTGGCCGAGACCGCAGGCGGCGAGGAGAGGTCCACCACGGTCGTTCCGCTGTCGACCAGACGTGCCGCGTCCTGCGGATGGACCGTCCAGTTGCCGGACACCGCAACCACCGCGCCAACGAACGGCCCGAGGGTGCCGTCAGAAGCTCCCTCGACCGCGTTGCCCCCAAGTTTGCGGGCTAAAGCCAGAGCTCGCTGCGCAGTTCGGTTGGTGATGGTCACCCGGGCTCCGCGCCGGGCTGCTGCCTGGGCGGTCAGCCGGCTCATACTGCCGGCCCCGACGATCAGGATGGGCTGGTCGAGCAGTGACCCGGCGACGCGCTCAATCTCGTCCAGCGCGACGTCTCCCAGGGACCGGGGCGACCCGGCGAACCATCCGTGCGCGCGTCGCCCGGCATTCAGCGCAACCTGGAACAGCCGGTCCAGTACGGGGTCCAGAGGCCGCGCAGCGTGACGCATGGCGTAGGTCTCGCGCACCTGGTGGAGGATCTGGTCCTCGCCCAGGACGGCGCTGTGCAGGCCACAGGCAACGTTGATGAGGTGGCGCGCCGCCGCGGCGTCTTCCAGTCGCAGCCCTCCGGGTGGCAGCTGGGGGAGGTCGCCGTCGCCGAACGCGCCGAGGGCGACGTACAGCTCGACTCGGTGACAGGTGTGTACCAGGATGATCGCCTCATGGGGCGCCAGGGCCTCGCATTCGGTGGCAAATGCCTCGCGCGCAGCGCTGGGCACACCCCGGGCGTGAGCGATGAGAGCCAGCACCGTGGTTGTCGGCGCCTCGCACAGAGCCGTCGGTGCCTCGTCCGCCCGGTGCGACAGCACAGCTGAGCTTGAGGACTGGATCATCACGCGCTACCCCCTACAACTGAGTCGTTCGCTAGCTCGGTCTCATGGCCGCTCATCAGCGCGACCAGCAGCTGGTCGATGGCCTGGGTCGCTGTCACGAGCAGGCTGGTGGCCTCGATCGTGTCCAGCCCGCGGCGTCGGGCCAGCTGGGCCAGCTCCCCGAGGAAAAGCATGCGGAATCGCAGGAACGCCTCAACGGTCTCGCGGATCCCCGCGGATCCCCGGGCGGCGATCCGGCCGTACTCCTCGGCGGCGCTCGCGGCTTTCAGCATGGCCGCCCGGCGCTCTTCCGGCGTCGCCGCGTCGATGAACGCCAGGAGCGCCCCGGCGATGCGGCGGCCATGGTCTCGCAGTGGCTCCAGCTCGTCCTCACTGAGCCCCGCGAGCCAGCTGACACCGTGAACGGCCTGCGCCACGTGTCGACGGTACACACGGGTCATGTGCTCCGGTGTCTCGCCGAGGCGCTCCAGAGTGGGCCGTTGCCTGCGGGCGGAAGGCAGCAGGCCCAGGATCGTTGAGCGCGCAAACCTCCGGTGCCCGCCCGGGGTGGTGAACGCCTGCACGTCCCCGGCGGCGCTCCAACGGCGGAGGGTGGCAGGGGATACCCCGATCAGCGCGCACGCTTCGTGGACGGTCAGCCACTCCTCGATGACATCCGCCTCTAACGCCCGTGACGCGGTCACGGGGTGTTGCCTGACACGACTGTCTGCGGCATCGAGTCCGTCGCGGCTGCCGGCGGCAGCGCGTTCGGCTTCAGGACGGGGCCTTTGTGGCACGTGGAGCAGAAGACCGGCAGGTGGCAGTATGCGCACGCCTGGGTGCCACCGGCGACCTTGACGACGTTGGCGTGGTTGGTGAGCATCGCAGTGTGATCGACCTTGATCGCACCGCTGTTGTGACAGTTCTCGCAGAAGCTGGCCGCATGGCAGGCGGCGCAGGTCGTCCCGGCCGGTTCAGCGCTGGAGACTGCGCTCTTGTGGTCGAACACGTAGAGCTTGTCCTTGTGGTCGGCAGGCGTGGCACCCAGCGGGAAGCTGACCGCGGCGGTGCTCGCACCGATTTGAGGGAACGTGTGACAGGTGGAGCAGGCGGACGGGATTGTCTGGTTCGTGACCTTTCCGTTCACCACGAGGTAGTGGGCACCGTCGTGGCAGCGGAAGCAGCCAAGCGAGGTCTGGTGACCCAGGTTGTCCGGGTAGGTCTTCGCGTAGACCTTCATCTCGGGGGTCGCAATGAGTGCGTACTCGACTTTCAGCTCGCTGATCGCCTGGGTGACCTCTGCGCCCTGTGTCGTGAGGACCAGCGGGTACTGGGCTGCATAGGTCGAGCGCAGGGCGCTGATCGCTGTGTTCGCGGCCGCCAGCGTCGGGTAGTCCGCGCTCAGGAGCGCGACGCTGTCGCGCTTGATGTAGGGAAGGCCTGTGCTGATCTGCCCGGCTGCCAGCGCCTGGTCAACAGCCTGGCTCACGCTGGGAATCTCGTGACCGATGCGGTTGTGACAGCTGATGCAGTCCATCAGCCGGGTTGTCTCAGTGGCCTTGAGCCGGTTGATGTCGGGCTGGACATTCGCGGACACGGTGACTGCCGGCCCGGCGATGTACTCCTTCTTGGTCCCGTCCGAGAAGGTGACGTTCACGAGGTCGATCTTCTGCGAGGCCACATCGCTGGCGGTGTAGGTCACCTTCTCCTGGACATGCCAGTGGACGCTGCGGACGGCATCGTCAGATGAGACAGCCGGGGCCCCAGGAGCGCCGGGGGTGTTGGCGGTACCAGCCTGGCCCAGGCCGGCTGGACGGATCATGACGGCGATGGTCTCGGCGGTGTTGGCCTTGTCCGAACTGTAGGTGGGACGCAGCACCAGCTGCACGGGCCCACCGTTAGCGGTGATCTGGTCCAGGGAGTGGCAGGACAGGCAGGTCTGGCTCACGGGTGGCAGGTCGGAGTGATCGGGGGGTGGGATCGGTGTGGGGAAGTTACCGGTGGCGATGTCGAGGAGCTGTTTGGTGCCGTTTGCCTTCGCCTTGATGAACCCCAGCACGCCGGGGCTGACATGGCATGCGGCGCAAGCGACCTGTTTGTGGGGTGACATGGCATACGCCTTGAGTTCCGGGGCCATGGTGTGACACCGGCCGCAGAAGCTGGAGGTCTCGGTGTACCCGACGACCGCCACCCCACCGACGGTGGCCACCGCACCGAACCCTGCGACGAGGGCGAAGAGGACGAAGAGCCCGCGCTTGCTTCGCAGTGGCGGGTGTGGGATCTTGCGCAGCACCCGGTGTGCGACGGCGAGGGCGGCACGTACCTGGCGGAACCGTGGGTTTGGAGGTGTCCGGTTCTCTGCCTGGGGTGCATCCGTTGTCTCGCTCGGCTCGGTCATCGGCTGATATCCGCAATGGCAGCGGCCATCTGATCACGGCTCAGGTCGCCGGTCTTGACCGAACGTAGGATGCCTGACTTGTCGATGAAGAAGTGGGCCGGAATCCCGTAGACCCCATACACCGACGCAATCCGCGTGTCCGGGTCGGCCACCATCGGGAACGTCAGCCCCACGCGGGTGGCGTAGTCCTTCACCGTTGCCGAGTCCTCGGAGATGGAGACCGCCAGGACAACGAGTCCCTTGGCTTTGAACTTCTGGTAGGTGAACTCGATGTCCGGGGCCTCTGCTACGCACGCCGCACACCAGCTGGCACCAAACGTCAGCCACACCGGCTGCCCTTTGTACGAGCTCAGCGAGACCTGTTTGCCGCCCACGGTCGTGGCCGTGAAGTCCTGCGCAGGACTGCCGATCTTCGGCGCCGCACCACCGCCGGTGCCGGACAGCTTGACGGCGGTGGTGCCAGCCTGCGCCGCAGCCGGGCGGTCTACCAGGTAGGCCCCTCCCATGACGATGGCTGCTGTCACCACAAGAACCAGCAGGGTGCCGAGCCGGCTCTCACGGATGCGCTGCTGCCAACTGCGCGGCACGCCGACCGTCGTAACTGGACTCATGGTGGGGTCTTCCTCGCTTCTGTTGGTATGGCCGTGCTGTTCTCGCCGTGTGGTGCTGCTGGGCTACTTCGCGTAGCTGTGTAGGCCGCCGAAGAAGAGGTTGCCGAAGAAGCAGAGCAGCACGGAGGCGAACCCTGCGATGAGCAGCCATGCGGCGCGACGTCCGACCCAGCCGCGGGCCACCCTGGCGTGCAGATAGGCGCCGTAGACGAGCCAGGTGAGTAGCGAAGCCGTCTCCTTTGGGTCCCAGCTCCAGTAGCTGCCCCACGCGATCTCCGCCCAGACCGCGCCCAGGACGACGGTCATGGTCAGCAGGGGGAACCCGATGATGACCGCGCGGTAACCGATCTCGTCCAGAACTGCGAGCTTGGGCAGGCCCGGCCTACCCTCTGGAGGCTGAATCAGGTAGAGCACGGCCGCCGCAAAGGAGACCGCGAAGGCGCCGTAGGCGACGATCGCCACGGCAACATGGACGGTCAGCAGCAGGTTGTTCTGCAGCGCGGGCACCAGCGGGTTGGCGGTGGCCCCGACCGACAGGGCGTACAGCAGCATCGCTGCGGTGATCGGCAGGATGAGCAGGGCGATGGTCCGGATGTGGTACCGGTGCTCGAAGTAGCTGTACGCCGCGAGCATGCCCCAGCCGAAGGCGACAGAGAACTCGTACTGGTTGGTGAACGGCCCATGCCCTACCGCGATCGTCCGCAGGACCAGGCACGCGGTCAGGAATGCCAGGGCGAGCCGAGTGAAGTAGGTGCCGTAGAGCGCCATGGAGCGCGGTGGTGCGGAGGCCGATGGCGGCACGGGACGCACATCTGTGGCAACCCCGCCCCCTCCCGCGTGGGCCATCACCGGCTCCCGGCGTACAGCGCGTCCGAGCATCAGAGCCAGGGTGTAGCAGACCAGCGCCAGGACGACCAGCATCAGGCCGGCTATCAGGCTGTATTGGGACAAGTTAAGCATCGTTCTGCCCTGTTTCTTGGGTGGTGCTCGACGGGGTGCCGGCGAGCTGGATGTCGGTGACCAGCTGTTGGAACTGCGGTTTGAACGCCAGGTCGCGCTTCATGGTGGAAGCGCAGAGGATCTGGCTACCCCCTGACGTCTTGCGGACCCGCACCCACACGCGACGGTGTGGGAAGAAGAAGACGAGGAACAGACCGAGCACGAGCAGCACCGATCCCACCCAGACGAAGTTCGCGCCCGGGTCACGCGCCACGATCAGCCCGGTGAACTGTTGGGTGCGCTCGAAGGTGTAGCTCAGACCGGCAATGGTTGTCGGACTGCCCTGGTTCACGACCTGGGTCGCCAGCGGGGCTGACTGCCCCGCCTTGTCGACCTCAAGCTCCACCTGGCCCGCCTTGATGTTGGGGTCAGGTTGGCCGGAGGCCGCCGCGATCACGTAGAGCGTCAGACCCTGACCGGGTATGGCGACCTGGCCGATGCTGTGCTTTCCGTCGGTGGAGGTGAATGTCAGCGGTGCGGCGCCGCTGTACAGCGTCTTGCCGGTGCCGTCCGTGATCTGTATCGCAGCGGCTTGGCCGAAGAAGGACTGGTAGAACGAGATGCCGTCCATTGTCATCGGGTGGTTGACCCGCACCATCTGCCGGTCAACCTGCACGCCGTTCTTGTACAGGACCAGGTCACTGACGTAGTCCTTGGGGGAGCCGTCCGGGTAGTAGGTGTCGTCGAAGGACATCGCCTTGATGGACATCCCGGTCCCATGGCCGACCTGAACCGCTGCCGAGCCTACGGGGGCGATGAACTGGGTGTCCTTGAAGCCGGTGGTCGCACTGAGGAAGAAACCCAGCAGGATAACCACGAAGCTCAGATGGGCCATGACCGTTCCGAAGGGACCCCAGCGGAAGCGGTCCGCGTACAGGCCCAACCCCTGCTCATCGGCGTCGCTCATGGTCCTGAAGCGGTGAGAGCGCAAGACCTTGAGCACGTCGTCGGCCGCACTCTGTGGCCCGGCCTGTACCAGGATGCTCGCTCTCAGAGGTGCGTGCGTGAAGAACGTCTCGCTCATGCGGGTACGCGGGTGGAAGGCCAGCTTCCACAGACGGGGCGCCCGGTTGACCGAGCAGGCCAGGACGCTCGTGGTCAGGAGCACGGTGATCGCCTTGAACCAGAGCGAGGTAAAGACAGAGAAGAGGCCGACCTTGTCCAGGACGGGCGTCCAGCCGCCGTACTTGGAGTGGATCGAGGCGAGCCAGCTCGCGTAGGTGGCCGGGTCGGAGGTCATCCCTGCCGGCGCCTGCTCCAGCAGGGTCCCGGCCAGTGAGAGCAGCCCCAGAATGAGGATCAGCCACAGTCCGGTGCGCATCGAGATGAAGAACCGCCAGATGCGGTTCAGGACGTCGGAGGCGGCAACGGAGGTGCTGTTGTCTTCCCCGTCGAGTCCGTCCAAGGGCTCACGAGCGCCGCTCTCGGCGGGGCGTGTGCGGACGTCTTGGCTCATGGTGAACTCTTTCTCAGATACCGATATTGGGCAGGAAGCCGGACAGCTTGAGGAACTGGCCCGTGAACATCAGGAAGCCGACCAGAACCAGGAGTGCGCCGGTCACCAGCGAGACCCCGGCCTCGTGCTTGCGGAACCACAGAAGTCGCTGGTTCGCCGCGGTCGCCCCGACGGCGACCAGGACGAACGGGACCCCCAGACCCATTGCGTAGACGATCAGCAGGATCGTGCCCTGGCCGGCTGAGGTCTGCGTGGCCAAAGCGATGATCCCGGCCAGGATGGGCCCCACGCAGGGGGTCCATCCTGCAGCGAAGACCACGCCCAGAAGCGTTGATCGGGCATAGCTTGGGGCGAGGACCTTGACCGTGCCGTCCCCGGTCTCCGACTTTGCGAGCACCCGCCCGGTGGGGACCGTGACCTGCCGGTAGAGGGCCGAGATGCGGATGAGCCCGGCAACGTGCAGGCCCATGACGATCAGGACCAGGCCGCCGACCTGGCGCAGGATCGAGGTGTAGTCCCGCAGGACGTAACCAAGGAGCCCGAACGACGCAAACAGGGCGACGAACACGATGGTGAAGCCGAGAACGAAGGCCAGGGCCTGCTGGAACGCCACTCGCCGCCCCTGAGGCGAATCCGCCGGGGTCGTCCCGACCATGTAGCTCACATAGGCCGGGACGAGCGGCAGACAGCACGGCGACGCGAACGACACGATTCCCGCGAGGAACGCGACGGCGATGCTGAGGATGGTCATGCTCTTACTTGGCGCTGGGTGTAGCTGTCGCGGTGCCCAAGTGGGACTGGACCGTCTGGGCTAGCGTGGAATTCGGGTCGATGGCGATGACCTTGTTCCATTCGATGGTCATGTTGGCCGTGTCGGGCGGGGTCTGGCTCATGTAGAGGAAACCAAGGTCGTAGTGCACCTCGGCCACCTTGGGGTAGAGCGCCGCGGCCACGAGCCACTCCTTCTTGGCCTCGGCATTGTTGCCGAGGTTGAACTGCGCCGCACCGAGCGACAGGAGCCCCACCTGGTTCTTCGGGTCGACGCCGAGGACCTTCTGCTCCCAGACAGACGCGTTCGTGTAGTCCAGTGCGGCGAAGTACATGTCACCGAGCGACTGCAGCGAGGCCTTGTCCTTCGGGTTCGCGGTGATCTTCTTTGTGAGGGCGGCGACCTTGGCCGGGTCGACAGGCACTGCGGTGGGACTGCCCGATGGTGCCGTGGTCGCCGATGTCGTCGGCGTGCCTGAGATGCCCGGGACCGACGAACCCCGGCCCGCATAGTAGACACCGAGCACCACCGCCACCAGGGCCACGGCCAGCGCCCCCCCGATCAGCTGGTTGCGTCGAGGCTGGCGTGCGGCCAGTGCCGAAGTTGTGGTGGGCGTGGCAGGTGCTGCTGGTGGCCTCTTCTTGGCGGGCGCGGCTGCGGGAGTCTGGCGGGTCTCGCGCAGAGCGTCCTGCGCCATTTCGGCGACCGCAGTCGGCCGAACCAGGTCCTGCTCAGGGCCGGACAGCCGTGCGAAGGCTTCGTCGACGTTCCCGGTCTGAGCCGCTGCCCAGGACTTCATGTCGTGTGGCGCTAGCTCGAGAAACTCCACCAGCCCGTCGTGGGCGGCCTCGACGTCCTGCTCACTTGCGTCGGTTCCAAGGCCGAGACGACCGAGCAGCTCTAGCTTGTAGTCGGCCGCGTCTGTACGACCCCCCGCGGATACTGGATGACCACTCATGCTTATCTACCGTCTTCCTTCACGCGCCGGGACGTGACCGCGGCGCTTTGGCTCACAACTAGTATCTATTTGAGCGATTTGTAGAACCATCCGCCGAGCGGCACATATCGGGTAGAGGCGGCCCTTCAGGGTCCATCTCCCAAGGGCGGCCCCGGCGGCACAAGGTACAGGCCGCCCTGTCCTGTCAGGAGGCCTTGTGATCGAGCTGGGCTCAGTTGTAGGAGAGGTTGTCGTGCGGCTTTCCGTGACAGGTCAGAGTGCACGAACCCCCGCCGGTGGTGTTCGGCGTCCACGAGATCGTTCCGCCTGCCGCCGGGTATGGAGTCACGTCCGGAGCGAAGTTCACCAGACGGGATCCGGGAACTGCCTGAGTGCCAACCTTGAATGTGGTGGAGTGTGTGCGGAAATGACATTCCGCACACAGGGCGTTGCCCTGCCCAGCGCCCGCAGTGTCGATGTCCGTGCTCCCATCGCCGAAACCTGCTAATCCGGTGAGGTGCAGTCCGTGCAGCGAGAAGTTTGTGTCGTTGGAGGTGCTGTTGGCGAAGGGCTCCTCGGCGTGGCACGTATAGCACAAGGCGAAGTTCCCTGCTGAGTACGCCTCGGTGCTCGACGGGAGCACCCTGTCCTGGTAGTTCTGCAGCAAGATCCCGCGGTTGCTTGAGGTGTGCACCGAGAGGTCACTGCCGGCAGCGGGTGCCGGGGTCGCGGCTGGGGTGGTGCCGCTTGCATGGCAGTTCAGGCAGCGGATTGTGCTGCCCGTGGTGAAGTTCCACAGCTTGTACGGGGATGTCCCGGCCAGGCTGTCAGTCATCTTTGCTGTCTGGTTGGTGCCGGCTGCCTCGACCGGGTGGAAGGAGGCGTTGGCCGGGTTGAACTCCGCACCCGCGTCCAGCGCGTCCGTGGAGGGCTTCCCCGGGGTCTGGGGCAGAAGAGTCGTGAACCCGGAGTGACACTTAAGGCAGAGCTGGTATTCAAGGGTGACCGGGCTGGCAACGCCATCCAGGAACGTGTAGGTAGGGGGCGCACCGGCTACGCCGTTGACCACCGACACCCCGGAGACACCGGACAGCTGCCCGGGCGCGGTCCACCCGGTCGTCGTCTGGATGCCGTCAGCGGTGCTGGCCTGGTGGGCGTTGTGGCAGTTCGAGCATTGACTCTTCCGGTTGC
>OBLU010004848.1_pt1 | contig 12113 bp, 14 predicted proteins | sample 1518681 | NCBI WGS metagenome assembly OBLU01 (sample SAMEA3539304, study PRJEB22396) | soil metagenome | biome: tundra; feature: field; material: soil | place: USA | collected 2010-05 | depth 0.15 m | reverse complement strand
TGCACGCCGGCCCGGCGGGCCGCACACCGCCGCACAGGCTGACGCCCGGCCCAGCGACCCGGCCAGTACCGCTGACCGCCGCCGCGGGTGGTCCTGGTGCTGAGCTGACGCCTGGCCAGGGGCAGCGGCACCGGCAGCGCCCCCGCCGGGGTTTACTCTGGTCAATGGAACACACGTGAAGGGAACCGGGCGATGTGCCAGCTTGCTTACGAGCTGCCGATGGCTGAGCTGCGCGAGCTCGCCACGGCCGCGCAGCCGGGCGCTGAGGCACGCGTTCTAGAGATCATGTCCGGCCCTGAGCTGGAAGCGGACATCGCGAAGGCCAGCGAGCACGCCGTAGCCGAAGCGTGCGCTGCCGTGTGGGACCTGCTCCGCGGCGCGCCCGAAGGGGTACAGGCCAGGGTGCGGCGGCCCGGAGCTTGCGCTCGGCGTAGCGTCGTACCTCGGTCGCCGGGTCGATGCGGCGACCGAACGGTTCTAACGCGACGCCCGCCCCTCAGGCCCTGGCCGGGTTCGATCTGACGTTCCCCATGCCGAAGTAGGTCAGCGCAGGCCGCGGCCCAGCATGCCTCCTAGCAGCACCTCCCGGCGGAAGCGGCCGGTTCGGCCTGGGCGCTAGCGTCGGTGGCGCAGCACTCGGGGGCGTCGGGGTCTTCGTCGTAGAAGGTCTGGCTGTCGGCCAGGACCGTGTAGATCTCCCACCTCTCGCCGTCGGGTGCGCCCTGGACCCAGAACTTGTCCTGCCTGGCGTAGCAGCAGGTGGTGTCCCGCTCGTCGACTGAGGCGAGCCCGGTCCCGGCGAGGCGGGCCTGCTCGGCGTCGACGGTGTCGATGTCAGGCACCTCGACGCCGAGGTGGTTGAGGCTGCCGCCGTGGCCGGGGTTCTCCAGCAGGACAAGCTTCAGCGGCGGCTCGGTGATCACGAAGTTGGCATAGCCGGGCCGGAGCTTGGCCGGCTCGGCGCCGAACAGCCTGGTGTAGAACGCGACGGCCTCGCCGATGTTGCTGACGTTGAGGGCGAGCTGCACGCGGCTGGACATGGGAACCTCCCGAGCTAGGACTTCGATGGCTGTCTATATCTGGCCCGGCGCCGAGCTTGCCACAGGACATCGGACTCTGTCAATATAGGCGGATGCCGAAGTCTCTGATGGTGCTCAGCCCGGCCGGCCCGGCGGCGTGCTGCCCGCCGTTGTCGCGCGAGCCGCTGTCCCGCGCGCAGGCCGAGCAGGTCGCGCCGCTGCTGAAGGCGCTCGCCGATCCGGTGCGGCTGCGGCTGATGTCCCTGGTCGCCTCGCATCCGGGCGGCGAGGCATGCGTCTGCGACCTGGCGGATGCGTTCGATCTGTCGCAGCCGACGATCAGTCATCACCTCAAGGTCCTGCACGACAGCGGCCTGCTGGACCGGGACAAGCGCGGCGTGTGGGTCTACTACCGGGCCCGGACCGGGGCACTGGCCAGCCTCGGCGCGCTGATCGGCGACCCGGCGCGATGACCTGAGCCCCGCGCAAGACCGCAGGCGCCCGGCCGTCGGCGAGATCGTTGCCGCCGTCAGCGTCGGCCAGTCCACGGTCTCCGCCCATCTCAAGGTGCTGGCGGACGTGCGGTTCGTCCTCTCCGAGCACCGGGGCGCCGCCACCTACTACCGGGTCAACGACGCGTGCGTGGATTGCTTCCCCACCGCCGCCGACATCGTGATGGGCCGCCCCGTCCCGGCCCAGCCAACCCTTGTCCCCGCAGCCCCGTCGCAAGGAGCACGCCAGTGACCGACGACCACACCGCGAGCACCCGTGCCGCGCGAGACGCCGTCCTCGACCGCTATTCCGGCCTTGCCCGCACCGCCCTGGCCGGCGGCGTCCCCGTGGACTGCGATGCCGGTACGCTAGCCGACGGGTGCTTCGGCGCCGCCGCATACCCGACGAGACCGGCGGTGTCCCGGAGGCGGCGCTGCGCGCCAGCCTCAGCTGCGGCAGCCCGCATTCGCCAGTCTCCAGCCGGGCGAGACCGTCCTGGATCTCGGCTCCGGCGGCGGCCTCGACGTCCTGCTCTCAGCCCGCCGAGCCGGCCCGGCCGGCACCGCCTACGGCCTGGACGCCAGCCCCGACATGCTCGCCCTCGCCCGCGCCAGCGCCGCACAAGCCGGCGTCACCAGCGCCCGCTTCCTGCACGGCCACGTCGAGGACATCCCGCTGCCCGACGGGCAAGTCGACGTGATCATCTCCAACTGCGTCATCAACCTGTCCGCCGGCAAGGCACGCGTCCTCGCCGAGGCGTTCCGGGTCCTGCGGCCCGACGGGCGCCTGGGCGAGGACGACGTAATTGCCGACGACGGCACCGACCCCGGGCAGCTAGCTGAAGCCGAGCAGAGGGCCGGCTGCATCAGCGGTACCCTGACCCAGCCGCAAATCCGCAACCTGCTGCTGGCGGCCGGGTTCGCCGGCATCAGCATCACCAGCAAGCATGATGCAGGCGCGGGCCTGCACTCCGCGATCCTCCAGGCAGCAAAGGCCGCCCCTCGGAACGCGTGACCATCCACCGCCGCACGACAAGCGGCGAGCCGGAGTCCAGGCCCCAGCCGCGCAAGCCGACAGGGAGCCGCATGGCGTCTGTCGGCAGGGCGCCCGGGATCACCATGGTCGCCATCTCGGGCCGACTGCGCTCCGGGCACCTTTGACGGATCGCTGCTCAGGCGTTCGAGTGCGCCTGTGCTGCAGCTCGGCGGGCCAGGCCATATTCTGGCCCGATGCCAGCTGGGTGGCTGCTGGGCGGCCTGTCCCTGTTAGCCGCGGCAGCGCTTGCCGCGTGCAGCGCGGGGCGCGCCGCGTCCGTCATCGGCGGCGACCCACCGCGTGAGCGCCGGCACCGCGCCGACGGCCATCACGCTGGCCTTCGCGGGCGACGTGCACTTCACCGGCCGCACCGCGGCGCTGCTGAAGGATCCCGCTACCGCCTTCGGCCCGATCTCCTCCGTGCTCAGCCTGCCGACCTGGCCATGCTCAACCTGGAGACGGCCGTGACCAGCCGCGGCACGCCCCAGCCCAAGACGTACCATTTCCGTACCACTGCGGCGGCCTTCAACGCCTTGCGCGATGCCGGGGTCGACGTGATCACGATGGCCAACAACCATGTCCTGGACTACGGGCAGATCGGGCTCGCCGACACACTCGCCGCGGCGAAGGCGGCCCGCTTCCCGGTCGTCGGCATCGGCGTCAACGCGGCCGCCGTATGGGCGCCGTATGTGACCTCGATCAGGGGAACCAAGATTGCCATCGTGGGGGTGTCCCAGGTCGCCGAGCTGGCTTCCTCGTGGGTGGCCACCAGCACCCGGCCCGGCGAGGCGAACGCGATCAACGTGAGCCGGACACTCGCGGCCGTCAGGGCCGCGAGCAAACTCGCCAAGATCGTGGTTGTCTTCATGCACTGGGGGACGGAGGGCGAGGCCTGCCCCGACGCCAGCCAGCTGTCGCTGGCGCCCATGCTGGCCGCCGCCGCGCCGGCATCATCATCGGCTCGCACGCCCACATGCTGCAGGGCTCAGGATGGCTCGGGCACACGTTCGTCGCCTACGGCATGGCCAATTTCCTCTGGTGGGTGCATTCCTACAGCACCGCCACCGGCGTGCTGAAGCTCACCTTGCATCCGCACGGGCCGCTCACCCCCCGGTTCATCCCCGCCGTGGTCTCCGCGACGGGCCAGCCGATCGTGCTCGCCGGCCCGGCGGCGAGGCAGGCGGACGAGCAGTACGCCAGCCTGCGCAGCTGCACGAACCTGTCCGCCCGGCCGCCATCCTGATCGCCACGAGCCCTTTTCGGGCCGGAGCCGCCACCCGGCGGGGCCTACGGCCGACGCGCCGCGTCCTGGACGAGCGGCTCGGCCGCGGCGAGATCGGCACCTCGGAGTACCAGCGGCTGCGCGACCTGATCACCGCTGCCGACCACCGGGCCCCATCTGGCACCGGGAGCGGGCGACGACGGCCACCACCGCCGGCACCCTGGCCGGGCTGGCCAGCCGGTGCAGCCCTGGGGGCGCGGCACGCCACCGCGCCCGCGTTCCGCCCGCGGTTACGCCCGCAAGGCTGACTACCGGGCCCGGCCCGCAAAATCAAGGGCCAGCTCCGCGACCTGCAGAAGATGGCGGAAGCCGGCAGCTGGTGCCCCGGCGTGGTGATCCAGGTCGCCTCGGCCAGCCGGGCCCTGCAGCAGGCAGCGGCCGGGCTGCCACCAGCCACCTCCACCTCTTCGTCCTGAACGCGGCGCGGGCCTCCGACGCTGGTGACGAGGCCGCAGCCGGACCGGGTCGCCAGTGCCTTCAGCATCGGGGCGACCTGCCCGGCCTGGTCCGAGGTCATCGGCTGGCGCGCAAGTGGCGAGCAGCAGGCGACCGCCTGACTCGGGGCCAGCTCCAGCACGCCAGACTTCGACATGTGTCTATGTTGACAGGCGTCGATGTGCCGTGGCAACCTGACTTTGCCAGGCTATCGACGTCCGTCGATGTCTTTTGGAGGCTCCGGTGTCTCGTGTCCAGCTCGCCCCCACCGTCGATGACTTCGAGAAGTCGATCGGGCTCTACTCGAAGCTGTCCGGCACCCAGATGGCGGCACTCATGCGCAGCGCTGACGGTCTTTCCGCCGAGGCCCGCCCGGCCGGGACCAGGCCGGGTTCGGCGATCACTACCTTGTCCGCGGAGGCGATCGCCGAGGTGGGCGCTGACATGTCGATCCAGGTGCCCGGACCCATCGACCTCGACCTGCTGGTAAGCGTCGATCGCGTGGTCGTCCCGGGCAGCGAGGCTGCTGCCGGACCGGTCGGGGGCATGGCCGGTACCATCGGACCCGGGAGACCGGCGAGCCCTCAGCGCGCGGCGTCGGGGGCACCGGACGCATGCGCCTGGTACGTGACGTCATCGCGGCCCGGGTAAACGCCCTGGCCACCGAGCTACCCAGCCTACTGAGCAGGAGAACGCCATGCCCGCGATTCACGTCTACGAACCGGCTCTGTGCTGCAGCACCGGGGTGTGTGGTCCCGGCCTCGACCAGGCCCTGGTGGCGTTCACCGCCGACCTCGATCACCTCAGGGGGCTGGGCGCCGACATCTCCCGGCACAACCTGGCCAGCGACCCGGCGGCCTTTGCAGAGAACGGCAGCGTGCGCTCCTTCTTGCAGGTGGCCGGCTCTGAGGGGCTGCCGCTGACCATGGTCGACGGGGTGACCGTGATCACCGGCACCTACCCGACCCGGGTTCAGCTGCTCCGCTACGCGGGTCCGGTCAGCGCGCCGGCAGCCCCGATGGGCGTCACTGAGCTGGGGCTGACCCAAACCGCCGGCGGCAGCTGCGGCCCGGCCGGATGCTGCCAGGGACCGGGATGAAGTTTCTTGAAGCCCCGCCGCGGTTCGTGTTCTTCACCGGCAAGGGCGGGGTCGGCAAGACCTCCGTCGCTTGCGCCGCGGCCCTGCACCTGGCTCGCCGCGGCAAGCGGGTGCTGCTGGTCAGCACCGACCCGGCCTCGAACGTCGGGCAGGTCCTCGGCGTCACGATCGGCAGCACCGTCACGCCGGTCGAGCAGGTGCCTGGCCTGTCCGGGCTGGAGATCGACCCCGGGCAAGCAGCAGAGGCCTACCGGGAACGGATCATCGCCCCGGTGCGAGGGCTGCTCCCGGACAAAGAGCTGGCCTCGATCACCGAGCAGCTGTCCGGTTCGTGCACGACCGAGATCGCCTCGTTCAACGAGTTCACCGCACTGCTCGCAGACGAGAGCTTCACTGGCCAGTACGACCACATCGTTTTCGACACCGCGCCGACGGGTCACACCATCCGGCTGCTGCAGCTTCCCGGATCCTGGACCGACTTCCTCGCGGCCGGCCAGGGCGATGCGTCCTGCCTGGGTCCGCTGTCCGGTCTGGAGAAGCAGAAGGCCGTGTACGCACGGGCTGTCGACGCGCTGAAGGACCCGGCCCAGACGCGGATGGTTCTGGTCGGCCGCCCGCAGGCCTCGGCGCTGGCCGAGATCGACCGCACCAGCGGCGAGCTCAGGCAGATCGGCATCACCGGCCAGTACGTCGTCATCAACGCTGTCCTCCCCGGGACTGCGGGCCAGGAGGACATGACCCGGGCCGTGCGCGCCCGGGAGGCCAGCGCCCTCGCCGCCATCCCGGTTGCGATCGCTGGCCTGCCGCGCGACGTCCTGGCACTCAAGGCAACGAACATGATCGGCGTCGAGGCACTGGAGACGCTCTTCGCCCCGGCGAGCGCGATCGCGGACACCGACGCGCCGCCGCCGCCGGAGATCCCTGATGCGACCCTGGCAGGGCTGGTCGAGGAGATACTGCGGGCCGATCACGGACTGGTCCTGTGCATGGGCAAGGGCGGGGTCGGCAAGACCACCATCGCCGCAGCCATCGCCGTCGCCCTGGCCCAGGCCGGCCACCAGGTCCACCTGACCACCACCGACCCCGCCGCGCACCTCACCCAGACACTGCACGGCACCATCGCCGGGCTGCAGGTCTCCCGCATCGATCCCGTCGAAGCGACCCGGGCCTACCGCGGCCATGTGATGGCCACCAAGGGCAAAGACCTCGACGATGCCGGGCGAGCAGTCCTGGCCGAGGACCTGCTGTCCCCCTGTACCGAGGAGGTTGCGGTCTTTCAGCAGTTCTCCAGCGTGCTCAGCGAATCCAGGCGCCACTTCGTCGTCGTCGACACCGCACCCACCGGGCACACGCTGCTGCTGCTGGATGCCACCGGCTCCTACCACCGCGAGGTCGCCCGCCAGATGCGCAGCTCGACTAACTTCACGACCCCCCTCATGCGACTGCAGGACCCAGCCCAGACCAAGGTGATTCTGGTGACCCTCGCCGAGACCACACCGGTCCTGGAAGCCCGGGGCCTGCAAGAGGACCTGGAACGCGCGGGCATCCATCCCTGGGCGTGGATCATCAACAACTCCATCGCCGCTGCCCGCCCCCAGGCGCCTTTCCTGCGGCAGCGCGCTGCCAGTGAGGCCGGGCAGATCCAGGCGGTGCGCTCTATGACCGACCGGGTCGCCCTCGTCCCCCTGCTCGCCGCCGAACCCACCGGCGAGGAACACCTCGCCGCACTGACCAGCCTCGCCAGCCAGCCCGCCTGAGCGCACTAAGCACACCGAGAATTTATTTCCCTGATGTCGGGTGTGTCGGCTGCGAGGCGGGGAGCAGGGCGTAGTTCCATTCTCCGTGGAAGTCGTGGCGCCTGATCGATCGTTGCTCGAGGGCCTTCATCTCCTTGTCGGAGATCTTGATGCCCTTCTCGTAGGTGCCGGTGTCCAGCGCGGCCTGGACGGTCAGCCCGGTCTTGGTGGTGGTCGCGGCGATTGTCTCGACGATGACTTCGTGGCTGGTCAGCGGCCTGCCGCGCCAGTTCATGGAGATCTGGGCGAAGAGCCGGTGCTCGATCCGGTTCCATTTCGAGGTCCCCGGCGGGAAGTGGGACACGCTGATCTCCAGGCCGAGCTCGTGCGCGAGCCTGGCCAGCTCCACCTTCCACAGCCGCAGCCGGCTGCCGTTGGAGCCTCCCGCGTCGGCGGTGATGAGCAGCCTGGTCGCATGCGCGTAGGCGGCCTTGCCGACCTTCTGCCACCAGCGGCGGATCGACTCGACCGCGAAGGCCCCGGTGTCAGCGTCGGTGCCGACGTTCACCCATCCGGCATTGGCCGTCATGTCATAGACGCCGTAGGGGACGGCCCGGCCAAGCTCGCCCTTGAAGTCGTGCACCTCCACCCGTTCGGGCTCGCCGCGGGGATGCCATTCCTTCCCGCCGTTCTTATAGTTACCGACCAGTTCCTTTTTCTTCGTATCAACCGAGATCACCGGCTCACCGGCCGCCTGGAACGCTCGCACCTGCTCGTTGATGAGCCGGAACTGGCCGTCCCGGTCCGGATGCTGGCGGCCTTCTACCGTCTTGGCGTTGCCCTGCAGGCTGTAGCCATCCTCTTTCAGCAGCCGCCCGACGGTATCGGCAGACACCGCATGCCCCGCCGATGCCAGCTCGCCGGCCAGCTTCTCCGTTGACTTGGTCGTCCATCGCAGCGGCGACTCCGGGTCGCCGCGGGTGGCCGGATCCACCAGCCGGCTCAGCGCCGGCACCAGGCCCGCATCCACCTCCCCGGCTCGGGGCCGCCCCGCGCGGGGGCCGGACCGGGACGGCGCCGGTGCCGACCAGCAGCTTGTCATAGGCGATCAGCTGGTCGCTGCCGGCAGCATCGGTGATCAGGAGCTTGTGGTCGGCGGCCTCGATCCGGCGGGCGAGGGTGTCCAGGCGCAGCTGCATGCCGGTCGCCTCGAGGTCGGCGATGGTGCGGTGGGCCAGGTTGCGCCAGTGCGGGACCTCCCCGGAGACGTAGTAGGGGATCCCGCAGATGGAGAAGTTCGGGTAGGCGTCGGCGACAACGACCGTCACCTCAGCCTCGCTGTCGAGTTCACGGGCGCGCAGCGCAGCGCTGATCCCCGCGTCGCTGCCGCCGATGGCAACCAGGTGCATGAGGCTCCTATCCGGATCTGTCTGTCACCCGGGCGGCCGCGAAGCGCGGAGCGGCTCCCTGGCCGGAGGCGGGCTGGTGGTTATCAGGGCAGTTGCCAGGTGACAGCCTCCTGTCCCGGCGCCGGTTGTCCTGGGGGAACGCTGCTGGTGGCTCGCTGGTCCGGGAACAGGCGGCGGGCGGCGAGGGCGACGTAGACCAGGCCCACGAGGACGGGTACCTCGATCAGTGGTCCGACCACTCCGGCCAGCGCCTGGCCCGAGGCGACGCCGAAGGTGGCAATGGCGACGGCGATGGCCAGCTCGAAGTTGTTGCCCGCGGCAGTGAACGCCAGGGTGGCTGCCCGTGGGTAGGGAAGCCGGATCGCGCGGCCCAGGGCCAGGGACCCGGTCCACATGATGGCGAAGTAGATCAGCAGGGGCAGTGCGATGCGGACCACGTCCAGCGGCCGCGACGTAATGGCGTGTCCTTGGAGTGCGAAAAGGATCACGATGGTGAACAGCAGGCCATAGAGAGCGAACGGGCCAAGGCGCGGCAGGAACCTTGCCTCATACCAGGTGCGTCCCTTCGCCCGCTCGCCGAGGCGGCGGGTCAGGTAGCCGGCTATCAGCGGTATGCCGAGGAAGATCAGGACGCTGCGAACGATGGTCCAGGTCGGCACGTTGAGGTGGGTGGTGGACAAGCCGAGCCACCCGGGAAGCACTTGGAGGTAGAACCATCCGAGCAGGCCGAAGGCGAGGACCTGGAAGACCGAGTTGACCGCGACCAGGACGGCGGCGGCTTCACGGTCACCGCAGGCCAGGTCGTTCCAGATGATGACCATCGCGATGCACCGCGCCAGCCCGACGATGATCAGCCCGGTGCGGTAGGCAGGCAGGCCGGGCAGGAAGATCCAGGCGAGGGCGAACATGACAGCCGGGCCGATCAGCCAGTTCAGGATCAGCGAGGGAATCAGCAAACGGCGGTCACCGGTGACGGCGTCCAGCTTGTCGTAGCGCACCTTGGCCAGCACCGGGTACATCATCACCAGCAGGCCGAGCGCGATGGGCAGGGAGACCCCGCTGACCTCGACAGCAGCCAGCGCAGAGCCCAGACCGGGCCAGGCCCGGCCCAGCAGCAGCCCGACGATCATGGCCGCGGCGATCCAGGCTGGCAGGAACCGGTCCAGGGCAGAGAGCCGGTTCACCGCCGGTCCCGGTGCTGGGCTGATGCGGACGGGTCCAACATCGCCGGTGGTCTTCACGTGATGGCTCCCGGGCAGCGGGGACGGGCGGTGGCTACGGGGTCGTGCGGGGGCTCGCCAGGTTCATTCAGCCGCGCAGCTCGCATCCGGGAATCAGGGTGGGCTGGCCCCCTCACCGGCTCCCCGCCAGCTGCTCGGCCCGCGGGCCGAGCAGAGACGACAGCCGGGCCAGCACCTCCGGGTTGATCCGGTAGTAGACCCAGGTGCCGCGGCGCTGCGATCCAATCAGCCCGGCCTGGCGCAGCACCTTGAGGTGGTGGCTGATGGTGGGGGCTGTCAGGTCGAAGGCACCGGCCAGATCGCATACGCACGCCTCGCCGCCGTCATGGCACGCGATCAGCGACAGCAGCCTGAGCCGCACCGGGTCAGCGATTGCCTTGAACAGCACAGACAGACCCTCGGCTTCAGGCGCGGACAGAGGCTCGCAGGTCAGCGGCGTGCAGCACACCTGCTCCGCCTCGTCCGCCACCGGATGCTCTTGCTTCAACATACATCTAATTTGACATGCATCTAGCTCTAGCGCAAGCTGCGGACTGCCAACCCGGTTACACGGAAACCGGAACAGTGGATGGCCCCGGCGGGACAGGGTCGTCCCGGGTCAGGATGACCCCTGGTAACGTCGCCGTTCTTCAGCAATTTCCTGATGGTGCTCGGCCGCTGCAGCCAGCTGGCCGGCGACATGCGCATCCGCCGCCGGCGCGCGGTTGCCTGATACCGGACGGGCGCTCATCTTGCTCACCGCCTTCCGCGTCGCTGAACGGGGAGGGGCTGCTGGCTAGCCCGCTGCATCGCGGGCCTGCTGGCACAGGCGGCAGCGGATGGTCCGCGCCGGCGGCTCCACGACTACCGTGCGGTTGATAACCGCGGTACGGGTCAGCCAGCGGGCCGTGACCTGCGCGTGGTCGGGACACACACCGGCACCGCAGTCCGCGCAGACCGCTACCGCTCCCGCGGTCTGGCCGAGCCCGGCGCAATCGAAACAGTTCACAGCTTCCGCACTCCCCCTGGGCGGGCACGGCAGCTGGCGCTCATGCGCACGGCCGCCGCAGCCGGGCGGCGCCGCGGGCAAGATCGGCGAGGGCACCATAGTGCCCAGCGACCGCGGTCAGCGCCTCCGGCCGCAGCCGGTAAAAGGTGTAGCGCCCGGCGGGCTGTGACTCCACCAGGCCCGTCTCGCGCAGCACCCGCAGGTGATTAGAGATGTTGGTCTGCCGCGCACCAGTCAGTTGCACCAGATGGCAGGTGCACAACTGCTCGGCGGCGAGCAGTTCCACGATCCGCGCACGCAGCGGGTCACCCAGCGCCCGCAACAACTCATCAGTGACAGCTGACATCAGCACACCCTGATTTAACCAGGCGGGACACGCCGAGGCAAAACGAACCCCGGCTGCAGCTGACAACGACGAAGAGCACGCAGCGACGGGCGCAGGCGTCCGTCCCCGGTAAAGGGTCTGAGGCGCTCCCCGGCCAGCCTGGGTCCCCCGGCCCCGCCTTCGCCCGCGGTGCACCCCCCGCGCCTCCCCGCCCCCGGGATCTTCCGCCAACCGCGAGCGGGTACCACAGTGCCCGGGTATCCGTCGGGCCAGCCGATGCCGCTGTCGCTGACGACGTCCAGCAGCGGTACGAGCGACCCGAGGCCGAACCTCTCGTAGAACCGCTGGTGATAGGCACGCCATGCGGGGGTGTCGGCCGGGTAGGCGCTGAGCCGGGTCAGCCCGCCCGCGATGCTGACCGGCGTCTCGGCGCTGACGGCGGCACAGCAGCGCGTGGTGATCGGTGAACCGGCCCGCCAGCGCCCGGGACAGGTCGGACAGCTTCCCGGCGGTGCGCATCCGGCCGATCACCAGGCCGGCCAGCACCCGCCCGCGGCGCTCCCCGTCGATCAGCGCCTCGATCATCGCCGTGGCCGACTTGCCGGTCAGCTCGCTGGCTACCGAGCCGAGCTTGATCCCGGCCGATTCCAGCGCCTTGCCCAGCCGCTGGATCTCCGAGGTGCGGGCCCCCACATCGCCGCATGACAGGCCCCATACCGCTGCGTGATGACGCAGGTCATCACCACAATCGTGTATTCGAGCCCAACAGGGTGGCAAGACCGGCGCCTGGGCCGTCGCCAACCTCGGCGTGCTGGTGGCGCTGGCCACCGGTTTCATCGTGACCTTGGCGTTCAGCCGCGCAACCGTCCGAGCCGAAATAGCGGCTCCCTTCGCTACTCCGGCTCCCGCGGAGGCGAAGCCCATCCCGGCCTTCCGGTGCAGGTTCAGAGCCCTCGGTTGTTCGGGCCGGCTCCCCCGTCATCAGTGCCCTGGGCGTGGGACTCGACGACGATCCGGAACAGGCCGGGGCGGAGCACGACGATGGTCAGCGC
>OBLU010004847.1_pt1 | contig 12114 bp, 13 predicted proteins | sample 1518681 | NCBI WGS metagenome assembly OBLU01 (sample SAMEA3539304, study PRJEB22396) | soil metagenome | biome: tundra; feature: field; material: soil | place: USA | collected 2010-05 | depth 0.15 m | reverse complement strand
GGTGCTTGGAGACAGCAGGCTGAGATACGCCCGCATAGCGAGTCAATGCGTGGACCGTCTGTTCGCCGTGCCGGATCATCTCTTCGAAAAGGGCCCTGCGCGTGGGATCGGCGAGGGCCCTGAAAAGATTGTCCGTTGCGGCTTGCATGCAGAGCCCCCCTCGGTCGCGGGTCGTGTTACCAATCCAGATGGGTGATCTGAATGAGATTTCCGCACGTATCGTCAAGCACGGCGATGGTCGATCCCGTAGTCTTGGTTGGCTCTTTGGTGAACGTCACGCCGAGTTGCTTGAGCCTCTCGTACTCCTTCTGGACGTCCGCGACGAAGAAATTAGCCGCGGGGATCCCGTGCCTAAAAATCTCTTGTTGATACGTCTTCGCGGCCGGGTTGTAGCCCTCGCTGGGTTCCAGAACCAGTTGCGTGCCTTCTGGGTCTTCGGAGGAGACCACGGTGAGCCATTTGTATTTCCCCGCCTGGAACTCCATCTTCTTAACGAAGCCCAGCACATCGGTGTAGAACTTCAGGGCCTTGTCTTGATCGTCCACAAAGATGCCTGTGAGTTTGATTTGCATGTTCATCCCTCCTTGGCTGCATTTTGAGGTTTTGGTATGGTTCGTAATTCAGTGCGCTGCCAGTTTGCATTTCGAAACCATAACTGACTGGTTATTGATTGTCAAGCCCTCTTTATGAAATATGTCCGAAGTTGTTGTGATGCCTCGCTGTCACCCGGTTATGTCGTGCTTCTGAAGCAAGCCCTATTAAGGACCTGTTTTTTACTATAGAAATAGGTCAGAGATAGCAGCCAGGAGGGCCAGGAAGAGAAGCCCAGCGGAAAGCAGGCACTCACGATGAAGAAGAGTGGTTCCCAGAAAATCGAAACTTCATCTCGCGAATCTGCCTCCAGACAGATCGACGCGAGAATCGAGGAGTTGGGTGACTGGCGCGGAGAGATGCTTTCGCGCCTGCGCGCTTTGATCAAGCAAGCCGACCCTGAAGTTGTGGAGGAGTGTAAGTGGAAGAAACCTTCCAACCCCTTGGGGACGGCGGTGTGGTCCCACGACGGAATCATCTGCACCGGCGAGACCTACAAGAGTGTCGTGAAGCTGACCTTCGCCAAGGGCGCGTTTTTGGATGACCCCGCGGGTCTCTTCAATTCCAGTCTCGAGGGTAGAACGAGACGCGCCATCGACTTTCGCGAAGGCGAGAAGGTGAACGTGAAGGCTCTGAAAACGCTGATTCGCGCCGCGGTGGCTTTGAACACTTCCAAGGGCTGAGATGGCGGGTGGTCTGGTTTCTCAGGAGATCGGCTGGTTCGAGATACAGGCGATCGGGTTCATCGTATCCCACCCTTCGATAGAAAAATCGAAGGATGGGGCACCCTCAGTTATCGACGGGTAAGGTGGGCCATCCGCCCATCGCATAAGAGCTATTCAGACCCTCTAAATTCGTCCCTCAGGGGCTAAAGCCCGCGGTTTTATTGGGCTTTTGCGGCACGACTGAAGTCGTGCCCTTTCACAAAAAGGGCTTGTGCAGAGATTCCATTTTAGGCGATGTTCGCTGCTCTCATGTGTATACCAGCCTGCCGTCTGTCGCTGGAAAGAGGACGCCGATGGTGCGGCTTTTCGGTCGCAGCGCCCACCAGACACAAAGACTGGGAATAGAGAGAACAGCCAGCAGGGAGTCGAAGGGCGTTTGCTCTTCAAGCGGGAGTGCTGACTTCGGTAGCGGATTCTGTAGGGATGGTCGCTCGTTTGGCGGCCCGGCAGATGGAGTCGGAGACGGCCCATATTGCGCCTGCAATGGCGACGCAGATGGCGTTGCCCGCCCAGTTGAAATGGTCATGAGGGTCGGCAAGCAGCTTAGGAATCCAGACCAGAAGTTCAAAGCCGACGATCTCAGCGGTGAGCAGACGCGAGGCGAGCGGAGCCATGATGCCCGAAAGGATGGCTGCGGCGGCGAGGAAAAAGCCGATGGTCGTAGCGTAGCACCAGAACATCTGTGAAGGCGGAATCCATTGAGGGACCCAGGCCGCGAGGCCGGGCATATCGTAAATGTGGACGATGCCGAAAGAGATTGCGGAAAGGCCGGAGAGACGGGCGAAGAGGGACTCGCGGCGCGAGATGGGCGAGTCGGCCGGTGAGAACCGTGCGAAAAGAACAGCTCCGGCGGCGACGAGCGAGAACTCCTCAAAGAAGTTGCCGGTGGGGTCGTAGCCGCTGAGGCCTTCGAGAATCTTGGGCACCCACAAGAGTGTGAAAACGGAGTAGACGACGGTGAGCGTCAGGGCGCCGGCGCGAGCAGTTCGGGGCCAGAGGAGGGCGAGCCCGGCGGCGAGCTCGATGAAGGCGGTGAAATAGGCGAGCGGCTCGCGGAAGGGTACGCTGGAGCCGACGCGCTGCCATGTGGTGGCGAAGTCGCCCGAAACCAGGCCGAGAAGGCCGAGGAAGATGGCGCCCGCAGCGCAGGCGTAGATGCCGAGATTGGATGCGAGGCTGCGGTTCTGCATGGTTCCCTGGCTCCGGTTTCAGGCGGGAAGGGGCTGCGGACACCGTCAGAGTAGCATGATTCCGTTAGACCAGAGAGATCCGGTTGCGGGAAGGATGATGGAGATTGCGGGCAGGACGAAGTTCAGTGTGAGCGGAAAAAGCCGGAACAGAAGTCAGCGGTGGATGTCCCACCTCAATTGAGGGAGAACGAGCAAAGGCCCGGGCCTAAAGGCCGCGTAAATTTGACCTCTTTCAGGGGGTTAAAACAGGCTGCGGAAAAAGGCCTGATTTCGAGCGAAATCCCCGAAAAGGAGTGCCTCAGGGCTGAAGCCCGCGTTGATTTTGCTTGCGTTATACCGGGGATAAATCCCCGGCCTACCGTCGAACGAGTTTTTCCGCAGCCTGTAAAACCCCCTGCTCCCTCCGTAATTTTCGATCTACAACCGTAGTATCAGGCGATGTTCGCTGCTCTCGTGTTCATGCCGGTCTGCCGTTTTTCGCTTGCTGGAAAGAGGACCCCGATGGTACGGCTTGGGGGTCGCAGCGCCCACGAGGCCACGGTAAAACAGGTGATGATGAGAGGGGCGATGACGTGAAAGGCGTAAGCGCCGTAGCCGCCGACCCAGGCGCATGACGCGGCCGCGCCGGTGAGGTCGAAGAAGATGCCGGCGTACGCCCACTCCTTGAGCCGGGGAAAACGCGGCACGAGGATAGCAATGGCTCCCAGCACCTTCCAAACGCCGAGGATGGCGAAGAAGTACATCGGGTAGCCGAGGGCGGGCACAATGCCGTGGGGGTTGCCCAGGTATTGTGCCACCTGCGACGCACCGCCGCTTCCGATGGGAAGCGCTACGAGGATGGTCATAGTCCAATAAAGAATCGACTTTGTCTTCATGGTCATTCCAAACCTCCAACGACGCGCTCCATGTTGCCGATGAACTTTTGCCAGCCGTATTTTGCGCCCTTGTAGTTGGAGCCTTCTTCCGACGGGAAACCGGATTGCTCCATGCGGACGTGTGTGCCGCTCACGGTGGGCGTCAAGGTCCAGATGACGGCGCTTTCCAAACCCAAAGAACCCCAGCTATAAGAGAGCCGTGAATTCGGTTCGACCGCCAGGACTTCACAGTCGATGACCCCGTTCCAATTCGGCACGGGCGTGGCGCGGAATTGGAACCGGTGGCCCACGACCGGCTGGAAGTCATTCTTCATGAGCCACTCTTCGATCAACTTGCCTTCAGTGAGGGCTCGCCAGATTTTTTCCGGTGGATGCGGCATCTCCCGCTCGATGACGAGAGTACGTGTCGTCGCGGTAGGGATCATTTGTCCATCCTTTCCAGTAGGTTTTCGAGTTGATCAAATCGGTCGCGCCAGAAGGCGCCATAGAGAGTCATCCAGTCAACGAGCGGGGCCAGAGCCTGCGGACGGGCACTGTAATGGGTTTCACGACCCTCATGCCGGTGGCCCACAAGCCTCGCGCGCTTCAGTATGGTCAGATGTTTGGAAACGGCAGGCTGCGAGATCCTGGCGCGGCGGGTTAACGCATGAACGGTCTGTTCGCCGTCGCGCGCCAGCCCCTCAAAGATCGCCCTGCGGGTTGGGTCGGCGAGGGCCTTGAAGACGTGATCGGCTAGGAGCGGCATGGAGAAATCATAACCATATGGATATTGGTTGTCAAGCCTGACGTGGAGGGTTCGGCTGCAGCGGTCAGAGCGTTGGCATAATAGGCCGCCTCCGTCCGGGAAGTGGGGTTCCGACGGAGCTTATTGGGTTACGACGTTGCCGGCGATGCGGTCGTACTCTTCCCTGGTGACGATGTGGCGCTTCGGCAGATCGCTTGCGTTGTCGTAGGGGCGAGCGGCGATGATGCGGCGCGCGGTTCTCGCATCGATTCCGGGGAGAGATTCGAGCTGATCTTCAGTGGCTTTGTTGATGTTGACGGGGCCTTTTGTTTTGAGGCCGTCGACGACTCCCTTGGCCACGGCTTTGGCATCGCGGACAGCTGAGCTTGTGGCCTTGGCTGTGTCTTGCCGGATGGCATCGGGGCTACGGTCGGCGGGAGTGCAGCCAACCAGGGCGAGGAAACCGGCGAGGCAGAGGAGAGTTCGTTTCATAGTTGGTTGGATGCGGCGGATTGGGATCGGGACTTCTCTGGATGGGAATTTGCGGGCGGCTGCCTATACTTCGCAGGTCTAAAAGTGAGGTCGTTTGACGTTTAGGAAGAGTTTTTGGGCGCCGGTCCGGGACGTGGAGAACCTATGGAGAGCGTCCCCACGTTAACCAAAGTTTGTGCGGCGGTTAACGTGGGAGGCTTCTTAGAGGCGTGCGCCGCCGGAGGCGCGGATGGTTTGTCCGCTGAGCCATGTGGAGTCGTCGGAGGCGAGGAACGCGGCGATGGAAGCGATGTCCTGGGGCTGGCCGATGCGGCCGAGGGGCGTTTCGGCTTCAGTCTGCTTTTGGAAGTCGCTGCCGATGAAGCCGGCCGCATGTACTCCTTCAGTCTCGACCATGCCCGGATTGAGGGAGTTGACGCGAATCTTCTTGGAACCCAATTCCCTGGAGAGCGACACGGTGACGGAGTCGACCGCGCCCTTGGTGGCGCTGTAGACCGAGGCAGTGGGGAGACCGGCGGCGGCAACGGAGCCGATGTTGACGATGCTGCCGCCTTTTGGATCGAAGTGGCGCAGCGCGGCCTGGGTGGTGAGAAGAAGACCAAGCACGTTGAGATTGAACTGCTTATGGAAGTGCTCGGGCGTGACGGCTTCGAGGGGACCGAATTCGTAGACGCCAGCGTTGTTGACCAGGATGTTGATGGGGCCGAGCTCGCGGGCCGTCTTCTCGACGAGGGGACCGATGGAGTCAGGATCGCCGAGGTCGGCCTGGATGGCGATGGCCTTGCCGCCGGTGGCTTTGATTTCGGCGACGACCTTTTCGGCGGCGGCCTTGCTGCCGGAGTAATTGACGGCGATGGCGGCGCCGCGTGCGGCCAGTTCGCGGGCGATACTGGCGCCGATACCCTTGGATGCGCCGGTGACCAGCGCGACTTTGCCCTGAAGATTGTTCATGATTCTGCTCCTCGCTCGAGATGTCATCAATTTGACATTTCGATAACTGTCGAATTGATTAACGAGAGGAGCGAATGGATTCAGGATGATTGTGGAAATTCTATTGGGCGGGTTTAGCGGACCGGGCAGAGAGGCGTGTCGAGGGCGATGAGACCGGTGGCGAGGGCTTGCAGGACGCCGGGCTTGAGGGTGAGGAAATGGAATTTGCCCTGGCGCTCAACATGAATGAGCCCGGCCGTTTCGAGCTCCTTGATGTGGTGGGAAAGGGTGGCGGCGGAGATGGGAAGGGAGGCCCGTGCCTGCGCACAACCGAGCGGACATTTGGCAGAGGCGATCCGCTCGAGGAGTTCGAAGCGGCGCGGATCGGCGAGGGCCTTGAGAATGGCCGTGCGGCGGGAGCGGGTAAGACGCACGGGCTTTGCGACCGGTTTTGCCGACGAAGATGACGATGATACGGTTGGTGATTTTGGGGTCAAGCTCGAACTCCAATCATTGGATGCAATGGTAGCGCAGCCGTTGATGAGCGTTCGCCGGTAGTATTCTCAAGGGTGGAATTGTGGGGTTGGCTCTAAAACATTCAGTCAATCCGGAACATCACCTGGCGACCAATTTGCGGATCGCAGCGGAGGAAGATTGATGACAACTACGACAACGCCTGCAGCGATTCGCGCGCCTCGCGGTAACCAGTTGCGCTGCAAGGGGTGGCAACAAGAGGCGGCGCTGCGCTGCCTGATGAATAACCTGGATCCGGAGGTGGCCGAGCGGCCCGCGGACCTGGTGGTATATGGGGGCATCGGCAAGGCGGCGCGGAACTGGGGGTGCTTTCACGCAATTGTTCGCGAGTTGGAAGGGCTGGGCAATGAGGAGACGCTGCTGGTGCAATCGGGCAAACCGGTGGCGGTATTTCCGACGCACGATATGGCGCCGCGGGTCATCATTGCCAATTCAAACCTGGTGGGGCAGTGGGCGACGTGGGAACACTTCAACGAGCTCGACCGCAAGGGCCTGATGATGTACGGGCAGATGACGGCGGGGAGTTGGATTTATATCGGCACGCAGGGGATTTTGCAGGGGACGTTTCAGACATTTGCGGCGTTGGCGGAGAAGCACTACGACGGTTCGCTGAAGGGCAAGCTGGTGGTGACGGGCGGGGTGGGCGGCATGGGCGGGGCGCAGCCGCTGTCGGTGACGCTGAATGGTGGCGTGGTGCTGGCGATCGATGTGGACCGCTCGCGGATTCAGCGGCGCGTTGACACACGCTATTGCGACATGATCAGCGAGGACCTGGATGAAGCGCTCGCGCTGTGCGAGGCGGCGCAGCGTGAAGGGCGTGCGCTCAGTGTGGGGCTTGTGGGCAACTGCGGCGATGTGCTGCCGGAGATTGTGCGGCGCGGGGTGAAGGTGGACGTGGTGACGGACCAGACGAGCGCACATGACCCGCTGAATGGGTATATTCCGCAAGGGCTGACGCTGGCCGAGGCCGGGGAGTTGCGCGAGCAGAATCCGGGGGAATATGTGCGGCGGTCGACGGCGACGATGGTGGTACATGTGGACGCGATGCTGGAGTTGCAGCGGGCGGGCGCGGTGGTCTTCGACTACGGGAACAACATTCGGCGATTCGCGTTCGATGCTGGCTGCTCGGATGCGTTTCTGATTCCGGGATTTGTGCCGGAGTATATTCGGCCGCTGTTTTGCACGGGGACGGGGCCGTTTCGTTGGGTGGCTTTATCGGGCGACGCGAAGGATATTGACCGCACAGATGAGCTGGCGCTGGAACTGTTTCCGGAGAACGAGATTCTGACGCGGTGGCTGAAGCTGGCGCGGGGGCGGTTTGCCTTTCAGGGATTGCCGGCGCGCATTTGCTGGCTGGGTTATGGGGAACGTCAACGCATGGGCGAGGCGATCAACGAGCTGGTGCGCAAGGGCGAGATTTCCGCGCCAATTGCGATGGGGCGGGATCACCTGGATGCGGGGTCGGTGGCGAGTCCTTATCGCGAGACGGAGAAGATGCTGGACGGTTCGGATGCGGTGGCCGATTGGCCAATTCTGAATGCGCTACTCAACACGGCATCGGGCGCGACGTGGGTGAGCTTTCATCATGGCGGCGGCGTGGGGATGGGGTATTCGCTGCATGCGGGACAGGTGACGGTGGCGGACGGGACGGAGATGGCAGCGCGAAAGATTGCGCGGGTGCTGAACAACGACCCGGGGATTGGCGTGGCGCGCCACGTGGATGCTGGTTACGAGATAGCGCGCACGACGGCACGGGAGCGCGGCATTCACATTCCTATGGCGGAGAAGTAGCCCATGATCGGCACGTTCGCACTTGTCAATATCGGTCAACTGGTGACGCTTGTGGGGCCGCGTCGGGCGCGGACTGGCGCGGAGATGAGCGAGCTCGGCGTGATTGAAAACGCTGCTCTGCTGATCGAAGGCGGCGTGATTGTGGCCGTGGGGACAGAGGCTGAACTCGGCTCGCGGATTTCCCCGACAATGCTGGAGATTGATGCCGGCGGGCGATGCGTGACACCGGGGTTTGTGGACGCGCACACACATCTGGTGTTTGCGGGGAACCGCGCGATGGAGTTTGAGCAGCGCATCGGCGGCGCGACCTACCAGGAGATTGCGGCGGCGGGTGGCGGAATTCTGCGCACGGTCTCATTGACGCGCGAGGCGACGGAAGACGAGTTACTGGCTTCGGCGCGGTTTTATCGCAACTGGATGCTGCGATCGGGGACTACGACCATCGAGGCCAAGTCGGGGTACGGACTTGATCGCGACACGGAGTTGCGGATGCTGCGCGTGCTGGCGCGGCTGGATGAGGAAGGCCCGGTGCGGATTGTTCCGACATTGCTTGCGGCGCACACGGTTCCCCCGGAATTTGCGGGACGACGCGAGGAGTATGTTCGCTGGATTGTGGAGGAGTTGATCCCGGAAGTGGGCGCGGAGAAACTTGCGCTCTACTGCGACGCATTTTGCGATGATCATGCATTTACGGTGGATGAGACGCGTGACGTGCTGACCGCGGCACGGCGCAATGGTCTTGAACTGCGATTGCACGCAGAACAGTTTCGGCCGGGAACGGGCGCGGCGCTGGCTGCAGAACTGGGCGCGACGACGGCGGATCATCTTGAAACGGTGACGGAGGAGACGCTGGGGCAGTTGTGCAGAGCGGGCGTGCAGCCGGTGTTGCTGCCGGGGTCGGTGTTTGCGCTGGGCCGCACGAACTATCCGCCGGCGCGGAAGATGATCGAGATGGGATTGGCGGTTGTGCTGGCCACGGACTTCAACCCGGGGTCGTCGCCGATTGCTTCGATGCCGTTTATTTTCTCGCTGGCCTGTTTGCAGATGGGGATGTCGCCGGCCGAGGCGCTGACGGCGGGCACGGTGAATGCGGCGTGGAGTCTTGGGCTCGGGGATCAGATTGGCTCGCTGGAACCGGGCATGCAAGCGGATTTTCTGATTCATGAATTTGACGACTATCGCGAACTGCCTTACTTTATCGCCGCACCGGCGCGGCGGCGGGTTTTTATTGGGGGCAACGACGTGACGCGGTGATGAGAACATTCCACGGGGCTAAAAAGCCCCAATTCATTTTGGGGCACAGGCGGCACTGCTAAACAGGCTGCGGAAAAATCTCGGCGCGAAGAAGAAGACCATCCCTCAGCGGCTAAAGCCGGACTCATTTTGCAGCGTTTGTGGCACGACTAAAGAGGCTGCGCAAAAAAGGCCTGATTTCGAGCGAAATCCCCGAAAAGCATGCCTCAGGGGCTGAAGCCCGCATTGATTTTGCTTGCGTTATACCGGGGATAAATCCCCGGCCTACCGCCCGAATGAGTTTTTCCGCAGCCTGTAAAGTCGTGCCGTTTCAAAGAATCGAGTTTTTCTGCAAGCTGTAAAGCCGTGCCATTTCAAAGCGGAGTTCGTGTTTTCCGGGTTCGTGATTTCCCACCCTAAGCTCGATTCTTCTCGAGAAGAATCGCCCTTAGAATGGGGCACCCTTTTTCGTTGTGAACAAAGCTTCCTGAAAAGCAGGCTCCATCGCCGCTGCTCAGACCAATGGTACCGCTCTTGTTGAGGATTTAAAGTGCGCGCGGGCCTTGCGGCGTTCGGCGAGGAAGACGGCGACACCTGCACCAATCAGCACGAGCGTTCCTCCCAGGACTTTGACGACGGCGAGCGGCTTGTTGGTCTCATCGGCGCCGGGGATGATACACAAGACGATCGTGGCCGAGGTGCTGATGAGGCCGATGGAAGCCAGCGCGATGGCGACGGGTTTGCCGCCGGGGACGCGGCGCACTCCGGGCCCTGCCGGCTCGCGTTGAAGGCGAATCATCGCGGCGAAGAGCATGAGGTACGGCAGGAAAAGCGAGATCACCGCCATGCTGACCAACACGTCGTACGCGCCGCGGACGGATGTTCCGGCCTGCCCGAGGAGCGCAATGACCACGCCGGCTCCGCCATACGCGGCGATGGCCACCCACGGCGTGCGATAGCGGGGATGAATCTTTCCGAATGCTGCGGGAAGGTAGCGATCGACGCCGGCCACGAAGGGCAGGCGCGCGGTGGAGGAAAGATTGGCGGCCGCACCTCCTACTGCGTTGAGTGCAACAAGCAGAGCCATGGGCGCGAGCAGCCATCCGAGGCCGAGACGTGCACTGAGCATGTGGATTCCGTTCACGAATCCGTCCGGGCCGCCCACTGCTTCGCTCGGCAAGGCCACCAGCAGAGCCGCGGTGCCCCCGATATAGCCGATGGTGAGAATGGCGCCCGCCAGTAGCAGCGCCCACGGAATCGCACGGCGCGGATTCTGAATCTCGTCACCCATGGCGGAGGCAGCCTCGATTGCGGAGAAGGCGAAGAACACACTGGACCAGAAGACGGCATTGTTGAGCGACCAATGCGGCATGATGCTGGCGGTGGTGAAACGGGTCGCCGCTCCGAAGCGCCAGTACGAAACAGCGGCCATGAGGATCAGCACGGTGAGCGGCAGGAGGCTGCCGAGTGCGCCCACATTGTTGAGCCACTTGCCCACGTTGACGCCGCGAATGTTCAACAGCGTGATGACGGCCAGCCAGACCACTGCAAAGGCGCCATAGTACACAGGATTGGCGGCCAGCGCCTGCGCGTGCGGTCCAAAAGCGAAGAGTGCCGATGCAGCTCCGAAGTACAGCACGCTCGCGAAGAAGGGCAGGTTGCTCATCCAATAAGCCCACGCGCAGATGAATCCTGAAAAATCGCCGAAAGCCTCGCGGGTCCAGATGTAGATGCCGCCCTCTTCCGGATGGCGGGAAGACAGCTCCATCACGCTGGCGGAGAGGGGAATAAAAAAGCAGGTCACTGCCGCGATCCACACGAGCAGGATGCTGGGACCTGCGGCTGCGGCAGTGGCAGTCCAGCGAATGCTGAGCACCACCACGATGTAGAACAGCACCAGATCGCGAAACTTGATACCTCGTTTGAGGGCTGGAGACGCGGGCATGTACGGCGGAGGATAGCAGAGGGGCGCAGGACTGAGGAACCAGATTTTGTTGAGGTTCTTCAATTCAATTTGAGATCGCGGAGCACGGCCATGGCGGCGTTGCGTCCATTGATGCCGATGACGCTGCCGCCGGGGTGAGTGCAGGCTCCACAGAGATAGAGGCCCGGCATGGGGGTGCGCGCGGAGAGGCGGTTGGCCCAGAGATAGGGGGGCAGGCATTCGCCCTGAAAGATGTGGCCGCCGGTGAGGCCGACTTTCTGTTCGATGTCGGGCGGCCCGAGGACTTGTGCGTCGATGACGGCACTGTCGATATTCGAGCAGAAGCGGGCGAGGGAATCGAGAGCGAGCTTGCGGACTTCGTTGCGGCGCTGGTCCCAGGTGCCTTGGGCGAACTTGTAGGGCACGTATTGGGCGAAGACACTCATGGTATGGGTGCCGGGCGGGGCGATGGATGAGTCGTGGACGCTTTGAAAGTAGAGCTCGCACCAGAGGTGTTCGGGCAAGTCACCATGGCGCGCAGCGGCAAAGCCGGCCTTCCATTCGGATTTGGTAAGCGGGGCGTTGATCTGGCCGTAGTGGTGCGGCTGGTTGATGCCGGGGCGGGCGGTGAAATTGGGCAATTCGCGCAGGTGCACGTTGAGCTTGACGGTGCAGCCTTCGATGGGAACGCGCTCGACGCGGGCGCGCCAGGCGGGATCGGCGGCCGGGCCGAGGAGACGGAGTGTCTGGACCGGATCTGCATTGGAGACGATGATGGGCGCGGTGATGCGCTCGCCGCTGTCGAGCAGGACGCCTTCGCCGGGAATGATCTGGGCAACGGGAACGCCGGAGATGACGGTTGCGCCGGACTCGCGGGCGGCATCGCAGAAATAGAAGGATGAGCAGCCGACAAGGCTGAGAATCTAGCAGGGTGAAAGTCCTTGTACCGTCAATTACCTGTATTCGGACGGTTAGCATATCCGGTGCGCGTGGAGGTAACGAAGCGCGTTCTGCCCGGAAGTAAAAGTCTCGGCTGCCCTGCGGCAGTATTGCAGCGGTAGGAACGATCTGGGAGACAAGCAAACTTGGAGGCCTGAACATAAAG
>OBLU010004845.1_pt1 | contig 12116 bp, 12 predicted proteins | sample 1518681 | NCBI WGS metagenome assembly OBLU01 (sample SAMEA3539304, study PRJEB22396) | soil metagenome | biome: tundra; feature: field; material: soil | place: USA | collected 2010-05 | depth 0.15 m | reverse complement strand
TTTCAGGATGGATACGGAATCAGCGGTGTGCAAGCCGACTGCATCGCGGTCACGACGGTTACGAACGCCGTCTGCATCACGGCGGTCAACTACCGAACTAATACGCTGACCCTGGCGAGCCGCATCACGCGTTCGGCGGGCGACCGGGTGTGGCTCTATTCGGACTCCACGGGGAGACAGGTGCTCTTTGGGAAGGCTCCGAACATCGGCGCGACCTTTGATCCGGACCAACTCCGGCAGCCCCGATGAACCTCACGGCCGCTCCGCACTGACGATTGTTCCACGCCGGAGTCGCTACGCCTCGCCAGTGTGTGTCGGCACGGAGCGTCTATCCGCGAGCGGGCTTCCGAAGAAGAGACGAGCGACCTCCGTTCCAGGCCTCCCTCGCACCCTCGTCCTGAGCCCCGGCGCTGCCGTCCCCGAACTCGATTTCGACCATGGTGAAATCACCTACGTTTTCTTCAAAGGCCGGAAAACAATGGCCACAGCCCCCGTCTCAGAGAATCGCTTCAACTGAACACTAAAGTTCGCCTCTATAATCTCCACGAGTGGTGCGTACCTGATCCCGTCAAAGAGGCGTACGACGAAGCATCCGTTCTCCTTCAGGAAGTCTGAATAGCGGTCCAGTGTCGCCTTGATCTTACGTAGGGGGACGTAGCAAAGTGAATCCCGGAAGAGTATCAGGTCAAATTCTTGCGAGGGCACGAAGCTCACGATGTCAGAGCAATAGAATTTGTTCTTGCCGACCCGGCCGGTTCGCTCGCTCCAAGCCTTCGCCCTAGCGATCGCCATGTCCGAGATGTCGACCCCAACACACTCTGTGTACGCCTGCTGGTCAAGTTCGTTCTCGGTCTTGCCCTCGCCACAACCAAGGTCGAGTATGCTGCCCCTGCGGGCGTGCTCCACCAGGTAGGGATACAAGAAGTCTCCAGCCGAGCAACCATACCCATACCGGCCGCGCGAGTAATCCCTGTTCCATAGACGCTTCTTAAGGCTCTCGCTTCCGTATTTGTGAATGAGCCCACGCAAAATCTCCCACGCTCTTCTCGTCACGTACATAGCGGTCCTCCCTCCCGGTGGCCGTTCTTTCCGGGTGAGTTTGCTTGCTGGCTCATTTGCATCGTCAAACGGGTTCGGCGGAAGACCGATGTGGATCTATTCGGACTCCACGGGGAGGCACGTCCTCTTTGGGGAAGCTCCGACATCGGCGCATCCTTTGATTGGGGTCACCTCTGGCACCCCCGACGAACCTCACGGCCGCTCCTCCGTGATTCCTCAGACAGCCGCTCTGGCCCTAATCCACATGTCGGTCTGGTACTTGGCAGCTCGAAGCTCCGTGTACAACGCCGTAAGTTGAGAGCTCTTATGGGTAAGTACAAACTTGAGGATGCGTTTGACAATTATGCTCTTCATGAACCGCAGTTTGATAGCTGGATATTTATTGACGCTGATGATTTCGAAGCCGCATTGTCTCAGCATCCGTAGTAGGATTTGTTCTGAAGCGAAGCTCAATTCATCGGGTAGACGGAACGGACGAGGGTGTTTATCCACTGGCAAACTGGCTGTATCTCCGGTTTGCAAAAGAACTTCTCCTTTAGGCCTCAATCGTTGCCTGACCAATCGGAGGAACTCCGGCGGGTTCGTCAGGTGAGAGTAAACGTTTAAGAGTGAAATAGAGTCGTATTGTTCATCGTGTGATGCCAAATCAAAGTAGCCAACATCTAATCCCCTCTTACGAGCTGCAGCGATTTTGTGCCGATTCGGCTCTATTCCCTTCGCGACCACATTGCCTTTACAGAGTTTCTGCAAGGCCACCAGCAATTCCCCATGGCCGCAACCTATATCCAACCAAGTTCGCTTCCGACCCTGTAGCTCCATTCCATAAATGTCTATGAGTACTTTACGATATATGGCCACCTTGGTGGCCATGTAGTGTCCAGTTGAGTTGAGTGTTTGCTCTCCCTTGTGAGCACCCACTTTCACACTTTCGTCAATCTCCTGATCGCTTGGCCGCGGGTTCACATAAAGCAATCCGCAACCGGTACACTTGACGAGACTGCAGCCGTTCTCCGTAGCATACAGTGTGTGGTGCGCAGAGCCGCAATTATAACAAGACACTTCGATCATAGAATGCCCTCGCTCGTAATCGAACCTTTTTCGCGGTACTACGTCGTTCCTTCTTCTCACCGCCTAGAGTAAGGTACTCTTGACAGCGCTACCCGTCCCTGCGACGACCGGGGACGGCTGTGAGTACCTGCCCCGCGGGAGCGTCTCACGCAAAAGCCGACCGACCTGATAGAGAGGTGCGCACCCTTGGTGCAGCAGGATAACAGCGCCCAGATAAAGAATGCCGAACAACAGAGAGACCGTCACGACCCGCCAGACCGCATTAGCCGAGCCGGACGCCTGGACAAACGACGGAAGTTCTGGAATGAACAGAGCCGATACGCCGCCCGCCAGCATGGATGCAAGAAAGTACTTCCAGACGGCGCCGATCACCGGGGCGGCCCCGAGGTGTATCGGCCTCCCTGCATACCACAGCGCGGGGATCGTGAGGATCCAGAGGGACAAAGTCCAGCTCGCAGCAATCCCCGCAGGACCCCAGTGTAGGGCCAGAAGAAAAAGAAGGAAACTGAACCCGAATTCTACAAGCCCCCAGCGGAACCAACGGTCCGCCCTGCCAATAGAAAGGTGGATCCAGCCGTGGGTGCCGTAAAGAAACATTACGCCGAACCCCGGCCCGAAGAAAGTAAAGATCCGGCCTGCCGGCTCCCACCTCGGTCCCAGCAGCAAACGAACCACGTCTTTGCCGACCAGAGTGAGATCCCCCCCCACTCCCATGCCCCAAAATGCCGCGACCGACAAGACGCTCAAAACAGACCGCCTGTACTCCTGGGAATCGCGGTTCAACCGGCTCAGGGCGGACACAGCGACATTCGTGAGAGACTGCACAACGGCTGAAAGGGCAAACAAGTCATATGCTTTCTTGTAGAAGCCAAGAGAAATTGCGCCAAAGCGCCATCCCACAAGGACGTTGTCGACGTTTCTGGCGAAGTAGTTGACCACGAAGCGCGCGTAAACGTGTAGGGCGAACCCCACCATGGAAGCCGTGCCGACTTGGCGGCGCGGGAGGCGAGGGATCCAGCGACACAGCGCCCAGGCCCCGACGGATGTGCTCAGTGGCCGCACGACGACCCCAGCGACAAGCGCCCAGTACCCCCACCCTGCCCAGGCGAGGAGGATCGACATCGCCACCGAAACAGCACCCGCGAGAATGTCATTGACGGAGACTGCGGAAAAGCGCATGGCCCGCTTGAGGAGGGCTAAATGCAGAACTGAGCTACTGGTGATGAAGATCGTCGCCGACACACCGACTGCGACGTGAGCGACCCGTGGGTCGCCGTAGAACCGCGCCAAAAGCGACCCCGCTGCAGCCAAGCCGAAGGTGAGCAAAATGCCCGCGCCTAGGTTGATCCAAAAGAGGTTACTAGCCACGGCATCGTTGATCTCCTCCCGCTGTAGAACAGCCTCGGTAAACCCGTTCAGTCCGAAGTTCACAAGAAGCAGGCTGAAGGTGGTCACCATGGCTACAACTCCAAAGTCCGCAGGCGTAAGCAGCCGAGCCAGGACCACGGTTGCGATCATCTGTACAGCTAGCCCCGAGCCTTGGGAAAGCAACGTCACCCCAGCGCCTCGTACTGCGAGGCGTCGTAATTCGCTGTCTTCAGCTACAGGGCGGAACGCGCCGCTGGCGTCAAATGGGGTCATGCCTGCTCTTAGGTCGAGCTTCTCGCCTTCACCTTGACCTGTGTTTAGCGTTCACGAACCGGGGTTACACCGGCCGGACCCGGCGGAGTGTTTGCGCGGCGTTGTACGCCGGCGTGACGACGACGGTTTTTCCTTTGTTCATCACTGGCGGAGCATGAATCAGTACTTGCTCGCAGTCTCGCTGCGGCTCCCAGGCCGAAGATCAAACCGAGGATAGGAACCAAATCCAGGGAGAAGCGGCCCCAGGCAAAAACGAGGAAATGCTCGGCCCAAAGCACGAGAACAATGATCAAACCGAATTTCACTCGGTGAAGTTGCCGCCTATGAAGAAGAATTATCAGGCTCGCCATCACGGCTCCCAGGAACGGAACCTGCATCAAGATGAGTAGCAGAGTCTTCTGCCGATTCTCCGCGCGTACCCAAAAGTTCCAAAGATTTTCGACTTTCACGCGGAGAATCTTGCCCGGATCCTGCCTGAGCCATTTCAAATAAACGGCGCGGTAGGCTTGTTCACAGGCGTATTCCCATTTAGCACGGCTCATGTATTTAGGGTAGTCAGGACTGACCCCATTGGCGACGAGCATCTGGCGCTCCTGTTCGATGAAGTAATCCAGCGTCATTCCTTCCGGACGATCGAGCCCCCTCTCTTTGGTAAGGTCATAATAGAGCACATCCTGCACATTGAGCTCCCAGAACAGGCTCTGCACCGGAACCAGCTTCCCTCCAGTTAAGACGTAGTTTCGCATCGTCCAAGGAGCAACAACTGCGGCGGTGACCAACAGGTAAAGTGCGACCGGCAGCAATGGGGGCCAACGCTTCAGTTCGAGTCGCTTCGACCAGAGCAGAAGTCCCGAACAGACAATAGGTATTGGCAAATAGACGGTTTTATTGAGGATCATCAGGCCGGAGACCAATCCAAGCACCCATGGCCGCCACCGGCAAGAATAGGCATGTTCCCAGGACGAGAAGAGATACATATAAAGCGCCACAAACGGAAGTATGCTTGTGACCTGCGAAATCTTAGCCGTATAGTATATGATTGGGAGGTTGACGGCGTAAAAAAGTCCCGCGAGCAGGGCGGCAAGATTACCCCACAACTTCCGAAACAGGGTAATAATAAGAAAACATGTTAGTGTATCGAGCAGCAGGAGGCTTATACACCAGCCGGCATAGTTTTCACCGAATGCAAGGTAAAGTGGGACCTCAACCAGCGGAAAAACCGGACCTCGGGTAATTGTTGATTGACCGGGAACAAATCCGAAGGTCCCACTATCAACCAGATTGATCGCGAGTTTATTCCATGAATCTGGGATGTCCCCGTGATGCCACCCCCACGAGTGCCAGAACGCTGCGACCACCGCCAAACGCACAAGAACAGCGATGCCAAGCACGATGGCCATGTGGCGACGGAATCGGCGAGGGTCTTCGAGTATTTGTTGGATTTGGCTCATAAGTCAACTGGCGAACGCTTTTTCAATGTATATGAGAGCATCTGACATCATGGAGTTGGGCGAGCGCTGCCGCATGAGAATAGGTAACAAAAGGAATGCTGACCTGCTGCGGATTACAGTCCGGCCCCAACAGCAAAATACGTAGCCGACTCATGAATTTCCCTGCCTATTTCGGCGCTTTCTCTCGCCGTCCAGCAAAACGTCTCGGCACTGGATTGATGTCGTGTAATCTATTTCGCCTGTTCAGTAAGAAACCGGGCTGGCGCTCGCCGCTGCTGAAGGTCTCGTCAACCGAGGAGAGCAACGGGCAAGCTTGATCACCCGGCGGAGTGCCGCTTGCGTCGTAGCCCTTACGCGATCAACCCGGAGAAATGCGAAGCTCAGATTCATCGGGTCCATTCCAACTTCCGCTCTACCGACTCCGCGCCGATCCATTGCGAGCATTCAGCGGGCTCGTTCTCCGGTTGCGCCACCGCCTCAAGTGCAGCGACTTGCGAAGCGGCAATGCTGGCCAGGAGCAAGAAGATCCATGCAGGCGACATCATCCTGAATCCAGCCTCGGTGAAGCTTTCAAACAATGCGGCCAGGAAGAGACCAAGTAACAACGAGCCCCTTTCCGGATCCTCCCGGAATGCGGCGATCACCCTTCTATACCCAGTCAACAGGAGAAGAGCGAGGAGGGTGACACCTGCCCAGCCCAGATTCAGGTAAACTTCAAGGTACCCGTTGTGTGCCGAAGTGATGGGGAAATTCGGCAAGGCGTCCCGAAGGCCTTGCAGTCGGTTCCCAAGCCAAAAGCTCTCGAAACCCGTCCCGACCCACGGGTTTGTATGCTGGCTCAAAGCCAAACTCCAAATCAGCGTTCGTCCGGAAAACGTCCGGTCCCTTCCAAATGCCTCGACGAGATCTCCTCCGGGATTGAAAAACAGGGCAGTTACGGAAATACCGAGCACAGCGAGAACAAGTAAATGCACGACAGTGGTCTTCCGCGAAGGGCGCCCCGCCAGCCACATCACGCCCCCGGCCATGGCAAGACCTGTTGTGGACGTCAGGGAGTGGCAAGTCAGGAGCAGCCATACAATCGTCGCGATGATCGTGCCATAGGCCAAAAGACGGCGACGCCGGTCGGGTTTACCTCGGTCCCGATAGACTGCGCCGAAGTACCAGAGAAAGCCGACCCCGAACAGCATGCAGATTACCCCAAGGCTGTTCTTCTGCATCGTGACGCCGGTGGTTTCCATCGTCCAGCTATTCGTCAACCTTCGTCCAAGGGAGGGATAGTACTTGATGAACAAGACCGACAACGGAAATAGGAGGAAACCCAGTCGAGTGACCAGTCTCTTCAGGGCGCCCATTGGGTCCGGCTCCGTCAGGATGATGAGGACCATCACCAGGTCCCCGACAGACTTGGTCCATCGCTTGAACGCCACGAAGGGAAAGTCAGACCAGAGAATACTCCCGGCGCAAAACGCGAAAAACAACAGAATTGGGCCGTTCTTTCGCAGCAACGACCCCACACGCTCCATTCTGCTTATGACCACCGCCAGAGCGGCAACCAGCAGGCTCGTAAAAACGGCCCGGTCAATTGGGCTTCCTTCCACATAGACCTCTGGCGAAGCGAAGAGCGGTGCCATCCCGAGCCAGAGTGATACACCGCGCGAACTTATCAGGAAGAGCCACACCGCCGGAATCCAAAGGGCCTTGGACATCCTCGAGTCCTCGTCCCGGTCGAGGTAGAAGAGGCCGAGGATGCCGAGAGCGAAAATGATTGAGGCTATTGTTGGAGGCATTAACGAATCTCTGAGGACAGGGCTGAGCCTATCCGCGTTTTTGCAAGATGACAGCGCATTCGTCCAGCAGCGCGGTTTGCCATCTCCCCAAGGAGACAAGCCGCGCCGCTAAGTTCATGGCAGAGAATGCCACATCCGCGAAGCCAGAACGGCTTCTGAGTTTTTTCGCTACGCCGCCTTCCGCCAGCTTGCAGAAGGCCAGCGAGAACCCGTTGTCCTGGGCGAACCGAATCAGCCGGTGGGGCAGGATGGCGGCGCGAAGGTAGGTGGGAAAATGGCGCGATTTGTAATGCATCAAGCGATAATAAAGAGTGTGAAACCAGAAAGGGGTGAACTTGGTGACGACCCCTTTAATGGAAGCGAGATTGGGAAATCCGAGAACCACGATCCCTCCCGGTTTAACCGCACGAAACAGATTAGCCAGCGCCTTCTTGGGCCGCGAGAGGTGCTCCAGCACCATCCAGCAGACAACCACGTCAAAATCCTCCTTGGGCAAGGGATAGTCCTGAATGTCGCCCACGATTTTTCCCTGCAGGGCGGCGTTCTTCTCCAGTTCTTCCGCCGAAATGTCAATGCCCACGGCGTGCACCGCGGCTTTGAACTGGATTTGGCTCGCCGAGCCGCAGCCCGCCTCCAGCACCCTGATCTGGCGCTTCCCGTTCAGGAGGGCGTTCACCGCCTCGCAAACCGGTTTTTGCAACAACGACGCCATGAGTTTCCCCTAGCTAGCCAAGCTAGCAGGATGCTGAAAAAGGCGATCTGCCATGCTGAGTGTCACATGGGCCTTCGGCCACCCATGGCCATGGAAAGCGCATCCCTTGTCACCCCCGCGAAGGCTGGGGTCCATTCGGAGTAGATTTCCCGCTTTCGCGGAAATGACCAGAGGGGCGTTTTTCGACGGCGAAGCGAAGCACCTCTGCAGTTCGTTGTCATAAATACCGGGGTCCCTTCGCTGGGATCAGGATGACATGTCGGCGCGGCCTTTTCGGCATCCTGCTGACGCTTATCCTTTCTTTTCCCGCCGCGCCGCGACAGAATCATCGCGGGTCCAGAAACAGCCGGTGAACCAGTTCCAGCGAGAGCACCTTGTGGATCTCCGTGGTGTAGTTGTGGTCGCCTTTCAGATGGCGATGCACCAGCGTTTCCAGCGCCTTGGCATCAAGATAAGGCCGGGAAAGGGTTCGCGAGTCCAGAAGCATTTCCTGCACGTATTTGGAAAGCGCATCGCGGTACCAAACGCGGAAGTGGTAATACTTGTGACGGCCGAGGAAAAGGCGCTCCAAATGAAGGGACGATAATGCATGGTCGATCTGGGCCACCCACTGAGGCATGCCATGGTCATAGGCATACTCCGCCTTGAACGTGAAGGCGTGGTAGCGGCGAAAAATGGCGCCGGGGAACGCCTCGCCTGTCCCTCCAACGCCCACGTCCGTCCGTATCTGCCGCAGTGCGGAATTGCCGTCGGCGATCAACCGCAGGCGGATAACATTATTTTCCACCGCCGACTCGGGCGCGCGGAAGTTGGTTCGCACTAGATCGTTATCGAGAAACGGTGACCGTAAGGTGAGTTGGCTCTGCTCCAGGGCCAGAAGGCCGTGATGGTGCCACGGCGCCTGCCGGAAGGCGGCAAATGAAAGCGGATGTACGTCGGCGATTCGATTGTACGTATCGCGCGCGGCTTGGACGTAAGAAAGCAGCTCATCACGAAAAAGGCCCGGAGCTGGAGGCACTGGCTTAAACGCCCGAAAACGTCGCAGGATCTGGTCGCCATAGTTCCCTGTCATCCTGGTCGGTGCGATCTCGCGGGCCTTTTGACATACGTAGAGGACAGGAGAACAGCTCACGTCGGCACAGCCGTCCGTCAAGTAGACCGTGTGCTCGGCGTACTCGGGAAAGCTGGAGATAAACTCCTGGCCGCACCGGATGACCTGATGCGGCTGCCCGCAAGCGCGAGCCACCTGGCGCGCCACCAGCACGTCGCGGCATTCACGGTAAGTTCCTCCAAAGGTGTAACAGGGCAGCGAGCCTGGGGAAGACTTGTGCCAAGCCATGATCGCCCGCGTGTCCAATCCCCCGGTCAGCGACATCCCTACGCGCTGCTTGCCGTTGAAGTACCTGGGCAGGTTTCCTGAAAAGACCTCGCGCAATTCCCGGTAATAGGTTTCCGACTCTAGCGGTGTTTGCTCTTCCCACTCTTGTGGCTGGAAGTAGCTTGCCTCGCGCTCGATGGAACCGTTTCGAAACAACCAGGCCGAAGCTGGCGGCAAAACGTGAATGCCTTCAAATATTGTTCGGTTTTCTAAGACACAGCCCAGAGCGATGAATTCCCCGAGACCCTTGATATCTGCTCGACGCAGCTCAGGACGGACGGCGAGGATCGCTTTGGCTTCCGCAGCGAAGTAGAACCCGTCCTTCGACTCGTGGTAGTAAAGTCGGTGCATGCCGAAGCGGTCGTTGAACAGCGTTGCGGTCTTGCGCGACCGGTCCACCAGCAGCCCGTGAAACCAGCCATTCAAGCCCGCGGGAAATGATGGATCTTCCTCATACAGGTGAACCAAATAGGACGGGCCGTCCGCGCTCAGCGTGTGGCCGCGCTCCTTCAGCTTGGCAGAGATTCCCGGCTCGGGATGGTCTTCTCCGGAGAAAACCAGAACGGCATTCCCCGATTCGCTCGACAGCGGCATGCCGTCCGAAAATGAATCTTCCCGCGCCGCCCAACCGACGTATACGCCCAGTGATTCATCCTTCCACGTTCCAGTGACGTAAAAGGGCTCGTGGCGAAGCGTGGCGAGCATGGCGAGAAGTTGCTGCTCGGCGTGTTCTCGGGGTGCCTTGGTCATCAGGCCAACTATACCGGGCATTTGGTTTTGTGGTTCGTCGATGATGCTCCGCTGCCCTGGCGGCCGGCTCTCTACGGCTGGCGGGGAGCGGGCTGTGCGTTAGGATTGGAGCCGGCGGGAGGACTTGAACGCTCCATGGGCCGATTACAACTCGGCTGCTCTACCGTTGAGCTACACCGGCCGCTGAGACACTTCACGTTATACCATGCCAAGCGCGCCTTCAGCCCCGCCGTGATGAAGCCACCGGGAAGAATGCCCAGAAAGCCCCGATAAAGTCCCAGTTTCGTGTAGAGGGTCCCCAACCCGGTCAGCGGGACATAGTACCTTGGCACCAGCACCTCTTGAAATCCGTGACGCGTCTTGAACTCGGTGAGGGAGGAATCGCCTTTATTGCCGTAATTGAACTTGCCGTAGGTGAGATGCGAGAGCCCTCTGGCGGTGCAGAGCTCCACTGCCTTGGCGAGCAAGGCGTTGGCGGGCCGCTTGTCATGATGCGCTGACTTGACCAGCAACTGGAGTACCGAGGCAATGTCCCCCCGGTACACCACCTTCAGAAAACCGATCAGTTCGGTTCCGTAATACGCGCAGATGAGGTCGCTCCGGTCCAGATAAGACGAGTAATCTTTCTTGACTTGATCGAGCGTCTTTCCATAATGCGGAAATCGCCGCCCTTGGCGCACTGGGGTCTCATTGTTTACCGCGGCTATCGCCTTCACGATCTCGTCGCCAAATTGCCCAAGCTTGATCTCCACCCCGCGCTTTTGCGACCTCCTCACGTTCTTGCGAGTTTCCTGCGGCAGGCCTTCCCACCATTCCTTAAAGCTGCTGATGCGAATGGCGGCGACGCTCTCCGAGTCCAAAGGGTACTCGTATCGACGGGCGGTGTCGGGAAGCTTTTGCGCGAACGTGAGGACATCCACGCGAAGGCCTTGTTTTCTCTGTTCTTTCAGCTCTCTGACACATGGCTCGGGGTCTCCAAGTTCCGTCTCGAGCCAGTCCTCTTGATGAACACGGGCCACCCTGACCCAGTTCCCCAGCACGACGATGGTTTTCCCATTAACGTCGAACCCTGGAACCTCTTTCCACGTGCCCCGAATGCTAACCTGAACGGTTTTCGCTGCTAAGGGCATTTCCTCAAATCCAAAAATGGTGCGCGACGGCATGACACGCCGCGCTCGCATCAAACTTTTCGGCCTAGTGCGCGGCAGTCCGCGCTAGTATATCGACGTGTTGCTGCTGCTGCGCGTCGACTTGAGCGAAGATCGTCTCCATGATTCTGGTAGTAAGAAGAATTTCCGAGACCGGGATGGGGTCCGGAGCACCTTCCAGAATTGAACGGTAGAAAGATTCGATAAGATACTTCATCCCCGACTTCATGTGGAAGTCCCGAGCCAGGAAACTGCGTGCGTTGGTGGCGAGGTTTCCCAGATATTGCCGTGCGAAGCTGACGGGAGGGATGAATTTCTCGGCGTAGCTGACGTATCGTTTGCCGCGAAGTTTGATGAGCGTCTCCTGGTCTTGATCGAGAATCAGGCCGTTCTTGTCGCCATAAATACGAAATTGGTGAAGTGCGGGCCGCATCTGCGAGGAAAAGGTAAAATAAGCCGTCGTGCGCCCCTGCTCGCAAATGATCACTCTTAATTCGTCGATGATCTCGCTCTCGCCCAGGCCCTTGAGAGCGGGGCCGGTGAACCCATACGCAATCACTTCAAGAGAGTCCCCTGTGAGGAACTCCGCGATTCTGGCGATACCATGACTGATGAGATTGTGCAAGAGTTTTCCCGGCAGCCGGCGAACCCAGTGCCGCTTGTCACGCAACAGCGCCCCCGAGTATGCTGAGCCTCCAAGCTCGTAACAATAATAACTCTCCATGTGGACCGGGCCGGAACCCAGGAAGCCGCTCCGGACCAGGGCGCGCATGCGGCGCGCCGCAGGCCGGAATTGATCGTCGTGTCCCGCGGTGATCTTCAGGCCCCTTTGGTTCGCAAGACTGATGAGCTTTCGCGCATCCTCCTCTGAGAGCGCGAAGGGCTTCTCGACATAAACGTGGCAGCCTGCTTCCATGCAACGCCTGGCAGTTTCGAAATGGCTTTGCGGCGGTGTACAGACATGGACAACATCCGGCGCGCCCTCTTCGAGGAGTTCTTCGATGTCGCCAAAGTGCCGTTTGACTCGAAACCTCTCATAAAGCTGACGCGCCATCAGCGGCTCCCTGTCGCAGACCCCCACAATTTCGCATCCCGCGATCCTCTGGATCTGCGAGCAGT
>OBLU010004844.1_pt1 | contig 12116 bp, 8 predicted proteins | sample 1518681 | NCBI WGS metagenome assembly OBLU01 (sample SAMEA3539304, study PRJEB22396) | soil metagenome | biome: tundra; feature: field; material: soil | place: USA | collected 2010-05 | depth 0.15 m | reverse complement strand
CTCGAAAAGCGGTGTGGTTTATAGCCACCGTGGGTTCGAATCCCACCCTCTCCGCGCTTCAAACGGGTCTTTGTGTGCCAGTTTGTGTGCCAGTGCCATTCCAGCAGGCGCTTCGATGATCGAGCGGCCAGCGGCAAGGGCGTCTCCGGAGCGGTAGTCACAGCCAGTCAGCCTGTCGCCTCAACCTCATCGGCCCACCTGTTGCTGAGCGTCAGCAGACGTTAGCCGGGGTACCCCGATGAGCGTGCTGTCGAAGGTGTAGCCCTGATTGCCGTCGCCTCCGTCGGGTTCCCCTACCGGTTGCGCAATGCGGCCGCCGACGGTCGCGCCATGCCCTGGGCGACATCCCAGGATTGCTCGCACTGGGTCGTGCAGATTCGCGGCTTCCGCCACCGATCGCTATTCTCCAAGGCTGTGAGCCCGGAGGAGAGTGACTACCTAGCCAAAGAAGTTCGGGCCAGGGTCGAGATCGACAAGCAACTAGCGCTTGCGGGCTGGGTCGTCCAGAGCCAAGCGAAGCTGACGCTTGGTGCCGGGCTCGGCGTCGCCGTTCTGGAGTTCACCTTGGAGAAGGGGCACGGCCGAGTTGACTACCTTCTGTTCCTCGACAGCAAGCCAGTCGGGGTCGTCGAGGCGAAGCCTGAGGGAACGACTCTCATCGAGGTCGAACGCCAGTCCGGGAAGTACGTCGACGGGCTCCCTGAGTGGATGCGACCAAGCGTCTACCCACTTCCCTTCATCTACGAGTCGACAGGGAAGGAGACCCGCTTCACCAATGGGTACGACCCAGACGCTCGCAGCCGTCTTGTCTCGAAGTTCCATCGGCCGGAGACACTCGCCGAGTGGCTGCAGCAGATCGCGGTGGATCCTGAAACGCCGACCTTCCGAGCGCGCGTCCGGCACATGCCGGACCTCAACACCGCGACGAGACGTCGTCCGCAAGGCGCTTGACCTGATGGCGGGTTGCTAGCCCAGAGAGACGGAAGCGTGGTTTAGCCGATCCCTTCGGTGAGATCCATGCTGTGGGAGGGAGCGCGGATCGGCCGAAGCCGACCCGCCAACCCGATGACTCCCGTGAGTTTCTAGTTGCTACGCGCCGTTCGACGCAGCCTGGACAGCACCGGTGAACCACATATCACCGCTGCCCGAGTTGACGAACTTGTAGTAGAAGTACGACGCCGTTGCCTTGCCGTGCTTGTACCCCTCGGTGAACCCGTTGGCCGTCGAGGAATGGAAGCTCATTGTCCCGGCAGCGGCGCTGTTGGCGTATACGGAAACGCTGGACGCTCCCGTCGGACCCACGCCGATGATCATTCCATCGTTGTAGGTGTAGTAGTACGTGTCGCAGTACACAGTGTCCGGGCCGCTGACCATGAACGCCACGCCACCGAACCACTTCGAGCCAGTGACGTCAGTGCCCGTTCCGTTGCTGTCGTAGCAGTAGAACGCGCCGCTCTGGATCGTCTCGGCCTCGGGATAGAACGCGTTCGAGTACCCCGTCACCTTGCTCCCGGTGTCGTTCAGCCCCGAGTATGCGACCATCTCGAACGTCGTCTGCCCGTAGCTCGTCTGCTCGGTGTCGATGTACGACTTGCCGTTGTCCTTGGACTTGATCTTGACGAACGAGCCGCTGAGGTTCGCTGCCTTGCGGTAGAGGTCAAAGGACTTGAACGTCCCCACCCCCAACACCTGCATCTCGAAGCTCCCGGCAGTGTTGACCTTGCTCGGCACGACCATCTTGATCTCGACCTGACTGAGCGACGTAGACGTTCCGGCGTGCGCCACGCCAACGCCCATGCTGCCGGCGAGCGCCAAGCTCGCGACAGCGCCAATGATTGGATTCCTGAGTTTCATTGGTTCCCCTTTTGTTGATTGACATTCCAATCGACCATGGCCCCGAACGAACTCTCCCTCTGTGATCTCCGACCCGACGCTCCACACCTCTGGGGCTTCAATTGGTCCCTCCTGTTGCGTTAGCGTGATCCCCTCTCAACCTTGGCACGCAGTATTTCCTTGTTTGAATAGGTGGATGCGACTTATGGCACGTAGGCTTGCAACGTCGGCCCCGCCACGATCAACTCGTCATCGGCGAACACCGGCTGCGCGAAGATTGGACCGCCATAGCTGATGGTCCGGAGGATGAGCCCGGTCGATGCGTTCACCAGATACACGGCACTGTGCGCGCCCGATGTCTTGTTGTAGGTCGGTACCGCGAGAACCCCGCTGCCGTCGAGGCTCGGCGTCCCAATGACCGGTCCCGCGGTAAGTGGGGTCTCCCAGACCTTCGCACCACTGGGCGTCAACTCATAGATGCTCCCTGGCGGATCGCCAGACGCAGGCGCGTCCGCCCCGACGAACAGGTCGGTGCCGTTGTACACCGCCGACCCTCCGCAGAACGCGAGCGAATCGACCGCGGGCGGAATCCCCAGCGTGTCCTGCCACAGCGCGCTCATGTCGGACTGCTTGCGCGCGTAGAACACACCGTTCTTGTCGCACGCGCCGACAGCCGGTGTGCCGCTATCCGAGAACAGCATCGGGCTGGCGTTGAAGTCCATGTTCTTGCCAACCAAGCCGGGAATCTGGTACCCGCCAAGCCGGCTCAAGGTACCTTCGGCGAGCTTCACGATCGCGGTCGAATCATTGGTCGATGCCCCGTTGTCGTCGCCGGTCGTGAGGAACACCGACCCATCGGGTGCCACGGCCGCCGAGGAGTACACGGACGCGCCTGCGACGGTGGCACTGCCAGAGGTGTAGTACACGCCGGTCTGAACACCGGTGTGCTGGGCGAGCGCCACCATGCCGTCGTAACCTGCACCGCAGGCGGTCGCTACACCGTAGTAGACGTAGCCGTTGGCGATCGTCGGGCTGGAGAAGTTGTAGTAGTCATTGTTCCCGGTCGCCGGACCAATCAGGTGCCGCCAGACCGTCGCCCCGTTGGCTGCGTTGAGGGCGTACAGGTAGTGATCGCCAGCCCCGACGTATATCGTGAGCTTGCCGGACACCGGGTCGTTCGCGACTGTTGCGCTGGACACGATGCCCGAGTACGCGCAGTTGGAGATCGGCAGCACTTTGCGCCACTTCATGGCCCCGGTCGCCGCGTTGATCGCGTAGAAGTCCCCATTCTCCGCGCCGATATAGACGATTCCAGCATTGACGATCGGGGAGGCGGTGAGGCCGCCTCCAGGCGGCGTCCACTTCCAGATCGAATGCACGGTGCTCGCATTGGCGACGGTCACCGTCGTGGCCGACGGGACATACGAATCGTGGGCCGGTCCGCCGAGGTATGCGGGATAGCTGTTGAGCGTGGCGGCCGCCGCGACGCCGGCGAGTGCGAGCGTAGCGATGCTGGCCAGGGCCGCGCCCGTGGCCGTGTGTCGAATCATGCAAGCCCTCCTGTGCCGATGTGTGCCAGTCGCCCAATGGCTGCGTTTCCATCCTGATTCCATAGGGACCCTCGGCTTGAGCCACCTCCCTACTGAGCCTCCCCTCCGGCTGGTCGCGGGACTCAAGCGCGCGGAGTATGCGCGTATTGGCGAGGGACTGTCTAGGTGTAGTTCCCTCGGACGTTGTCGACAAAGAGAGAGCCTGTACGTCCTGAGTCGCTTCCAACGTGGCCGCAGGTGCTCTTTCAGAATCCCAGGTTCGGAAGGCTGACGCCGAGCTTCCGACCATTCAGCTACAACGAACTGATGGCTCGTGACAAGGCATCGCTCGATATCATCTGGCTGCGCGACGAGTCGCTGGAGGACACCGACAACCTGCCTCCGCCCGAGGTCATCGCCGCCGAGATCGTCGCGGACCTGGAGGCAGCCCTAGCCGAGTTCGAAGCCATAGCGACCACATGGCGCCGTGGCTCGGAACGCGAGTCCGACGCCAGGCCCACATGGCAACAGCCCCGCCGAAGCAGCCATCGGTCGGTCCGGATTGACCGAGGCACCAATCAACGAAGCGCACGGCCGGCAGTCTGCGCTACGTCACAAGACAATACGAGCGCGACCTTCCGCGTGACACGCGGTGCCCGAGCTGAGGTGCACCAAACCTAGTCCCGGAGGCAGCGATTCGTGGTGAGTCGAACCTGCAGTGACCGGATCCGGTCTCCGGACCTTCTACCAGACACCTTCCCTGACACCTATGGGCGGCAGCGGTCGGGTAGGTCGCCCGGGAGGCTCGCCTGGTCAGCTGCTCTGCACCCTGAGTGGCTGCGTCCAAGCGCTCAAATGCCGCGGCTTGTGTCCGATGCATAGAGCACATTGGCCGGCCGAGGTGCCCCTGGCACGGTCGGGCCCCTGCTTCGACGAGCTTCGATCTCGCTCTCTAGACTCAACTGAACGTGTCCGCTCACTACCCAGATCGCCCGACCTACTCGCAGCGCCATGGACGCGGCCGGCGGGCTGCGCCTCTGGACTACGCGCACCTCCGGGAGATCCTTGCCCGGATCCTCGACGACCTCTTCCGGGAGGATCGCCCGCAGGAAGCATTCGGTTACGTTTGCATCGATGCCGGGACCCAGTCAGGACTCCTCGGGAGCGACCCGGACGTGTTCTTTGAGACCCGTTTGGGCTTCGCAGTCGAACTCGAGGAAGCGGCCAGGAGGCGCCACGTGACGCCGTAGCCGGCCAGAGATATTGGCCCGGTATTGGCCCAGCGCCTTCAAACGCGAAGAGGTGCGGGCTGCCGTGTTTGTGGTGAGAGGACGCTCGACTGCGCGATGACTCTTTGTCTGTCCGACGCGTCGCCGCGTTCACCTTCTGTCAGATACGTGAGACGCCGGGCATCACAATGCGCAGCTAGACGCATGCGACTGTGAACGACGTGGGTTGGCGCTCTTCTGGACGATCTCGTGGCAATGCCGTGCGTTGGCGACGCGCAACGCGTTTCACGAAATGGCTGCTGCCCCGAGCATCGCGCTGCGTCGTTGCCTAGTGGTCCAGGGCGACAGGTGGTCCCCGCCCGCATAGATGTGCTCATGGACGCGCGCGGCTCCCTCGAGGCTCCGCCGCAGGGCGGTCAGCGGGTTCCACCCGTCATGGTCGCCGTGGAAAACATGGATGGGTGCTTGGATCTCGTCGACCGCGAACGGCCAAGGCCTTGCTCGCGTCTGTCCATCCAGCCAGTAGCCCACGCCGCCTTGCGTCGTAGCTTCGAGCGTGTCCTCTGTGAGGGCATCACGCCGAGACGCGACGAGGGCGCGTTCATCCTCCGGCATATGCGACGTCATATCCAGCCACGCGCCAAGGATGTCCGGTGCATTCCGGAAGGCGAGCATTTCAGTCTCGAATCTCCCGCGTGATTCCTCAGGATCGCGGAGCTCCTCACGCCAGCCCTCGGCGAATTCGGGGGGCATGTCATCAAAGGCCCAGTCAGTGTCGAGCCTTCCCTGTCCGCCCGCAAGGATGACCGCCCGAACGCGGTCGGGAACAGTGGCCGCGAGCGCAAGCGCGTACGCGCCGCCAGCCGACGTTCCTTGCACTGCGAATGTCGACATCCCCAAGGCATCCGTGACGGCAAGTGCGTCGTGCACCCTTGCCAGAACATCCCAATCGTTCGCTGGATCGGTAAGCCCGTACCCGGCGCGGTCGACGGCGATGACGCAGATGCCATGTTCCTGAAGCAGATCAAGTTCGTACAGGCGGACCTCCGCGCGGGACCCCGGGCAGCCGTGCAGATAGAGCATCGAGGGCTCCGTATGTGCGCCATAGCGTCGGACGCCCACACGCCGACCTTCAGCCGTGGTCACGATCTGGTCGGGCTCGCGAATCAGTTGCGTTGCCATTTCTGCTGTCCCCACTGGACTGTCGGATGATCATCGACTCGGAGATGAGCCTCGGGACGGCGCCAATTCGCCTTTGCATAGAGCATAGAGTCTCGGGCGGCAAGTTGCCCGTGGAAGCGTGGGCCCAGGTGTCAGTCTGAGCTACGCCGGTGAGGTCACATCCCATGCCGGCACTTAGGCTCTCGTCGCCCCTCGAGACCCGCTTGAACCCCGTTTGCGCGTCCTCTCGGAGGACGTATTGGCCCAGCGAAACCGAAATTGGCTCCACTGCAACGGAAACGGAGTGCCGAGAAAGGGAATCGAACCCTTCCAAGCGGAAGCGGAAACCTCGATCCTGAATTGCCAGGGGTAGTCAGAACGCGTCAAATGTGGCCAAGGATTGACCCCTGAAATGGACACGAAATGGACAGAACCTTGTGCGGCCCGGTTGCAGAACTTCCCTGGCAAGGCCGCCTCCCAACAGGGTTGGGCTCCGCCCCTCGGTGCAGTGAGGTGCCCAATGACCGCATGCGGCGGTGTCCTTCGGCCCTATGTGGTCCACTCGGCGATTCCTACTCTGGAGCCACAAAGGACACAAGGGATCGCCACGTGGCGGGAGGTGACGTGATGTCGCTCTGGATGAAGCCTGGCGGGACGCAAGTCGGCGACCGAGCCGATACGACAATCAGGCACCGCCCGCTGATTCGACGTGTGGCTGTGTTGACCGCAGTGCTGATGGGAGTGCCGGTCCTGACCCTTGGTCTGACCAGCGGCAGCGCGGCCGCCTCGGGGGCCGGTCACGTGAGGATATACGCTGACATCGGTGGTCCCGCTGGTATCGTCGCCGGGCCCGATGGCGCCCTCTGGTTCACCAACGACGGCAACAACTCCATCGGTCGGATCACAACCACCGGGAAGGTCAACAACTACACGGGCATGGGTATCAGCTCCCCCAGTGCTATCACGGAGGGGCCAGATGGAGCGCTCTGGTTCACCAACCAGGGCAATAATTCCATCGGCAGGATTACCACCGGTGGGAAGGTCACCAACTTCACGGGAATGGGTATCGACCTGCCAGCCGGGATCGCTGCCGGGTCCGACGGGGCGCTCTGGTTCACGAATGAGTACAACAATTCGATCGGGCGGATCACAACCACCGGGAAGGTCAACAACTACACGGGCATGGGTATCAGCTCCCCCAGTGCTATCACGGAGGGGCCAGATGGAGCGCTCTGGTTCACCAACCAGGGCAATAATTCCATCGGCCGGATCACCACCGCCGGGGTGGTCACCATCTACAGCGGTACGGGCATCAGCGAACCGCGTGGGATCGCCGTCGGGCCCGACGGGGCCCTCTGGTTCACCAACTCTGGCAACAACTCGATTGGACGGATTACCACATCCGGAGTTGGGACCAACTACACCGGCACCGGGTTGAGCACGCCAAGCGGGATCACGACGGGGCCCGACGGGGCCTTGTGGTTCACCAACGCTGGCAACAACACGATCGGCCGCATAACGACCACGGGGGCCATCACCAACTACGCTGGCGTCGGCATCAGCAGCCCGGGGCTCATCGCTGTCGGGCATGACGGGGCCCTGTGGTTCACCAACTCGTTCACCTCGATCGGACGGATGACCACTGGTGGAGCAGTCACGACATATTCAGGCATGGGTATCAGCACCCCGGACGGGATTGCATCGGGTTCCGACGGCGCTCTGTGGTTCACCAACCTTGGCAACAACTCCATCGGTCGGATCACAACCACCGGGGCGGTCACCAACTACACGGGCATCGGTATCAGCTCACCCGAGGCGATCACGGAGGGGCCAGACGGGGCTCTGTGGTTCAACAACGATGGCAACAACTCAATCGGTCGGATTACGACCACGGGTGCGGTCACCAACTACACGGGCGTGGGCATCAGCAGCCCGTACGGCATCACCACCGGGCCCGACGGCGCCTTGTGGTTCACCAACGCTGGCAACAACTCAATCGGTCGGATTACGACCACGGGCGCGGTTAGCAACTACACGGGCGCCGGCATCAGCGGTCCGTACGGCATCACCACCGGGCCCGACGGCGCCTTGTGGTTTACGAACTGGGGCAACAACTCGATTGGGCGGATCACCATCGCCGGGGCTGTCACCAACTACGTCGGCACCCGCATCAGTGCTCCCATGGCTATCACAGCGGACCCAGACGGTGCGCTCTGGTTTACGAACTGGGGCAACAACTCGATTGGACGAGTCACTACGGCCGGGGTGGTGACCTACGTCGCGCGCTCCATCAGTCGATTTCCAGACGGGATCACGAAGGGTCCCGACGGCGCCCTGTGGTTCACAACCGAAGACGGCGCGCTCGGACGGATCACCACAGCTGGACGAGTCACCAACTACACCGCCAGCGGCATCAAGTATCCGATCGGGATCACGACTGGACCCAACGGGGCCTTGTGGTTCACCAACAGCGGCAACTCGATAGGGCAGATCACTTCCACCGTCACCCCATGGATCATCAGCGTTTCCCCTAGGTCGGGTGCAGCGGGAACAACGGTGACCATCACGGGCCGCAACCTCGCGCATGCCATCGGGGTCGCCTTCCCCGGCACCCCCGCGACCATCGTTTCCGACACCGCAACAAAGGTCGTCGTCACGGTGCCGGCTGGTGCGACCACGGGCCACGTCTCGGTCACCACCCGCGCAGGGACAGCGACCAGCAACGGTACGTTCAGAGTGACGTAGCGCCCCTACGTGGGCGCACAGATCGTTCCCACCGGGTTTGTCGCTGCGGCCTGTCGGGGCCGAACGGCCAACCCGGCACCGGAGGACGACGGCCCTCTCGACTACGTTGAGCAGTTGTGACCGCCTCCAAAGACGTACGCCTTGCGCCCGGGCCAGTCTGGACAGCCGCATCGTTCGTGACGCTTCACGTGGAGTTTCTGGCGGACACGCGCGAGAAGTACTAGCACCGAACCGAAGCAGCGGCGGCCGCACCGACGTACTGGGCACACTGCTGTACGACCTTTCAGCGGTGACCGGCCGCTGGTACATCCGCGAGACGGTCGGCGCGGGGCAGGGCCCGGGCTGCCGCGGCCACTGCGGGATCCCGCTCCCTTGGTGCCCAAGGACCGCATGCGGCGGTGTCCTTTGGCCCTATGGGTCGACCTCGGCGATTCCTACTCTGGACCCGTAGAGGAAACAAGGGATCGCCGTGGGGCGGGAGGTGCCGTGATGCCGCTCTGGATGAAGACCGAAACGACGCGAGTCGAAGACGGGACCGATCCGACGACGCCGCGTCGCCGGCTGCTTCGACGTCTGGCGGGATTGACCGCAGTGCTGCTGGGAGGGCCTGCCCTGACCCTCGGTCTCACGGGTGGCACGGCGGCTGCCTCGGGCGCCGGACACTTGACGATCTACCCGGTCGGCAGCTTCACCCAGCCACACGGGATCACGCCCGGTCCTGACGGGGCTCTTTGGTTCACCAATGTCTTCAACCGTGAGAACACTTCCATCGAGCGGATCACGAGCGCCGGCGTGGTGACCAACTTCACGGGCACCGGCCTCGACCCGTGGGACATCACGGCCGGTCCGGACGGGGCGCTCTGGTTCACCAACTACCCGAGTTCGATCGGGAGGATCACGACCGCCGGAGTGGTCACCTATTACACCGTTTCCGGCATCGGCGGTCCGACTGCGATCACGGTAGGGCCTGATGGAGCCCTGTGGTTCACCAACTATCTCGATAACTCGATCGGGAGGATCACGACCGCTGGGGTGGCCACCAAGTACTCGGACACCAGCATCCACGATCCCACCGGGATCATGGCCGGGCCGGACGGGGCCCTGTGGTTCACCAACAGCGATTACCCTGGGTCGATCGGACGGATCACCACGACCGGCGCGGTCACCAACTACACCGGCACCGGCATCTACGACCCGGAGGGGATCACAACCGGGTCGGACGGGGCTCTTTGGTTCACGAATTATGGCGGCTCGATCGGCAGGATCACCACCGCTGGCGCAGTCACCAACTACACCGGCACCGGCATATGCGCTCCGGAGGGGATCACGGCCGGACCTGATGGGGCCCTCTGGTTCACCAACACGTGCGAGTTTTCGATCGGACGGATCACGACCAGCGGGGTGGTCACCAGATTCCGCGGCACCGGCATCAGCTACCCGCTTGAGATCACGGCCGGACCCGATGGGGCCATCTGGTTCACTAACTTTGGGAACCACACATCCATCGGACGGATCACCACAACCGTCACCCCAGACATCACGAGAGTGACCCCCAGATCGGGCGCGGTGGGAACCACCGTGACCATCACAGGCCGCAACCTCGCGCGCGCCATCGGGGTCGCCTTCCACGGCACCCCCGCGACCATTGTGTCTGACACCTCAACCAAGATCGTCGTCACGGTGCCTGCGGGCGCCACCACGGGCCACATCTCCGTCACGACCCGCGCGGGCACGGCGACCAGCAACGGTACGTTCCGTGTGACGTAGCAGCCCCGACGTGGGCACGGAGTTCATTCCACCGGGTTTGCCACCGCTTTCCGCACTGGTTGCGTCGTAGACGCGATGGGCGGCGGCGCCAACGCGTTTCTGAAGTGGCCAACGACCGCATGCCGCCGATCTAGCGGAGCTTCTGCCCCGGCGAGATGCAGGTAGGCCGTAACGGTGGATTCCGTGTTCGCGTTGAATGGATAGAGGGCTGACATGAAAGGCACAATCATCAGCGCTGCGATCGCCTTGGTTGGCCTCGCAGCTTGTGGATCGACAGCCACGCCGACCGTGCGGCCATTGGCACCTAGTCCAACCCTCACTACCTATACCCCAACCCCAGTTCAAACTGTCCCCCCAACCCCTCCCCTGGCGCTTTTTTCAACAAGTACCGGCTTTGAGGTTGTAAACGACCAAGGACTAGCCCAGTGGGGTCTCACAACTACCCAGATGGAAACGATGGTTGGTCAAAATCCTCAGTTGGATAAGGGGCCATTTCAGTTAGATACGAATAACGTGAATCCTGTGGTAGCTGGACCAAACGTCTTGCTCGTGGGCCTTCCTGCTGCAAGCACGCCACCCCCAGTTGTCGTCGTTCTCTCCAGCGCCGGAAAGACCATGGGCAGTGGCCCAGTATCGGGGCCAACTCCCGATTTCGGTCTGCTTGTTGGCTCTCCAGATGGAACTGAATGGGCTTGGAATGTCACTTTAGGAAAGAATCAGACTGGTCAAGACTTCGGTGAAGTTGAAATAGCCGGAATTGGGGTCCCAACCCATACCATCTATAAATGGACTGCTCCAATCGGCGCATCAGAAGCTGTAAATTATTGGACCGATACCGGAATAATCTTGCAGCGGACTGCCAGTAATACTACTTGCACCCAGTATTATTCGCTCAACAACGCCGCCTTCATCATTAACCCTCTTACAGGCAGCATAAGCGACCTCTTCAGTGGTGATCAGCAGTTCATTTACGCAACTTCAGAAGTTAAGGTAGCTGGGCTGTACTCCAATCCTAATGGGGTCTCCATTAACGGCACGGTTTACTCTGAAGCTGGACCCTTTGTTGTGGTGGGGGCAAATGTAAGCCCGGATGGAGAGCATGTACTCGTAAACCGGGAGAACTTCTTGGGACAGTGCGGCGGAAATATCCCAACGGATTCTGCCGTACTCGTCAACGTTGCTACCCATAGCCATATTGATATTCCTAACCTTTGGGAATCTGGGTGGTTGAATAACAGCGCGTTCATTGCACCTAGCAACATGGCTTACAACCTTCAAGGGAAGCCCGTCAAGGAGATTGCCCCTGGGGGCTGGCATTATCTGGGCGCTGTCTCGGGGTAATCTCCCGTGTTTACTCCCGGCGCCACGACCACGGGGCCGCGTGCGCGAGGGTGGTGAAGGCGCCGAGCGCAGCCCACCAGCGGGCATAATGCCGAGCCGCACAAAGCCGAAACTCATTCCCTTCCTGAAGAGAGCCCCTGGCGCCGCGTTGGGGGCTCTTGCCGTTGTACCGACGGAGCTGGCGAACGGTTACGCAGGGTGATGCGCCGATCCGTTGTGGCCTGGAGCACGCCGTCACGCGCTGCCGCTACGACTGCGTCGCGGTCCGTACGTTTGCGGACCGACAAGTGCCCGACGCACTCGTCACTGTCGGCCGCGGGGGTAACGGGCCCCTTGAGGGAAGGGGGGGTTGCAGACCGACTCGTACGACCCGGTCACCCAAGGTCCATTGGCGGATGCTGGCGTGCCCGACCAGCGACTACCTCGGCGCTGATGCGCACGTTCGATGGCCGTTTCTCCCATTCGCGCTGGTGACCTGCGCTGCCGTGTGGGTTGAAGATGGCCCGGTAGT
>OBLU010004843.1_pt1 | contig 12116 bp, 8 predicted proteins | sample 1518681 | NCBI WGS metagenome assembly OBLU01 (sample SAMEA3539304, study PRJEB22396) | soil metagenome | biome: tundra; feature: field; material: soil | place: USA | collected 2010-05 | depth 0.15 m | reverse complement strand
TGCACGGCGGCGAAGTTGATGCCTTCGTAGGTGACGCCGGTGGATTGGCCGCCGTCGCCGATCCAGGTGAGCGTCGCTAGGTTGCGTCCCTGCAGGCGCGCGCCGAGCGCAACACCGGCAAGCACCGGGATGAGATCGCCTAGCATGGAGATGGGCGAGACCATGTTGCGCTTTTCGATGTCGCCGAAGTGCGAAGTGCCGTCGCGGCCGCGCGTGGGCGAATCGGCTTTCGCCATGTACTGCATCATGGTGACGCTGGCCCCGAAACCGCGAACCAGCATCGCTCCCTGATTGCGGATCATGGGCGCGAACCAGTCGTCTTTATCGAGCGCGTACGCCGAGGCGCAGGAGCACGCTTCCTGGCCCAGTCCGAAATAGACTCCGCCAACGACCTTGCCCTGCTTGTAGAGATTTTCCAGCCCGATCTCCATTTTGCGGTTGAGCAGCATGTAGCGATAGATCTCGATGCACTGCTTCTCGCTCAGATATTTCGAGTCGCGGATGGGCGGGACGGGCGCGCTGAGGTCGCCAGTGACTTCGTAGCGAACGTGCTCGGTGCCGTCTTTATCTTTTTCTATGCGCTGGCTTACGGAGAGGTCGGGATGCTCGAGGCGAGTGTCGGGGATGGAGTAGGTGCGGAGATCTTCCTGTAGCGACGGCCGCCCCCGGCCGTCGCGTCGAGCGGCGCTCGACCGGGACGCCCCGTTGCGCGGGCGGTTGCCGTTGGAACTGGACTTGGAATTTTTCTTTTTGATTGCCATGTAAGACGGCGCGCAAGCGCTGGTATTGATGGTATCGCGAGCAAGGGGTGGGAGGCTAGGTGGTCAGCGCTTGCTAGAGTTGCTAAGGGCTTGCCGAATGAGTTCCACCTTGTCCTTACGGTCTCTTTCCGCCGCAAATTTTAAGGCAGTATTGCCCTCGGAATCCCGTGCTCTCGGGTCGGCGCCACGCTCAAGCAGTAGCTTCACAATAGCGGAGCCGCCGAATCCGCCTGCCGCGTTCATAAGGGCGGTTGTCCCGTCGTTCGAATGAGCATTCACATCGGACCCCTTGTCGAGAAGTACTTCGACCACGTCGTAGGCGTCATTCATCGTGGCGACAGCGCATTCGCACGACGCTGCGATTAGAGCCGTGTGACCGTATTTGTCTCGTGCATGAAGATTCGCTCTCCGGTCCAGCAGCAGAAGGACGACATCGCTCTGCGCGTAGCCACCGGCATCTACGAGTGGCGGACCGCGGTATTCGTCTCTGGCTTCAATGTCTGCTCCGCTATCGAGGAGCAACTTCACAGTTTCTACCCACGGCTTCTCCAACTCAGACATGGCCTGTCGCCTTGAGACAGTTTGGTCGGCGGAACCGGCGCCGGGCGGGTTTTCGACGACGACTATTGCGGGTTCGCCGTGAGCGGCTTCGAGCAGTGCCTCTTTTTTTTCGGTGAGATCGGGATTTTGCTTCAGCAGAAGGCGGACGATCTCGGTGTGTCCACCGTAGGCAGCATGCATGAGTGGAGTTTCGAGAGAGTGATCTTTTGTGTGAGCCCTGGCTCCCTTCTGCAGGAGCAGTTGCACCATTGGGAGGTCGTCGTAGCTAGCGGCTACTCCCAGAGGGGTCATGTCGTTATAGGTGGTACTTTCAATGTTCGCGCCTTTCTTGAGCCAGCGGCGAGCCGAGGCGACGTCATGGCGTTCGACAGCTTGAAACAACTCGCGATTCAGTTCGGCGAGTTCACTGGCGGTAGGTTTCTTCGAACATCCGAGACTGGGGAGAGCGAAGATCAGCAGAACGGCCGCCGTCAGCCGACTGAGCATCGCGTTTGATTCCGTTTCCAACCTACTCAGTGTATGCCAACGATGTGGCAATGAACTCTGTCACGCCCAGGTTGTTTCATCTTCGTCGCGGATCGGGCGGAGTTCTTTCGGCGGCCGCATCGGTACGCCGACGGTACGGCCGACCAGGGCGTCGAGCGTTTCGACCCAAAGCATTTGGCTGGAAAACACTGTACCGAAGTTGCGGGAGATGGATTCGGCGACTGCGTTCAGGTCTAGTGGCTCGCCGAGTTCTTGCTGCATCGAAGTCACCGGCTTTGAAGTGATGCCGCAGGGGACGATCAGGTTGAAGAAGCTGAGGTCGGTGTTCACGTTGAGGGCGAAGCCGTGCGAGGTGACGAAGCGCGAGATGTGGACGCCGATGGCGGCGATTTTGGCTTCGTGGGAAGCCTCACGCACCGCGCCAGCAAACAGCAGGTCCCTCGACTCCAGAGAACGATTCGCTCGCGAATCGCTCTCTTCCGCTCGGGATGACAAGGGATTGGGGTTTGTCCAGACACCGGTGAGACCTGGAATACGCTTCGTTGGAATTGCGAAATCGGCGCAGGTGCGGATCAAGACTTCTTCCAGACGCCGGACGAAGTCGACGACGCCGAGAGTCTTGCGTTTGCCGTCCGGAGTGGCGTGACCGCGCAGGTCGAAGATGGGATAGCCGACGATCTGGCCGGGGCCGTGGAAAGTAACGTCGCCTCCGCGGTCGCATTCGAAAAGCTCGACACCGCGCTGGGCGAGCAGTTCGCGCGATGCGATTACGTTCGCGGCTTTCGCGTTGCGGCCTAGAGTGACGACGGGCGAGTGTTCAAGCAAGAGCAGGACATCGCCGATCTTCTCCGCTTTGCGCAGGTCGACAAGCTGCCGCTGCAGGCGCAGGCCGGTGGCGTAGTCGACGGTGCCGAGTTGGACCAGAGAGATCATTCAGGCTGTTTCACCACGGAGACACAGAGACACGGAGAAACCCTTCGTTATCTCTTGATCTTCTCCGTGTCTCCGTGGTGAGTATTATGCATTGATCGCGATCCCGTACACACTGTTTGCCGCGTCCAACATGGCCTCGGCCAACGTCGGATGCGCGTGGATAGTCCACATTAGATCTTCGACGGTGCCTTCGAGTTCCATGGCGGCGACGGCTTCGGCGATCAACTCTGTCGCCTGCGGGCCGATGATGTGGACGCCGAGAATTTCCCCATAGTCGGCGTCGGAGACGATTTTGATGAAGCCGTCGTGCTGGCCGACGATCGAGGCGCGGGAGTTGGCGGTGAAGGGGAACTTGCCGATCTTGACGTTGTATCCCGCTTCGCGCGCCCTCGTTTCGGTGAGGCCGACACTGCCGATTTCAGGATGGCAATAAGTGGCGCCTGGGATGTGCTCGGGATTAATGGGCTTGCAAGGCTTGCCCGCAATTTTGGCCACAGCCACCAGTGCTTCCATGGCGCCGACGTGGGCCAGCTGCGGCGAACCGAGCACAATGTCGCCAACGGCGTAAACGCCTGGCTCTGCGGTGTGCATCCAGGAATCGGTTTGGATGAAGCCACGCTCGGGCTTGATTTTCGTTTTCTCCAAGCCAACGTTTTCCGTGCGCGGCTTGCGTCCCACGGCGATCAGGATTTTCTCCGCTTCAATTTTCTGTTGCTTGCCGTCGACGCTGATGGTCACTGCAATGCCGGTTTTTGTCTTGTCGATCTTTTCAACTTTCGCGCCAGTATGGAAGTTGATGCCACGCTTGCGGTAGACGCGGGCTAATTCTTTGGAGACTTCTTCGTCTTCGACCGGAACAAGTCGCGGCAACATCTCGACGATGGTGACTTCGCAGCCAAAAGAGCGATAGATCGAAGCGAATTCTACCCCGACCGCTCCGGCGCCGACTATGATCAGCGATTTCGGAATCTCTTTCAGGCTGAGAATCTCAATGTTGGTGAGAACGCGGTCGTCCGCATCGAGGCCGGGCAACATCCGAGCTTCGGAGCCGGTAGCCAGCAGTACATTCTTTGCTTTGAGCTGGCTGCCCTTGCCATCGTTCGCCACTTCGACCGTGAGGATTCCGTTCTGCGCCGGCCCTGTCAGCTTGCCGTAACCCTTTACGGTCTCGACTTTATTTTTTTTCATCAGAAACTCGAGGCCCTTGGCATGTTTGGCGACGATCTTCGACTTCCTTTCCTGAATGGCCGCCCAGTTCAGTTTGCGCGCATCCACGCCCTCAATGCCAAATTCCTTGGCGTCTTTCAGGTGATCCCAGAGCTCTGCGTTGAACAACAGCGCTTTGGTGGGAATGCAGCCCACGTGCAGACAGGTCCCGCCCAGGAACCCATCTTTTTCAATGAGAGCGGTTTTCAGTCCGTACTGGCCGGCCCGAATGGCGGCGGTGTAGCCAGCAGGTCCGCTGCCGATGATGGCGACGTCATAAATAGTTTCAGGCAAGAAAATGCTCCTTACAAAGAGAACAGATGTCAGAATGCAAACGAACGATTCTAGACCAGCGCCGGGAAAGCTCCAAGTGGAGAGCGCAACGGTGGAGAACGCAACGGGAAGCTTCTCGCCGGAATCCGAGATCAGTGGGCTTTTCCGGCGGCTGCACTGTGGCTCATGGATTCTTTTCGCGCCCCTGCCGGCGATACCGACATCGTCGAGTTCGAGGATAACAACTATAGGTGGTTGTGGCCAGGCTTCCGGAGGGTGAACTGGCCGAAGATTTTCTCCAGGTCCATCGCCATGGCGGAAAGTTCGTCGCAGGCTTTGGCGGACTCCAGCGCACCGTTGGGCGACTCCTCGGCGAGGCGGGCGATCTCCCCGATATTCTTGCTGACTTCCGCGGACGTGGATGATTGCTCTGCCGTAGTTGCCGCGATCTGATTGATCATGTCGCGAACGCAGTCGTTCGTGCGGATGATCTCCTGCAACGACTCCCCAGTGCGCTCGGTCTTTTTGACCCCTTCTTCCACCTGCGCCGTGCCGGCTTCAATGGCCTGGACGACGGTCTTGGTTTCCGTCTGGATGGTTCGAATGCGGGCGGCGATCTCTTTTGTGGCAGTAGTGGTGCGTTCGGCGAGCTTGCGGACCTCATCTGCAACTACGGCGAAGCCCCGGCCCTGATCGCCGGCGCGGGCGGCTTCGATGGCGGCATTGAGGGCAAGAAGATTGGTCTGGTCGGCGATGTCTTCGATGACTGCGACGATTTCACCAATCTGGTTTGAGCTCTTTCCCAACTCGCGAATCTTGGCCGCAGTAGCGCTGACGGACGCGGCGATGGAACGCATGTTGCTGGCGGATTGTTCTACGACTTTTTCTCCAGCGTGCGCCGTTTCAGTAGCCTTTTCGGCCGCTTCGGCCGCCTGCCTGGCGGATTCCGACACCTGGTTCACGGTGGATGACATTTCCTGCATGGCGGTCGCCACCTGCATGGTGCGGTCTGTCTGAGTGTTCGCCGCGGTGGACTGCTGCGAGGATGTCGAGGCCAATTCGTGACCCGCACTGGCGATACGCTCCGCGGTGGCGGCAATGTTTTCCACCATGCTATGCAAATTGTTTTTCATGCTGTTGAGGGCAATTACGGCTTGGCCGACCTCGTCGCCGGAAACAATTTTTATGTCCTCGACGGACAGATTATTTTGGGCGATTTTTCGCGCCAATTCCGTCGAAGCTGTGACCGGTTTGACCACGAGACGGCGAACTACCTGGAACACTACTCCGACCGCGGCCAGCAGCGTGCACAGGGTGACCAGCAAGAGCGCCAGGCTGTTCGCTCTGGAGGTTTTCGTCAACTCGTCCAACGGCGCCGTAACCACGAATGCGCCCTTTATATCCCCCACCTTCATGCCTTCCTTCCGGTAGCCAAATGGGTCTTTGGCTCCCACCGGATCGCCGTGGCAGAAGAGGCAATCCCGAGTGAGGCGCACTGGCTGCGCATACCGCATCGCCGCTTTTCCATCGAACGTGTCACGGCGGTAATACTCCTTCAGCGCCGGATTCTCAGCGAAAGCTCGCAGCGCTTCAGCCTCGAACCGGTCCGGAGTATTCCGGGAATTGCGCGGCACCAGCGACGGAGTGGAGAATTTCATGCCCTGAGACGCGGCATATTCACGCGCCACCGTCCACGCGACTACCACTGGAACCTGCGAGATCCGCTTGAATTTGTGGCGAGGAACGTAGTTGTTTATGTTCTGAGAGAAATAGCTTCGGACTTCCGCTGCCATGCCGTCGGTTTTTCTTAACCGGTCGACAAACGAGTCTTCCGCTTGAGTGTTGACGCGACGCTGTGTGATGAGGAAGCCAGCCGCCGATGTAATGGCTAACGTTGCCAAGATCAGCCCGGCTATCTTGGCCGTGAGTTTGAGCCTTCCCATCCCAGCGAAATACGTCGACATGGCTTTACCTTCGATGACCACCTTGCATATCGACCAGTCAGGCTCAGAACATGAATAGTTCGTCTTAAGCGATTGGAACGCCTATCCCCAAAGTGTGCGTGGCGAAATCGCAGTGTTTCTCGGCGGGCAATTATAGAAATAAAAAAGCCGCCTCGCGGCGGCCTGTGGAGATTTCATCGCTTGCAGCTAGTTATTTTCGTTACTGGCGCGCTTCCATGAGATCAACTCGCCGATGGTCGAACTGGTGCTGGAGACCGGTTGCTTGTAGGCTTCCACCTCGGACCGCGAAGCCTCTTCGCCCACCGCGCGAATACTGAGACCGACCTTCTTATCTTCCGCACTCATCTTGATGATCTTGAAGTCGTGTTCCACCCCGGGTTCAAGATGCAAGGGCTGGCCATTTCCGTCCACTGCCTCCGACTTGTGGCACAGACCTTCCACACCTTCCGCAATTTCCACGAAGGCGCCAAAAGCCGCCACCCGCAGCACTTTGCCGTGAACGACATCGCCGACGTGATGCGTCTCGAAGAACGTCTCCCACACGTCCGGCTGGAGCTGTTTCACTCCCAACGATAAACGCCGCTTGTCGGGTTCAATCGCCAATACCACGGCCTTAACGCGGTCACCTTTCTTCAAGACTTCCGAAGGATGCTTCACCCGCTTCGTCCAGCTCAAATTGCTGACGTGAACCAGGCCATCGATTCCATCCTCGATTTCGATAAACGCTCCGAAGTCGGTTAGGTTTCGTACCCGGCCCTCCACCGTCATGCCCACTGGGTATTTGTCGTGCAGCGCATCCCAGGGATTTGTCGCCAGTTGCCGCATGCCCAGTGAGATCCGGCGCTCCGTGGGATTCACATTGAGCACTACGCAATCTACCTGATCGCCCACATTCACCAGCTTGGAGGGATGCTTCATACGCTTCGACCAGGTCATTTCGCTGACGTGAACCAGCCCTTCAATGCCCTGTTCGAGCTCCACAAATGCGCCGTAGTCAGTTACGCTGATCACGCGCCCGGACACATGCGCGCCCACTGGATAGCGGTGCTCCGCATCCAGCCACGGATCCGGCGTCAACTGCTTGAATCCCAGCGATACGCGCTGCTTGTCTTTGTCGTACTTCAGCACCTTCACTTGAATCTGGTCGCCCACGTTCACCAGATCACGCGGGTGCGTCAGCCGTCCCCACGACATGTCAGTGATGTGCAGCAGGCCATCGAGTCCGCCGAGGTCCACGAACGCACCGTACTCCGTCAGGTTTTTCACCACTCCGGTCAATACCGAACCCTCTTCCAGATGTTCCAGCGTCTTGTTGCGTTTCTCGCTCTGCTCGCCTTCCAGCAATTCCTTGCGGGAAACCACGATGTTACCGCGCTTCTTGTTGAGCTTGATGACTGTCACTTCAAGCGTCTGGCCCTTCATGCCCTCAAGATTCCGGATGGGCCGCAGATCCACCTGCGATCCTGGCAGAAAAGCTCGCGCGCCCAGGATGTCGACGGTGAGCCCGCCTTTGGTCCGCTCAATCACTGTCGCCTGAATTGGCCGCTTTTCGCTGTGAGCTTTCTCCACCTCATCCCAGGCGTGAATGCGCGCCGCCTTCTGGTGCGAGAGGTTGATGTAGCCTTCCTCGGTGTGTCCCTTCTCGCGCATCACATCAATTTCGTCGCCCGGCTTTACCTTCGGCTTGCCTTCGTGATCCAGCACTTCCGAGAGGGGCAACATGCCTTCCGACTTGGCGCCCACATCCACTACAACGTGGGTGGAAGTCAGTTTGAGCACTGTGCCTTTAATCACGCGGTCTTCTCCCACGGCTTCTTCCGTCTCCGTGGTGAAGCTCTCGAGCGCCGAGGCGAAATCCTCGCCGGCGTGTTTATCGTCGGAAGCCGCAGCTATACGCGGAGCGTCTCCCGCAGCGGGTGCTGCTGGAGCCTGATTCGGCTCAGTCTGATGCTGCTCGGTCGCCTTCGGATCTGGTGCGTTCTGTTCACTCATTCGCTGTTCGGTTGGGGTTGGCTCGGACGTCGTCGGTTCTGTCTCGGTTGCAACGGCGCTGTTAGATTCGGAGTTGTGAGCGGTGGTGTGGTCGGACAAGGTCATGCCTCTCTACTGAAACCTCGCACTCGGTGCGGGTGAAGATGCGGGGCCTGCTTGGCGGACTGCTGGAGTGAGTCGTTTGGTTGTGGTGGGCTCACCCTGGCGAGTGAGCTTGGACAATCCCAGCTGCCGGACGTTTTTACAGAAACCCGCGTCCAAAGGGAACTCCTCGACTATAGCAACGCCTCTCAAACAGTGTCAAACCCAAATTCAGCACGTGTGAATAGAACGTTGCATTGTTCGGGTTTCGTAAACACCTCGCATCTGCTACCCTGCCCCTTGCTATGGATTACCTCTGGACCCCGTGGCGCTATGCCTACGTCTCCACTGCTGAGAAAGCGGCGGGATGCGTTTTCTGCAACGCCGTAGCCGCCAACGATGACGCCAAAAATCGCATCGTCCATCGTGCTCAGCATTGCTTCGTCATCCTGAATACCTATCCCTACACGCCCGGCCACGTGATGATCGTCCCCTACGCTCACTTGGACGAACTGCAAAAGCTTCCGACAGAAGCCGCCAGCGAAATGATGGCGCTCTCCCAACGCATGGAGTCCGTCCTGCGCGAACTCTACCACCCCGACGGCATCAATCTCGGCATGAACATCGGCAAAGCCGCCGGCGCCGGCATCGCCGGACACATCCACATGCACGTCCTCCCCCGCTGGGTCGCCGATGCGAATTTCGTTTCGGTGGTGTGCGAGACGCGGATTCTTCCGGAAACGCTGGAGGAGACGTGGAAGAGGATGACGAAAGTGCTGAAAGAGCAAAGATGAGTCAGCGCACGATCTTTCCTTTTCCCGGCTCCGAAACTCGGAGACCATTAAATGTTCCCGACGCCGCCAGCGGCTGGGCGAGAGTAGCGCACGAGGAGTCGGCCGCGATCCGGTTTGGTCGCTGAAACTCTACCGCGCCATTGGGAAGCCTGAGAAACTGCTGGAACTTGTCATGGAGATTGCGGTGTCTCAGGTCGCCGATTAGCCTGGCCCACGTATCATTGAGATATTTTGCGAGGCCATCCTCAAGTCCCACTAGCAGAGTACGCGCCGAGACCAAATCAAGCCCTTCAACAGCTCTCCACGAGAACGCAAACTTACTAGCCCAAGAATCAACATGCTTCAGATCCCCGGGAAGCTTGGGCAGCAAGGTCTCCCCGTCTAGTTCTCCCCGCCCAAGAACTGGGTTATGGAGAAGCAGGTTGCGGTACGCGTTGATCTCGCGGAACGGGAAGTCCGTGGGGATGTGGCGCGGGAGGTAGCTTACGGTGCTCTCCGCCACGGTACGCAGCGCATCATAAAAGTATTTGACATTTTCGCAGCAGGTCTGGAGCAGATAGATTACGTCTTCCGGATGCGACGGCTTGTCCTCGTTCGCGCTGAACAGTTCGATCCTGCGCTGGGCTGCCCTCGAAAGATAATAGAAAACTGAATAGTGACACACTGCAAGCTTTTCCCACTCTTCCGGTACACCGGGACGGAGCCGGATCCAAGAAGAATCCTCGGGATCGGCACTGGTTCTATTCGTGAGAGGAACAATATAGAGCTTCCAGAACTCCTCATACTTGGGAAACCGATCCCGTACCAGTTTCCAGCGTTCCTGTTCGTGGCGGTCACCGTGATTGGCTAGGCTAAACTCGTCCAGTTCTTCGAGCATCGGCACGATACCTCCTCTCGTTGCCTAATCCTCGGTTGATTATACCGGCGCGGCGGAGGAGCAGCGAAGCCTCTTCGTTCGGCCACGTCCTTCACTTCGCCCCCACAAACCCCGCCAACGGCACCACCTCCACTTTCTTCCCCAGCGCATACGTCTTATCCCCGGGATACAAAACATAAAGATGATCGAGCTTCAGATCGGTAAGAGCAGTCCGCATCGACGGCGTAAGCACAGGCGCATCCGCGCGCTTGCATTCGATCCCGATGCGTCGTCCATCCTTGAATAAGAGCAGATCGAGCTCCGCTCCGTTGTAAGTCGCCCAGTAATATGCTTCGTCGGGACGGAACGACTTCAACACCTCCTCCACCGCATACCCCTCCCACGACGCGCCCACCTTCGGATGATTTTCCAGATCGAGCCGGTTGGTAATGCCCAACAGGGAATGCAGAAGTCCCGAATCGCGCACGTAAACCTTCGGCGACTTTACCTGCCGTTTGCCCAGATTCTCAAACCACGGCGGCAACTGTCTAACCATGAAAACTCCTGCCATTAGATCCAGATAGCGCCGCACCGTCGACTCGCTCATCGCCATCGCGCGAGCCAGTTCAGCCGCATTCCAGATTTGTCCGTGGTAGTGCGCCACCATGTTCCAGAACCGCCGTAGCGCCGCCGCCGGAATCTCGATGCCGAACTGAGGGATATCGCGCTCCAGAAAGGTCTGCAGGAATTGCCGCCTCCAACTCACTGAGTCGGACTCCCGCCGCGGCGTGTAAGCCAGCGGGAAGCCGCCGCGCAGCCAGTGACGGCTTTGTGCGGATGCTCCCAAGTCCGAAAGCCGAAAGCCCTCCAGCGGCACTGTTTCCAGCCGCCCGGCCAGCGTTTCCGACGATTGCTGGAGCAGATCCTCCGACGCGCTGCCCAGAATCAGGAAGCGTGCCGGCAGCGGCGAACGGTCCGCCAGAACGCGCAACAACGGAAAAAGATCGGGACGCCGCTGAATCTCGTCAATCACCACCAACTTCTTCAGCGGACGCAGCGCCATGTCTGGCTCGCTCAGCCGCGCCAGGCTCCGCGGGTCTTCCAGATCGAAATAGTTGAGCGAATCGGGTGGGACAAATTGCCGCGCCAGCGTGGTCTTACCGCACTGCCGCGGCCCCAGCAGAGCCACAACGCGGCTGCGCCGCAAAGCCCCGCGAACCATCAGAAGATCGGCTTGGCGTTCGATCACAGACAAAATACTACCATGAATATCCCGCACTGTATGCAGGATATTCATGGATTACTAAGTAGTAATATCGGCTAACGTCAAATCGACATTTGCTCCAATTCCTTTTCCTCAATCACCCTAACCCCCAACTCCTTCGCCTTATCCAGCTTCGACCCAGCATCCGCCCCCGCCACCAGGTAATCCGTCTTCTTAGTCACCGACCCCGTAACCTTCCCGCCCGCATCTTCGATCATCTTCTTCGCTTCATCGCGCGTGAAATGCGCCAGCGTTCCAGTCAATACGAATGTCTTGCCCGCCAGCTTCGTCCCGCGCTGCTTCTTCTGCCCGGATAAAGTAAGCCCAGCCTCGTGCAACCGCTCCACCAGTTTCCGATTCGCCGCAACACTGAAGAACTCCACAATGCTCTCCGCGATCCGCGGACCAACTTCATTCACATTCTGCAATTCTTCGACGCCAGCTTTTTCGAGTTCCTCCATCGATCCAAAATGCTCGGCCAAAAACTGCGCCGTACGCTCCCCCACCATTCGAATCCCCAGCCCGTAGATCACCCGCTCCAGCGGCAGCTTCTTCGAATTCTCGATCTCCCGAAGAATGTTCTCCGCCGATTTGTCGCCCATACGCTCCAGGCTCAGCAGATCCGCTTTCGTCAGCTTGTAAATATCCGCAACATTTTTCACCAGGCCGCGCTCCGTAAGCTGATTCACCAGCGCATCGCCCATGCCATCGATATTCATGATCCCACGCGACGCAAAATGCAAAATAGTCTCCCGCAACTTCGCCGGACAATTCGCGTTGACACAGCGATAATCCACCTCGCCTTCAGTGCGCACAACATTGGTCTCGCACACCGGACACTTCTTCGGCATCTCAAAGTCTTTAACGTCGCGCGGACGAGGATGCTCTTCATCATCGATGACCCTCGCAACTTTCGGAATCACATCCCCGCCGCGCTCCACCTGC
>OBLU010004842.1_pt1 | contig 12118 bp, 4 predicted proteins | sample 1518681 | NCBI WGS metagenome assembly OBLU01 (sample SAMEA3539304, study PRJEB22396) | soil metagenome | biome: tundra; feature: field; material: soil | place: USA | collected 2010-05 | depth 0.15 m | reverse complement strand
CCCGATGGAGTGGGCCATTTCCGGCGTCATGCAGTATCACGACCGCTCCTGGTACCTCAGAACTTTACCGTCCCCGCTGCCTGGGGTTGGCACAGCCGCAGCAGCGGCGACAAGGCGCAATCGTTGCGTCGGGAACGGGGGGGCGGCCACGCTCGGAGATTCAACAGTCCCGGGCCAGTTCTCACAGGCGAATGCGGTAAAACTTGCTCGCTTCGGAGAGATCCACAGTGAGAGGCGAGATCCCCGTCACGTCCCGGTAGGGGCCGGTGACTACATCCGACTCCTGCAGGGTTCCGCGCGGCCAGTCGAGTCGCATTTGATTTTCGTTCACCTGGACCGAGATCGGCGGCGGCGGAAGAATTGTCACCCGGCACGTCTGCGTAGCGCTCAGGCTCGGCGTGCCGCTGTCCGTCACCACGATGTTGATGGTACGCGAGTCGGGCGCAGCCGCGGGGGTCCACCGGAACTGGCCACTGACCGAATCGATTGCCGCACCGGAGGGGGCTCCGGGACCAAGGCTGAAGGTGAGCTGTTGCGGCGGCGCGTCCGTGTCGCTCGCACTGGCGGTGAAAACGAGGGTCTGCCCGAGGGTGCATTCCTTATCGCTGATGGCGGCCAGGATCGGCGCGCTATTGGGCAAAACATTCGGCGCACGCGGGGGGAATGGTCATCGAGAGGATATGGGCCGAGCCATCGGGGAAACGCCCCTGGCTCACGTCAGTGGTTTGAGCGCCGAACGTTACGGCGTCGATCTGCGTTCCGTCCGCCGCGAAGATGCCGATGGCTTCCCCACCTTTGCTTAGAGCGAAGTTCGCGTGCAAGTCAGCGCGGTTCGTGTTGTTCTGCCCCGTCTCGTTGTCCGCCCAAACCAGCAGGAAGCCGCCCGGCGGGATCAGGTAATGGCCGTTGTTGGGCACGAGGAATTGGAATTTGTTCGCAAGGTTATCGGTGAGATAATAGCCACCGAGGTCCACGATGTTCGTGCCGGGGTTGTATATTTCGAACCAGTCTTCAAAGTCGTTGTCGGCCGGGTCGGCTAGCGTACGCGTGTTGTCGGCCATCCATTCGTTGATGAAGACGGTAAGGGGGGGAGCCGCGCTATTGTTAGTCGCGGCCGGCGTGAACTGGAACATTGCGCCGCGGTAAAACGGCTGAGCGTCCGGCATATCACCATAGCTCCAGTTGGAGGGCAGGTTCGTGTAGTTGAGGTAGTCTAAAAGCTTCGGTGTGTTGCTGACGAGTCGGGAGAGCGCGACCTGGCCGGCGCCGGAGGGGAGACGGAAGTTGGCGTGCAGCGCATTGGTGGCTGCCTGGTTGGTCTGGCTGTCGCACCACACGAGGGTAAAACCGCCCGCGGGAATGGTGACGTTTGAGGGGAACGACCACTGGCTGAGATTGGTGTAGCTGTCGCTTAGGAAATAGCCGTTCAAGCTGAGCGCGTTGGTGCCCGGATTGAACAGTTCGACCCAAGGCTCGCGTTGCCCGGCGTTGTCGAGCGGGCCGGAGGTGTTGTCCGCTTGCACTTCATTGAGCCACAGGGAGGGAAAAGCAGTCAGCGCGGCGAAAACGGAGTTGGTCGCGCCTGGCGTGGCTAGCGCGATCGAATTGGAGGTGCCCGCGAAATCGGCGTCCAGCTTCAGACCGAAGGTGATGTCCGAACTATTCGGCTGGTTCTGATGCACCTCCACCGCAATGACGTTCGTGCCGAGCACGAACCGTGCGGGATCCAGCGTGAACACGTCCGGGTCCACGGCGTCGCCTCCAGGCGGTTGGCCGGTGGTGAAGGTGAGGTTGGTCACGACGCCATCAGCAATACGGACGCGCTTGGCCTCAACGCCGTTGACGTAGAAGACAGCGCCGTCGTCCAGGTAGGCGCTGGCGTTGAGCGTGAAGCCATTTAGATCGTTCGTCACGTTCACCTTCGTGCGGAAATAGTAGGCATGGCCGCTCGACGCGTTGTTGGTCGCCATGGCTGGCGGGTTCAGGTTCGTGCGAATCAAGGGCGTGATCGCGGCATTATTCTCACACGCCAGCAAGCCGGGGCCGCAGGGCCACCCCGCATCATTGTAGGCCGGCGCGGTCCAGTTGATACCGTCGAGGTTGGACACTTGCATAAACCTCCACACGTTGGTGTAGGCGAGCAAGGCCAGGGACTGCGCCGGGGTGACGGAGATGCTCCCGACCGCCCAGTTAGCCACGCGGCTATTATCCTGCGCCGGATCGCGCAACTGCAGCGAAGCGCCCGGGACCGCCACCGGCCAGGGCGACGCCGCTTCGTAACGCACGCGATCCACTACAATGAATGTCCCGGCGGGCACGCCAGGCTTCAACAAGCTGAGCGTCTCGCCGTTCGACTGAATATTGCCGCTGAACTCGTCGAAAACGTAAACGTTCGGCCCATAAGCCGTGCTAAAGGCGGCGCGGCTTTTCGCCAGCACCAGGAAGCTGCGCGGGCCGATGCTGGTTCCGTTCGGGAAGGTGTAGGACAAGCCGTTGAAGCTCCAGCCCGAGAGATCGGACGCATTGGTGGTGGACGTGTTGAGCAGCTCAACATACTCCGCATCCGGCAACACCGGATCGAACATGATCTCATTGATGACCACCGTGTCCACCGGCGATGGGACCGCAACGTTATAGACCCGCGACACACTGTTGCTCGCCCCCAAAACCGCCTGACCGTTCACGTCGAGGGCGACGACGCCGAAGAAGTTGCTGCCGGTTTGCAATGGAACGGTCGCCACCCAGTTGCTTACCGTGATCCACTGCACGGTCCAGGCCGCGCCGTTCACGGTCAGGGTGCCAACGTTCACGGGCGCGGTGCCGGTAATCACGCCCAGGCCGTTGGTTACGGTCACGGTCGGATTGACCGCGAATGGGGCCGCCACGGTGGCCAATTGGGACAGGATGTAGGTGCGACGCAGGGCAGCATAGTCCTTGATGCTTTGCGGCGAACCGGGGCCGGTGCCGGCAGCGGCCAGCGCGTTGTACCGCTGGTCCAGCCACGCCGCAAGAGTTGCGGCCTGCAATGGTCCGTTGACCGCGGCTTCGAAGGCCCGCCAGTAGGCGCGTTGAAATTCAGGGAAGGCGCGCAGCGCATCCAGAACCGGCTCGTTGCTGCCAAAAAGCGGGTCGGTCGTCGAATTGCCGCCCGCGCTGAACGCGTTGTCAACGTCCCACGGCAGCAACATCCACGGCGCCTCCGTCGGTTTGTAGGCGAACATGTTTTTGCCGCGCGAGTAGCCGTAGCTGTCCCAGTTGCCGACGATGCGTTCCATGGCCAGGACCCGCATGAATTCCTCGACATTAACGAGACCCGCCACGCCCGAGCGATAGGGCTCGGGTTGCGCGGCGTTCATGGCGTCCACTAAAGTGAAGAGATTGGTGAAGGCGTTGGCGGACTCGCTCGTGGCGCGCGGACGCCAGTTCCAACGATAGCGGGCAGTCTTTTTCGCGCCGCCGGTCGTCGTAAAGTTCTGCAAGGTCGCGTCCACGTGGCCCAGCATGCTGTCGCCGGTGTCGTCGAACTCGAACCAATCCTCGACCTTGTGGAGGCTGCCCGCGTCATCGTCGGGAAAGAACTCGCTGACCACGTCGGCGTTGGGCTGCTGGGCGTCTTCGTAAACGGCGCTGCGCTGCTGGCCGTTGAAGAAAAGCCGGATGTAGCGCCGATGCAGGTATGGGGCGCCCAACTCGCGGCTGATCCAGAAAGCGGTTTGCTCGGTCTGGTAGGTGGGATCGCTGTTAAGGTTTCCAATCGTCGCGAGCACGAAGTCGCCGGTGCCGAGGAATAGGTCGTCCGCGGCGAAATTCACCTCGTAATCGCAGGCATTGCCGTCGGAGGAGTTGTAACTGGGCGTGTGGAACGGACTGCCGCTGTAAAGAGTGCCCACGTTGTAACAAATGCGACTTCGGCCGTACACAAACGTGGCGTCGAGGGGAGCGTTGCTCTGCTTCTCGCGCGTGGTCCAACGCGTGACGTTCCGCTGAGACACCCACAGGCGATAAGCGCCCAGGCTGCCCGCGGGCGTCGTTTCGCCAAAGCCAATCAGACACTCGCGCGCCGGAGCATCGTCCGGAAAACGGGAAGTGGCGTTGGGCGTGAAGGCGTCCCGCGCCTCGAGATAGAAAGCCGCGCGGGCCCCCGGAGGTCTGGCCCGGGATCGTGCCAGAAAAGAAGCCCGCGCCACAGTAGTTCATCGGGACCGTCACGTAGTTCGACGCGGGGTCCACACGATATTTGACAACCGCTTGAGCGATGCCGTCGGGGTCTTCGATTTGCGCGGTGACCGTCACGGCCTGGCCGGCGTCGGGAAGAACCGGCCAGTGGCGCACGTCGGTGATGGCCGGTCCGGCGTTGGTTTGGAACTGGGTGTTGCGCCCTCCCGGCGAGCCTAAATCACGAGTGGTGAGCGTGTTGCCCGTGGCTTCGAGCCAGTTGCCGTGCAGGCGGAGGAGAATTTCCGGGTGCCCCTTCAACCAGCGCACTTTCGCACGCAGCGTCGCCGTGCTGCCCTCGGCGAGCGTTTGCGTCAGCACCGTGCGAATCCGGTTCGCAGCCGTATCTCCGCGATCCGAGGCCACGATATGCAGGCAACCGCCGCTGAATCCTCCACTTGCCTGCCACGCCGATTCCTCGTGCGTGCCCTGGAAGTACCAACCGCTCGTCCCGGCGTCGAATGTCCCATTGGCGACCAGGTTCGCTCCGCCTGATGGAATGACCTCAACGTTGTCCACCAGGCACTCTCCCGCGCCGAGGAGGAAAAGCTGAAGCTGATCTCCGCCGACCATCGCGCCATTGTCGAGCAGACCGGTGAACTCTACGGTCGTCCAATCGCTCTTCGCCGTCTCGTCGCTGTCCCCCCAGTTGGGCGCGAGGTGGCCGTCGGTCCGCGGATCTCCGCGCTCCAGGCTGCTGCCATCGCCGTCCGACTAATGGCCCCACCGCCCGCTCGTACGGTAGGCCACCTCGTCCACCACGATGTGAATCTTGTTCGTGGCGAGCTGCGCCAACTCATTGGTGGTCACCAAATCATGCGGCTTGTCGAGCTGCACGACCTCGCCCCCGTTGGCGAGCTTTCCGCTGTACCCGCCCAGGACCGAGGCTGCGCTGAGGTTCGGGTGAGCGGAGAGTAGGGTGGCAACGTCCTTCGCCACGACCAGGTACCCGCCGGCGGGCAACGACGTGCCGACAGGAAAGGTGTAGCTGACACCTCCGCTCAAATGCCACTTGTCCAGCGGGATTGCGTTCGTGCCGCGATTGTAGATTTCGACGAATTCCTCGTTGTCATCGTTGCTGGCCGGGTGGTATTGCAGCTCGTTGATCACCACGTTGCTGAATAGCGGGGGGGGCGTTGTTCGTGCCCAGCGTTACGCTGGAGAGTCTGCGGAAGGCCGGGGCGCCGTCCGGGAAGCGACCGAAGACGACACCGTTTTCCTGGGCCCTAAAACACACGGCATTCAGCACCCGACTGCCGTCGGCGGCGACGAAGTAAACCGTTTCACCGGCAGCGTTCAACCTGAAGCCGAGCTGCGTCGCGGTGAAGGCCAGGAAGCCGCGCGCCGGAATGGTCGTCCCCGCCGCGAGGCGGAATTTATTAGTCGTCGGATCGTCACTGAGCACGCAACCGCTGAGGTCCACCGCGGCGGAACTATAATTGAACAATTCGATGGAATCCTCCTGCGGCGGATCGGTGTGGGCGAGGATTTCGTTGATGAACACCGAACGAGTCGCGACGGGGGTGTAGGCGTCATAGGCGCCGGGAGAGCCGCCGACGCGGTCGCTGGCGGCCCAGGCGCGCGGATCGCCCTCGCCATAGGAGGGCCGCGCCAGGACGAGCGAATGGCCCGCGCCATCGGCAGTCACGGGCCAGGGCGGCTGGTCATCGTAGGTGACTTCCAGCAGCACGGCATCAAGTTCGTCGCGCAAGCGGATCATGGCGCCGCCGTTGTCGAGGACGTTGGTGGTGTTGCCCGGCGTGGAATTGGTGAGCGGGCCGAGGACATTGGCCAAGCCGTACACCGACTGGACGTCGGACGGGTTGGGCGCCACCACCAGGTAGCCCAACGCCTGGATCGTAGTGCCGGCCGGAAAGGCGTAACCAACGTCGCCGGAAATGCGATGGCCGCTGAGATCTTCCGTCCACGGGTTCGAGTTGTAAATTTCGATGAACTCCAGATTCTTCCCATCCGCACGATCTGCCGGGTGATATATGATCTCCGAGAACGCCAAGGCGGTGCGCCGGCTCGAGGGGCCGGCCGGCTCGTTGGTGCCGAGGACGTAAGTGATCGGCAGCGGGGTGTAGGAGACGGAAAACGCGTGCTGGCTGTTCGGGAGAATGGTGTTAGGGGTTTGAGCGAGGTCGCGCACGTTGCTGACCGTGACGGTGTAAGTTGTTCCCCAGGCAAGCGGTGTTGTCCTCAGCAAGACCGCGGAGCCATCGTCCAACAGCGCGGCGTTGAGAATAGCGACGCCGTTGTTGAGGAAGAAATTTAGCGGATTGCTGGCGGAAACAGGATCCACCGGCTCGGAGAAACCCACCGTGACAAGCGTGGATTCACCGAAGCTCTGCGCATAGGAGATCGTAGGGCGGGTGGTGTCCGCGGTGACGGTAAGGATGGCGGTATTGCTGTTGGTGGCGCCGTAGGAATTGGTGGCCCGGCAATAGAAGCTGCTGCCGCTGTCCGCCAGCCGCAAGGACCCAAGCGCGCAGGTGGCGGACGTGGCGCCCGGAATATTCGTTCCATTGCGCACCCACTGGAGTGAGGCGCCGAGCGACCGCGAAAGTTGCACGGAGAAGTTCGTAGCGCCGTTTTCAACCATGGAGGCGTTCCTGGGATGGAGGGCGAACACCGGCCGCCCGAGGCCATAGGCCACCAGGTTCGTGTTGGGAATCGGGGCGCTGCCATCAGCAGGTTCGGCGTCGCCCGGCTTTTGCCACGCGACCGCGAGATTGTCATTGCCACCGCCCTCCTTCATCAGGGCTTCGAGGTAGTAACGCTGGCCCGCGGTCAACGACACCGCCACCGATTTCTGGCCGGCTTCGACGTGATAAAAGCGGGGCGACGTCCAGCCATCCACGTGTGCAATCAACCGTTTGCCGGCGGGAGTGTCGTTGGTGCTCAGGAAAAGCTGGGAAGCGTCATCGCTGGCGATCAGGAAGATATAGTTCCCGGTGGTCGGCGGAATGAGCAGCGCGCGCAGACGCTGGCCGTAGTTGTCATAAACATTGGTCGGCGACTCGAAGCCGTTCGTCAGCACCCCGTCGAAACTGGGAATGCTTGGAAACGCAGAACTGTTCGTCAGGTCCGCGACGGCGGAGCCGCTCAGGTTGAGCCAGACCTCACGCATGACCCCGTTGGATTGCGCTGGGGCGGAAACCGCCACGCAAAGATAGGCGAGCAGGGAGAGAGAAGTTACAAGTTGGCGGCGTTTCATCTCACCCTTTACAGTCTGAAGATTGGATTTGCATACGGCTTCGAGCGGTCACAGTGCAAGGTGAGGTGGCTAAAGTTGCCACCGTCTAATTAAAACGGGGGGACGCCCTTGCGAAGCGTCTCCCCGATCCGAACCACCATATTGGAGAGAAACCAGCTTCATCGCCCGGCCCCGTCCGCCGTGGGGCGACCGCGGCCGGGTTGAAGAGAGGTTTTATTTCTTGAGCCGGAAGAATTGCGGAATTCCCGTTGCCGGCGCGTAGGCCGCATTTTCGGAGCCCTCCACCGTCACGGAGAGTCCCGAAGGACCCCAACCGCTCGAAACCGCGGACGATTGCTCAATGCCGTAACCCGTGAACAAGGTTGGCCAGGCGATGCGCACCTGGTTGCCGGGCCAGTGCTGGATCGTCAGCGTCGGCTTGGTTACCCCGCTGAGGAGCGACGCCACTTCCGCCGGGGTGATCGCATAATTGTAGATGCGCACGTCGTACAGCTTGCCGGCAAACCAGGATTCGAAGCTCCCCCCGCCACTCTGTTCGCGTGCGCCGATGCCCACGTGGTGGTTCGGCGCCGGGCTCATCGGGGCGAAGTCTCCAGTCAGATTGACACTGGGATCGAGAACACCGTCCACATAGCACTTGCGGGTGCCAATGATGCCGTCCCAAACGGCCGCGAAGTGATGCCACTGGCCATCAATGATCGGGACGGACCCCACGCCATCATAGTTGCCCGACGCCGTACCGCGGACCGTGAAGGCTTCCGTGTCCCCGCCGCCGCGGCGCACCTGCCATCCGATCCCGTCCTCACCCCGTTTGGAAATGAATCCACTCCAAGTGCCCGGGACGCCTTTCGCCCAGAGGGCCACGCTGAAGGTCGAGGAGATTCCGTTGTCGAACGTGGTCAAATATGCGCCGTCGGTTGCGGCGCTGTTGGCCACAACGACGCCGACGGTTGTTCCAGAGTTCCCATTGGTGGTGAGATCCAGCGATTGTCCCACGAAACCCGTTGGCACGTCAGTCGAAAACGTCAGCGCTTCGGGATTGGCGCCGACGAGCACGCCGTCGTGCGTTCCGGCCGGCGTATAGCCCGACTTGTCCGTCAGGTCCGCCGCACCGTTGAACCAGTAACCGATCAACTTCGGCGCGACCACCATATTCACCGTGGTGATCCCTGCCGCGCCCACCCCGGCGGCCCCGGCGGTGATGTTGATCTGGCCGGGACCAATGGCCTGGAGGCTCACCACTTGGACGAGTGACCCAATCGGGAACGTAATCGCCGTGGGACCAAGGATGGTGACCACGCTGGGACTGTTGTTGGTCAGGTACACCGTGACCGGTGCAGTCGCGGTCGCGCCGGCGGGCAGGGTGACCACTAGTTGCACCGTTTCGCCCAGCGGAATATTCTCGTGCGCCATTTTAAGGGTGAACGTGGCGGGCGGATTGACGATGACGCCGACATCCTGAGGAGTCAGTGCGTAGCTATAGACTCGAACGTCGTACAGTAGGCACGGGAAGAATCTTCGGAAGCCTCCGGTGTCGAGCGCCCCGAGCGTCAGGTGGTCGCTGCTGGCCAGCGCAAAGGGACCAAAGTCGCCACTAACCCAAACGACTTGGTTGCCATCCACGTAGAGCGTCCGGATTCCGGTCGTGCCATCCCAAGTGGCCGCGTAGTGATGCCAATTACCGGTATCAACCCCCGCCGCGGCAGCGGGATCATCAGCGCCCGGAGTTCCGCGGATGGTGAACGCCGGCTGGACGGGATCGCTGGTCCCATTTCGCCGGACTTGATAGCCCAAGTCGTCTTCCCCCCGCTTCGAAACCCATGCATTCCAGTCTTCAGACGGTGGGGTCGCTCCTTTCGCCCAAAACGTGATGCTGAACTTGTTGGCCATTTGGTCATCAAAGGTTTCCACGTAGCCTAGTTCAACCGAGGACGAGTTGGTGATCATCACCGCCACGCTTCCGGCGCTCAGATCGAGCGATTGCGCCCCGGGAGGAGCGGCCGCCGGCACGTCGCCGGAGAACGTCTGGAAGGCGGCGTTGGCGCCTACGGCCACGCCATCGTGCGTGCCCGCGGGACGGAACCCGGAGGTCTCGACCAGGTAGGCGACACCGGAGACCCAGTGGCCGATCAGCTTGGAACCCGGATCGGCCCAAACGTTGAACTTGGCGGAGCCTGCCACGAAACCGCCGCCGGTGGCGGTGAGCTTCGCTGCGCCGTCGGCGATGCCGGCCACAGTAACCTGCTGAGTGAGCGAACCGCCCACCGGGTAATTCAAGGTCAGGACGTTGCCGACCGCGCCGACTAGCGAGGCGATGGTGGGCGTGTTGTCCGTCACCTGAAGGGTCACCGCCTGGCTTTGGTTGGCCCCGGCGGGAAGGATCACATCCACCGTCATGGTCTTGGGTGCTTGGAGCGAGCGTTGCGCAGCGGTCACCTTCAAGACGGCGATAAACGACAGGCCTTGTACCTCGGCGGCGCTCAGCGGGTAGTTGTACATGCGAACGTCATATAGCAAGCCGCCGTCGTACGTCCCCTCAATTCCCGGGGCGCCAGAGATTGGGGCTGTCTCGCGCGCGCCCAGAACAACGTGGTGATTCGGCGCCATCATCATGGGCGCAAAGTCGTTGGTCAGGTTGACGCTGGGATCGAGAACGCCATCCATGTAGCATTTGCGTGTGCCCGTCCAGCCATCCCAAACGGCGGCGAAGTGATGCCAGAGGCCGTCGTTAATCGCGACGGAACCCACCCCATCCTCATTGCCCGACCCCGTACCGCGCATCGTGAAGGCTTCGGTGAGACCGCCGCCGCGGCGCACCTGCCAGCCTATGGCGTCCTCACCCCGTTTGGAAATGAACCCATTCCAAGTACCCGGAATGCCTTTCGCCCAGAAGCTCACGCTGAACTGGTGAGCGATCACATCATCGAAGGTCGGTGCATAACCACCGTCGAGCAGACTGCTGTTGTTGATCATCAAGGCGACCCCGCCCCCGAACTTCGCCGCCTTGCCCGGCTTGGAGGGAGGTGTATCGGTCGTGAAAGTGAGATTGCCGGTGGTTCCGACTTCGATGCCATCATGAGTGGCGGCCGGAGTGAACGTGGACCCGTTCGTATAGCTCTCCGTGCCATTGAACCACTGCCCGATCAGATGCGGGCCATAAACCTTGACTGCGGCGGAAGCGGCCGTGAGACTCGTGGCGGCGCAAGCGAGTTGAGCCTGGCCTTCGCTCAGGCCGGTGAGGGTGAGCAGTTGGCTGATCGCTCCACCGGCGGGGAACGTCAAGGTCACGAGGTTGCCGACCGCCCCGGCGAGGCTGACGATGGCCGGAGTCGTGTTGGTCACAAACACCGTGACGGCAGTAGTGGCATTGGCGGTCGCGGGGATGGAAACGCTGACCAGCCCGGATTTGCCCAGGTCAATGACGGGGCTGTCGGCATACGCCACGATTGCGCTTGTGTTCATGGTGAAGAGACCCTTCACCGCGCTGCCACTGAGCGCCACGCCATAGATCTGCACATCGTAGAGTAGGCCGGAAAACGTGTTGCCCGGGCTCGAGGAGCCGGCGCCGCTGCGGCCGCCCAGGGTGAGGTAGTTGGCCTTCGCCAGTCCCATCGGGCCGACATCATGCGGCACCACGATGTTCAGCTTGCCGTCCACATAGAGCTTGCGCACGCCGGTTGCGCTGTCCCAGGTCGCGGCGAAATGGTGCCAGGCCCCGTCGTTAATCAGGGTCGAACCATTGTACGGATCATCCTCACCGGCGGTGCTGCGAACCGTGAAGGTGGCCACCGGCTCGCCGCCGCGTTTGCGCACCTGCCAACCCACCGAACCTTCACCATATTTTGAGACAAACGGATTCCAGTCGCCCGGGAGGCCCTTGGCCCAAAGAACCACACTCAGTTGCTGGGCGGTCCCCTCGTCGAAGGTCGCGCGATAGCCGGGGTCCGAGATGACGCTGTTGCTAATGAGCACCGCCCCGCCCGAGGTGGCGAGGTCCAGCGAGGAGCCGGTGGCCCCGGGAGGCACGTCGAGCGAGGAGAAGATGGCCGTCAGCCCGTCGCTCATCACGCCATCGTGCGTGCCGGCGGGAGTGTAGCCGGACTTGTCCGGCAGGTCTTCCGAACCGCTAAGCCAGCGGCCAATCAAGCCGGAGGAGGGTAGTACCGTGAGGCCGGCGGTATCGCTGATGAGGCTGGCACAACCGGTCGTCAACTGAGCGTAGCCCAGGCCGATGCCGGCAACCGTAAGATTCTGGCTGAACGCTGCGCCAGCCGCGAAGGTCAAGGTGACCACCGGGGCGCTGCTTCCGTTGATGGTTACCGCGCTCGGATTGCTGTTGGTCACATAGACGATGACCGCGACGCTGGCGTTGGCAGCGCTGGGAATGCTGGCGACCACGGTTGAACTGCTGCCGATCAGGATAGAAGGAACGGCCGCCGCAAGCTTGGCCACCGGCACCAGGGTGCCCGGAATGGAGACGTTGTCCATGCTGAGCCAGCCCCAGCCACCGTTCTCAGAGTTAATCAGATCCAGGGTGCAATTGACGCCCACGTAGGAAGCTAGCTCGGCAGCGGTAAACGTGACTGTGATCATGGTGTCGCCTTCGCTGGTCCTGGGTTTGGCCAGTACGAACGCGCCGTCGCTGACTCGTCGAAGGGCCACGCCCTTCCAGCCCGTGGAGCT
>OBLU010004841.1_pt1 | contig 12118 bp, 9 predicted proteins | sample 1518681 | NCBI WGS metagenome assembly OBLU01 (sample SAMEA3539304, study PRJEB22396) | soil metagenome | biome: tundra; feature: field; material: soil | place: USA | collected 2010-05 | depth 0.15 m | reverse complement strand
CCGCGGTGGAAGGCATCGCGGCGGTCTACCCGGACGTGCGAAGTCTGCGCGACGTTTCGCCGGAGCAGTTTGCCGGCGTGGCTGCGCGTCTGCCCGAGATCGTCGCGCGGCGCGCCCGCCATGTGGTGACGGAAGATGCGCGCGTCAACCGCTTCACGGAAGCCAGCGCCGCTGACGACGTGACCGGCATGGGCAAGCTGATGGTGGAATCGCACCGCAGCCTGCAACACGATTACGAGGTGAGTTGCGCGGAACTGGATTTCCTGGTGGACGCCGCGCTGGCCATCGACGGCGTATACGGGTCGCGTATGACCGGCGGCGGATTCGGCGGTTGCACCGTGACGCTGTTGCGCGTGGAGGCGGCCGCTGGTTTCCGCGCCAGCATCGCGCAAGCTTATCGACAGCGGTTCGGCGTGACGCCGCGAATCTATTCGTGCGAGCCTTCGGAAGGCGCCGGCGAAGTGAAGAAACTTGAGACAATCCCGCCGCTCGCCTGACTAGTTGGCAAAAGACAAAGAGAATGTCCTCCATGGCGGAGCAATCCTATCTGAACGCCCCGCCCATGGAACTATTTGTCCAGTTGTTCCTCAGTCCTGTCAGTAGTACCGGGCCGGCCACACGGCCGGCCCCGTAGACGATGCCCGCAGACTCCTTCAGTAATTCCTCGGAACCACGAAAAAAAGCCGGAAGGGAAGCGTGACCGGTGAGAGCTGGCCGCTAACGCCGGGACGCGAGGCGGCTAGCTTTCTTCAGCCACCGTGCGCAGCATGGGAACGTCGCAGATCGTCACACCCTCACGGCGAGGCTTGACAATCCCGCGCTCTTCCCAGGCCGAGAGCAGCCGGCTTACGGAAAACAACGTCGTGCCGGTCATCTGCGCCAGTTCTTCGCGCGTAAGGCTGACCTCGACCCCACCGTTAACCGACCGGCCGATCCTGTTCAGTAGTCGCACCAATTGGCGGGCGACACGCGGAGCAACTCTCTCCGTAGCCACTTCCCGAAATCGCTCTTGTAGTTCCAGCAAGTCCTCGCTGAGGATTCTGACCATGTTCTGGTGCAGCACCGGGTAGCGTGCCACCAGGGCTTTGAAGGTGGGTGCATCCCACACGAGCGCGCGGCACATCCGAAATGCCTGCGCGGTTGTAAAGTGAAGGCCGGTAGTAAACAGGTCCATCGCACCCAGGACGTCGCCGGGCACACTGAGCCTGAGGATCACCTCCATACCACTCAGTCCAAACTGGGAGATTTTCGCGAAGCCCGAGGTGAGCAGCAATACCTGAGAAACGGAGTCGCCCCCGACGTAGAGCATCTCACCGCGCGCGAACTCCTTGACACGCGCGGAGGCGGCGATCCTCGCATAGTCCTCCGGCAAAATGCCGGAGAACAGCGGAGGGCGCGCCGCTACCGTTCCGGCACGGTTATCCCGATGTTTAAGGTGGACCGGCGTCGAATGACCGATCCAATTGAACCCGCCATAGAAGGGTTCACCTTGTTGATGCGGAGTGCTCCACGTTTCCACCATGACTGTCACCCTCCGGCGGCCCTTTGTCCGCTTACACCGTGCCGGCAACCAGCAACGTGTCTTTTCGCTTCGTCAGCTAATCTCTATTGCGTCGATTGCGATCAGAGTTCCCACTTATTTCGTCTATATCCCGGCATCCACCGAGCCCTGAGTACAAATGCCCATTTCTCAGTTCAGCTGTAGTGGGTGATTTTTGATCGCTTCATGTGATGAATCCGACATTGGACCGGATTCCAGATCAATTCAGGATTAGTACTAGAACCTAGGGCTTAGTACCGGAGGCCTAGATATCCCGGGATGTGGATGGAGGCGGCGCTGTCGTTAGTCTACGCGGTGCGCTTGATGCGCACGTGGCAGCACCTGGCGCGCGGCCGGATGTGTACGCGCCGGGCTGCGATCCCATCCGCTTCCAGCCACACCGAATGGAGCAGGTTTTCCAGTCTCACGCGGCGCGCTTCGAGTTCCGCGATTAACAATTCGCAGGCATCCGGACCCTCCGCGCCAGCGATGTTCGCGCTGCGCGGCTGGCGCAACACAACTTCCGAAGTGTCCTTCTGTTCGAAATCAGGCACACAATTCCCTCTGCAGGTAGACTTCCACGGTGTAGGCCGTATCGCCCGGAATCCAGTAAACAGCCAAGGTGTGGCCGCCCAACAGACTCACACCCAAGGGTTCGATGTGTTCGGCGTCCCTGCCTGCGTTGGTGTAGAGGGCGCGGCCCGAAACCCAATTCCAGCGCACGACGTGGTGTTTGCCGCCGCGTTGGGCCTTACAGGAAGTGGCGAACAGCACGGCAAGCCAGATAGGAACCAGTTCGCCCGGGACTGCCTCCGGCAACGGCGATCGAACAGGTCCGGCGATGCCAGGAGGGCGGGGCGCCGGAAGATAGCCGGCGGAACGGCTAGCCCCGCGATTCGGACCTGCCACCGTGGCGGTGGTCATTGGCCGTTTGGAGATGTGCAAGCGGAGTAGTTTCGCGGTTGGTGTTCTCGCCGGATTCAACTGATCTGTCTTCATCCCTGCTTTTCCTGTCCGTTGGAGGGCAATTCCTTCTTAATTATAATGTCATCTCCGCCGCTAACTTCTTGCAAGTTCCCGGAAGCAAATTGAGTACCGTGAGGTGAAATCCCTACTCCCTGAGATAGTTGCCTAACCAGCGGCGTTCAGTTCTATGGTTGCGCCCCCAGATCGACCCATTCAGCGTCTTTGGGCAGCGCCACCCGGCGGCCGGAGACGCGCGGTACCAGGTGCAGATAAGCGTGAAAGTTGGGCTCGCCGCTCGCCGGGGAATCGACAAAGCCGACATCGTAACCTTCGGTCGCGACGGATTCGGCGATGTGCCGGCAGAGTTGCGATATCGCCTCCCAGATCATACGCTGCTCCTGAACGTCGAGGTCGTAGAAGGCGGCGACGTGACGGCGGGGGATGACCATCAGGTGGCCGGGGGCGAGGGGTTTGGGGTGCGGTACGGCCACCACAAATCCTGTGGACAACCAAGCGTCCTTGGGTGCCACAGCACAGTATGGGCAAGTGAGCAAGTCCATACTATACCCTACGTCTTGCCGGTAATCGATAGTACTATAGTACTTGGGTACGCTAGGTTTCCTGGGACCAGTGTGCGTGGGACAGACCATCGCCTTTAGTGGTCTGTCATGGCTCGTCACAACCCTGGATTGGGCGACAGACGACAAAAAGCGATCGTCTGTCCCACCTTGCCCGGCCGGACGCAATGCGTTAAAAAAGATGTAGCATGTCGATACTTGCCGGCGACCTGCGATACACGCTGCGTTCCTGGCGCAATCATCCCGGGTTCACCGCCATTGCGGTAGCTTCCCTGGCGCTCGGCATCGGCGTCAATACGGCCATCTTCAGCCTGGTGGATCAGCTCCTGCTTTGGTCCATTCCAGCCCGCGACCCCAGCCATCTGGTGAGCGTGGAAGGCGGACGAATCCACAGTTACGCCTTCTTCCGCGAATACCGCGACCGCAACCAGGTGTTCTCCTCGCTATTTGCAAGCAGCCATCACCTGGCAGCCGGGATTCGGCCTGAAGGCGAACCCGCCGTCGAAGTGGGACATGTCCATTACGTGAGCGGCGACTACTTCCAGGCGCTGGGCATCGGCGCTGCCGCCGGCCGCGTGATCGCGCCCGCCGACGATTCGAAACCGGGTGGCTCGCCCGTCGCCATTCTCTCCTACGCCTACTGGCAGCGGCGCTTTGCGGGCAACCTCAACGTGATTGGGCGTAAACTCGCGGTCAACGGGTATCCACTGGAAATCGCCGGGATAGCCGAAAAGGGATTTGGCGGCATCTTCAACGGGCCGGCGGCCGACGCCTTCGTCCCCTTGACCATGTTTCCCATGACTACACCCTCGGCGGCGCGCGTCTGGGACACGCCCAACATGTCATGGCTGGTCGCCATGGCCCGTCCGAAACCGGGGGTGTCGATACGGCAAGCGCAGGCAGGCATGCGGGTTCTGTGGCCGCGGGTGGTGGATGCCGTCAATGACACCGGGGTCAAAGCCGGCCGGAAATCCAGGCAGTTTAAGGAGGACCCGATCGTCCTGGCGCCCGGCGCGAGCGCCACGTCTTCCGACCGCTCTGAAATGCAGGACCCGCTGGCGACGCTCGGGTTCGCCACCGGCCTGGTACTCCTCATCGCCTGCGCTAACGTGGCGAACCTGCTGCTCTCGCGCGCCGCCGCAAGGCGGAAGGAGGTCGCCATCCGCCTTGCGATGGGCGCCACGCGCGGGCGCCTGGTGCGGCAGTTGCTGGGCGAAAGCCTGGTCCTGGCGGCGGCCGGGGGTGCGACCGGCATCGCCCTGGCCTGGTGGGGCGTCTCCCTTCTCTCCCAGCTCGACGTCCTGCGTCCTGGTCTTCGCTTCCAGCCCAGCCTCGCCGTGCTCGCCTTTTCCGTTGGCCTGACGATGCTTACCGGCGTCCTGTTTGGACTCGCGCCCGCCTTTCGGACCACCCGCATCACGCTCGCAGAGACCATCAAGGAAAGTGGTTCGGCCAGTCAGGGCAGGTCGCGGTTGCGGCTCGGCAAGGCGCTGGTGGTGGGGCAGGTCGCGCTCTCCCTGGCGCTTCTGGTGGGCGCGGGCCTCTTCATCCGCACGCTGCGCAATCTACAGAATGCGGACGTCGGCTTCCAGCGCGAGAACGTCATAGTGGTGGATGTCGACCCTACCAACCTCGGGTACCGAGGGCACCGCCTGCGCACGTTTTACGATCGGTTGCTGGAGCGCGCACGGCGCATTCCCGGCGTGCGCTCCGCAGGCCTGTCCGGCATGACGCCGATGGGCCACTACATGCGATCGTTTTCGCTCTCCGCCGAAGGATACGAGCCCAAGGCCGGCGAGCAACTGTTCGCTCTAGGCAACGCGGTCACCGAGGGATACTTCACCACCTTGGGAATTCCGCTCCTGCTCGGCCGCGACTTCCGGCCGGAAGATGAACCCGCCGTCACGCCGGGCGAAAGCCTCATGGCCGCTATCGGCCGCGCCAGCGGCGGTAGCAGCGAGGAACCCGCCAACGCATCCCACATCTGCATCATCGACGAAGCCATGGCCCGCCACTTCTTCGCCGGCGCCAGCCCGATCGGGCGTCACCTGAGCTATATGGACCGCTATACTCCGCGGAACGCCCTCGAAATCGTCGGCGTCGTCAAGAACGCGCACTATGGCGGCGTACGGCACGCCGATGACACTGGCACCGTGTATATCCCCAGTTGGAGCGATGGCGCCGAATCCCGCTGGATGGTCCTGCGCGTGGCCGGCGGCACGCCGGCGCCAATCGAAGCCATCCGCCGCGAGCTGCGCGGCATGGACCCCAACGTTCCCATCATGCGGGTGCGCACGCTGGAGCAGGATGTCAATGCCGCTTTCGCGCGCGAGCGCCTGATCGCGCTGTTGTCGGGTCTCTTTGGAATGCTGGCGCTCGGTCTCGCCTCCGTGGGTCTGTACGGTGTGATGTCCTACGGGGTGACCGAGCGCACCCGGGAAGTCGGCCTCCGCATCGCACTGGGCGCCCAGCGCGGCGATGTGGTTGGCATGATCGTGCGCGAGTCGTTGGTGCCGGTGATTGTCGGCATGGCAATCGGGCTGGGTGCCGCGCTCGCCCTGACTCGCCTCGTCGCCGGCCTGTTGTTCGGGGTGGCTCCGCGCGACCCGGCCTCGATGCTGTTTGCCGTGGCGGCGATGCTCGGCGTGGCCCTGCTCGCCGCGGCCATTCCGGCGCGCCGGGCCAGCCGCGTAGAGCCCGGCATTGCGCTGCGGCATGAATAGTAGAATAGGCAAGCTAAAGCATGCCCCACCAATGCAGGTAGGACTTGCCGTGGTGGGGCATGCTTTAGCTTGCCCTGCCTGTTGTAGATTGAAAAATAGACTATGACATCGATTCGATGGTGTGCCGTGGCGGTGGCGCTGGGGAGCGCCGCCGTTGGCTGGGGACAAGCGCAGCTTTGGGGCGAACTGAAGGCGGGCAAGTACGCGGTGGGTTTCCGCGCCCTGTATCAGATGGACGTGGCGCGATCCTATGACGCGGACTACCCGGCCACGGGGAGCACGCCGGTCAAGAAAGCGCGGCCCATCTTCCTCGCCATCTGGTATCCGGCGGCGGCGCCGCACAATACGTCGATGCTGTACCGCGACTATTTCCGCGCCGTCTCGATGGATTCACCGGTGCCCGAATTCGCCCAGCGCCTGCGCAAGTTCACCCGCGACATGGCATGCCAATACATTTTGGGCAAGGAGTTCGAAAAGCTCACCGACGAGGAACGGGTCGCCTGGGACGGGCTGCTGGCAACCCCGGTCTTCGCGACCCTGAACGTGCCGGCGGCGTCCGGCCGGTTCCCGGTGGTGATCCACCATGCGGGATTGGGCGGCACCTTCGACGATAATTCGGTGGCCTGCGAATACCTGGCGAGTCATGGGTACGTGGTGTTGAGCAGCGCCTACCAGGCGGCGGATTCCAGCATGCTGAAGATCGACGGGGACCTGGCGACCTCGCTGGAGGATCTGGCTTTCGTGTTGCGCTATGCGGCCACGCTGCCGTTCGCGGACGTCTCCCGGGTGGCGGCCATGGGGCACGGCTACGGGGCACAGGCCGCGCTGGCATGGCGCGCGCGCCCCGGTTCGCCCCTGGATGCCGCGGTGCTTCTGGATTCCACCGTGGAATACCGTCCGCTGGACGACTTCGCAAGCCTCAAGGCGTCCCTGGAGCGGAACCGGAATTCCACCGTCCCCGTGGCGGTGCTCGCCGACCGGCGCCGTAATCCGCATTGGGAAAGCTTCGACCCGTACCTGCAGTTTGCCGCGCGCTATGAGGTCGCGGTGGACGGCATGGAACACAACGACTTCGTGAGTCAGGGCGCCACCGGGAAAGGCGCGGAGGTACGGCGCAAGTACGAGGCCATCTGCGAGGTGATTCTGCGTTTTCTGAACGGGTATCTGAAAGGGGACGCGGAGGCGCTGAAGTCCCTGCGGGACGCGGGATCTCCCGGCCTGCTGCAATTAGCCTCCAAGCCGGCCCGTCCAGCTCCGCCGACGAGCGCGCAGGTTGCCAAAATGTACGTGAGCGAGGGAGCGGAGAATCTGCACGCGCTGGCAGCGCTGGTGAAAGGCAGCGACGCGGACCTGGTGGTGGGTGCGGCGGCGCTATTGTTCGAGGGAGGGAGCACGCGGGAGGGGGCGAGCCTGCTGATGTGGGCCGCGCCGATTCTGCCGGACTCGGCCGACTTGCAGCGCGCCTTGGGAAACGGCCTGCTGGCGATGGGGGACAAGGCGGGTTCGCGCAAGGCCTTCGAAAAGGCCCTGGTGCTTTTGCCGTCGGATGGCACCTTGGACGCCGGGCAGAAGGCGGAGACGAGGAAGGCGGTCGAGGAAGGCTTGAAGGCGCTGCTCAAGTAGCGCTGCGGCCGAGCTGGTGGGGCGGACCCCTGTCCGCGGGCCGACGCCCCCGTCGGCCTGCCGGCGCCATGATGGTGATGATGATGGCGAGCACGCCATCGCTGAAGGCTTCGAGCCGGTTGCTTTGCATCCAGCGATAGTAACCGGAGAGTGGGCGGCATGGCAATCGATTGCGTCCGTCATACAATGGTTCCCTGAGGTTCACTCGCCGATGCTCCGACTCTCATTCGCCGCTCTCTGTGTGCTCGCCGCGCTGCACGCCCAACAACCCGGACGCGGCGCCGCTCCCCCGCCCGCGCGCACTCCTTCCATCGAGGAGCGCGTCACGGGCATGACGAAGCTCGACGGCTACTTCCCTGTCTATTGGGAAGAGCGCACCGGCAATCTCTATCTGGAAATTCCGCGCCTCGATACACCCGTCCTGTACGCCACCGGGATCGCCGCCGGACTCGGCTCCAACGATCTCGGCCTCGACCGCGGTCAGGAAGGCAGCGGCAAGATCGTCGCCTTCGAGCGCGTCGGACCGCGCGTGCTTATGGTGCAGGGCAACGAAAACTTCCGCTCCTCCAGCGCCAACCCCGCCGAACGCCGCTCGGTGGAAGACTCCTTCGCCAAGTCGGTGCTCTGGGGCTTCACCGTCGCCGCCGAGAGCGATGGCCGCGTCCTGGTCGACGCCACCGATTTCATCCTGCGCGACGGCCACGGGGCCGCCGCCTCGTTCGGCACCGGGGCCGCCGCCTACCACGTCGACCGCACGCGCAGCGCCGTCTATCTGCCGCGCACCAAAGCCTTCCCCAAGAACACCGAGATCGAAGTCACCCTCACCTTCACCAATGAGACCGCGGGTGGACGCGGCGGGTTCGCGGGGCCCAACCAGGGACCGCCCCCCATCGTCGTCGCCAATCCCGCCGGCGCGCCTCGCCCCGCCGCTGCCGGAGGACGTGGCGGTCGGGGCGGACTTTTCTCCGGCACGGTCAGTAGCGTCACCCCCAGCGCCGAGGCCGTCACTCTGCGCGAGCACTACTCCCTCGTTGCACTGCCCGACGACCATTACCAGCCGCGCTACGACGACCCGCGCGCCGGCTACGGCGGCCTCGCCTTCGTCGATTACAGCACTCCCATCGGCGAACCCATGGTCAAGCGCTACATCCGCCGCCACCGCCTGGAGAAGAAGGACCCCTCCGCCGCCGTCTCCGAACCCGTCAAGCCCATCCAGTATTGGGTGGATCCCGGCGCTCCGGAAGACGTCCGCCGCGCCCTCATCGAAGGCGCCAGTTGGTGGAACCAGGCGTTCGAAGCCGCCGGGTTCCGTAATGCCTTCCAGGTGGCCGTCCTGCCCGACGGCGCCGACCCCATGGACATACGCTACAACATGATCAACTGGGTCCACCGCTCCACCCGCGGCTGGAGCATGGGCGGCACCGTCAGCGACCCGCGCACCGGCGAGATCATCAAGGCCACTGTCACCCTCGGCTCCCTGCGCGACCGGCAGGACTACCTCATTTTCGAGGGCCTGTTGTCGCCTTACGAGAACGGCAACGAGAAGCCTCCCATCCTCTACCAGACCGCCCTCGCCCGCATACGCCAGCTCGCCGCCCACGAAGTGGGCCACACCCTCGGCCTCGACCACAACTACTACGACAGCTCGCTCGGCTGGATCTCCGTCATGGACTATCCGCACCCGCAAGAGAAGCTGCGCGACGACGGCACCATCGATATCTCCGAAGCCTACGCGGCGCGCATCGGCGAGTGGGACAAGGTGGCCATCGACTATGGCTACCGGGTGCTGCCCCAGGGCGACGAGCCCGCCCAGCTTGCGCGGATCCTCAACGACGCCTGGGCCAAGGACCTGCGCTACATGACCAACCAGGACACCGACCTGCACCCGAGGGTCGATCAATGGTCCAACGGCGTCAACCAGGCCGACGAGCTGAATCGCCTGATGAAGGTGCGCCGCGCCGCGCTCTCCCGCATCGGCGAACACACCATCCGCAACGGCGCTCCCATGGCCACCATCGAGGAGCCGCTCGTACCCATATTTATGTATCACCGATACGCGGTGGAATCCGCCGCCTCCATGGTGGCCGGCCAGGATTACACCTACGCCATGCGCGGCGACGGCCGCTCCGCGGTCAAGTGGGAGTCCGGCGCCAACCAGCGCAAGGCGCTGGACGCGCTGGCCGCCACCTTGACGCCGGCCGAGCTCGCCGTGCCCCGGCAGGTGCTGGACGCCATTCCGGCGCGCCCACCGGGCTTCGGCCGCCATCGCGAGCTTTTCCCGCGCACCACCGGCGACGCTTTCGATCCGCTTAGTCCGGCCACCGTGGCGGCCGATGTCACCATCGGCTTCACGCTGCAACTCGACCGCGCCGCCCGCATGGTGGCGCAGCACGCCGTCGATCCCACCCTGCCCGGCCTGGAGGAAGTCATCGATCGCTTGACCAAGGCCACCTTCGACGCCCCGGCCGCCTCGCCCTACCAGGCCGAGATTCGCCGCTCTACGGAACGGGTATTCGTCGATCGGGTCATTTGGCTGGCCACCGGCGCGCCCAACGGTCAGGTGCGGGCTATCGCGGCGTTTAAGCTCGATAGACTGGCCGCGCGCCTCAGTGGCGCCGTGGTGGAAGGCGAAAGCGAGCGGGCGCAGCATCGGCAGCTGGCCGCCGATATCAAGCGCTTCCTGGAGCGGCCCGCCGATACGCAGCGCGTCATGCCGGCGCCCGATGCCCCACCGGGCGCCCCCATCGGCGAGGCCCCGATGGACTGGCTGGCGCCCGCCCCCTGGCGGTAGTGGGACAGACCATCGACTTACGTGGTCTGTCTTGGCTCGGCTGGGAAAGAGTGCTGACAGACGACAAAAAGCGATCGTCTGTCCCACCTCCAATCAGGCGACGCGGGTGCGCGACCAGGTGCAGCCCGCCAGCACCAACAGACCCGCTAGCGCGATCATCCCCCAAGTGCCCAGCGCCGGGACCGATTCGACCGTCGGAGCAGGAGCAGTAACTGTCACGCTGACGGAGATGTCTCCCGAATTCAGAGCGTTGGCGCCATCGTTGTTCCTGCCCCGTGCCTGGATGGTGAATGTATCGGTGCCCGAAAACCCGGCTGCGGGCGTATAGGTGCCGGTCAATCCCGAGAAAACCAATGTCCCGTGAGCGGGGTGGATGCTCCCGACAACCCCACCCGTTACGCATCCGAACGTCCCGGGACACGGCGTGACCGAACCGGCTGGTACCGCAATCTGAACCGCCGTATGGGGTTGGGTAGTCACGGCCGGGAGGGAGGAAGGCAGTATGTTGAAGGTCAGGGGGATGGTTCCCGGACCTTCCGCGAAATCCCCCGGCCCGCCAGTGGTGTAAGAGATAGATCGGTCTACGTGGACCGAAAACGTGTCCAGGCCGGTGTAATTGGGATCCGTCGTCGCATACACGTAGTTTCCGGCTCCATCCGACGTCAGCGTGCCGTGGGTGGGTTGGCTGACGATGTTGTTGTTATTGACGTTGGACGACGGACTGTAGCAGTTGTTGTACGTCGTAAACACCCCGGTAGTGCCGTTGACGATCAAGAAGGTAGCACCTTCGTCGGGCTGGCAATACAGGGGATCTCCCGGATTGCGCGTGGCGCTAATGGCAGGGTGTGGGATGAACAGGGCACCTACCAGGAATACAAGGGTAAGTGCTCGACCGACAAGGGGCCCGGACCTCCGCAACGTCGAAAGCATTGCAATCAATCTCCTTTAAGCAAAGAATGGCTGTTCCAGGCCATTTGATACGGATACAAATGGCGGTTCCAGGCATTTGAATATTTATTGTACTCCTGCTAATTCAAATATTGTTATTTTTTGTAACTCCTTGACTCTGTTGGCAAAACCGTACCTTCCCCCCGCGAATTCAGACTTTATCATCCTTAATAATCCTCGGCACCGTGCTGTCCGGTGGCGCAGGCGTCGCGAGGAGTGCTACCGACCTTCCCCAGGCATCGGATCGATCCCTACTTTCGGGGAAGGATGCCGCGGGTTTCGTCTATGGTGAGGAACTGGTTGGCGGACACATTGGCGAATTGCTGACGGGCGCCACTGGGCCACTCCACTTCAATCGACGCGGTGACAGCTTTCCCCAGCCCGAAGGTCAATGCCAGGTCGCTCGCCGAACAGTAGCTGGAGCCGGAGCGCACCATATTCCACTGCTTGCCCGCCGCACTCTGAATACGCACCACGGCGCCGATGCCGTCGCGATTCGACTTCGTCCCGGCTAGGCGCACGTTCAGCCAATGGTTGCGGTTGCCGCCATCGTTACGAAACAGATATGCGGGACCGTGATTGGTGGAGATCAGGATGTCGAGATCGCCGTCGCGGTCGAAATCCGCATAGGCCGCGCCGCGCGCCACTATCGGACGGTTGAACGCGGCGCCCATCTGCGCGCTCACATTCTCGAACTTGTGGTTGCCCAGGTTGCGAAACAGCAAGGGCGCTTCGCGGTAGCTCACCTTGGGTTGCACGCGCCCGATCTCTTCCTCGATGTGGCCGTTGGCGGCGAAAATATCCGGTGTCCCATCCAGATCGTAATCGAAGAAGAATGTGCCAAAGGTCAGCGACAGCAGGCTGGCGCGGCCCACGGAGGACGACGGCGACTCATCCACGAACAGCCCGTTGCCTTCGTTGTGGTACAGCCCCAGCATCTGGTTGGAGA
>OBLU010004840.1_pt1 | contig 12118 bp, 8 predicted proteins | sample 1518681 | NCBI WGS metagenome assembly OBLU01 (sample SAMEA3539304, study PRJEB22396) | soil metagenome | biome: tundra; feature: field; material: soil | place: USA | collected 2010-05 | depth 0.15 m | reverse complement strand
TCTTCGGGACCAACCTCCAGAGTTCGCATCCCTTCAGCCTGGTACTGCCCATCAAAGATACGATCGACTTGATAGCGTCGTTGGCTGGGCAGGGCAAGACAGGCGATCCGACGGGGAAAGTGACGCTGATTGACGGTAACATTGAGTGCACTTCCTGTCATAACCCTCATGTTCAGGCCATCGATAAGTTGTCGCTGAACTTCCTGGTCCGCGACAGTTCGAATGCGCAGATGTGTCTTGCCTGCCATGATCCCACCCGCACCATGTCCGGGCAGGTCAATCCTCTCGCGGGATGGGCAACCAGCGCACACGCCATGGCAACCAACAAAGTAGCCGGGCAGGCGAACCTTGGCAGCTATGGCACGGTGGCGCAAAACGCGTGTATCTCCTGCCATGTGCCACACAACGCGCAAGGGCCGATGCGCCTGCTGCGCGGGCCGAATGAGCAGGACTGCATTGCTTGCCACAACGGCAGTTCGAATCTCAACCCTGCGATCCCAAATGTCTACGCCGAGTTTGCCAAGGTGGGACATCCGTTTCCTACGGGTAACAATGCACACGACGCTGCCGAGGACGTTTTGTTGAACAACAACCGGCATGCCACGTGCGCGGACTGCCACAACGGACATTCGTCCAACCAGGTGACTATCTTCCCGCCGCCTCCGGCCATTCGCGTGTCGCAGAGTGGGGTTGCCGGAATCAGTGCCACGGACGGCATATCCATCGTTAATCCTTCGGTCAATCAATACGAAAATTGTCTGCGTTGCCACGGTACAAGTTCGGGAAAAGTTGCCAATCCCATCTTCGGGTATCTGCCGCTGAGGGCGGTTTCGGCGGGCGATCCTCTGAACGTCATCCCGCAGTTCGCCACCACTGCCACCTCGAGCCATCCCGTGACCCACCAGCGCATGAGTTCGCTACCCCAGCCCAGCTTGCTGATTACGATGTCGGATTTGAGCGGCGGCACGACTCACGGGCGTTCCATGGGTAACCAGATTTTCTGCACCGATTGCCACAACAGCGACGACAATCGCGAGTTTGGCGGCATAGGTCCCAGCGGCCCCCATGGTTCGACCAACAAGCACATACTCGAAAGAGATTATGAGTTCAGCCAGGCGCCCGGACCCGGCCAGTTGATTACAAACCTGTTCCCCAACCCTGACCTGAGCATCAAGGGTCCGTACGCCATGTGTGGCAAGTGCCACGACCTTAACAACGTCGTCTCCAATGCCAGCTGGAACCATCACGGTGACCACATCAACACCGGCTTCACCTGCTCGGTTTGCCATACCGCCCACGGCATGGGCGCAAGAAGCGGGACCATCTCCGGCGAGCGTCTGGTGAACTTCGACATCAATGTGGTCGCTCCGAATGCCGGCACGCCCGTCTCGTATTCGCGAGCCACGAACACTTGCACGCTGGTGTGCCACAATGTCGCTCACAACCAAGACGGCTCGATCTCACAAGCCACGCAGAGGAACAACGGGACCATGCTTCCCAAGAAGCGGTAAGACCGCAGTTGGCTGCTGCTGGGTGACGGAACAACTATGTCCACGAATTCCGGGGTGCGGGAAGCGGCTGTTCCCAGCGTCTTCCGCAATCTGAGCAACAGCGCGCCGGTGCAGATAATCGGGTTGCTGTTGTTGTTCAGCATGGCAGCCTGGTATGAAGCGTTCCACCTTTCTGCGTTGGCCGATTCCGATATCTGGTGGCATCTCCGTACCGGCCTCTGGATATCGCAGAATTATGGGGTCCCGCATAACGGCCTGTTCTCGCAGCACGCGTCGTTACCGTGGATCGATTCCAGTTGGGGCTTCGATCTCCTAACTGCTGCGGCCTACAGAATATTAGGGTTGCGCAGTTTGCCGGCGTTGTTGATGGCCTTCCAGGTGGCGATCGCAGCATCGCTGTTTCGGCTGGCGCGCGCCTCACGGCAGAATTTCTGGTCCGCCGTGCTTTTGGTTGCGGTCGCACAGTATTGCATCTCTCCCCTGCCGCTACGGCCTGCACTCTGTTCCATCCTGCTGCTGGCACTAGAGCTGGCAGTGCTGTTTAACAGCAGGCGTACCGGCGACGCGCGGGCACTCTACTGCTTGCCTGTCCTCTTCATTGCATGGGTCAACCTCGACCGGCAATTCAGCTACGGGCTACTCGCCCTGGCGCTTTTTTGCGCTGCCCTCAGCGCTGAATACTTCTTGCGCAGCGCCGGTGTCGCATGGTTCGAAACCGGATCTTCCGCCGTCACACCAGCAAGACTCGGGGCGGTGTTTGTCGCCTGTCTTCTGGCGACCCTCGTCTCTCCCTACACCTATCGCTTGCACGAGCTGGTATGGCGAAGCGCGACCAGTTCCGCTATCGACTGGTACCTGCGCGAACTTCATGCTATGCGCTTCCGCCAGCTACAAGACTTCCTGCTGATGCTGCTGGTGATGACGGCGTTCTTCGCTCTGGGACGCCGCCGCTCGCGAGACCTTTTTCCGCTTGCACTGATGGTCGTTTGTGCCGTGATCTCATTCCGCTTCCAGCGCGATAGCTGGCTGGTCGTGGTCGCCTCGGTCGGGGTCATCGGCAATGCGCTCGCCACATCGCAATCCGAGGAAGCGCGGAAGACCAATCAGCGAATCGGTTGGACGGAAAAACTGGTGACCGCGGGCCTTGTCCTGATAATGCTGGCTGCCTTCGCGCTGCGAATTTCCGTCCGGCAAGAGGTGCTGATGGCCAAGGTTAGCGAGAGCTTTCCGGTGCGCGCCAGCGACTACATCCGCCAGAACCGGCTTCCGCAACCTTTATTCAACAGCTATTTCTGGGGTGGATTTCTGACGTGGTATCTCCCCGAGTACCCAGTCGCCATCGACGGCCGCGCCGATCTGTACGGCGACGCCATAAACATTCCTTATTTCAAACTGACGCATGCGGAGATTCCTCTGGAGTCCCATCCAGACTTCGCCCAGGCGCAGACCATTGTTCTGGAAGCGAATTCTCCAATCGCTGAAGCACTCGCAACGTTACCTGGCTTTCGAGTGGCGTACCGCGATGAGCAGGCGATGGTGCTGGTAAGAGAAGAGCGATAGCAGTCGGAGGTCAGATGCAGGGAGACAGCAGCATCCCTAATCTTTCGCACGCTGGCGCGGGCGGCGCAGGGCAACTTGCGCCTGGGCGCGAGAATTCGGCTGAGGCCAAGCCGATTATGCGATCGCCAATTTCGTGGTGGCGGATCGCCGACTTCGGGGTGCTCGGTCTCTGGATGGCGATCGTTATCTTCACCATCCAGTACCACGAAAAGTGGGCCGACGAAGCCCAGGCTTGGCTGATTGCCCGCGATCTCGGCCTGCGTACGATCTGGTTTCATGAGCTGCGCTACGAAGGATCGCCCGGCCTGTGGCACACGATGCTATGGATCGCGCAGCACGTCTTTCACGCGCCCTACTCGTCGATTAGCATCATCGGAGCCGTCTGCGCCACGGCGGGAGTGGCGCTGATGCTGTTCAAGGCGCCCTTCCCCAGGCCGCTTCGCTGGATGCTGGCATTCACTTACTTCATGGTTTATCAGTATGCCGTGATCGCAAGGCCTTATACATTGCTACCCTTGTTAGCCTTTGCCGCCGCGTATTTTTTCCGCGATCTGCAACATCCGGCTCGCATGACGGCGGTACTGATCCTGCTGGCGAACCTGTCGGTGCATGGGGCACTACTGGCGGCCTGTCTCGGACTGGGCTATTTCACGGAGACAGTTAAATCGTGGCCCACACTCGCCCATCGTGTGCGGAAATTGTTTGCATGTTGTGTCGTGGCCATGCTGGGCGCGTTTTTTCTGCTGTTCCTGGTCCTGAAACCGACCGCAGACGTGGAAGAGTTCGCGCCCAAGAAAATCGAAACGCAACTGGCGGAATCGGAAAAAATCGTACAACCCTCTATCGAAACCAAGCTCAGGGCCGTGATCTCAGGAGCTTTTTTTGACGAGCCAATAACCTCCTGCCTCTTTCTGCTCCTCGCCGGCGCGTGGTGTTATAGCCGCAAGAAGCTGATTACTTTTGCGCTTCCCGTGGCGATGATGTTGGTCCTCTACGCCGCGATTCATGGATATTCACATCATCACGGAACAGTGTTCATCGCGGCCATAACGGGTTTATGGATTGCCTGGCCGACAACTCAGGAAGAGCAGGCATTCACCAAGGAGCAGCGCTGGGCTCTGCAGGGGATCGTTGGGCTGTTGGTGTGTCTCTTTGCGCTTAACATTTGGGACGCAGCAGTGGCGATACGGCACGAGTACCTTTATCCCTACAGCGGCGCCGAGGACGCGGCTCGCTACCTCAAGTCGGTGGGTGCAGAGGAGAAAGGCGTCTTCGGGTATCTATACGGAATGGTGGGCGTCGAGGCCTATTTTGACCACAACATCGAAAAAAATCGTCCCACCGCTTATTTCCATCACGGTATGCCTCTAATCGGCACCATGCTGGACGTGGATGCAGTGCAGAGCGTGGCTCCTGAATACGTTGTATTTTTCACCGAGCAACCGCAGTTGATGATCGATCGCATCAGCCAGCCGATGGATAACTTGGGATACCAACTGGTCCATTTTTCGGATGGGTATCTGCTTTACAAGCGGGGAGTTTATGTCCGTCAGTCGTACTTCATCTTTCGCCGGTCAGCTCATTGAAGCCGGCATCTTCGGTCTCCATACCTGTCTACTCCCGCACAAACACGGATGCCAACTCGTCCTGATAGATCTTGCGAAAGCGAGGATCGAGATCCAGCGTCGAGACCAGCCCATCGGTCTTGCGCAGCAGAACGACGCCCGCTTCATTCAAGACAGGGTCGGTCTTGTACGACGGGTCGCCATTGTCGGTTTTGAAGGCAGGGGCATCCATCTCGTCTCCGTACAGATCATTGCGCCCGTCGATGGAGACGGGGTATTGCGGCATGTACCACATCAGGAAGCCTCCCCAATCGAAGGTGTTGTAGAGCGGCCCGGGAGGGGGATTCTGGCGCAGAAAGTTGACCGCATTCACCGGAAAGGTTCCGCTGATGGCGCGGTCCAGACCGCGGGTTGTGAAGTCGGTTCCGCGGGCGAACAACAGTAGTGTCAGGGCCACGGAGGCGAAAACTCCAGCCAATTCGGGCCAGGTCACGCGAGGCTCGTGCTCGGCCTCCTCGACGGGAACGTCAGCGATGCAGGCTGCCGCCGGAATGCACAGGAACCAAGCGTCGCGCATGGTGCGAAAGGCCGCTGCGCTGGCAAACACCAGCAGGGCCAGCTTGAACAGGTCAATCCTCTTCTGCCTACCGACAACAAAAAACCCTGCTGCGCCCAGCAGCAGCTCCACGTAATTGGTGTAGGAGCGGAAGCTGAGCGGTTGCAGCTCGATGATCATGGAGTAAGTGAGCTGGGCGCGCGAATATTCCGCGATGACGCCGTACAGGTGGTACGAATACGGCCCCACCAGCGTAGCCAACACGCAGGCGGCAAACACAATCGCCAAAGGGCCCGCGGGAACGGCCGCTGGCGCCAGAAAGCCCGGAACTATCCCGAAGTGCGCTGCCACTCGCTGCACCAGGTTGATGCCGAGAAACAGTCCCACCAGGAACAGGCCATAGATGAACTGAATGTGCAGATTCGACCAGAAAAGAAAAATCAGCGGTAGCCAGTAGAGCTTTTGCACCTGCCCGCTACGGTTCGCTTCGAGGATCAGAGCCAGCGTGACGCTGAACAGGATAATGGAGAAAAATCCGGGCCGCGGCATCATGTCGAAGAGAAACGCCGAGCACGCAATCGCGGTCAGCACCAATGCCGGCCAGAATCGGCCAGCGAGGCGCCGCAGCATCCAAAAGATGCAGTAAGCAACTGCCAGCGTCAACAACACTCCGAACGTCCCCATGCCGAGGAGACCAAACCAGGCATAGGCGCGCGAGAGCAGTACCTCATAGCCCCAGCTATAGGCGACCCACGGGCGATGGGCTGCCGTTCGGGAAAGGATTCCGGTGTGGGGGACGGCGAGATTTTGTACGATCCAGTCGCCGACCTTGAGATGCCACCAGATGTCGAGGTCGCGAACGCAGTATTTCGAGTTCACCGCAATGAATCCCACGGTGGCCAGTAGACCGGCGAGCGCCGCCAACTGCAGCAAGCGCAGCCGCAAAAGTGCGCCCAACTCCTGCAGCGCACTCATAATTCAAGGTACCTGTGAGCGACGGCCATCATGGCTTCGATTCATTGCTCAGGAACCGGACTAGGAACTGGCAGGCCGGAAGCGGCGGCGAACTCACTCACCGTCTGTCCCCCCACCTCGCCGGCCTCGTGATACTCGGCGTCCTGGTTGACCGCCCAGACATCGAACTTGCGCTCCCCCGCCAGAATATTCTTGGCTGTAAGCATGGCTGTCATCATGGCATGGTCCTGATTGTTGTACTTGTGCATGCCGTTACGGCCCACCAGGTGGAGGTTCTCGCAATGTTCCTCAAGTGCCTGGCGGATAGTTGCGACATGCTGCAAATAGGCGTCATCGTAAACAGGATATGCCTTGGGCTGACGGATCACGCATCCATCCACGACGTCGGCCTGCAATCCGAGGTTCACCTGCTCGATCTCTTTTTTCGCAAGGGCGAGCAGCTCAGCGTCCGGGGCGGACCACAGTTGGTCGCCCTCGAAGCAGAAATATTCCAGGCCGTAGCAGCAGTAGCTGGGGTCGGGAACCATCTCTGGAGACCAAGACTTGTAGTTCTGAACGCGCCCGACCTTTACCCCGGGATCGTGAATGTAAATCCAGTTGTCGGCGACGCGGTCCTGTTCGCGCAAGATCAGGCCCACGGTGAGGAAGTCACGATAGCGCAATGACTGCGCGGCCGCCACGGCCGCCTCGGGAAGCGGCGGCTGTATTTGCGCGACCAGTTGCCGCATGGGCATGGATGAGATCAAGTGTTGGCCGCGATACTCTTCTTTTTCGCCGGCAGCAGTTCGAGCCGTGACGATCCATGACTTGCTGAGAGAATCGAAACGGCAGCCCACCACCTGCCGGCCGAGATGTACCTGTCCGCCCATCTGCCGAACCTTGTCGGCACAGGCTTCCCACATCATGCCCGGCCCCTTGCGCGGATAGCGGAAGGTGTCGATCAGCGTCTTTACGACGTCTTTGCGGTTGCGGGGCTTTCGCTTGGGCAACAGGGCGTGCTTGATGGCCGATGCCAGCGACAGTCCCTTGATGCGCTGCGCCGCCCAGTCAGCCGAGATCTCCTGGCAACTCATGCCCCAGACTTTTTCGGTGTAAGTCTTGAAGAAGATGCGAAACAGGCGCTCGCCGAATTGGTTCACCACCCAGTCCTCAAATGACTTGGGGTTAGGAGTGGGACGCAAACGAGCCTTGGCAAACGACAGCACGCAGAGAACCGACTCGAAGAAACCCAGCTTGGTAAGCGCCTCGATGGGTTTCAGGGGATAGGCGAAGAACTGGCCGCGATAGTAAATGCTTGAAGCACGCGGCCGCTCAAGCATGAGATCGCCGGCAATCTCGGTCCAGAGGTCTTCCACTTCGCGCGACTTGGAGAAGAAACGGTGACCTCCGATGTCGAAGCGAAATCCCTTGTAGTTGACGGTCCGGGATATCCCTCCGACGTACTCGGGATCGCTCTCCAGCACGACGACCGGCACACCTTGCTTCGCGAGCTGGTACGCGGCTGTCAGACCTGCCGGTCCGGCTCCAACAATCACGGCTTTGAAGAGTTCTTGTGTCACGCCACACCTTCGTTTCACAGAAGGGCTAGGCCCCACGCCTCATAGCGTTACCAACCTATTTGCAATTGCATGACCCTTGACTCGCCGCACCGGCGATGGTTGTAAGTTCAATCTGGACATTAGTTTACCCAAGGGGAGTTTTGTCCATTGGGCGGGCTGCCGCGCCAAATCACCCTTGGACTGCGGACAAACTCGCCCTTAGTCTCCTGGCCAACCAGGCCCCGGTAACGACTAAGTTGCTGAAAACAAATAACGGGCATGAGATTCTCATGATTCCCGGTCTGGCATCAGGTGTGCCCTATAAATGTGGTTCGTCCGGCGGAGATTCCGACGAGGCGGTTCCGGAACGATTCAAGGAGTTATGCAAACTATCCCCGAACAACTGCCAGACACTGAGGTCATAGGTTCTCGCGCGGCAACCCAGATGAGACGGGAAGAGCAGGCATGGAACTGGGTCCTGGACTGGATTCTGCCGCTGCTGACCGTGCTGGTGTTGCTGGCTTCGTGCGTCCTCGGTTCGGCGAAAAAAGAAATCTGGATCGACGAGGCCTACACTCTGCAAGTTATTACCGACCCCAGCTTGCCTCACATGATGCATGCGCTGGCGAACGCCGTCGACGGCGGTATGCCGCTCTACTACATTCTGGCGCACGCATGGGGAGTCGCGTTCGGCACCAGCCTTTCGACCCTGCGCTTGTTGTCCTCGATCTTTGTCTGCGCTGGTGTCTTGCTGTTGTGGAGCACCTTGCGCCGAGCCTATACAGCATGGGCCGTGTCACTTGCCATCGTGGCTACGACCGTGACGTCTGCAATTCTGCTTCACCAGAACGTCGAGGCGCGATACTACGGATTTTATTTTGCCTGCGCTGCCCTGGTATTTGCGGTGCACCTCAGGCTGACAGCGACGCTGGCACCCTCTCGCCGTCTGGTGATGGCGGCGATACTCGCGCACGGCGCGCTGGTCATGTCCCATCCTTTCGGTGTGCTGTACAGCGGCACAGCGATAGCCGGGCTGGCCTTCACGGACTATCGTTCTGGCAGGCTTCGCTGGAGCCTGTATGCAGCGCTGGCCGCCTCATGGCTGTTGTTGCTAGCTTGGATCGGGCCGATCCTGAAGGTTCACGACCTGGCGCAGCCCCGTAACTGGACACCCATACCTACTACGACGGAGGTTCTGGAGTTGTTTGAGTTCGGATCGCCGTGCCTGGCATTCGGACTCCTGATGGGTACAGGTCTCACCGCGCTCGCACCGAAGGCGAGGGATGAATCCGGAATTCCGGACAGCTCCGCCCCTCTGCTTTATCATGCCTTTGCATTTCTGCTGCCTCCGATTCCAGTCGCGCTCCTCTCCTGGGGGAGTTCCTCACTATTTGTAGCTCGCTATTTCCTGCCTAGCCTGATTGGTGCTGCGACTCTAATTGCATACCTGCTGGACTCCCGCCTGAGGACGGTTCGACTGAATTTTGCCTTGCGGTTCGCATGGTGCGTCCTGTTAGCTGTCATTCTTGCCTGGCCGCTGCTCAGCATCGAAAAAACCAGGGACAACCGTTTCGAGGTCCTCGATCGCAGCATCCCTCTCGGTTTACCGGTGATGATTGCTGATGCGCATGTCTTTCTTCCCCTCACCTATCTCAGCCACAAGCCCGGTCGGCCTTACTACTACCCGCTCGATTGGGACGCCGCACTGAGTGCCGGATCCACCGTGGACTACAAACTCATGCGGAACGCCAGTGCGGCCGGATATTCCAGTGACCGGATTATTGATGGCCGCCAGGCGCTTTGTCGCTTCGAGAGTTTTCTCGTCCTCGACGATCCGAAGCTTGCCTGGTTTCGCGAGCGCATTTTTAACAACCCTGATTACGAAGTCGAGCACCTGGGCAATTTCCCGGAAGGACGGCAGCTTTGGCTGGTGAAGAGGCTGCCCAACAACACGCAGTGTTCAGGGCGGTAACCCAAGCGCGCCAAATCACACGCAGGCTGCGGGCAAACTCGCCATTGCGCACACTGCGGCAAGATTAGAGCTTAGCTAAACCGCTGTATCTAAACACCATACTTGCCATTGCTTTCGACGGCCGTTTGGCAGCACGTGTGCACTTGCAGATATAGGCCTTCTGCGCGGAGTGGCTTCGCGGCTACTTCAGAACGATGCTTTGAGGAGTAACCAAGAATGGACAACGAAGCCAACCAGCCCACCACTTCGGGCCCAAACTGGACGCCGACCCAAACCTACGCCATGGCGGCCGTCTGCCTGCTGATTGGCGTGTTGGTGGGATATCTGGTGCGCGGCTCGGCCAATCCCGCGGGCCAGGCGACCCCACCTTCCGCAGAGATGCAGCGGCCTGCAACCGCCCCGCCATCCGGTATGGAACAACAGAAGATGCCAACTCTGGATGACATGAAGCGCATGGCCGACAAGCAGGCGGAGCCGCTGCTGGCCAAGCTGAAGACCGATCCCAAGAACGTCGATCTGCTCAACAAGACCGCGCTTAACTACAAAGCGGCCCACCAATTCAAAGATGCTATCTCGTACTTCCAGAAAGCTCTCGATGTCGATCCGAAGAACGTCGCCATCCGCACAGACATGGCTTCGTGCATGTACTACACCGGCGACGTGGATGGCGCCCTCGCAGAACTGGACAAGTCGCTGACTTATGATCCCAAGCACCCGGGAACGCTAATGAACATCGGAATTATCAAGTGGCAAGGCAAGCACGATGTGAACGGCGCAGTTGCCGCTTGGGAGAGGCTCCTCAAGCTCAACCCCAACTTCCCACAGAAGGAAGTGATCGAACACCTGATCACCGAGGCGAAGCAGCAACGAAACACCGCGCAATCCTCGAACCAACCGAAAGGATAGCCGAGCGCGAAGTGCATAGTCGCTTATCCGGCAGGTCCTTCCTTATTTTGATGCTCGCTATCGCTAAAGATTGCGCCGCAAGGCTCTTCGCTGGCATACTGCTGCGATCAACGTCGGACGGCAGCAGATAGCACGTGGGCTGGCAGTGTTATCGTTTGTGGCTTCAAGCCATGCTAACTTTCTCCTGCGTGGTGGACGCCAGCGGCGCGATAGTTGAGGAGGATCGATCGGGTGCGGGCGGAGCGCAAGCGCGGCGCGTAGCACGGATACAGAGGTGAGTCTCTTCCGGGACGACAGAGATTCTCTTACACTGTCGCCTCGGCTGGGGTAAGAACCTATTGAAACTGATCAGTGCGAAGAGGCCGGCAGCACGAAGTCGATGCCGCGATCCTCGTTGTCCTTCTTCGTGGCTGGCAGATCGAGATCCGAGAGACTGATTTTCCTGGCGCGCGCTTCATTGAAGACCCAAATCGTCTTGCCGACGATGGCGTAGTTTTCGACTTCCTCGGCGTGGCCATCGTGGTAGATGAGCACCGTCTCGGCGTGAATCTGGGCTTTCGCTTGCGGCTGCTGCGCTGACTTCGGCGATTCCCGCTGTGCGCGCAGCGCAGCCATTTCGTTGTTCAGGCGATCGATCTCCTGCTGTTGGGCCTGGCTGTTCTGCGCGTAATAACTCGAGTTATCGGGAGAAACGTACACATAGGACGGATACGTCTGCGCCGCATACGTGTCGGGATACGAATCGTAAGCGTAGGAGGAATCGTACCAGCCGAGGCCGCCGTACCAGCCCCACCCCGGCCAACCCCAGCCTCCGTAGCCATAACCCCAGGGCCGATAGCCCCACGGACGATACGGGTAGGATCCATGCCAGCCCGAGCCGTTCCAAGCGCCGCCACTCCAGCCGCGGGAGCCTCCTTCCCAGTAAGCGCCGGCATGAGGAGCGCCGCCATAGCTGGTTCCATGCCCGTATCCGCCGCCGTGCGGGGCGAAGCTGCCTCCGCCTGAGGAGAATCCGCCGCGGCCGCCACCCATGGACATGCCACCGCGCCCGCCTCTCTGCGCCCACACCGGAGTGGCCAGCAGAGATGCGCCCAAGGCCGTTATGAATAGCCAGCGACGCATACCGATATTATCGCTCTATCTGGCGAGAGAAGGAAGCTCTTGATTGCGGAGGACGGTGGCGCCGATTTTGCGCGCGGTGGGTGGAAGTGGAATTACCGAGGAGGGAGTCCACTTCCTAACCCGCTTCTACCGCAATCCCAATGACCAGACGTTCACAGAGACTCTGTTGGCGCATTGGTCATCCTCGCCACTTTGGGTTTCAGTTATGTTGCAGCCAAATACATTCTCCCATGGGAACCCAGCGTCCGTTCATGCAGGTTTAGCGAACCTCCCCGGGTCGGTTTGGGTCTGTGAAGATCAGCACCAGAGTGCGCCTCCGAGGCTGACGCTATGCAAGACCGACGAGAGAGTGTGGTCTCTAGCCTGGATTATTCATGAGCGCACGTAGTTTTTTGGGGTGTCATCCTGAGCGA
>OBLU010004837.1_pt1 | contig 12121 bp, 7 predicted proteins | sample 1518681 | NCBI WGS metagenome assembly OBLU01 (sample SAMEA3539304, study PRJEB22396) | soil metagenome | biome: tundra; feature: field; material: soil | place: USA | collected 2010-05 | depth 0.15 m | reverse complement strand
ACCAAAGTCGATCCTGGTGGGGATTGTTATGCCCGACCCCTTCACCGGGCAGATGCATGGGTATGAACATCTTTGGTGGTCTGCTATGCCCGGCAAGCCGGCACTGGAATTGATGCACTCCTTCGAGGAGGATTGCAAAAAAGAGGGCTGCCGCAGAGTGACTTTTGGCTATTCGCATTACGTGGATTCAGATAAGACAAGCAGCCTTTATCGGCGCCTTGGTTATAAGCCATACAACACCTCGGTTTCAAAGGACTTTTAATATGGGAAGCATGATGGGCGGAATGATGGGTGGCGGGATGATGGGGGGCCTTATGGGAGGCGGCGGCAGCACTGGGGCAACCCCGGGGGACCCGGGTGGTGAGCTAACCGCGGGGGGAGGCAGTGGTGGAGGTGGTGGGATTTTGAACACGTTGCAAGGACTCGTTAAATCGGCGGGGTCCGGCCAAGGAAAAGGCACCTCGGCCCCATCGTCACCTGCGACAGCATCAGACATCCAAACCAAGGCATTAAGAAACATTGTGGGCTTAGTAAGTTCTGCTTTTTCAAGCAAACAATCGGCTAATCGGTTGAACTTGGCAAATCAGATGGTAAGCGAAGGAAATTCGTAATATGGGCGACATCGTAAGCGGATTTATGTCTGCGGACGCCGCATCGTCGGCGGCAGACGCGCAGAATAATATCCTGAAGATGTCGCAGGCCGACATCCAGAAGAACATGGACCCGGCTGTGGTCAACGCGCAGGCATTGGCCGCAGACCAGTTGCGCGCGAAAAATCAGCTTTCTCTCCAGGCACAAATTGATCCTGCTCTCGCGGCGCAGAGGGGCGTTTCTGAAAACCAGATTTCCAATGAGCTAGGGCAGGTTGGCAGCGCGAACAGCGATCAGGTTGCAAATGCTGCGGCACAGCAAGCCCTTGCGCAGACCCCCGGCGCCGCAGCAGGGTCCGCTTCGCTGGTGTCCCAAGCCAACCAGCTTTTAGGTCAGGGTGCCACTTTACCGCCCGATGTCCAGGCTTCCCTGATGCAATCTGGCTTGGAACAAACCGGCGCGGTGCAGGGCTCTGCTACCGCAAGAGGGGCAGGAGGGACGATCCTTCAACAAGTCCTGGGCATGGGCGGTCTCCAATTGCAGCAACAGCGCCAGCAGCAAGCCGCGTCAATGCTCACCTCCGCGAGTAATCTTGATGCCCAGCGGTCTCAAGTGCTCGGAAACCTTTTCCCGCGGCTTCAGCAGCAACAGATGGGAAATCTTAACGCTTCTTCTGGGGTGTTGCAGCAGTCCAACTCGATGCTTCCCCAGGCCGGACTTTCTGGGGCAGATGTCGCCAATGTCTGGCTTCAACGGGTGGGTGCGACCAATTCTCTCACTCAGCAAATGGCGCAAGTCACGGGCGCCGGCCAACTTGCCGCCGGACAGGCGAGAGCGAAAGCAACCGGGTCCGCAGTTAATACGGGCATGAGCATGTTAGGAGGGCTATAATGGCTGCCGCCCACAATGCGGGTTGGACTGTCGCTTCGCTATTGCCGTCTTTGGCGTCTGGCTTCTCTCCAGGGTCATCTGCCGGTAGCCGGTTGGCACCAGCGCAGGCGACAATCAACCCAGTGGCTCAAAAACCTGCGCTGGCGCAACAATCGCCCATGAGCACTCAAAACGCTTTTCATGCGAACCTGCTGAACCAGATCATGGGCCAAAGATTGGGCACAGAGATACCGAAGCAGCCCGGCGCAAATCCGGCAGTGAATTCACTAAGCGACCTGGGGAAGAAATACCCATCTCTGCTTTCAACGATATGAGACCGAGAGATGACGAAGAAAGAGACAACGGGCGGGACAAAACTGACGCAGCAGAGGAGCGCCGGTTGGTCAAAGAACAGCTTCGCATCCAAAACCTGATGCCTTTTTACGAGTCGGAACCAGACATCCCATATTCGCCGCGAGAAAAAGAGGAAGACTAACTTATGGCCGGAATTCAAGACGTTCAACCCAAAGCGATTCAACAGGTAAACCTTCCGGTGATTGCACCGGCAGTGATGCCCGGCCCCGCTGGAAGCGGTGTATCTGAATCGTTGCCGCAGGCGTTCGACGCCTACACGCACATGTTCAATCAGTTCAAGGACAAGCCCTTGATCCAAGCGCAGCGAGAGAATGCAATGCAGCAGGCTCAGTTGACGCAACAGAATGCGCCCGGTTTAGCAGCGGCGCAAGCAGCACAGAATGCTTACATAGCCGCGAAGTCAAAGCAGGATCAGGCGACGATGACCACGAAAGACCTGGAACAAGCATATATCAATTTCCACGGTCATGCGATTCTTTCGAAGGATGGGTCAGTAAACCATGTTGCTACTTCCCAGGCGGGAGCGCAGCTTAACAACCTACAATCGTATGCTACTTATTTGCGGGATTCTCTTACGCCGAATCCGCCTATCAAATATTGGGATAACGGCGTGGAACACTCAGTATTCAGAGGTAAATATAACGCGGACTTAACGCCCAACCCGGACGGGTCTATGGGAAAAGAAGAAATGGAATTGCGGGGACATCTTAACGACGTAATCCATGCCATTTATACGGACTCTTCAGGGCCTCCCAACACTCCGGGAAGCATGGCCCAGAAACCCGGTCCAGATGACCCGGCGCCGGTTGTTGACCCGGCGGGTTTTCCAGATGGTTCATCCCCCCGATTTGATCGTTATGGCAATCGTATAAATCAACCGGCTGCGACGGCACCTGCACCTCTTCCAGTGGTTGACCCCACTTCTTCTCAGGCGATAAGTCCTGGAATTCCGCTGACTCCTGCGGATGTGGTTTCGTCTGTTCCTCTGCCAGCAACCCCGCCGTCAGTAACTCCGGTAGTTCCCCAAGATTTGGTTCAGGGAGTAAGATCAAGTTTGGGACTTCCCGCAAACACATACACACCTGCACCTGCGGCCTTTAGTCCTTCCGCAGCGCAGGATGCCTATGCGGCTTGGAATGCTCAGCAGGCGGCTAATGTCCCGCAACCTACAGAACCCGTCGCACAACCAACACAACCTGCTTCGGTGACAGTGGAGCCGCATCCCTCCGGTGGAAGCAAGATCACGGTCCAGCCGGCAACCGTTGATCCCTCCGCACCACCACCACCACCACCACCTCCCCCTACGGGTAACCGTTCAATGATTACCGGGTATGCTCCAGGATTTTCGCCGCCGGAGATAGTCAAGTCACTCCGTGAATCTAGGCTTTACCAAAATTGGGCAGAAAAATCTGGTCCCGTGGGCCGTTTTAAAGCGGCTGCTAGTTCTTATACCGGTGCGCCGGGCGAAATCACAACGCAGAAGGACCTTGCCCTTGCAAATGCCGCATTACAACTACAGTCTTCCGGTGAGGGGGGCTCTGGAAGGGGCAACCCAGAGATGCGGGTGAAAAGTTTGGAAGAAGCCCAGCCGTTGCTTGAGCAAGCGTATGGGTTCAAAGCCAAAATTCTCAAGACACGTCTATTTGAAGATGGCACCCGTAATCGGCTGATTGCATTAGGTCGACAGTCAGTCCAGGCGCTGGAAGACCCCGCGCGAGGCGCAGTCCAGACGGCTTCCGATCAGCTTCAGCGGTCCCAGGCGCTCCCGGAACAGCATCTCTACCCCTACGAATTGGGGCTGCTTAAAGGAGGCGGCGCGACAGCGGCTCCTGGAGGCGGCAGCGGGGCGTTTGGTCCCACGGTCAAAACCTTGGATGGCCGGAACGTCAGGATGAAATTACCAGTTGCAGGTGGCCAGTAATTCGGCTATCTTCTTTTTCGTATGGGACCTGAAGAATTCGTTAATGAAGACGGTAGCCCGGCCACACTAACCCCGGAGCAACAAACAGATGCAGTTGCAAAAACTGCGGCGGCGCAATCTGCGGAACCGCAGGAAGTGCAGATGCTGAATCCGAACGTCTCTCCCCAGTATGTGGGAGATGACGACAAGCCACTGTCTTTATCGCCCGCGCAAAAGTTGGACTACCGGAAGAAAGCAGGGTTTGTCGATCCCTTAGCAGACCTTCCCCCCGAGGAGCTTGTAAAAATGGCTCACGATCCCTCTCAGAAGTTCAACATACTGAGCGCTTTCAATGCGCGCCAAAAAGAGATGTTGGGGGACCCTCAGACCACTCACAACGTGGCTGCCGCTTGGAAGCTGTATCGAGAGAGCAAGGGGCTGGGTGATTTGCCGAGCCCTTGGGAAGCCGCGAAGAGCATTGGCGAGATGGGTTACGGATTGGCAAAACAGACTGCGGAAGGTGGCCCAGCGGCTCTGGAATGGCTCGGCGCAGAAGCCGCGAAGCCAGCAGAGGCGACCCAGCCATACCCAGATTTTTGGCCCAAACCCGGTTTTAACGGGCAGAAATCAACGCCCCTTCAAATCGAACTTGAGCGCCAGATGGTAGAAGCTGGTTCAGCTTCAGCGGTAGGCGGCCAAGGGCTTGTAGAGCAGCTTCGCAAATTCGGGAACATTCCCGAGTATCTTGCGAAGAGCATGGGCAAGTCCAAACTGCTTCCCGATTTTGTCAAGAAGGAAATTGCTCCTCCCGAGGAAACTCCGCAAGAATCCGCGAACCGACTTTGGTTGGACTCCTCGAAACTCGATATTACCCAAGACGCGCTACAAGGAAAAAATCCGCTTTACCTCTCCGGGACTGCGGAAGATTTGGCTGCCAAGGGCGCTCCCGTTAGACCTTCCGAGATAGAAACAATGGCCAAGGGAGATATTCTCGGCGTCGCTGGAAACTTGATGGCCTTCAAAGGTGTCGGCGCGGCCCTTCCCGAAATGATAACCCCCGCCGAACTGGCGGCAGCCGGGCAAGCAACTCGAAACGTAGCTGCCGGGGCGGTATCGGGAGCCGCAAAGGCTTTTCAAGCGGTTGTGCCCCCGGTTGCCAAAGTTCTTCCGGTGGCAACTGCAATTAAGGGCGGTTTCATGGGGGGACTTCCTGGGGTAGGAATTGGTTACGAGGCGGGTGTCGGGGCAGCCAAGGGACTCGCTAAAGCCGCCGGGGCTGCCAAGGGAGTTGAAGAAGCCCTTCCGGGAGTCACGGGAGCCGAAGGCGCATTGCCGACAAGCTCTTACGCCCAGTTTGCCAAGGACGTGCTCCAAAACCTCCCCGCAGCCGCATATTCCGCAGGCAAGGGCGCAATGTATGATGCGGCCCAGGCACTTTCCGCAGACACTCCGGATGACGTAAAGGGCGTCGGGATGGGGACCCTTTTCGGTCTGCTTGGCGCAGGGCATGCAATTGGTGGGGAAGTATTAAGTGGACAGCTAATTGGCCCCCGTGGATACGGCGAAGCAACCGCACCAACTCGCACTGGGCTGTTACCGCAGTTCGACTCTATTCACCAAGCCGCCCGCGACGTTAATGCCTTGCCGGGCAACGCGGCACGAGTGGACTTTTTGACCAAAGCTGCCCAGAGTTTGCCCGGTGATAACAGCGAGGGCGTTTATCTTGGCCCGCAAGACACCGGCGCAATCGAGACGCGCACAAAACAGCTTCTTGAACAGCCGACCACAGGGGAAGGACGACCTACTCCTATGACTCCGGAGCAAGCTCGAATTCAAGCCACCACTGAGGTTGACCCCTTTGCGGAGCAGCTTGTGCAAATGGGCTACACTCCAGAGCAGGCCGCAAATGCCGCATCGCAGGATGGCGGCTGTATTCGAAATCTCCAAGGTCATGATCTCTACTATTTTCGAGATGTCGCCGCCGCACCGCATGAAATCGCCGGACACGGATGGGAAGCTGTCTTAGGCGAAAACGTAATGCGTGCCTTTGACCAGCAGATTCAAACCGATCCAAAATATAGCGCTGGAAATCTGTGGGACGAGAACGGAAAAAGATACGCGCGCCGGATGGGATGGACCGACGATTCTGGCGAGTCATGGCAAGACGCCATTCTACGGAAGACCAATTATGGAAAGCTAGCTGCGACGGAGAAAGGCTCTCCGCTTACTCCTGAAGAACACGCCGCCGCGGCTAACCGGTATATTTCTCGCGAGATTTACGCGGAGAACGAAGACGCCTCGTTTAAACATCGTGGTGGATACCCCGATGCAGACAACTCATTGCCCGCTCGCATCTCCCGAGTCATTGGAAATTTTATGTCCTATATGGGGCGTGACCCCCTAAGCGGACGGGTCGCCGAATATAGTCAGTGGCCGCTCAGTTATGATTTAATTAAGGGCGTCTCGAAGGCCCGCACGGCATACCTCGCCGGACAACCGGTTGAGCTACCTAAGACCCCCTCGAAAGCCTTTGGGATAGGAGTCGGATTTCCCTCGACGCCCGCACAGAAACAGCAAGCAGCCCAGGACGCAAAAGGTCTTGCTGCGGGGGCGCCGGACACCCCGCTAAGCCCGGGCGCTGCAAGTCAGAAAGAAATTTTGGGAACTATCGCGGAAGCGATGGCTAAGGAAAGTGGTGTCAAGCTGGAGATGCTTTCCGGGCCAGACCAGCCCGCTGCGGCAATCGGACAAGACAAACGGACCCGGGCAGCCCAGATCGAATTTAACCGCACTGCCCCGCAAGCGGCAAAATCTTTGTGGCCAAAGGGCTTCACTCCTACGAGAGTGATGGCTATCGGAAAAGGCAAATTCCAAGTGTTTGGATACACTCCGGAAGTGTATGCCGCAAACATGCATCGCTTTGCGGGTTCGGTTTCTGACATGATGGCGAAAGACCCCGCTTACGCTAGCCTCTCTCCCTATCCGATTGACCCGGCAACCAGATCGCTTTCTGACGAGGGTTGGAAGCAATTCTACCAGGACACCGCAATCTACGTCAAGAATCAAATGTCCGGGCGCACCGGGTTTGGTGAGCCGCTGGTGGTGCCTCGGTTTCAGCAAGAGCACGGGATGTGGAAACCTCAAGAAGGCCCTTCAGCCGGAGCTTTGTCAGAAGATAAGTCACAGCTAATCAATCTTCTTTTTGGTGGCACCACGCCGAGAACTCCTCGAATCACTGGCGGCAAAATGCCTCTGGGGATAGCGGGTCCCGATGTCCATAAGGCCACAATGGAAGCGGCTGGCTTGCCCAGCAGGATAGAGAAGCCAGCCACGCCTCGGGCAAAAGAATTTTCAGGTGAGGCGGCGGAGAAACTGGGGATTGTAGCCCCCGGTGAGAGCAGGCCCATTGTCGAAACCAATCCCTTACGAAATCGCCTGGAGGAAGCTGCGACTGCAACCGGCGTGCCGGAGCCCTCGATGCTCTCCTCGCAACAGCGGCTGAATCTGGAGAACATTCTGAAAGCGGAGCATGCGCCCGAGCAGCCACAATTCCGCGGCAACACGCTTGCCTTGGCGGCAGGTTTTCAGCCCCCCAGAGAAGGAAATCCGGCAAACGATCTGATTCCTGCGCTTCGCGATCCCGAAGGGAAAATCTACCCGGGTCAAGCGGGAAAGACACACGCGGACATCTACGCATCGCAACCTACCAAGATGGAACGGCTGATGCTCCAGGTGTCTGAGCCTGAGCATGGTTTTCTTCGTGGGGATGAATTCCTGAACCGCCAACAGGCAGCGGCGCATGTGGGGGAGAAGACGCCTTTACAATCCGAACGGCTGCGGGAATTGCAGACACCTAAAGAAGGCCAGACTCCGGTTGTTTCCACTGTTGACCCAACGGCCCAGTTTCAAGCGCCGAAGGAGAAAGAAGAGAAGGGACCAGTCTATTACTCTCAACTGGCGCGCGTGGTCAACTCAAAGTTCACCGGCGCTCAAATGCCCGCGGACCAGCTATCGGCCATACTGCGAAATCCGCAGAACGGTATCAAAGCGGATGAAATGAAGTGGACTGGAACAGATGATTTTTTGGCGAGTAAGGGACATAAGCCGGTTACTCAGGCGGAAATCCAAGACCACCTGAAGCAGAATGCGGTGCAAGTCAAAGAGAATACCCGACAGAGTGGGGGGTGGGAGGCTATAGAGGTTGTCGTCGCTCAAGCTAACGCCACCTATAATAATGCGGTCCACCTATCGAATTTGTCCCGTGGCGGGGGTGAAGAAGGTCGGAGAGCCACTTCACAACAAAGAGCTATTTGGGAAAAAGAAAGTGAGACCGAGTATGCCCACTACGAACAGATGGTCACTCAACTAGACACTCTGCGTGTGCAAGATGATAAAAACGGAGCCAAGTTTGAGAGCTACCAGCTTCCTGGCGGTGAGAACTACCGGGAGATGCTGTTCACCCTGCCGGAGGATTCTCTTGAAAACAGAGTCCGCAAATTTGCTAAAGCCACAGATCAGAATGCGGAAGAGTTGCTTAAGAACAGTCCCGAGAAATTGAATAGGCTGATGTCAAATTCGGCAGCCGCAGAAGTGGCCGGAACATTCACGAGCCCTCATTGGGACGAGCCGAATGTCCTTGCTCACACCCGCCTGAATGACCGCACCGATTCTGCTGGTTCTCCGGGTCTTTTCGCAGAAGAGATTCAGAGCGACTGGCATCAAAAGGGCCGCAAGGAGGGGTATGCGGGAGATACCGCCCCAGAAGCAGACGAGGAATCGAGAGCCTTGCAACAGAGTTCTGAAGTTCCGGATGCTCCTTTCAAGACCACTTGGCACGAGCTAGTTCTTCGTCGCTTGGTTCGGATGGCCGCCGAGGAGGGAAAGGACTGGCTCGGCTGGACGACCGGCGAACAGCAAGCGGCCCGATATGACCTGAGCAAGCAACTTGATAAAGTCCAAGCCTATAAGGATTCAGATGGGGAAGTTACCTTATTCGCTTTTGATAAGGAGGGTCGCGAAGTTTTCCGAAAAAACAAACTCGCAGTAGGGGATGTTGAGGGCTATGTCGGAAAAGATTTAGCAAAAAAAATCGAGGCGCAAAAAGAAAAACGGGCTGAGTATTCCGGACTGGATTTGAAGGTCGGCGGCGAGGGAATGAAGGGCTTCTACGACAAAATTCTTGTCGATTACGCCAACAAGTTCGGCAAGAAGTTCGGCGCAAAGGTTGAAGACCGAGAGATTCCTACTGGAGAGACCGACTATCGAGGTAGGCCACTAACGGATGACTATGGCAAGCTGCACGGGCAGTCAGTTCACTCCCTCCCCATCACGCCCGAAATGAAGGCGTCTGTTTTGAAAGAGGGGGTCGCACAATTTGAGCCCCCGAAGCGGAATGATAAGCGGGAACAAATTGAGTCCGCTGCGATACGTCTCCCTAGCGGGAAGATTTTCACCGGCCCTATCCACTCGCTGGCCTACGAGAACGCGGCAGAAAACGAAGGCTACGACGCCTTGAAGAGTATGGAAGAATCGGAATTCGGATTCACCACCACTCATGGCCGATTTGTAGATCGTATTACTGCGTCAGACATTGCAAAGAAAGCTAACCAACTACGAAGAGAGCCGTCCCATGATGTCGGCCCCTCCGGAGAGAGCCAATTAGACACTTTTGACATCCGTGGGGCAACCAAGCGGGAAGGAATTCCACTTCAAGCCCAGGCACCCAAAGACAAAGACCAAGACTTTATCGGGAAGATCACCAACGATGCCGTCCAAGGTGAGCAGGTCAGAAATGCCTACGCAGTGGGCCACGATGATTTTGGAATGGGGGGACATGGAAACCGGTGGCGGTATGACAGCGCCAAGAAGGTGGTAGATTGGAATAATGAACCTTCTCCGGAAGACAAGGAAGCGGTCAATTCTTGGCTTGCTAAGAGGGGCGTATCCGGGGAACCAGAGCACACCGTTTTTGCACAGTTTCAAGCACCCCGGGGCAAAGACACGGACTGGAAATTGATTTCTCCGGGTGCATCCGGCGGCGGTTTCTCAAAGGCGTGGATTACTCCTGAGGGGCTTCCAATTCAGCTTGGCGGCACTTGGCATCACGACTATCTGAACGAAAATCCAGAGGTCAAGGCCAAATACGGATTGTCTGGCTCGATTGACGCGGAGGAGCTACGTCAAGCTGCCTTACGGCGCGGATTTGCCAGAGTAAACTATGGGATCAACAATGGCGTGATGACTGTGGAAGCACGCAAGAAGGATTGGCCAGCGCTTATCCCCGCCGTAACGAAGATGGCGCAAGCCAATGTTGGGAAGTTGGACCACATGGAGGTTCACCTATTTGATAATGCGGTCAAGAAGGTAATCGACTCAGACGCCACTGCGCTATTCCGCCTTTCCGATAAGGAGAAGATGAAGAATCTCCCGCTGATCTCTACACCTTCGGGAACAACTGAGATGTCCGCCCAAGCATCCAGCGCGCAGTATCAGCCGCCTCCTTTCCAGGACAAGGGTTTCGACAAAGAACTAGCAGAAATCCGCTCTGGAAAATCCGGCGGCGCTACTTTCAATCGCGACGGCACGACATGGCAATCGGAAAAACGGGACGAGCACCTGGGATCGCTTTTCTCGGTGAATCTCCCGCTGGGTGACCTGAACCGAGAGACTGTAGAGAAGGCTTTGCGTAAGCATTTTCCTCTGTTGGACGAGCCCAACATCAAGCCGGGCATATTTGCCTTCTCGAAGGATGGGAAGCCCACAGTATCTATTGATTTGAATTCCGTGGTGCCCAACAAGCATATTGAGAACACCAAAAGGTTTGCTAATCAGAACGATCAGGTTTCTATTTGGGATACTTCAAAAGGTGAGTATGGCGAAGAAGTCCCCACTGGGGGAAAGGGAAACACCCGGCTCCAGACTACCGATGAACTTTTGGATGCACATAGCGCTTTGCAGCAAGGACTGCCCACGGATGTCAACGACATCATCAAGGAAAACGCGGTGAAAGGCGTCCCGGGGCGCACCGAGATTTTGCCGGGCATGGGAGCGCGAGAGCAAAACCTTACTCCCGCTGCCGCAGGAAGATTGTCCAACGCAGAGGCGGCAGAATACTATCCCGAATCAGTCAAACCCAAAACGATGCCCCGGAATGCCAAGGGAGAAAAAGTGGACGAGCATATTCCCTCTGAAATCACCAATTCGCCCCTCTACAAAGCAGCAGGTGGTGGTGAAGAGGCAGAGAAAGCTTTCGGCAGAAAGATGGCAGAGTTCGCCAAAGAGTGGATGGACCACCCCAGTTTTCAATCCGGCCTGAAATGGTATTCCGAATTCGTTCCGATGCTCAAGAAGGCATTTGGAAAAGACCATCCTATCATGGCGGAGTTGCTGGCGGGCACGTCGCCCAATGAGACCCCGGCGACTAATTTTGCAATGGCTGTCGACGCGCTCGACGGCTACAAGGCCGGGCGTTTCAATAAGCAGATCGCGAAATTCGAAGCTGGTTTAAACATGCTCAAATCCAACGCCTGGAAAGCATGGTCCGCCAAGGAAGGGCACGGAGACCTATCAGAAGAAGGTTTTTTGAAAGAGTGGGTCAACAAGCACGACCTGAAGCCCAGGAAAGCCAACGGCAAGCTTTACGGGATTTCCTCCGATGCCGTAATGAAGATTTTAGCGCGCAAGTGGTTGGAGAACACCCCCGGGCTCAAGACCCAGAACTTTGTCAAGAATCTTTTGGGCATTGGCCACGAGGCCACGATTGATTTGTGGGCCGACCGGACTATGAGACGCCTTGGCTATTCCGGCTTCAAGAATCGTTGGCGTATTCTGCCCAAGAATTCAACTGCCGTGTCGGATGCGGATTTCGAATTCAGCCAAGCCGCGTTCCGTCATGCGGCAAAAGAGATGCACATTACTCCTGACGCACTTCAGGGTGGCTTGTGGTTCGCAGAAAAACAGTTGTGGGCTGACCGTGGGTATGGTAGATTGGACTTAGGTGATTATCGTGAAGAGATCAAGAAACTGGATATGCTGAAAAAAGGCGTCAAACAATCCTTGGCGACGCAAAAGAAAGCCGCCAAGGGCGCCTTTGAAGAGCAGCCAGACCTGCTAGTCACCCCCAGGAACTTAAAGAAATGAAAATAGACGACAAAACGAAGGCCGAAATGATTGAGGGCGCCCGCAAGGCGACGCCTCAAAATCCCAGCTTGTGGAAGCAAATCGCGGACTACTACGCCGGCCAAAACCAAACGCCGCAGGTGGAACGCCGCCCGATTGACAAAAACACCCCCAAAGGAGACTATTGAGTATGCCTGATCCATCCGCTGCACCCGTAGTTGAGCCGAATGACCCCAATGCCCAGCCGGCTACGCCGCCCCCGGTAGA
>OBLU010004835.1_pt1 | contig 12121 bp, 4 predicted proteins | sample 1518681 | NCBI WGS metagenome assembly OBLU01 (sample SAMEA3539304, study PRJEB22396) | soil metagenome | biome: tundra; feature: field; material: soil | place: USA | collected 2010-05 | depth 0.15 m | reverse complement strand
CGTCGCCGAGATGGAATTTCCAGCCCGCGTCGAGCGAGAGATGTTCGCGCGGCGACTCGGCGGAGGCAAGCTGTGTGATCCACAACACGGCGCACGCGCCAGCAATAAGGGTGCGAATGACAGGAATGATTTTCATTTTCAATTTCAAATTTGTGATGAATGCGGTGACGCTTCAAATGTTTGCGCCGCCAATCAGTGGGTAATGATTCGCGCGAGTATTGTCCAAACACGCACGCACGGCATGTCGTGAAAAATAACGACTTAAAAAACAACAACGTTAGCGCCCCGCGCTGTAACGTGCCATTGTTGGCCTGCCCCGTCCGCTGCACCGCGCCGCCGGCGACGACCTGAATGGTTTTCCCGGCGTTCGCCATTTATCGGGCTGCTGGCAAAGATGTCCGATTCCGCAATTGCTGGGCATAGCGCAGGGCGGTTGCATCCCTAGGGTTGCGCTGAAGAACGTCCTCAAATTGTTTGAGGGCATCATCAAGCTTTTCCTGTTCGTATAAAGCGATGCCTAAATCCGCACGTGCTTCAATTGAATTGGGATTAAGTCGCAGGACTTCGCGAAACTCCTTCTCTGCCAGCGCGGGCTTCCTGAGCCGGCCCAGTGCGACACCCAGTTGCATGTGTGGTTGGGCCTGATCCGGCTCCAACTCAACGGCTGCCTGATATTGTTGCACTGCTTCGCCGTGCCGGCCGAGCGCGACCAGTGCCCCTCCGGCTTCCAGGCGCAAGCCGGAGTCCAGCGGGCAAAGTTCAATGGCTGCGGCAAAATTGGTGACAGCCAATTCAAACCAATGGCGGTTGACGCAGAAGCGCGCCAGCGCGGCCAGATCGTCCGCCTGGTTAACGCGATTGGTCAACGCCGTGTTGTAGCATTGTTCCGCGTCGTTGGTGCGCCCCATTTCTTCATAGAGTTGACCCAGCGCCAGCCAGCCCGTGCCATAATCCGGTTTCAGGGCGAGGGCGCGTTTGAACTCGACGACCGCCTCGTCGCGGCGGCCCAGTTTTTCCAGGCACAAACCGAGATTATGCCTGGCCCAAACGGCTTGCGGATCCAGCGCAAAGGCGTGCTTAAAGGCCGCGACCGCATCCTCGTATTTTTCTTCCTGCGCCAGTAGAATGCCGTCAAACTGCCAGCATCCGGCGCTGCTCGGCAACTTGTCAAGTGAACGTTGAGCTGCGGAAAGCGCTCCGGCAAAATCGCCCTCCTCTTGTTTGATTTCACCCAATTGTTCCCAGAGTGTGGAGTCGTCCGGCCACCGTGCGAGCGCGGCTTCGGCGGCGGATTGAGCTTCGCGCAGCGCCGCCGTCGAAGTGGGAAGTGGCAATCCGCGCGCGGCTTCGGCCAGCCGACGCATTTGTTCATCATGGTTGGCTTGAAACGTGAACGGAACGTCCGCCAGCCGTCCGCGTATGTCTGACAGGGCCAGTTGGGTGTCGCGCGGCGTGTAGCCAAGGCGTTGCGCACATTCAGCAAGATCCGGCCAGCGGGCACCTTCCGAAAGCGTCAATACTCTTTCAATTCTTTCCGCAATGGCGCGGGCAAGGACATAGTTGCCATTAAATGTAAGATGGACATGCTCATAAAAAAAATCGACGCCGGAAATACCGCCTGAACTTACCTCCGCCAGCGCCCGTTCACCGTCCGTCAGCAGCGCGGCTGCCGAATCATGGTAATACGCCGAGATGCCGAGAAGATGGCGCACGGGTCATATGAAGGGATACATGAGCGGCGCGAGCACCGAGCCGCCACTGAATACAATGAGCGCCGCAAGAATCAGCAACATCACCCCCAGCGGAATGAGCCACCATTTCTTTTCCTGCTTGAGGAAGGCTAAAAACTCTTTGAACAGTTGCCACATAAGTTGTTGGTTGGGTTTGCGCGCTTAATAAAGCAGGTGTTGTGTCCGATGACCATTGCAAAGTCGCCGCGCTGGTTCGCCTTACCGGCGGATCTTCCGGCGAAGTTCCAGCGCCGCCTGATTGCCCGGCTCCTGGATCAAAACTTCATCCAGTTGCCGGACTGCCTCCGGTTCACGCCCGAGATTCAACAGAACCGCAGCCAGGCCAAGCTTCGTTTTGACATGAGCGGGATTAAGGCGGAGCACTTCCTGATATTCCGCAGCGGCATCGGGAAACAGTCCCTCCTGCACAAGGTCGCTGGCCATACGATAGTGCGGCTGCCAGTCCGACGGAGCCAGCCGGATCGCCTCGCGCAGACTGGCCAAGGCTTCGCTGCGCCGCCCCAGTTTCCAGAGCACCTCCCCCAAATACAACGGAACCTGCGGGTCTTCGGGACTGAGCCGGCGCGCCGTCTCCAGTTCCTGCCGCGAGGCGTCCCATTCGCCTTGCCGAGCGCTGACGATTCCCAGTTCCAGCCAGTTATCACCTTGGTCGGGCTTCAGCGCAGCCGCTTTGCGCAGCGCCTCTCGTGCTTCCGGAAGCGCCCCTGCATCTTTCAAATCCACGCCCAACGCGTAATAAGGAAAGTAGGTGAAAGGGATCAACTCACAGACTTTTTCACGCTCGGCTATCGCTGGTTTCAACTCATGCATGGCCTCCAAAAACTCCGCATAGTTCTCGTGCAAGCGGAAATTCTCCGGTGCCCGGCGCAAAGCCCGCAAATACGTCTCGCGCGCTTGTGCCGCCGCTTCGCTCGTGAGCTGCTTCTTCAGTTCGTCTATTTCACTCCGCAAACGCGCCACTCGCGAGGCGTTGCCGGATTGACCGCTGAACGGCGGATGCTGAAGGCGCTGGAGGACTTCCTCGATGATCGAAACCCGGTTCCAGTCCGTCAGGCCAAGCAACTGCTCGCACTCGGCTTGCGAAGCCCAAGACGGCCGGGCACCGTCTTTGAGCGCCAGCTCCAGAAACTTCTCAACCTGTCCGGCCCAGGCGATGGCCAGCGCATAATTGCCATTCGGATTGAGATGGACGTGCTCGTAAAGCAATTCCCCGCCCGGAATGCCATCCGGGCTGTTGGCGCTCAACGCCTCGGCGGCATCGCACAAAACCAACGATTCGCCAGCATGCTTGCGCGCCGCCGCCCGAATGCTCTCGTTGATCCGCGAATCAGCACGGAAGGGCAAGGTGTCGGCATCCAATGCCTTCTGAAAATGCTGCCCGGCCGCCGTCCCGTTGGTCAGATGCAACAGACACGTCGCCAGTTGAAACTGCGCTTCCGCAGCCTGTGGACAAAGCTCGATCGCGCGCTGAAAATCGGACTGAGCATCGGTAAAACGGCCCTGCGCTTCGGCCGCCGCTCCATCCAGACAGAACTTCTCATACGCCGAGCGGTCGGCTGGAGAAAGCCCTTCCGGCAACAGGGTGCCGAAGGGCGGACAATCCTTGAGATTCACCGCCACCGTGGACAAAACAACCTTCGCTCCGGAAGCCAGCCCGGCACTGAGGATTTCCTCCAGGTTCCGCTCGAAGTTGTTATAGACCCTTTGCCGACGCGGATCATTGGGTGGAACCTGGTTCTGCATGAACATCTCCATGCCGTGCCAGTTCGCAGAGCCAGAGTGGTCTTTTTGAAATTTCTGGCGCACCTCAAGCAACGCTTGTGCAAGGCGAAGGCGTTTCATTTCCAGTTGAGCTTTGATCAGCCAAAGGGGCGGAGCCTGCAAGCCGAAAACCGTGGCGGCACCGAAAGGCCCGACCATCTCATTGTTGCCCATGTAAACGAGCCAAAGGCCGCCCGATTGCCGGGAACACTCCTGGGCAATCGGCAGGATAACATGCGAGTTGATCGCGGTGATGCCCGTGTTGACAACCTCGAACTTCGCTTGGGGAAAGCGCTCGGCCAGCAACGCTTCGAGGTAAGTGCCGGCCCCGTAGTTTGGTCGCGGATCACCCAAGGCGGCGGATTCTCCAAAGATAAAAATGCGGAAAGTGCCCGGCGCTTTGGTGGCCGACATCACCACCGGCGGCGAAGTGCGGGCCATGCTGCGCGGGAAGAACCTCAGTCCAAAGCTGTCATTGGCCACATAACAATCCTGGCCGCCAATCCTTGCCGGCTTGAAAAAATGCGGATCGAACCCAACTCCAAGCAGGCGCAGCATAAGCTCCAACCCACCCAATAAAATCAGAGGCAAAACCACAACCGCCAGCAAGCGAAACAGCCATTTGCGGCGGGACGAAAGCGCGGCAGGCAAAACTGCCGGTGAACCAGAAGGGCGCCCTGCGTTCGGCGGTCGCTGCCCTTTCTTACGGCTGCGTTCTCGTTTCATGCTTTAATTGTTATACGTTATCCGGGGGGACGCAATGCGGGACAAAGCAAAATCGCCTGCGATTGGGTCTCATTACTGGAATTCATCGGGCCTTTCAACAGAAGGGCCGCGAGGTTGCCCTCGCGGCCTTGCTTTAAATACTGGCTATATCAGCCGTCGTTACGGAGTCACGACCCGGAAGAACTGCGAACCGGTTCCGATCCGGATGGTCGCCGGGCTGGTGGTGCTGACATCCTGCCAATTTACACCTGCCCCTTGGAGGGCCGGGCTGGATTGCAACCGACCGGTGCCCGTGTCCCAGGAGACAATCACATTTCCACCAGACACGCTGACGGTTAGTTTCGGATGCGCCACATAGACCGAGTTGTAATTCGCATACTCGACCGTGTTGTAATACAAGAACGGTGACGGTGCCGGGTCGCTGACCACATCGTTGTTATGGGCCGTCGTGCAGAGGCCGACATAGACAACATTGGTCAACGGGGTGGCATTGGTGGCTACGTTGTAGCTGGTCGCATGAACCCAACTGATTCCGTTCGTGGAATAATACCCATCCAGAACATCGTTCGTGCCGCTGATCGTTCTCTTGAGCCGCAGCCAAGCGTTGGGATAACTCGGAGGCGGAAGAGCACCGGACGTGAGTTGCCAACCGACAGAGGCTGCACCAGTAGTATCGCGCATGGCCGTATCAATGCGGTTATTACCACCATCGGCCGCGAGCGGCTCATTTTGAATACTCCATTCCCGGCTGGTGGCGTCGAGGGTTTCGCGCACCATCAGACCCATCTTGGCCCATTGTGACGTCGGAGTAATGCTCACCCCGCGGACGGCCACGTCGAAGTCATTGGTCTTCAGCTCCCAGCCGAAGTTACATCCGTCGTTGGCGTTCCAGATGTCACTGCCCTCGGCTGCGATGATGTAACCGCCGCTCCCGGCAATCCAAATGTGGCTCGGATACGCCGGGTCATAGCCCGGTGTGCCGACATCGCTGAAGTTGAGCCGCTCGGCGTTGAGGTTGGTGGTGGCGGAGTTGCCGGCCAGCGCGTTGCCGCTCAGATCAGTGACTCCGCTCACGGTGACAGTCAACGGCGAGGTCGGCATCTGGTTCAGCAGCAATTGCACCGTCCGATGGTTGCTGGCGATGCTGACGTTCGTGACGGTCGCCCCGGAGACCGTGTAGGTGGCATTGCTCAACGAGGCGGCATTCATCCATTTGCTGAACGTAACGTTCACGATGAACTGCGGTGGCACCTGGTTCGTGTTCTCGAACGTGGCCGCGTAGCTGATTGTCGGCGGAAAGGTATCCGTAACGACGGTCAGAACCGCCGCCACGCTGTTGCTGAAGATGCGATTGAGCGAGTTATCCGCGTAACCAAGCGCGCGGAGACCGCAGACGAACTGCGCGCCCTGGTCCGAAGGCAGCGCGAAAGGCAGAGTGTAAGAACTGCCGGTGGCGCCAGGGATCGGCGTGCCGTTCTTATACCATTGATACTGCAGCGGGGAGCCGCCGGCACCATTAATGAATGTCAATGGATTATCAGTAGTGCCGATCTTGAGCGTTACTGGATCGTTGGTTCCGGCGACTGTGAAGGTGACAGAATTGCCGCCGCTGACCGCCGATGCGTTGTTGGGCTGCTGCAGGAAGGCGACCCACTGAATGCGCGGCAAATACATGCCAATCTTGTTGGTGACAAACCGCGTCTGATCGCCATTTACTGGGTCAGGCTCACTGGTTATTTTGAAGGTGGCTGTGGCATGCGTGCCGCCGGCGGCACCATTGTGATGGACTTGTTCAATGTAATATAACTGGCCGCCATTCAAAGAAATGCCGGATTGATAAGGAACAGTCGCGCCACCATCAGGAGACCATTGGTCCGAACGTTTCTGGCTGGCAACGCTGCCGCCGCCGCCAGCACTGACCCAGTTGCGCACACCGCTCCAACCAGCTTCTTGGGCAACCAGACGCTTGTTGTCTGGAGAAGCGTTGGTGCTGATGAAAAAGTCGGAATCGTCGTCCGAGTCAGTGAAGAAGGTATAGAGATCAGTGGCCGGTGGCACAAAGAAGCCGCTGATGCGCTGGGCAAAGTCAATTGTCGGGCCATTGCCATTGCCGGTGCCGGAAGGACCTTCAAACATGGGCGTCGTGTAGGTGAAATGCGGACTGCCGTTTGTCCCATTTTCGACCGGCGAACGAGAGGTGGTATTTGTCCACCAATCTTCCTTCAGCAAGCCCGGTTCAAAGACGGCCTGCGGCGAGATGGTGATGGTCGCAGTCAAGCTGTTGCTCCAGATCGGGTTCAGGGCGTTATCCGCGTAACCTAAGGCCCGCATTTTGCAGTTGATTTGCGCCCCACTGTCGCTGGGCATGAGCGGTCCGAGAGTCAAGGTCGGGCTGGTGGCATTAGTGATGGGCGCGCCGTTCTTATACCACTGGTAGAAGAGGGCATTCGTGGGCGCTACAATCGTATAGCCGTAGGAGCTTTCGACTGGATATTGTGAATCGGTCGTGCCCGCCGCCGAGAAGGTGGCATAACCCATGGGCGCAGCCGTGACGTTGGTGGGCTCCTGCGCGAACGCGACGTAGGAACAACGGATGGCGCTCATGCCGACAACGTTTCCATTGCAGTTTGGTAGTGAGCCATCGGCGGGAGCAGTCACAGAACCACCACTCATGATCCTATAGTCCACGCCGAACTGCTCGTTACCCCACTTGCTGGTGGTGTGATCCACCTCCATGTAGTAGCGTTGACCCGCGACCAGCGGGATGCCAGCCGCATAAGGTGTGGTGACACCACTATCAGGTGAATATGTATCCGAGCGTTTTTGGGAGACAACGCTGCCGCCACCGCCCGCGCTGTTCCACGCGAAATTGCCCGACCACCCTGCTTCCTGGGCAACGAGCCGTTTGTGGAGCGCCGCATTGTCCGTGCTCAAAAACAGATCGCCGCCGTCGTGCGAGGTGATGAAGAGGACATAATTGCCGGCGGTTGGCGCGACAAAATACCCGATTTGTTGAATCATGCTGTCGTGGCCACTGCCACCGCCGGTGCCAGGATTATCAAGGCCCGCAAAAAATCCGGCCCGCACACAGGAGAAGGTGGGATTCCCGACCGTGCCAGCTTCAAGCCCTCCAATATTAAACTGGTCCAGCCATTTTTTCTCTGAAACCCAGCCGGGTTCGAAGACCGACTGGATCACATGGAGGGTAGCCACAGAACTGGTGACAGAGATCCCGCCAATTTCCGTGCTGGCGATGCAGTAGATTTGCGCGTTGTCGTAATTGGCAGGAATGAGCGACATATTAAGGTTTGTGCCGTTGACCACATTCCCTGTCAAGGGGGTGCCGGGAAGAGAGCCGCCGCTGGTTACTAGATACCACTGGTAATAGGGCGTCATTTCCGCATCGCTGACGGCGATGGCCGTGAAGTTGGTGGTCTGACCCTCATACACAGTCACGCTCGTCTTGGGCTGGAGAGACCAGTTGATGCTGGTGCCGGGCCAGGTGATGACGGCAATGTTGTTGCTTGCCGCAGTCATTCGGGAAGCTGAGCCATCCACGGGCTGGGACACATCGGCCGTGAGTTCAGTCTCGGTCTCGTAGGTGACGGCCCAATTGTCGCCGCCAGTGCCATTATGCTCTACTGATTCGAGGTAATACTTCTGCCCGGCCACCAAGGAGATGCCTGCGGAATATGGCACGGTGGCACCGCCGTCGGGAGACCATTGATCCGAGCGTTTCTGGCTGGCAGTGCTGCCGTTGCCGCCAACGGTCTGCCAATTGTCCTTGCCACTATAGCCGGCTTCTTGGGCAATAAGCCGCTTGTTGGCCGGTGAGCTATTGGTGCTCAGGAACACGTCGCAGTCATCGTCGGAGGCCACGAAGAAGACATAATTATCGTTAGTTGGCGGAATGAAATAGCCGCTGTAGCGGCGGGAGGTGTTGTCCCCGAAGCCGCCCGGCGAGTCGGCATTTGTAACCAGGCTGATGATGCCGTGACCGACGTTTCCGATTTCAACGGCGGCGCGGGTGGTGACGCCGGCGAAAACTTCCTGCTTGAGGCCATTGGTATATACAGGGGTGCCAGAATTTACCGTGAGAGTCACCACCGAGCTGGTGACCGCAAGGTTGCTGAAATTGGTGTCCGCCACGCGAGCGATGGCTTGGATTTGCATCCCATTATTGCCGGGGGTGGTCAGGAACGTGTAATATGGCCCCATCGGGTTGGTGCTGACAAGCACGCTGTTCGTATACCAAGCATAGGTCATCGGGAAGGGGGCCTGGTTGGGGGCGTCGTTGGTCGTGCCAAAATAGAAGGAGTGCTCGGTGTATTCATAGGCGCTGGTATTGGTGAGTTGGGTCAGGATGATCGCGTTTGTCGGGGGCAGGGCCACAACCGTGAAGGTGGTGCCGCCGCTCCCAACGAGCGGTTCGGTGCTTATTACAGTCGCCTTCACGTTGTCGGCCCCAATGAGTGCATTGGTGTTGTTGGGGATAGTGAACGTGTTGGTGAATACATTGGCGCTGGACTGCACCAGGGTCGCAGCAGAAGACAGGCCAAGGGCACTCAGGTTCACCTTCGCATTCGTTACCGTGCCAACGGTAGGCGTGGCCGTGGCGGTGACGGTGAAAGTTTGTCCGCGGTAGCCACTGGCAGGAGCAACCGTCACGGTGACCGGCACAACTGGAACGCTATTGTTGTTATACATCGCTTGAATGTCAGCCTGGCTCAACGCCTGATCGAAGACATAGACTTCGTCAATCAGGCCGTTCAAGCTGACTTGGCCATCGCCCTCTCCTGTTCCGGCACCGCCAATCCAGAATTGACTGCCCGTCCCATTGCCGTTCCACTGGTCAGTGGTAAAAGCGTCGACCACCCCGTCCACATACTGCACCTTGGTCCCACCATTGCAGGTGAACACGATATGGTGCCAGTTGCCATCGTTGATGACGGCGGTTCCGACTTCCCAGCCAAAACTATTGCGAACACCGCCCGCCGTTGTGCCGCCTGCCCCACCGTTGTTGACGGCCATGAAGAACGTCGTATTGCCAGAGCCCCAACCGCCATCACCTTGATAGGCCCAAGTGCCGCCCGCCGTGGTAGTCTTGACCCACATGGCCACCGTCCAAGCGTTGCCAGTATTGAGGGGCACCACCGCATTAGCAATGCGGCAGGAAGCGTCCGGGGAGGCCGAACCGGTGATTTCCAAGCAGTTGCCAAACTTGCCGCCCGCCACAATGGCTGCGGTGCCGTTCAACGTGCCGTTCATCGCCGAACCACCAGAACCAGTATTCACCACGTTCGTTCCGCTGACAACATTGTCGAAAGACAAATGCAACACTGGAGTTTTGTCGACAGGGGTTTGGCCCTGGACGCTTGCGCACAATGACGCGAACAACGCGCCGAGGACTAGGAGTTTTGTTTTCATAATTGATATTCGAGCCTGCGGGTTTCTGGATGATGAAACGAGTATTGAGTTGTTTGGATTCATAATGTCGTTAATTTTGACTGCTTTTTTCCAAATTTCCGTGCCTCAATTTCATCGTGAATACCGCCTTGGGTGCTCACGGCACCTGACACGGAAAGCTGAATCAGCGAAAAATTTGGCAGAAATGCGGATCGAACCCAATATGACATTTGTTATATTCGACCCGGTTAACCATCACCGTCAGTCACCGCTGGTGCCGGCGGCACCGGCGGCGGTTTGAACTCCTCATTGCGCAGCGAGGATGCGAACAATGGGAATCAGGGGCAGCGGCCAACCAGGGCGCGGGGGCCAGCAGCGGAGGGCAAACCTCTGGCGGTTCGGAAAATCAAGACGGCTCCGGCAGCGGCGGTTCGATCCAGAACACAAACAGGTGACCCGAGGGCCAACGAAATAAGAACCAGTCCGGGCGATGGGCCGGTTTTGTGCATTTTACAAATTGGCACCGAACTCTCTGCGCCTGTTTTTTGTCCCCTGACTGAACCCGTAGCTTACCGGACAACTATGGCATCCACGGCCACCGGTCCGGGGCCACGATTGACAATGTTGATGGTGTGTTTTCCTGAAGTCAGACCGGTCACCTCACAGACAACCTGCTGGGCCTGGCGCGTGCCGGTAGTGGACAGGTCCGCCATCGCGCGGGTTTGGCCGTCAATCTGAATTTCGATCTTTCCGGCTCCGGATTCTTTCGGGGCGATAACCGAAACGCTGCTGCCGGTGAACGGACAACTCCAGATATCACCCGACGTGTCGCTGGTGGTGAGGTCATTGTTGAAGTCGCCGGTGCCCAGGTTGCAGCGGCGAACCCATCCGGCAGCGATGGCACCCGGGTCGTCGTCGTTGAACCAGCCCTTGTCATGAGTGATGCGCAGAACCCGGCACCCCGCGGCCAGTTGCTGGTTGGTGATTCCCGCCAGCGGCTGCACCGCTCCGCCGGGCGTCACCGTCAGCCCCTGATCGTCCTGAACGAACGTCAGCGGAACATCGGAGCCAAGCATTTCAACTTTGGAGACTTTTCCGAGCGTCGCTCCGCCGGCGCGCAGAGCTTTGAGTGTGATTGGGCCGTTCGTCCAATTCATCAGCGCTGCATAAAGCCGGCCGTTGTTACGCGTGTAGCAAATTGAATTTGCATTTTCCTGACAGACTTCAAATGGCCGCGAGGCATAGACCGCTTCCCCGTTGAGCCGCAACCACGCGCCGATGTCTTTGGCGATTTGAGTCACCTGCGGATCAAGATCGCCGCGACCATGCTGGGTGAGGTTGAGCAGCATCGTGCCGTTTCGCGAAACGTTCTGCATCAACAGTCCGATTATTCTTTTTGCGTCCATGTATCGTTGCCCGGCTTTGTAATGCCAGTCGGCGATGGTGGTTTCGGTCTGGAATGGATAGGCCATGATCTGCGGCTCGATGTCGGCCTCGGTGCTCTTGACCAGCGCGCGTTCCACGATGGGAATCAGTTCGGGGTTGTTTTTGAAGCTGTTGTAACGCCCGCCGATGCACTTGAGGTTGATCACAACATCCATCTTCCCATCGTTCCACTTCAGGGATTTGTTGTAGTAATTTGCGACAAGCGGCGGAGCGAGAAAACCCAGCCCCATCTTCACGCCCAAATCCAACAGGGTGTCGCCCGCAGCCTCGTCAAAATAGATCACGTCGGGATGATATTTGGAAATCGCGTCATCCACCCGCCACATAAATTGATTGGCGAAGGGCGAAAGCAACGGATCCCTGTTGTTGTGAACCGGCCCGTAAAGGTCCACCGGATCCATGCCTTCCCACCATTTCCCTTTTCCGTCCAGAATCGTTTGCAGCGCATCGTAGGGCACACCCTGCTTCGGCCCATTTCTGTCGCTGGTATAACGGACTGGCATGAATTGGCCCCAAGTCCGGGGCGGAGAGGCGTGAAAGCCGATGCCAAAACGCATTCCATGTTGGCGCGCGGCCTTTTCCCAAGTGCCGACAATGTCCACCTTGGGGCCGACATTCACCGAGTTCCAGGGCTGGTAGGCTGAATTCCAGTTATCGAAATTGTCGTGATGATCGCCCATTGCCATGAAGTAACGCGCCCCCATTTCGACATAAAGGTCCATCAACTCATTTGGCTTCCATCGGTCAATCACCCAGTTGTGGGCGATGTCCTTGTAACCGTATTCCGACGGATAACCGAAGTGATTGGTGTGGTATCGGTATTGCGCGCTGCCCTCCTGATACATGCCGCGCGCATACCAATCGCCATCCTCAGGCATGGATTGCGGGTCCCAATGCGCCCAAGCGCCGAACTTCGCGTCGCGCCACCACTCCGGCGTCTGGTAAAGCCGGCTCATCGCCTTCCAGTCGGAGGAATAAGGACCGTCAGCCACCGGCAACGGCGGCAGGTTCCAGATATCCGGCGGCAGCCC
>OBLU010004834.1_pt1 | contig 12121 bp, 10 predicted proteins | sample 1518681 | NCBI WGS metagenome assembly OBLU01 (sample SAMEA3539304, study PRJEB22396) | soil metagenome | biome: tundra; feature: field; material: soil | place: USA | collected 2010-05 | depth 0.15 m | reverse complement strand
ATGATTCCCTGTCCACTGCCGGCGGGATCGCCCGGAAGTCGGTAATCGGGTCTCCTCCGGGCAAGCCATATCCGCAGACCAACGGGTGGACGTTCTGGAAGTTTCGGGACTCGGAGACGGGGAAGCTCATCGAGATCGACGTTCTCCGGCAGAAATACCTGAAAAGGAGACTACCAGACTTCGCCAAAGCGTAAGACGGACTGGCGGAGTCCTCTGGACGCGGCGGTCTCATGAACCCCATCTGGATTGGCGCGCGGCAGAACTCAAGGAATGAGACGGGAAGCCGTGAGTGAAGCGAGAGAAATTGACATAATGCGCTGCACTTCGAATCATCACTAAAATCTACGCACGAGCTTCGGTCGGGGCAGAATCGTGTGATGATATTCAGAATGGCCGCCGTCCCCAAAACGTGTGTGTACTGTGGTAGCGTCGCCGATCTTACGCGCGACCACATTCCGCCGAAGAGCCTTTTTAACAAACCCCGGCCGGCGAACCTGATTACGGTTTGGGCGTGTGGTAGTTGCAACAAGACGTTTAAGAATGACGATGACTACTTCTGGCTAACCCTTGCGTCCAGGGCCGAGGCTGCACGAAATTCCGAGGCCGGTGGTGCCGCGCTTCGCGCCATCAAGCATCTCGCGCGCCCTCAAGCCGCGGGATTTCCGTCCGCCTTCTTGGCAACCGTTCAGCCCGTTGAAGTCAAGACAGCCTCCGGTCTCTACATCGGCAACCGCCTAGCCTATGATGTCTCATTCGCGAGGCTTAACCGCGTGGCAGCGAGAATTACCCGGGGACTGTTCTGTTACGTGCACAGGGCTCTTCTGGCGCCGGGCTATGTTGCGACCGCGAGGGCGCTTGAGGGATTTACCCCAGAGGCAGACACGGACCTTCAGCAGTTGCTCGCATTCGTCGGTGCCGAGCATCCGCACTCGGTCGGCTCGGTTTTCTCATATAGATTTAAGCCCATTCCGGATAATCCCGAATCCGCGCTCGTGCTGTTCGAGGTCTACCAGACAACAGCCTTTCTCGGGCTAACCATCAAAGGCGCGGACAACGTTTGGACTGAGTGGATCTAGAGGAGGGCTTAGACACGGTTCCGAAAGTGGGATGCTCTGCAATTTCGCATCGCTGGATAGCCAGACGACGGGCTGTGGTCGTAGACCCCGGCATTCCCGACTTCTAGCACGCGATGGCACCGAACCGCGGGAGCCTTGGAAAACGCCTGGCGATTCGCGGCGTCTGAAGCCGCCCGGCGATGGCTTCCGTCGGGTCGCAGCACTTGTTAGCGACATTTCGGCTTGTGGCGCGCGGTGGCCACATTGGTCGCGCTGGGCGCCACCGGCACGACATTGGCGAATCTGGCGCGATTGGTGGCGGATTCTCCGCGCGGCTGGCGAATGACCCAAAGCCGATGATTGTGTTACGTTTCAATTTGTTGCTCCGCATCGCGCGCGGAAGACAGAGCGGACAAGGAAGAACGATGAAACTTGAAAGACGCATGCGGGCGCTCGAATCCAAAATGCTCGCGGACCCGGTGATCCTTTACTTCGCCGATGGCAGCACGCGGGAGATTTGCGGCCGAAGCGACTTCCTACTGCGCCTGTTCTATGCCGCATGCGGCGGAGCCGATCTCAGTCCCGCGCAGGCTGAGAAACTGGACCTGATCCGCCGGTCCGTGGCCGTGCAGGAGCCTGGCGGTGCGCGCATGACCGAACTTATTCGGTGCTTCCTGCTTGGGCCGGCCGAGGAATCAGGGAATATCTGAAGATGGGAGATTTTCTCGCCGAACTTTTCGATCAATTCGATCCAGAAGAACAGGCGAGGATCCGGGCCGCCGAAGATGCGACCAGAGGAATACTCGCGCAAGGGGCCGCCGCGGTCAGGGACCGGCAGCTAGCGGCTGGATCAGCGGTCCTAACTGATTGGGTGCTTGAGCCAGAGGATGACGCGCGAGCGGATGCGGCCGGTGTTGTCTTTGCTGCATACGTTAACGCGCTCTGGCGCCAAACGGACCCAGCGCGCTCCGAATGGATTCAGGAGTTCGGCGCGAAGGTAGATAAACTCGTTGACCCGGTCCTCACAAGGTATGGGCGGGAAGGCGAAGGCATGATAGCCAAGTTGCGGTGGAAATGCCAGATGAATGTTTCGCTTGTTCACTCTGCATTGCAGACGAGCACTGCAAGCGCGATGTCCTCCACGACGGATTCCACGTCTGGTTCACCACGAAGCGGGACGGATCACGCCAGCAGACACACCGAGGCAGCAGATATCGCTGCGCAACCCGAGACGGAGAGAGGCCAATCAAGTGGCGCGGAGGTTCCCGCCATATCCGTCCCGCCCTGGGAAATATTGGGTTTTTTTGAATCGTGGGGCAGACGTAGAAGGACGTATTCGGATCTTAATGCGGAGGCTACGCGGCGTCGCAGAAATTGGCATGATGCTGAAAGAGTGGAGAAGCTCCTTACAAGTGCTCGCGGGTGGGCAGAGCCGGTCTTGAGAGAACTCGTGTCCGAAGTACAGGATGTGTTCGAGCTCAAACAACGAGTTGCGAAGCAGGCGTTTGATAAGTACATTAAGGACGGTTCCTATTTCTGGGAGCGCTACCAGGAATTTGAGTCGGCGTTATGGGAGGAGAGGTGTCCCTCACTTCAGGACCACGCAATTAGGGCCATGGCGGAGCGTGCAACGTCGGCGGCTAGCCAAGCGGAAGCTGTAGTGACCGGTTCCCTGGCGGAGGGGCGAGGCGTGGACCCTGCCCGGTTGGCGGGAATTCCACTTCAAGCACCCGCAGAAGAGACGATGACGGACCTCCCGAAACTACCGAGCGCAGCTCAGGCGCACCTCGATGGTGCAAAGAGAATAGCCCAGGAAACGCTCGGCCATGCGCGCATTCACCTGAAGCGGGCTGCCGAGACAAAACGCCGCTTGGAAGCCCTTGGGGTCGCCGGCAGCGAATCAGCAGAGCGAGTTGAACTGCAAGGCCAATACGAACGGCACCTTGAAAACGCACAACGAAGTGTGCAACTGGCCATCGGTGAAATGTTCGATGCGTATGCCGCGAAGCATTGGCAGGCCGTGTGCCCGGACGCCGCAACATTCTCGGGTCGGCTCCCGGCGATTGCCGCGGAAGTTGAGAGCAGCCTTACTTGTCCGGAACTGGCCTCAACAATCGCTGAGGCGCTCACCCATAAGAGAATCGAGTGGGCTGACAAAACGGCACGCGAGCAGGCGGCGACTGCGGGCCGGTTGGAACACGTGACAGAGCTCCTTCCAATTGTCGCCGAATTCCGCCGTCAGTATGCAAGGAGCCCAGGCAAGAAAACCGACCTGTTAGAAAAGCTGGCGGCGGATCTCGTCGCACTTCACCTTGAGCGAATGCTGCCCATGGTAACCAATTTGATCGAGTACGGGCAGTTCGAGGACAAGATATATTGGGCAAAGGCGTTCATCGACCAAGCGATTAAGTTCCTTGATGACGAGGATCGTAAGGTGGCGCGGAATTTCGTCGAGGCCAAATGCGAGTTGCTACTGGCAGAGGCAGCACGGGACCTGGCCGATAAGGGAGCGCCAAAACCGGAGGCGGGCGGTAGAGGAAATCGAGCGAGAGGGTCTGCTACCCCTCCTGAGATCTGTTTCGATAGATGGGGCGAAATTCCAAGGGATGACCCGCTTGCCATGTCTCCGGTTCGGCAACGCGGCTTCTATTTGGTTAACGATGGTGGCGCCGCCCATGAGATCACGGTCGAGAGCTTCGAAATTGGACCGTCCACTCGGGCCAGGAGCAAGATGCTCGCCAGAATAGAAGCGAACGGTAAAGGCTTTGCGCTGGTATGGCTGGAGGACTATCCACCATCTTCGTGTCGGGATAAATGGGACTTGCTTGGCGCTATGCACAAAGCGTCGCTCGGCACGCACGGGCACCCGATGGACATGCAGGACTATAGCGTCACAGTCAGCGTGGTTTACAGAGACGCTGCTGAGATCTGGTATCGCAGCAGCGCGGAGATGAAATTCATCCGAAGCAGACTGAGCATTGAATTTGGTTCGACTACTCATCGGACATTCGTCTCGTCGTCTCAAGAAATTGCCGGTGAGCAAAAGGCGCAACCAGGTGGGCGAGCGACTGAAAATGCAATCGTGGAGGCCGAAACCGAACATGCACGCGTGGCGAACAGTGGTTCCGCAGAGGTGATGAAAGAATCTCGCGCAATGACGAAGCCGATTAAGCCATCCCTGTGGAGGCGAGATCAGGACGTCCACGAGGCAGTGGGCGAGAAGAACTTCAAAAGCCTTACCAACACCGAGATCATGCATGACCGGAACATAGGAAAGCATATCAAGAACAAGTTCAGCCTCAAAGCCGGCGCAGAAAACACAAAAGCCTGTCTTGATCGCATCAGGCGAGCCAAGGGCTATCCGCTCTCGCGCGAGATCACAAATAAACGGTCAACCCAGAAATAGCCTACGGTCAAAAACGGTCAACGCGGCCCATTCCTCTCCAATTCTTTTCAATCACTTACAACGCCTAGAACGGTCAGGCCAGTTCCACCCACCAGACGTGTCAACATCTGAAAACTCCCTGCGCTCAGAAACATAACCGACAGTCAATGTTTTGACCGTTGCGCTTACCTCGAAAATCGACTTGAGGAAAGGGAAATGCCGATTACGAAACTCCTGTCCGTGGCGCAGGTAAGCGCAAAGCTCCAGTGCGCTCGGTCAACCGTCCGTAGGCTGGTGGCCGACGGAGAACTCCGTGCATCGCGGATCAGCAGTCGGACGATCAGGATCTCCGTGGTGGACCTCCAGGCTTACTTGGACGGCCGCGCCAACATGTCCGCGCCGACCGCCGGTCCGAACGTGGCCGCACAATGACTACCGACCAGCTCACGGCGATTCTGGCAGAGCGCGTGATGGGTTGGCGTGCCGGGCCGGACCGTTTCCTGATGGGCCACCGTCGCTGGCAGCCTCGCTGGCGTTTCCAACCAACCGAGCGCCTCGACGACGCCTTCAGGCTGCTGGAGAAAGCCGCGCCCCAGGATTATTCCATGGGAGATGACGGCGCGGGCTTCTGGGTTCGAGTTCGCGTCGGAAACACAACAGGCGAAGCGCGCGACAGATCTAAGCCGATGGCCATAACACTCGCGGTTGCGCGCGCCGTCGGCGTCGAGGTGGAGCAGTGATGGTGGCGCGCACGGCCGCGGCGTCCGCAGCGCTGACTTTCCTCACCGCCCTGTTCGGCCAGAAGCCGGATGCCTTATACATCCTGGCATGGACGCTGCCGGACAAGAGGTCACGGTGGTTCCAGGATATTGGCGAGGCCACGCGCTACGTGGAGTCCAGGCGGGACCTGGATGTGTACGTGGGTGTCTCCTTGTCGCCCCAGGATTTCGGCTCCGACAAGCGCTGCCCGTCAGACAAGGCCGCCGGCATCGTTGCGCTGTGGGCCGATCTGGATGTCCGCGACTTGGTGCATACGAAGCAGAACCTGCCGCCCACCATCGACGACGCTCTCGGCCTTGTGCCGCCACCGTTCACTGCCAGCATCGTGGTGCACTCCGGCCACGGACTTCAGTGCTGGTGGCTGCTGAAGGAGCCGGAGATCTTCGAGTCCGATGAACACCGCAACAAGGTGAAGGCTATCGTCGAGCGGTGGGCGCGCCTGCTGAAGCTGAACGGGGCGGCGCGCGGTTGGACGGTGGACAGCGTCTTCGATTTGGCGCGAGTGCTGCGCGTGCCTGGAACCACCAAAACCAAGGACGCTGCGGCGCCCAAGCCGGTCGAGATCATTGCGACGTCGGACCGGCGCTATAACCTCTCCGATTTCGAGGGATACCTCGATCAGGTCGGCGTGCCAGATCCGGCCGCGGAACGGCGGTGGCAGGAAAAGTGGAAAGAGCAGCAGCACGGCACGCCGTTCAGCGTGCGCGCCGATGCCACCGTTCCACCCGAGATCATTCAACACCAATGCGACGCTGACCAGCGATTTCGTTTGACGTGGCACCGGCAGCGGAACGACTTCACCGATCAGTCGCAATCGTCCTACGACATGGCCCTGGCCGACTTCGGAGTCAAAGCCGTACTCCCCGACCAGGTGATCGTGGACATGCTGATCGAACACAGGCGAATCCACCGGCATCGGCCCAAACTGCGTGAAGACTACTACAGGAGGACGCTCGCAAAAGCGCATGAACACATGGATAAGACGACCTGCGTGAATCAATCTGCCTCTCAACCGCCGCCGGTAGGCGCCTCCGGTGAACCCGGCCCAGCGGACGAGACGCTACGCAAAGCTCTGCTTTGTGAGCGGCTATCCACCTTGCTCGGCAATGTCATCACGATCCTGCGCATCCTGAAGGTGGCCGGCAGCGACCCGACCTACCACCTTGAACTTGACGGATGCACCGTCATTCTCGGCAACGTGAACCAGCTCATCGACCAGGGGCGGCTCCGCACCCGGGTCGCAGAGCAGACCGAGAAGATGATCCCCAGGCTCACGCGCCGCGAGTGGGACCCGGTTGCACGCATGCTTCTCGAAGCGGTAACCATCTGTCCAGGCGGGGCTGAGGCAGATTACAAGGGCCGTGCGCGGATGCTCTTGGAGGATTACCTCCAAGACTTTGACTGCACGGCTGATCCTCAGAACCGGCCCAGAGACTTGCGCAAGAAGCCTGTGGTGTTTGAAGGCCGCCTTTCCATTCACAGCGTGGACTTCCGGCAGCACATCTTTCACACCAATGGAGAAACGGTCGGCCCGAAGGTCTGTGCATCGATGCTGATCGCGATCGGCGCGAAGCCCTACACGCACTACTGGCCCGGCGGTCAGGAGCAGAATCGCTGGGTGCTCCCGGCGGATTTCGATCCGGCTGTCTACGGCCGCGATGCAGGAACTGGTGATCAAGGTGGAAACGAACCTCCAGCGACTGAATGAAATCGGCAACCGTGATCACTCGGTCACCAACGAGTACCGGATATTCGGTCCTCCTGGCACGGGCAAGACGAGTCACGTCGCACGGCAAGTCCATCTCGCCACCACCAAGTTCGGCACCGAGTCCGTTTTAGTGACCAGTTTCTCGAAAGCCGCGGCGACGGAACTCGCCGGGAAGTCGCTGCCAATCTCTGGAAACAATCTCGGGACCTTGCATTCGCACTGCTACCACGCGTTGGGCAGTCCAGAGATCGCCGAGTGTTGCGTTGAAGAGTGGAATCGGCGGAATCCCCGGCTGCGGGTTTTGCCGAAAAACCGCCGCGCCCGGATCGATGGGGAGGATTCCGGCGCGCCCGAGGAGCAGGAAAGAGTTTACGCCGGCGGCGACCTGTTGCGCGAACTGAACCGGTGGCGTGGAATGATGGCCCCCGCTGACACATGGCCACGCGACGTGCGTGAATTCCATGCGAAGTGGGACGCATACAAGCGAGCGCACCATCTTCTGGATTTCACCGACCTGATCGAGACCGCGGCGCGGGACATTTACGTCGCCCCCGGCGCGCCCAACGTGCTGTTTGTGGATGAAGCCCAAGACCTAAACCCGATGCAACTGAAACTGGTTCGCAATTGGGGGGCGCACGCCGATTACTTTGTCCAGGCCGCCGACGACGACCAGTGCATCTATTCCTGGACTGGCGCGAGTCCCGATGCCGTCCTGGACCCTCCCATTCCCGACGACCACAAGATACTCCTGGAGGAGAGCTTCCGCGTACCTCGGGCGGTACACAGCCTGGCGAGCGGGTTCATACGCCAAGTCACCCGCCGGGAAGAGAAGCAATACCGGCCCCGAGATGCGGCAGGACTCGTCTGCCGGCTTGCCGCCGGCCATTGGCGCTATCCCGACAGCATCGTCGAGAACTCCGCGCTGCGGCATGTCGAGCGCGGTCAGTCAGTGATGTTCCTGGCATCGTGCAGTTATATGCTCCGACCGCTCATCGCAGCCCTGCGCAACCGCGGCGTCCCCTTCCATAATCCTTACCGGAAATCGAATGGTTTCTGGAATCCACTGGGGGTGACACGACGCAATTCCGCGGCGAATCGGCTGTCGGCGCTATTGTCGGCGCATCGCGCGCATGGCGGCTCGGGACGGTGGACCGTGCGCGATCTCAGTCCGTGGCTCGAATGGCTGAAGCCGGATGGGACTTTGCGCGCTAGTGCCCTTGAAGAGGTGAAGCTCATGCCGGCGGACGCGGTGGTCACGCTGGACAAGCTTATCCAGATCTTTGAGCCACCGGCCCTAGCGGGCTTGGTCGAGGCTTTCGGAGCCGATCACCGGCGGCTGATTGAATGGTGGCGAGCGCGCCTGATGCCATCCGTGGCCAGCCGGGTGCGCTTTCCGGCCGATGTGGCGACCTACAGCGGGATCACCGCGCTCAAGGATCCTCCCAAGATCATCGTTGGCACCATCCACTCAGCAAAAGGAGGCGAGGCGGATGTCGTGTATCTGTTTCCGGATCTGAGCCGGGCCGGCAGTGGCAATTACGAGCGCTTTGGCCCGCTGCGCGATTCTGTGATCAGACTCTTTTACGTGGGGATGACGCGCGCCAGGGACACGCTGTACATCTGCCCGCAGGAAGGACCGCTTGCTGCGCGCCTCTAAGCGCGCCACACGGAACTTGAATGATTACGCGACCTGAAGGTAACCTCCAACACCTGACGGGAGGTATTACGGTGAAGGCACGTTATCAGCGCGGGAACGTTCAGGAACGCAAAGGCAAGAACAGCTCTAATTGGTATTTCCGCTACCGGGTCGATGTCGCAGGGCCGGATGGCGGCGTCGAGACGATCATGCGGCGCCAGATGCTCGGGCCGTCCAGAGGCGACAACCGCATCTCCAAGAAACAGGCCGAGCTTCTCCGCGACAAATTCGTGGCATCTCTGAACCGGCCAAACGCCGCGGCGGCCAGCACGCCGCTGATTCTGTTCGGCAAGTTGGCGGAGCTGTACCTCAAAAACCACGTGGAGGTCGATTCCAAAATCGCTGCGTCCACCCGCGAGAAGTACCAGAACCACATCAACAACCATATCCTTCCCAGGTGGCGGGACGTGCGCCTAGCCGATTTCCAGCCGCTTGAGGCGGAGGAATGGCTGCGCAGCCTGGACCGCTCGTGGTGGATGATGGTGGATATTCGCAATATCATGTCGGGCATCTTCACGCAGGCGCAGGCTTGGGGATACTGGCCGGAGGACCGGCGTAACCCGATGACGAGGGTGAATCTTGGCCGTCGGCGCGAGGCGCGGCCCAAGCGCATCCTCACCGCACAGGAGACTAACCTGGTGCTGGCGCGGCTTCAGGAGCCAGCCCGGTTGATTGCGGAAATCGCCATCTCCAATGGCGCACGGATTTCCGAGATTCTGGGACTGCAATGGAAGCATGTGGACCTCGAAACCGGCGTTATCAAGGTTGTGCAGCGCTACTGGCGAGGCGATTTGGACAAGCCGAAGACCCAGGGCAGTTCCCGCAAGCTGGTTGTGGGGCATCTGGTGGCGAGACTGCGGGCGAAAGCCAAAGCGGATGGCGCCCAGCCGGAAGGGTTCGTCTTCACGCGCAACGACGGCAGCGGTAAGCCCCTGTGGGACTCGGGCGTGCGCATGGCCGTCAAGAAAGCCGCGGCCGCCGAGGGGTGCGATTTCCCAGGGCTGGGCATGCACTCGTTCCGGCGCGCCAACATCACGTGGTGGCAGGAGGAGGGCGGCAGCGCCATTGAAGCCAGCAAGAACGCAGGCCATAGCTCGGTGGCCATGACCAACGAGTACACGCTGATTCAGTTGGAGCGCCAGCAGGAGATTACGCGCCGGATTCAGGAACGGATTCTGGGAGCACCACCGACGGACGCCGTCCAGTAGCCCGAAGTGGGCTACCCCCAAGAAAGCTTGTTCGAGCGCGCCCCCGGCGCGTTTTGAAATAGGAAGAAGGGAAGAGGATCAAGGGATCACTTCCCGGACGCAACGAAAACCAACGTCGCTGTTGGGTCTGCCGGGTGCCGGTCTGCCACGGGCGGCCGCGCCCACACTCTCCAAGTCACTGTCGAACGATCCCCCGCGCATCACCCGCGCGCCCGTTCTCCGATCAGGGCCGCGCGGGTCCTCAGCCGGCTTGTCCGATGGCAGAGTCGCATAGTAGTCTTCGTCGTACCAGTCCGCCACCCACTCGTAAGCATTGCCGATCATATCGTACAGCCCCCAAGCATTTGCCGCGTAAGACCGCACAGGCGAGGTGCCCCCCCATTTGCTGCCTCCGCAGTTCGCATTCTCAAGGGTATCCTCGTTCCCCCACGGATACCTCAGGCCGTCCTTGCCGCCACGGGCCGCATATTCCCATTGGGCTTCGTCCGGGAGTCTGCCGCCAGCCCATTCGCAATAGGACTGCGCCTCATCCCAGGTCACATCGACAATCGGATGATCGGGCTTGCTCCAATCGGGATTGAAGCCTGGGGCGTGCGGCATTTTGAACTGCGGCCGTTCACTGATGAACCGTTTGTATGCAGCGACCGTCACCAGAGTCTCGCCGAGCCAGAAGCCCTTGGTGATGCGCACCCGGTGGCGTGGCTTCTCGCCGACAAAGCCATTGTTATCGCCCATCCAGAATTCTCCGGGCACGATCCAAACATAGGGCAAGCCATCCTTCGGATTGGTCTTCGTGAGTGAGGGCTTTTTCAACTGGTCCCGCTCGGTTTGCACTTGGTTAAGCCGACCCTCGCCCGCGGCGCTCAACTGCTGCTTTTGGAGGGACGCCAGCTGGTTTGCGCGCAGCGCATCGGCTGAGAACTTTTCCGCCTGGGCGCGCAGGCTCTCGGCCTCCGCAGTCTTTCCGAGAAGCTGCGCTTTGGCAGCCTCGGCCTCCTTCTGGGCTGCAAGCGCAGTGGCCTTTGCCGCCTCCGCCAGGGTTCGCTGAAAGACGGCTCTCTTCGTGGCCTCCCGAGCTTCATGCCGCTGGTGGAACGCGTAAATCGCTGCGCCTGCGGCCAGCAGCAGCGCGACCACCACGGCCGCGAGCATCCACCGCAACCGCCTGGCGGAACGCGCTTCCACTTCAGCACGTCGTTGCTCGGCGCTCGCCAGTGCTCGTGTTTGTTCCAGTTCACGACGCTGCCGTTCGGCCTCCGCGGCTTGCCTTTCCTGCTCAGCCGCGTGCTCCTTCTGCACGAGGTACGCCCGCCGCCATTCCAGAATCGGTTGGGCAAGCCATCGTGGAAGATCTCGTAGCACTCGGGATTCGCAAGCCGCCGCAGGATGCGGGCTTCCGACCGGTCGGTCAGGCTCGATAGCACATTCATCACGTCCGCGGCCGGTGCTTCCCCAAACGCAGAGTGTCGTAATTCGTGGTGACCGCCATAAGATTGTTCGCGACTGCGGCGAGGAATCGATGCAAATCATTGCACTGGTAGGCACTGTCGGTAAAGATGTTCCGCAACTTGCGCCGCAATGCGCCCCGGTTCGAAGCATCTACGTAATACGACGACACCTTCGCCAGGTCGCTGAGGTCGTGCGCGTCCGTGGAAGGAAACTTGGCATCATCGGCGAGCATGTCCGAGAGTTGCGCGCCGCTCGGCAGGATAGCCGGAGCGCCATCTACGCCGCCGACCCGCGATGCCGCTGAACCGAGAAAGGGAATCGCGTTACCCGACCGAAGTTCATCCAGGATAATGCCGTACGGGGGCTCGATGATCACCGGCTGCGCCGCGCTGCCCATATTGGTTAGATTCTATACTGTTCGCCGCTCCTTTACCATCTTTGGGGCATAGTACCTCACCCGCCGAACTGCTCTCAGAATGTCCGCCCTCTCGACAGAATCCACCACGCCTGCCGGACTACCCGGACCAATCCCCTATATAGGAGCACTGTTTTTTTATGATGATGAAGTGAAAAAAAGCAGGGAGTTGTACACCCTGCGCGCGCGCGAGGCGTGGCCTATATGGGGGAAGAGGGGGACGGGAGCCATGCTGGAGTCGCAGCCGTGAATCGGGGCACATTCCGGGCACAAAACCGCGGCCGGTACCCAACCTGGGCACATTTGGGCACAGATTTCTTCGCGTAAGTCTTTTGTTTCCGTCGCGAATGTCCGTAAGTGATTGATATTCCTACCTTGACACGGTAGAGGTCTGGCGTTCGAGTCGCCACGGGCCCACCACTGTT
>OBLU010004833.1_pt1 | contig 12123 bp, 10 predicted proteins | sample 1518681 | NCBI WGS metagenome assembly OBLU01 (sample SAMEA3539304, study PRJEB22396) | soil metagenome | biome: tundra; feature: field; material: soil | place: USA | collected 2010-05 | depth 0.15 m | reverse complement strand
CCGTTCCGACCAGCCCGAATGATAAGACACCGATCCACACCAGGCCCAGGTAAACGGCATGGGATAGCAATTCCGTTACAAAGAAAAGCTTTCGCTCGCCTCTGGCCAGCAGGATGAAACCCATAGGCCAAGTGGCGACGCAGAGCAACATGCCAAGGCAGTTCCACCGGAGCAGTTCAATCGCCGGGCCGAACCTGTCAGAATAGAACAAATGGATCACCAAGGGTGCGAAGGTAAGCGTCGCCAGCATTCCCGGGCCGGCCATGAGCATGCCCACTTCCGCTTGTTCGTTCACCAACCGATTGCACTCGTCGTTGTCTTTCGCCGCCGCGGTGAGGCGGGGGTAAAAATCAGCTCCCATTGCCTGGAGGATGAAGCCGACGTAGAATCCGCCCAGGGTCCAGGCCGCCTGGTAGAAGCCGGCCGCCTCGGCGCCAATGCGGCGGAGGACGATCACGCGGATCGCGTAAGCCGCGCCCATCGTCATCAATCCGGTCACCATGAACACGAACCCCAGTTTCAGAAGCGCATTGGCCTCGCCAAAGACCTGGCGCCAGGTCAGGGCCACTTTTCCCACCTTCACTTTCCGGGCATACCACCAGGAGGTGAAGATGCTCATGCCCGCCACGATGACCAGGAAGGGTACAATTCCCCGCTCGCGCAGCAGATAGACGATGGGGATGCTCAAAGCGGTGCCAAAAAGCCCCCCAAGAATGGTCATGCGGGCAAGATCAGCAACCCGCCTCATACCCTGAATCAAGGCAAATTGGCCGCCGGAAACGGCTCCGCAGAACACCGCCAGCGACAACAAGGCCACGGAGCCGGCGTGCCGGGCATCGCCGAAGGTCAATCGCGAGACGGGCCCGCTGAGCGCCAGAAGCGCGATTGCGCCCAGGCAGCCGAGCAGGACCGCCACCCGGCGCAGGGTAGCCACGGTGCGCGCAATCCGTTCACCGTCGCCCGTGCTGGCAGATTCGGAGATCTCGCGCACCCCGCTGCTGTTGATGCCCATCCCGGCGATGACGCGGGCCATGTCCGCAATGGAAGAGTACAGCCCAAACAGGCCGACCCCCGAGGGTCCGAGCAGCAACGCCAGGACTTTGGTGCGGATGATGCCCAGCGCGATGTTGATAACCGAAGAACCGCCAATCATCGCCGACGATTTCAGTATCTGGCCGTAAGATCGTGTTCCAATCTTGTGCAAATTTACGGATCCCTAACGTTTCAAAAGATGAAGCCGTAGTTTCATGCCGCCAAAAAAGAGACACTCGACCTGACCATAGCAATAACGGACTCGATCTGGTCCTGACCCAGATGAGGTCCCATCGGCAGACTTAATACGGTTGCAGCCAACTCTGCGGCGACCGGGAAAGCTCCTCTACCCCACTTCCCGTCGGCGTAAGCGCCGGACAGGTGCGGGGGCACGGGGTAATGGATCAAGGTTCCTATCCCTGCGTCGGCGAGTTCTTGTTGGAGTTCATCACGCTTTGGGTGGAGGACGACAAACAGGTGCCAAACGGGCTCAGCCCATTCGGGGACGTGGGGGAGGACTAGTTGAGAGCTGAGAGTTGAGAGTTGGGAGATGTATAGCTCAGCTACTTTCTTCCTCCGGTCATTCCATGCGTCCAGGTGGCGGAGCTTCACGCGCAGGAAGGCGGCCTGGAGCTCGTCCAGCCGGGAGTTGAAGCCTTTGACCTCGTTGTAGTACTTCTTCTTCGAGCCGTAGTTCCGGAGTGTGCGAATACGGTCCGCCAGCTCCGTGTCATTGGTCGTCACTGCGCCGGCGTCGCCGAACGCGCCGAGGTTTTTGCCGGGATAAAAGCTGTTGCCCGCGGCGTGCCCCAGCGAACCAGTGCGGCGGCCCTTGTACCTGGCGCCCTGCGCCTGCGCATTATCTTCGATCACCTTCAGTCCATGCCGCTCTGCAATTTCCATGATGGCATCCATGTCCGCGGGTTGACCGTAGAGATGCACTGGCATGAGCGCTTTGGTCCGCACGGTTATGGCCGCTTCGATCCGGTCCGGGTCGAGGTTGTAGGTCCGCGATTCGGGTTCGACCGCCACAGGTACCGCTCCCGCGTACGAGACTGCCAGCCAGGTGGCAATGTAAGTGTTGGACGGCACGATGACTTCATCTCCCGGTCCGATGTCATAGGCGCGCAAAATGAGGTGCAGGGCTTCCAGCCCATTACCAACGCCCACGCAGTGATTGACGCCACAGTACCCGGCGAACTCCTGTTCGAAGGCTTCCAGCTCGCGACCTAGAACGTACCAAGCTGACCGCATGAAACGCAAATAGGCCTCGTCCAAGTCCCCCTTGAGTTCCTCGTACGGCCCCTTGAAATCCAAAAAAGGTACTTTCACTATTTGACCTCCGAAAGAGCGCGGAGATACTCGTGATAATCGCGATAATAGTCCTTCGCGTCGTAAGGCTCTGAAGCCAGGGCAAGACAGACCGAGCCAGAGGAGAAATTATCCATCTCCCGCCAGATCATCGGCGGCAGATACAACCCTTGATAAGAGCGGTTGAGGTGCACACGCCTCTTTTCTTTGCCATCATAGAGAACCACGTCGAAACTGCCAGACATAGCGATCAGGAATTGCTGGCAAGTCTTTAGGGCATGACCGGCGCGTTCGGCACCGCCCGGCACATCGTAGAGGTAGAAGACGCGCTTGATGTCGAACGGCACGTGGCGGCCGCCCTCTATAAAGGTCAGGTTGCCGCGCGGGTCGTTTATCTTGGGCAGGTCCTGGAGCTTGTAGTCAATAGGCAGCATAATTCTCTTTGTTAAAAAAATGAGAGCGATCCGGTCGCAGTGAAAGCTTTGATTTATAGCCGAGGCCGCAGGACGCTTTCCAATGCGGCGAAGCTGACAGAGTCGATTTCATAGAAGTCGTGGCAGTAACAGCGGCCGCCGAAAGCCTCCTTCCAATCCAGCAAACCGTGATTCAAGGCTCGCCCCTCGGCTTCATTGCAGGTGCCGAAATCGAAACACTGCTTAGCTTTGTAGCGCTCGTCGAGCAACCAGCCGATGAGGTGGTCGAGCGCGCCCATCTGTTGGCCGTGCTCCGACACCGCTATGTATTGGGCGTGCGCCACAACTTCAGTTTCGTAGATCGTAACGCCGGCCACGATTTCCTCGCCGCACCAGGCCGAGAACTGCTTTATGTTGTCCGGGAACCGGCCAGCCAATAGCGTGATCTCCTCCAGGCTGTGGACTGGCTTGACCCCGAACCGTCCGGCCAGGCGCGGCACCAACACTTGCTCCCAAAACGGACGGAACTCCGCATCTTGCCCGACGCGGATGTCAAACCGGCGTGCCTTGCTTATCTCGCTCTTGCGCCCTTTGCGCGGCGGCAACCGTTCGGCACAGCGCACCACCAAGGCGGAATCCCGACGACAAAGGCGCGCACCGAGGAGGAACAGGGCGTATTCTGCTTCCCCGGCAGGCAGCCTGCAATAAAACGCCGGCAGCATCTTATAGAGCACCTTGGCAACTCCCTGCTCATGCAGGTGGCGTAAGGCAAAGTAAAAGCTTTCTAGTACGTCAACCAGGGTCGCCATTCGCGGCACCAAGAGACCGCCATAAGTCAGTCCGCCGTGACTAACCAGCATGCCATCGGAAGTCAGATTCGCCGGCAAAACGGCCGCGGGCTCATCGTCGCGCCAGAGCATCAATGAATGGTCCGAGAACCGATCGCTATGGTAGCCCATGTAATCGCGGCGGAACAAGAACGTAGCGTTTTTCGCTCCGGCGACGAATGCATTCCAGGTCGCCTCATGCTCCAAGGCATAGCGTTGCACGGCCATCATGTCGCCAGAATTGGTGCAGCCGCGGGTTGGCTGAGCCGCAAAGGCACTGCGCCCACCAGCGCCAGTCCACAGGCGTGGCGGTGGGCGGCCAGCATCGCCCCGGAAATGTAATCAACGTGACGGTCACTCAAGCGCTGGTGGCAGGGGACATAAATCGCCGCGTGATGCCACCAACAGCCGATCTCGAGGTTGAACTGGCGCGCGAAGGCAGTGATGCTCTTCATCTGCTCCTCGTCCTTCACCCGGGCAATGAACGCGCCCGGCATTATCCCAGGTGACAAGCTGTAATAAGACTCGAAGGTCGAAGCCAGGTTGGCCACGTAGCGCCGCCACACGGCCTGGCGTCGCTGGCGGATTTCCTGCAACCCCTCCCAGTGCGCGGCCACCAACCCCAAGATTTCATCCTGCTTGCCGAGGTCATTCCAGCCGCTCTGGCGAAGGCGCTCAGCGGGAATTCTCATGCCTGACAGAACGCCGCCAAATTGCAGCGGCATCAGCTTGGTGAGCGAGCAAACCCGCACGTCGCCCCAGGTGCCCGCACCTTCGGTACCCCAACCATACGCCAGGTCTTCTATCAACGGGATCCCACGTCGGTCGCAAAAATCACGCATCTCGGCGGCGCGTGGATTTGGAAAACCGAATTCGTGAATCAAAAACACGGCGCGTGTGTGGTCTGAGGGTTTGTGTGACCAGCGGCAGACTGCTTCAATCGCCCGCGTCACACAGGAGGAGACGTAAGAGGTGTTGGTGGTGCTGGAGATCAACACCTCGTCGTCCTCGGTCAGGCGCTCTTGCTCGCGATATTCGCGCAGGCACGCCGCGATGGCATACATGGCGCGAGGCAGCACTGTGAATTCTTCGCTCCCAAAAACTCCGGCCAGCAATCTGCGCCCTTCGGCAGGCTTCCTCGGCGGAACCGCATAGGCGGCGGTGTCGAATGGTGTGAGGCGCAGGTCCACCGGCAGCTCGGGCCGGCTGCAAACCAAAGGGTAGGCGTGCTTGCCAAAGCCGGCCAGGTCCTCCGGACAAGGGACGTCATAACTTGCGCCCAAATCGAGCCAAGCCCAAGGCCCGCCGCAAGCTTGCTCGACCGCGTGCCAGACCAACAAAGCTGCAACTCCCTGCCGCCCGCCTTCGGGCGTCACGCGGGTAACCTTGACCGCCAACTTGCGGCCTGCCGAAACCAATCCAATCCCACCGAGCCGCTCGCCCGAATCCGATGCCACGGCGAGATAGGCCAACGAATCACCGGCAGCACCGCCCGAGATGGCTTCCGCCGACTGAGCGCGGCACCCCAGGAAAACCGAGTCTTGGTCGCTGCCATCGCAGGGCCGGATATGGATGCCGAGGCGCCGCCCCGCTTCAACCTTCGCTCGCATAGGTGCCGCGAGGCTTGCCCAGGCGCGGTCCCGCTCGGAAAGGTCCACCAGGCTACCCCAGACGACAAAGTCGTTCGCAGGGTATTTTAATGGGGTCGGCATCCCAGGAACCTCAGTGGCGGAAACGACGTTGGCACACCTCGCTCAACGGTCTCTGGTCTTGTGCTAGTGAGCCGGTCATAGGTTTGTGGTCATCCGCAAGGGTGCGTTCGTCGTTCAGCAACACTCGGAGCCGGCCAGCGGGGTGGGTTTACGGGCAAGAAAAACATCACCGTTTCGAGAACGCCCTCCGAGTAATGCCGCACATAGAGCCGGTAGGCGTCATTGATCTCCAGGACGCGCAGCGGGATGCGCCAGAAGTCCCGCTGGTCATGGTAAATGCACACGGCCATTTGCGGAGTGTTCGAGCGGATATGCCCGGCAGCCCCCTGAATCGCCTCGTGTTCGGCGCCCTCGATGTCCAACTTGAGGAAGGTGACGGGTTCCGGCACTTCCTCGTCCAGGCAAACCACGTCGATATGGGTGTGCCCGGTAGCGGAAAGACGACTCGCGTCGCCCCCCTCCGCATCGAAAGCGAGGCGTGTATTGCGGCTGAACAACCCCTTCTGGACGAAGCGCACGTCGCGCAAGCCGGCGAGCGTGCGTTTTGAAACAGCCATCATCGCAGGCGCCGGCTCGAAATAGTGAATCCGACGGTAGTGTTTGTTTCGCGCGGCGAACCGTGAACTCGTCTCTCCGTCGTATCCGCCGCCATCGACGAACACGTCGCCGGTTTGCAGGTTGACGAAGTCTTCGAAGTATTGATGATCCACTGTCAGGGAAAAGCCACGCATGTGTTCCAAATCCATCGTCAGGCGGAACTGCAGCACTTTGGCGAAATGCTGTTTGGACGTTTCGTCCGCCAGGCGATTGAACACCCATTCATAGCGGGAGATGTTTTCGCGGATGTCTTGCCCGCCATCGGCACAGTAATCCACCGGAGCAAAGACCGTCGGGGCAAGGCGCGACAACATGCAGTAATCAATCATCTGCCACGCTCCGGCAGCCCGAAGCCGGTCAATCGCCGTGAGCGGCCGCGCATTGACCACGCAGGAAACCACCAGGCAATCGCGCGGCAATTCCGCCATGCGGATGACGGGCTTCCCCAGGTACATCTTCTCATCCGTGAAGTCGTCAACATACCCTTCGACCGGCACCACCCGGGAAACCCGCTGGGCGTACTTGTTCCGTCCGACCACGTATACACACGGGCCGGAGCCGGACATCAGCCGGCCAAAAAGTTCTGCCTTGGCAGGCGCTACTACGGTCTCGGTCAAATCCAGCATATTTAGATGGGAATCTTCGCGCCACCCTGCGCCAAGAGGCGGGAGTCGGGCAAGTCCTCGGTTCTGGTCAAGAGGCGCTCCAACTCGCGCAGGTCGTCCACTGCAAGGCAAGGCGCGCCGGCCTGGGGGGTGGGACCCTGCGATTCACGCGCCGCGCCCGGCCGGCGGATTAAGACCGACCGCATGCCGGCGTTCGCCGCCCCCGCGACGTCTCGTTCCAGGCTGTCGCCGACGAAGACCGCCTCCTCTGGAGTCACGCCAAGAACCTGACAGCATTTGAGGAAGGGCAGCGGATGAGGTTTCCAGAACGCCTTCCCCAGCTCGTCAGTCAGGACCACCGCGTCAAAATACATGCGAGCACCGAGAGCGTTCAGCTTTTGGTTCTGAATCTGCGCATTGCCATCCGTGACGCAGCCTAGTTTAAAGCGCTCCATGAGGCTCTGGAGGACTTGAACGGCGTCTTCTGGCAATGAGATTGCCGGCGAGTGCATGCGAAGAACGGCGACGAGTTCCGGGATCCACTCCTCGGGAAATGGGGTCCGGACTCTCAGCTTCTGGAATACTCGCTCGCGGGATTCGTGGAGAAACAGATGCTCCAGCAGCCGCACGGTTTCCTCCACCTTTCCCACGCCGCGACGCTCCAGTTCCCGGGCCGCCACAGAGAAGCCGCTGCGGAAGTACTGCCGCTCTTCGTACAACGTATCGTCCAGGTCGAACAGGATTGCCTTCAGCATGCGGCGAGTTCAGCCGGGCTTGACCGCCAATACCTCGCCTCCCTGGTGGAAGACATCCCCCAGGAAACGGCTCAGCGTAAGCCCGACCATGTAATCTTCCGGATCGCCGTCGCAAGTGCCACCTGAGGCTTCGCACAGGATTGACTCCAACAGCCGGCCACGGCTGGCGACGTTCGAAAGCACGTTGGCAGACCCAATCCGCGTGTTCACTTCAATCAGCATCGGCGGAGAGGTTTGAAACATCTGGACGTTCAGCGGCCCGCGAAGCCCTTCCTGAGCAAGTACCGAGATGGTCCTCAGAGCCAAGTCAGTGACGGCGGGATCCCGGATAGTATGGGTGGTGTAGGATTCGCCTCCAACAACGATGTCTCGGACCCGGGGAACGCAAACCGTGCAACCCCCGGTACGCGAGATATAGGCGTCAACGGTGACCTCGGGTGCCCGCACATATTCCTGGAACAGGACGTCTGGAGATGCCGATGCCTCTGCCAGGGCGTGTCCAGCCGAGAAGCAAATGCCAGAACCAATCGAACCATGCCCGCGACGCTTTTTGTAGAACACCGGGAAACTTAGGGCCTGGATTTCCGACGAAGGACACGTTTTCGGATGGTTGAGCTGCTTGCTCTCTGCGAAGCGGGCAAACCGAAGTTTGTCCATGCATAAATCAACCAAGTCGGGCGGCGGGCAGATAACCGTGGTTCCGATCGCGGCGAATTTATCAAGACGAGGCGCCAGGCGCTCCAGGTCCTGATCAATCAGCGGCACCAGGACCCGGATGGCGTGCGCACGGCAAACATTGGTCAACTGGTCAATGTATTCCGGGTGACGGATGGGTGGAACCACCAATGCCTCATCGGCAAAATAGCCGGCCGGCGTGAAGTCATCGTAGGAGGCGACGAGCAGCTTGCCGTGTTTCAAGGCTGGCACCCTGCGCATAGCTTCCTGCAACTGAAGAACCACCCCCACCCATCTGCCCCCGCACGTCACGAGGACATTACAAAAGTCATTCATCATGCGTTCGTCAGGCTGCTGTTTGTTCGCGACTTGGCACCGTTCGAGCCCGCTCGCTCGCGAGGTGCGAGCATAATCTCTCCGGGTCCGAAACGCGCCTGCCGGGTTGTTCTCGTTTAACGTAATGCATGTACGCGCTCAGCAATGGGTGCTGAGCCATGGGAAAGGCCCACTTGGTGATCTTGATGCAAGGCGTCTTGATCGGCAACTGGCGCCACCACTTGCGTCGCATGTAGAGGTAGCTTTGCCAAAAAGCCCAGGGCAGGAATTTCATGCCTGCGGTGTTGTGGATGCAAAATGCGGGAATGATGTAAGAGTTAAGTCCGCGTTGCTGCGCTTCCAAGCAAATATCGGTTCCGTAAAAGTGGAACCCGGGTAGCTGTTCATCGAAGGCAACGCCGGCGGAGCGCCGGAGCACAAGGACGACCTCATCGAGGGCGGTGCAGGGAACGGGCTGAGAAAAGGATTGGCCGAGCACTTTTTGCAGGCCGGTGCAGTAGATATGACCGTGGGGCCTCGAGTCGCGGGTGATGCCGAAGACGCCGAGCACGGTCCAGTTCGGATCGGTTTGGGAGAGATGGGAGATGGCGGCGGCCAGTTGGCAATCCCATTCGGGCGGCAAATAGACGTCTTGGTGAGCAAAGACGAGGACGTCTCCGGCGCTCTGGCGGATACCGGCGTTGTAAGCCGCGCCGGCGGAGGCGAAGCCGCGCATCACGTTGAAGTCACGCGCATGGCCGACACATGGCGAACTGGCGAGGCATGTCTTGAGGACAGCGGCGTCGTTTGAGGCAGTGATGAGGGACCAGTTCACGGTCGGAGGTGTTCGATTTCTGCTTTCCCGATTTCTGCTTTCTGCTTTCGGATCCGCTCAGGGGAGCACGCGGACGCGGTAGAAGCGCGCGGGCTGGCCCAGAATCGAGTCAATGATGCTGTTGGTGACGCTGCCCGGGATTGCGGACTGGAGTGGCGACCATGCCGTTGCGGCCAAGTTGCTCCGGTATTCCACCTGATAGACCGCGTTCGAGTTCACGTCCCAATGCACTTGGACGGATTGTTGAGCAGCCTTTTTGATGCCCAAGTTTTGGGCATAAGTACTGCCCTGGTATAAGGCCTGAACTTCAGCGGCTGAGAGGGTGCGGTCGTAAATACGCACATCGTCCATTTTCCCGACAAAGAAACCGGCGTTGGGGTAATTGTCATCGCCCCATTGGGGAGTGCCGTCGTGGGACATCGCGCCGACAGCCAGCCACCGCTGAGAGTAGCACCCGTAAACACGAATCCAGGGCAAGCCGATCGAATTTGTCATATAGGGCTGGCCATCATGGTACGCGATGACCCGGTCAGCCGGACAATCAACAGTGACCGTGTACAGGTGAAAGCTGGTAGTAGACAGATCGGGAAATGAACCGCCAGAGCGAACAACGTCGTCGGGCCAGCGAACCACGGTTTGTCCGCCGAACGAGGAATACACCAGAAAACAAATATAAGGGGTGTAAGTGCGCCCAAAAGTCCATGAGTTTGAGGACAGACCCGGATCAGCCGTGTAACCTGGGGTATACCCGTTATCAAGCAACTGCATGACATAATCCCCGTTAGGGCCAATTTGCGCCCATATGCTGATGGTCCCGTTTGTCAGAACGGCAAACCCGTTCAGATTGGTAATCCCGATGTACTGGGAGAAAGGATACACGTTCGGCGGGTCATTGCTCATGAAGCCGACGTACCTAAATTGGGCGGCAGTGCTGCCGAATGTGCCGTTGGTCGCTGTAATCCAGTTGGTCGGATTGAACTGCCAGCCGTCGTTGTCGTGGCCACTGACGTCCAGAACCTTGCCGTTCGAGAAGTTCTCGTCGAAGTCGAGGTGAAGCTTTAGGCTTGGGTCGGTCCCCTGGGCTTGCAGCTCGCGTTGGAAGACGAAGGTGAGCAAGGCGCATAACATGACGCAAATCAACTTTACGTAATTCTTCATAGACTATAGATGCTACTTTGTTTGTATCTTTTGCGCAAGGAAGCGGGCGTGCTCATCTGAGCAGTTCGGAAGTATTTTAAAATCGTAGCCGCCAACGTCAGTCGGCACGAACCTCGTCGAATTGGCCGGGAACAATGCGCCGACTTGCGTCGACGGCTGCAAAACGAGGGATTCTCAAGCACGCTTTTAGAAATCCAGGCGCAGCCATAGCCACCATTGTGGTTTCCTCAGGGCAGCGGGTAAGAGAGGCTGGATGCGCTGGTACCAGATTTTGTGGTAGCCGTAGAATAAAAGGCACCTCAGGGCGTTGAAGAGCGCCATGCGGAACCGGCTGCCCACTCGATTGGCCAGGGCTCGCACCCGCAACACGGGAAGCTCTTTGGCCCCCAGTCTAACCTTGTATTGATAATGGCCCAGGCCACCCATCAGTCTGCCTTTCCCTTCCTGAATCGCAGATTCAATCGTCGTGATGAGGCCAGCCGGCCCCAGGCTAAGTCTTTCGCATTGCCGGCCCATCAGGCGAGCAGGCAGCTCCCAGAACCAGGCGTCTCCGAAGGCAAAGACGTATTGATTCGAAACCACCTGCCCGTCAGCGACGATCTGGACAAAGCGGACTCGGCCCGACGCCGCCTGGGCCTTAACCAAGGCGTGGTTGAATTCCTTACCCTTCGGCCAGGCGCCAAAATGACCGGGTTTACCCTCAGCCTCCCACTGGGCGGTGTGCTGGTCAACAAATCGAGTAAACTCCGCGACCGCCGCCGATGGGTCCTTTAGCACGTCCACTCGCACATCACATTCCTTTTGCAGGAGCCTGAGTTCGTATTTGCGTTTCTTCCGTTCGCTCTTGCTGAGGCGATCAAAATACTCTTCCATCGTCGAAGGGAGCCAAAAGACGGAATGAACACCCTCCGAGAGAACGCGACATTGGGCAACCAAATCCTTCCTGGCCCGGCACATTGCATTGAGTTTTTCTGTCGACTTGTGCAGCTCGGATACAGGTCCGAAGCTGAGCAAGTCACAGCCGTCGTCCTGGAAGAGCTGCGCAAGGACGAAGTCGAAAATTCTCTCCGCCATGCCTTCATCAATCGGCGGATCGAAGGTCTTCGGCGGAATGTTCGCGCCTACCAGCCGTGCTACTCGAAACCGAACCGGGCCCCAGCCCAGGCTGTCGATGTAGAGAGGCAGGATCCCGACTACCACGTCCTCCGAGGTAAATAGGAAGATACGAAGTTCCTTGCCCTGACCATAGAACTGCCACCAGGTTTGGCACCAGTCGTAGGACATGTAAATGCTCCCGCCCAGCCGGAGCACAGTGTCATCCCAGCATGCGCGGAGGGTTTCAAGGCCATCGAAGGCAGTTTCGCATCTGCACTTGAGGTGATCCTTTGAGCCAACCATCGGCAGTGAGTCAAGCTGCGCCAATGCGTCTGGCAATTCAGAGGCCATCGTCGGAGTGGGTTGGCTTATCATCCTGGATGCAGCAGTTGGAGTGAACAACAAAGAAACAAAGCAACCAAGATGAGGACGTTGTGCAGAAGCCAACCTAACGCCTGGCAGGTGGAGCACGCGGCCAGGAATCTCCTGCCGTAAGTTGTTTTCTGGCATCTTTCCTTCTTCGTCCCTTCGTTGTTCATCCGCAGTTCTTAGAGTGGTAAGTGCAACCGCTGTTCAAGAGTCGTGGCGAGAGCTGGCTACGTTTATCTGCAAGCAGCATCAGGGCTGTCCAGCAAGCGCGTCGAATACCCGGAAGAGAATGTTCGGCGACCTGCCGGCCAAAGAGCTCAGTAGGCGGAAAAGCACTCAAGCCGACGCGTGCGAGAATGATCACATACTATGGAAGCCCCTTACGCTTCGGAACGAACCGGCCCAGTCCAGGAGCTTACGGTCC
>OBLU010004831.1_pt1 | contig 12123 bp, 9 predicted proteins | sample 1518681 | NCBI WGS metagenome assembly OBLU01 (sample SAMEA3539304, study PRJEB22396) | soil metagenome | biome: tundra; feature: field; material: soil | place: USA | collected 2010-05 | depth 0.15 m | reverse complement strand
CACGCTGGAGGCGGGCGGGTGCCTGGCGGCGCTCCAGCAGGCGGTGGCGGAGATGGCCGCCGGAGCCACGCCCATCCATCATTCGGATCGGGGGACGCAGTATGGCAGCCCTGAGTAGGTGAACTGGGTGGTGGAGCACGGGTTGAGCCTGAGCATGACCGAGACCGATCACTGCGCGGAGAATGCGCTGGCGGAACGGGTGAACGGCATTCTCAAGAGCGAGTATGGATTGGGAGGGCAGTTCAAAACCAAGGCGGGCGGGCGTCTGGCAGTGGACCAGGCAGTGCATTTGTACAACACCCGCCGGCCCCACACCGCGCTGGGGTACCGCACGCCGCAAGCGGCGCACAGCCTGGCGGCATGAGTCAATGCAGGCCAGCAAGGTGAGACGGTCAAAAACCGGGCTGGCGAGCCGCCGCCATTGCGCCGCTTCGCGGCTACGCTCCGGCTCGCTGACTCGCCTGCGCTCCGCCGCGAAGCGGCGCAACCAACCCCCAGAGACCACGCAGGAAGACACCAGACACACTGTCAAATTTAAGCCAGGACTTGACCACAATGGGAAGCCGAAAACACCAGTCTACGGCGCGAGATCGACTATCTCCGCCAACGGCGGGGAAGACACGAATCCGAAGCAACTTGTCGCCCTTCACATATAGACGCTCGTCGTCTCGCATTGGTTACCGTGACGGGCCGACAGAGACCTTGCACGTGCGCTGGGTCTGGTGCTGTTGGAATGTGGGTTCGATTCAAAAAGCAGACGCCGCTTCTTTCCGATGACGTCGCTGGTTAACTCTCGCCCAATGATCAATCTTCGCCAGTTCCGGGCTGGTTGGACTCGCCGCCACACCCCCTATGCTTTCTCGTGTCACCGGGCCCCGTTATAGCCCCTATTAGCAGCGTATGACCAACTTGCTGATGCGCTGTTCGTGTCCGCAACCCACATAGACCGTCACCAGCAACCGTTCCCTGCAGGCGCGAAGGACAATTTCCCCGATTCCATGCTCTCGTGCCTTGAATGTGTGAGTCTTGCAGCAATCGCTCAGCACGAACCCAACGAAGTCGCCAAAGCAATCGAAGAGCACCTCGCATACTTTGCCAGTGAATTCATGCTCGGTGACTTTGCCGATCTGTTTGGGCGGGATGCCGTTGGGCGAGGGGAGGATGCTGTTGGAGTCGCCGCCGAGACCATCCACCCGTGCTGCGATGTAGCTGATATAGCGTTCGAGCACAGGATACCATCGGTTGGACGGCACCATTTGTTGGAGCCGCCACTTCATGATGGCGAGCGTGTTCTCCTCCGGAAGCAGCATCACTTCCCCGGTTGTGACGGGGATCTTCACCTGAAACGTGCCGACAACGTAACGCCAGGTCCTAAGCTGCCTCTGCCGTGATACAAATGCTTCCGGCGCCACTTCCTGAGTCTTGATGGCCTTGCCCTTGCCTCTTGCTTCCTTCGCGACAATAGCCCTGGTGGAGGGCGGAGAGGAGGTCGAACGCCTGGGCATTTGGATGTTGATGGGCGGCGGAGCGTTGCGGGTGGCGATCCTGCGGACGACGACATTGAACTGCTGTCCGGTAACGATGGTGGTCGGAAGATCGACAGTGAAGAGGCCCGCGAAGTTCTCGCCCGCTCCTGTCGGGATCGGCACGTAGGTTACGCCGCCGGTAACCTTGCACTGAATGGTGTGAGTGTCGGCGGCGGACAGCGTGTGGCTGCTGTAGAGCGCCGAGGCGAGCGCGAGCACATCGGAGGCCAGGACTTGCGGCCAGTAGATGGAGGCAACGCTGCCGGGCGGGATGGCACCCCAATCGATCATCAGCTCGTCCGGGTAGGAGGATGGGCCGGCGGCAGCGCTCGGACGGATGTCGAAAGTCTGCGGGATGCGGTGGGTGGCGGCGGGGCCCGGGTTGTCGGAGAGGGTGACTTGGAGGTTGCGCTGCGCCAGCTTGTCCGAGGCCTCGGGGCTGGCACCGGGGATCACGGGAGCATCGTCGTCGGCAATCTGCGCGACCAGGCAGTGATGCGTGCCGGTCAACCACGCCTGCATGGGCTTCCCGTCGATCACGTTGGACCCGTCGTAGAGGTTGAGGAAGCACCCATAATAGGCCCAGACGATGTCTTGCCCGGCGGGGGCCGTGGGGATCTGGATGTCGTGGATGTTGGCGCCGCCCGCGGAGTAGTCGCTGTTGCCGGAGAGATTTCCAGTCGCGAAGAACGGGATCGTGTGGTGATCGGTTCCTACCAACGGTGAGCCGGGATCCCCCTTGGCGTCTGGCGAGAAGGGATAGGTCGATCCAGTCTGGTAGTCCGTGTCGGCGGTCTCGGTTGACCAGAGCCGGAAGAAGACGCGCACGTTCTTGGCGGCGCCGGCAGGGCCTGCGGTGCCGCGAAGGCGCACCCGGGCCACGGCGAAGTTGTAGTTCTGGAAGAACTGAAACGTGGGGGGGAAGCCCGTGCCAATCACGACAGAGATTGGCGTCACAGAGGAATCGCCCGTCAGCGCGTTGCCCTGTTGTGGGATGACGCCGTTGGCGAAGGGGTCGGTGCTGCCGTCGGTGAAATGATTGGCCGGATCGTTCAACCAGGTCAGCAGGTTCTGGATGTAGGTGAAGGCTGCCGCCGGGCTTTCGGTCGTGAACGCGGGGCCTCCCGCGACGGGATGGCTGTTCTGGCGGGGCGCGGCGGTGAACACTCGCAGGTCCTGACTCAGGTAAAAGACATTGTTCTCAGCAGGATCGCTGCTGTTCGTATTGATGTTCGTGAAGTAGGGATCGGCGCCGGCCACCAGCTCAAACTCGGTCGAGGCGTCGGAGCCCGGAACCTTGGTTCCCGCGATGGTGATAAATACGTCGAGCTCGTAGGTCTGGCTCCCGGAGGACGGGAAATGCCCTAAGGCTGCGCTGGTGAATGTGAGGTCGAAGGGAATCCGGATCCTCTGGGGGGCCTGGGGGTTGGCTGCGTTTTCGAAGTCGATGTCTGGATTCTGCGAGATCGTAATGCCGGTCAGATTCGCGAAAGGCCCGGTTGGGAGAGGGATCGTCACTCCCAAGGCATTGAACGAATTCTTGCTGAAGCCTTCCACGATCAGCCAGAAGGCCTTCGGCCATTTTCCCCCGCTGGTCTTGATCACATCCCGCACCTCGTCCTTGCCGAACGTGTCCTTGTTCGCCCAGAATGAAACCAGACCCAGCGGGAACGGGTTGTCAGTCACTGGGCCCGGGATGCTGGCGGTGGCGGACGACGGGTAAACGTGTTCCAGCAGGGCCGCGAAGAACGAGAAAGGCTCGCCGGGATCGCCGGTCAGGGTCCGGTAGGCGGTGGCGAGGTTCGAGGCCCCGGCAGCGATGATCTGGTTGATGCTGAAATGAAGCTGTGTGTTCAGGTAGTAGATGAAGGCCAGGGCGCAGCCGAAGCTGATCGGGTCCGCGTCTCCCTTTATGACGTTTCCTTTGCTATCCTTCTTGGTTCTCCCGGTATAAGTTTGGTTGACCCAGTCCTCGCGCGGATGCTGGTTCAACCACTGATCAACCCAGGAACCGTAGTAGTTGTAGTGCCCGGCCTGAAACCGCACGATGCCGGAGTACTGGGAAAGGCCCTCACCGCTGCTGTCGCCGGCGTTCCATTTTCCACCGGACAGAGACATGAGGATTTCGACCCACTCGTTCATGAAAACCATCTCGACGCGCCCGGCGGTGGCGGGGTCGCCGGGGATGTTCTGCGCGTCCAGGTTGATCGGATTGCCATAGGCGTTATTGTTCGCGCCAGGATAGCTCGTGGCGGTAGCGGCCAAGTTCAGGTTCACTTGCTGCCGATTGCCGGTCCCGAACTTGCCGCTGGGCGTAGCGAACCACCCGGTCGTAACCGTGAACTCGTTCTCGATCACCGCCAACAGCGCGTTGGCGTTCGCGATGACGACCGACTGGTTGGAGAGGGTGCTTTCGTACTGCACCTGGAAGTTGGTGGTGAAGCCTTTTCCGAAGCCGATATCAGTCAGCCCATTGTTCGTTAGTCCCATATGTTTTGCTTTCCTTAAGCTTGCCGATTGTGCAGTTTAATTGACGCTTTTCTAAACCCTCATCCCAAATTGCCTCTGCCAATGCCTTAATCCTGGCCTCGTGGCCCACATCGTTACGAAACCAGCAAACCCCGACGGCTGACTGCTAGTTTCCTGTATTTAATAAGCTTGTTTCAATCACCTTATCACATAGCAAAGGAGGTGTCAAAAAGCCTGTTTGCCGCTGCTCTGTTTAATGGCACACGTTGCTTTAATGATGTTCTCCGCCCGGGCTAGCCACTCATTCCACGATTCGCGCGTGATACCGGGGGAAATCACGCCGCGGGCGGCGGAATTGGAATGCGGAGCGGGGCGGTTTTCCATAGCAAGCCAAACTCCACCGGGTTCAGTGCTTCGTATCACCGAAGCATGTCTTCGCGGAAAACTGCCGATTCCTCAAGGAGAGCCTGCTAATCGGTTTGAGCCGGCTCCACAGTCTGCAAAGCCTTTTCCTGGTGCTCGCGGGGCGGCAGGTTTGCCGCGTCGCCGGTGATCTCCTCAAAGGACAAGGCACTCAAAGACATCAAAACTAACGGCCCTTTCATAAGACCCTGCCAGCATTAGCTGCTTTTCGGCGTTACCGCTCGGTCGACCGAGGCAACAGATGCGATCCTCCCCCACCGTAGGGGTGAAGCTTGGCAAGAAGTTGTTCCTCGACGTCCCGATAGAAATCGAGGTTCCGGACGGCGGACTGGCCATCACGGTTCCACTGTAGCATGGCCGTTTCGCGCATTTGGGCAAGGCTCGCAATCGAGGACTGGGCAGGCTTCTTCACGCTTTCTGTATGGCTGTCTTGTTGTTATGTCCCTCTCACTGCCGCCGGCACCCCTCCACTCCGCCCGGCAATGCCTGGGTCGCTCGTCATTGCGTACCAAGGCGAATTGCCGGGCGTCGGTACTGACCCCCGCGTCAGCGCCGCTTCCCAGCCCACGTCCTCCCCATTGGCGAAGAAATCAATCTCGTCCGCTTCCGCCAGATGTTTGAGTTCGGCAAGAACGCCCCGCGAGGTGCCGTTCTGCCGTTTGTCTGGCTCAAGCAGAGCCACCAGCGCCCGGCGGCGATGGTGATATTCTCCCGTCGCAAGCCAGAGGCTGATCCAGTCTTTGACCGTCTCGGGCAACCCCGGCCCTTCCCGGGCGGCAATGATGACCATATCGGCCGCCGCTGCCTCACCGGCAGCTAACTGCCGCAACGTGGCTGAGGCCAAGACACCGAAAGTCCACCAACTATAGAGCAGCCGCCCCCCCGCTCCGGACTGGAGCCCGACACGTTTCAGTAACGCGCAAGCGCGCGGTGCGGTCATAGGATCTTCGCACACCACAATTGCCACCAAGTCCTTCGTCGGCTCGATCGGTCCGTTGTCGGGATGCATTAGCACGAGTTCCATGGGAGACACCTTAGCGGCGTATCCGGTCGCACACAATCAGCCGAAGGCCAATCGCGCTATGGAGGAGGATTTACCCGGCCTAAAGGATTTGCCCGGGCCGACCGGGGGATTCGCCTGACACGTGTCGCCTAATTGCAAAGATTAGCGATAATCGCCGCGTGAGGGCACGCGGCCTATAGGGCGTTTTAGGCCGCGTGCCCTCACGCGGCGATCCTTTTGTCGGCTACTTGTGCAACCAAGCACTAGCCTCATTCCCGCATGAGATTCCTCACGTCCTCCCATTGGACGGCGAACCGAATCAACTGGCCGGTAGTCTTGAGGTTGAGCTTCTGGCGGATGTTGGCGGCATGCACGGCGATGGTCTTGGCGCTGAGGTGGAGTTGCCGGGCAATTTCTTTGGGCGCCTTCCCCTCGCCAATAAGCCGCATGATTTCAAACTCACGGTCGGTGAGAAGCTTCGTCGGCGACCTGTCCCCTTGCGGCTGGGAGGAGAACCGCCGCAGGAGGCTCTCCGACACTTCCTTGCTCACGTAAACGCGTTTGTCGAGCACCTGCCGGATGGCCCTGATGAGTTCCCCGGGCGGCTGCTGTTTGGTAATGTAGCCGCTGGCGCCGGCGCGGAGCATCCGTTCGGCGTAAAGCGATTCGTCGTGCATGGAGATCGCCAGGATTACCACGTGAGGATACATCGCCTTGAGGTCTTTGACCAATTCCAGACCGCTTTTCCCGGGCAGCGTGATGTCCACCAGAGCCAGGTCCGGCGCCAGCTTCTGAACGGCATTCATGGCCTGCTGGGCATTCTCCGCTTCGCCGCAGACCATCATATCCGGCTCGCGGTTGATCACTCCGCGCAACCCCTCCCGCATCATGGGATGGTCATCCACGATGAGGATTCTCTTCTGCATTGCCGCTTTGGGCGGACTGGGTTTTCGTGCAGCCATATCAATCCTTTTGCTTGGTCACCCTTTCGGGGCCCTCGGCTTCTTGAGGCACCGAACAGACGACAGTGGTGCCGCCGCGGGTTTCTTTCTGGATGGCCAGGGACCCGCCAATCGTTCCGGCACGGTAGCGCATGATGCGCAATCCCAAGCCTCGTTGCTTCCAGGGCCTGGCCGGCAGGCCCACGCCATTGTCTTTTACCGCGAGATTGATCCGGCCCGGCGTCCGGGTCAGGCTGATCCGGATGAGGCCGGGTTTGCCATGCTTGATAGCGTTGGTGACGGCCTCCTGGGCGATCCGATACAGATGAGTGGCGGTCGTGCTGTCCTCGATCAAGACCGGTCGCCGGCAGATGAAACGGCATGCGACATGGAACAAGGCACTTGTTTGCGAGGCCAACTCCTGGAGCGCCGCCATCAAGCCGTTGGGTTCCGGTTTCACCGGATGCAGGCCGCGGGCCAGGCTGCGCGTTTGCCGGATGGCCTCGTCCAGCACCTGCAAGAGCCGGTCCATTTGCCGGACTTCCGGGAGGGACTTGGAGGCGAGTTCTTGTCGCAAGGTGTTGCCCAAGTAGGCCGTGCCCACCAGAAGCTGGCCCAGCCCGTCATGCAGGTCCTGCGCGATGCGCCGGTGCTCCCGCTCGCTGATTTCCAGAATTTCCCGTTCCAGATCGGCGCGCTCGGTGATGTCGCGCGAGAAGATGCTCGAATACAGGAACTGGCCCTCGTTCCAGAGCGGCTGGGCGTCCACCAATACAAGTCGGAGCGCCCCATCCTTGCGCCGCCGCACCATCCGCAGGCTGCGTACGGTCTCGTTGGCTGCCAGTCGCTCCAACAACTGGCGCATGACAGCCGGGTCAGTGCAGAACTCGCCGAAGAAGTGCCCCAGATACTCCTCGGGGGCATAGCCCAGCAGGTCCAGTTGCGCTCGGTTCGCGCGCAGGATGCTGCCCCCGGCCGAGAGCCATTCCAGGCCGATAGGTGCATAGTTGAAGAAATTCGAGAGATTGTGCTCGCTGCGGCGCAGCGCTTCTTCCGCCTGTTTGCGTGCGGTGAGGTCGGAAAGCGCCGTGAGAGCAAAGGAAATGTCGTCGCTCACCTGGGTAAGAAGGCCCAGCTCATGTTCATCAAAGAAATCCGCCCGCGGCGCATAGACTTGAAAAGACCCGGCCACTTTGCCCGCGATCCGGATGGGAAACGCAGCGACATAGTGCAACCCGAATTGCCGCGCCCGGTCGCGCCACGGGGCCATGCGCGCGCTCTGGTCAATATCCTCGATCACGACGGGCCGATTTTCGCGGATGGCCATGCCCACCGGCCCGCGGCCTTCCAGCACATCGTGCGTCACCACGCGGATGCCTTCGAGATATCCGGTCGCGCCAGCCTGTGCTACCGGTTGAACTGATCCTTCGGGCGCAACCATGCCAATCCACGCGAGTTTGAACCCACCCTTGTCCACGGCGACCCGGCAGACCTCGTCCAGCAGTTTCTGCCGGTCAGGGATGTGGAGAATCGCACGATCAATGCCGGCATTGATTGTCTGCACACGGTTGAGCTGAGCGATTCGTTCCTCCGCCCGCTTGCGCTCGCTGATGTCGGTGAAGCTGAATCGGCAGAGCTGCCGGTGATTCGTCGCATCGCGCACGGCCTCTACTTGGACGACCAACCGTTTGGCCTGCGCACTCAGCAAGTCCAGCTCCGCGCTCTGCCGAGTATCCGATCTGAACACCTGGCGGCAAAACCGATTAAACGCATCCTGTGCTTCCGCCAGGACGAAGCGGGAGAACTTCTGATGGATCAGCCTGCCTCGCTCCACCCCGAGCAATTCGGCAGCTTTGAGATTGGCTTCCAGAATTTCCCCGCTCGCACTCAAGGTCAGGTGGGCAATCGGCGCAAAATCGTAGAGGTCGGCATAGCGGTCCCGCGCTTGCTCCAATTCCAGTTGGGTCAGGCGCAGTTGGTCGTTCTGCATCTCCAGCTCGATCTGATGGACTTGCAACTCATGCATCAGCTTATGAACTTCGTCCATGCGCATCTGCGCGACTTCGCGCCGCGTCTTGCGCAGGCGAAGCTCAGCACTCACCCGCAGTTTTTCTGCCGGCGCGGAGGGATGGTTGGGGTGTGCATTCTTGTTCCTTGCAGATGCCGCTTTCGTTTTGGCCATAAACGCCGCTTCCATTCAGAAAACACTGCCTGAACCGTGGGGAGTATAGCGAACCCGACTGGAACGCACCAGCAAATATTAGCAAATACTAGCGCAAAAGCCCGCAGCGCCCACGGCGGCGAGTCCCTTGCGGGCGAGGTCGAGGGTCTGAGTAATCGGTCAATGACGGCGGGGCGGAGCGCCGTGACTGACAAGTTGCGGGTCTGGGCAGACCATCCCTTGCAATAACGCTATTGTGTGCTAATTGATTACCATTGCCCTTGCTCGAACCTGCTGGCCTTGTCGGCCCTGATTTCGAGCGGGCGAGAGACGGAGTGGCGGATGGGAATCGAAAGGCTGGAAGATGGATCGAGCTGCGGAGCTTACATGGTTCAGGTTGCCATGCGGGAGGCGTACGTCCTGCTGCCAGGCCGGCGGCTCTGGCAAATTCGATCCTTCCCTCTGGGGTCAATGTGAGCACCACGTTTCTCATCAACGAAAGGGACCACGCCCAGCAGGTTGCGCAGGAAACTGAGCAACGGTACAAGCGTCTGCTGGCTTCGGTCACGGACTACGTCTATTCCGTCAGCATTGACCAGGGCCGGCCTGTGGCCACTTCCCACGGTCCGGGGTGCGAGGCCGTGACCGGTTACACGTCCCGGGAGTTCGAGGCCGACCCGTTTCTGTGGCATCGCATGATCTATGGTGAAGACCGCGCCGCCGTGGTTGCCCAGGCTGAGCGGGTGCTCAGGCGTGAGACGCCTCCCGCGCTCGAGCACCGCATCATCCATAAGAACGGCAGAATTCGTTGGATCAGGAACACGACCGTTCCCCACAAGGATGGCCAGGGGCGGCTTGTTTCCTATGATGGCCTGATCTCGGACATCACGGACCGCAAGCGGGCCGAGCAATTCCTGGCCGTGCAGTACGCCGTGACCCGTGAATTGGGGCAGGCGTCCAGTTTGCATGAAGCGTTGACCCGGATTTTGGAGAACATCTGCACGACTTTTCAATGTTTCCTGTGGGACATCGCCGCGTTCTGGGGCGTTGACGCCAAGGCCAATCTGTTGCGGTGCGGCGAGACCTGGTATGCCCCCATGACCCAGGCGAAGGAGTTCGCCGCGCTGAGCCGGAGGTTCACCCTGGCGCCGGGTATCAGCCTGCCCGGCCAGGTTTGGGCCAGCGGCGAACCGGTCTGGATTCCCAACATGCTGACGGTGGAGATGAACTGTCCCCGAGCCCAGTACGCCCGAGACGCTGGGTTGCATGGTGCTTGCGCGTTCCCCATCCGCGACCGGAAAGAAATTGTGGGAGTGATCGAGCTCTTCAGCCGGGAAATCCAGCCGCTGGACCCGGACATGATGCAAGTGCTCGTAGCGGTTGGAACCCAGATCGGGCAGTTCATCGAGCGCAAGGCGGCGGAGGAGCAGCACCGGCTGGGCGAAGCGCAAATGCAAGCCATTCTCGACAACTCGCCGGCGGTGATCCATCTCAAGGACACCCAAGGCCGCTATATCCTGATCAACCGCCGATTCCAGCAATTGTTCCATCTGAGCCGGGAGGAAAGCATCGGCAAGTCACCGCACGACCTGTTTCCCGAGGGCGTAGCGGACGCCCTGCGGAAGCACGACCAGCAGGTGCTGGCAACGCTGACTCCGATGGAATTCGAGGAGACCCTCCCTCAGGACGGTGAGCCACACACTTACATCTCGATCAAATTCCCTTTACTGGATGCCGCCGGTGTGCCCTATGCACTCTGCGCCATTTCCACCGACATCACCGAGCGGAAACGGGCCGAACTGGCATTGCGGCGAAGCGAGGAACGCCTGGCACTGGTGATTCAGGGCAGCAGCGACGGAGTCTGGGATTGGGATCTCACGACCAACCAGGTCTATTACTCAACCCGATGGAAGGAGATGCTCGGCTACACCGACCGCGAGGTGAAGAACCACTTCTCGTCCTGGGAAAGTTTGCTGCACCCCGGCGACCGCGAGCGTGCCCATGCCCGCCTGCAGGCCTATCTCTCGGGCCAGACACCGACTTACGAATTGGAGCACCGGCTCCGCCACAAGGACGGCAGCTACCGTTGGATTCTGTCGCGCGGTGTGGTGCTGCGCGACGCCCAGGGCAAACCCGTCCGGATGGCCGGCTCGCATGTGGACCTGACTCAGCGCAAGCAGGCGGAAGGGCAATTGGAACAGGCGTATGCGGAGTTGTCCAAGAACGAAGCCGCCTTGAAAGCCGCCTTGCAGAAGCTGAAGACGGTCAATGAGGAGTTATAGACGACCCAAGCAGGAACGGGACGCCTGCGCTACGGAGAAGATGATTTTGGAAGGGCTGTAAGCCGAATTTTGTCTGCGCTCTCGCGAGCGGAGAGAATCATTTGTCTCAGCAGCCTATACCCGGAACCTGTTCCTTCGTGCGGAACGTGGAGCGGGCGACTCCGGGGTCCCCTATTTGGCCTTGCACCCGATGGGGTTTTCCGTGCCTCCGCGCTTGCGCTTGGAGCGGTGGGCTCTTACCCCACCTTTTCACCCTTACCTGCGCCTCTTTCGAAGCGCTGGCGGTTTATTCTCTGTGGCACTTTCCGTCGGCACGCCTCGCGGCATAGCCTCCCGCGTGTATCCCGTGACAGGCCTTCTTGCGTCGGCCCCCGCAGGTTACGCGGCATCGCGCCCTTCGGTGTTCGGACTTTCCTCCTCCCCCGAATTGCTTCGGGGAAAGCGATTCTCCGCCCTTCCAAAATCAGAGTGAATATACCCGTCCGGCGGCGGCATGACAAGATGTTCCGAGTTTCGGCGAGCCTTGCCCTTTACGGGGTCCGGGTCAGTGCAAATGCGTAGCGGCCGGAGCCGACGGAGAGGATGACGTTTGGACCTTCGAGACGGAGGATTCTAACGCCGGCAGCCTCGGCAAGAGGGTGACCGTTTTCAGTGATGGCAGCCACCGATCCGGCGGAGAGGACCACCTGTGCGGTTGTGTTCGCCGGAATGGTCACGTTGAAGACCAGCTTGCCGCCTTTCTCGTGCCAATCAGTGGCAATCAACCCACGAATGCTGCGATAAGCGACCGCCGCTGATGTGAGCTTATCATCCAGTTGCGGGGCGATGAGCAGTTCTTTGTAGGAGGGGGCCGCGCTGCGGATACCGCCGATGTTTTCGACCATCCACTGATAGACGGCGCCGAAGGAGTAATGCGCGAAGGAGTTCATGCCGGCATCCTGGAAGCCTTTCTCGGGCGTCCAGCCATCCCAACGCTCCCAGATGCTGGTTGCGCCCTGTTTGATGGAGAAGCCCCACGACGGGAAGGAGTCGTTGTGCAGGAGCCGATAAGCGACGTCGGACCGGCCAATCTGCGAGAGGACCAGCATCAGGTGTTTGGTGCCGATGAAACCGGTGGATAGATGCCAGCCCCGCTTCTCGATGTCCTCGACCAGATACTTCGCGGCTAGCTTCGACTTCTCCCCCTCGACCAGGTCGAATGCCAAGGCCAGGACGTAGGCGGTCTGGGTGTCGCCCTTGATGCGGCCATCGGGAGCGACGTATGCCGTGTTGAAGGCGTTGCGGAGTCCCTGGAAGATGGCCTTGTATTGCGCGGCCT
>OBLU010004829.1_pt1 | contig 12126 bp, 5 predicted proteins | sample 1518681 | NCBI WGS metagenome assembly OBLU01 (sample SAMEA3539304, study PRJEB22396) | soil metagenome | biome: tundra; feature: field; material: soil | place: USA | collected 2010-05 | depth 0.15 m | reverse complement strand
ACGGCTACACCGGAGCCATGAACATCGAAAACGAGGACGAGTTCTACTACCCCGCCTACAATGGGAATAATTTCACCGACCAGTTCAAGCGGGGTTTCCGCGCAGCCCACGAATACCTCAAGACGATGGTCCCCCCGTTGACCGCGTAGTACGATTACACCCGGCGCCATTGGAACACTTATTCAGGCCGAAATATGCTTCTATAGTGTTCGGATGGTTATGAACTGCTTTCTGACAAGCGTCCTGCTCCTCTCCTTTTCCCTGGCCGCCTGCGCCCAGATGAGCGACTTCAAGGGCCACAAGGATCCCGCGCTGTTTACGCGCATGCCGCACTACTTCCTTCCCTCCGAGGATTCCGTCGTGGACAAGGCGTTCGACACCTATGAGTTTCAACTCAAGGACGGCACGCAGCGCGTCGAGGGGCGTCATCTGCATTACGAGTACGCCTTCGATGAGGCCGCGGGCAATATGCCCGGCACGTTGCAGATCGTGCGCAATTACGAAGCGGCCGCCCGCAAAATCGGCGGCCAGGTTCTGTGGGACGATGTGCGCCGGGCCACCATTAAGATCTCCAGGAACGGCCAGGAAACGTGGGCCTTCCTCGAAGGGTTCAACGAGGGTCGGTCGTATGAGCTGCACATCGTCGAGCGCGGGCAGATGAAACAGGACGTGGTGGCCGACGCCGCCGCGTTAGGCAGCGGGCTCAAGGAGACCGGACACGTGGAGGTGCCGGGTATCTTCTTCGATACCGGCAAGGCCGAGATCAAACCGGAATCCGACGCGGCGCTGAACGAAGTGGTCAAATTGCTGCGGGGGAATGCCGCGTGGAAGGTCTGGGTGGTCGGGCATACCGACAGCGTGGGCGCGGTGGAGAGCAACCTTACGCTATCCGGCGCGCGGTCCGCCGCGGTGGTCAAGGCGCTTACCCAGAAGGGCATCGACGCGAGACGCCTGGCCCCCCATGGCGCCGGACCGTTCGCTCCGGTAGCCGCCAACGATACCGACGAAGGACGCGCGCGCAACCGCCGCGTGGAACTGGTCAAGCAGCCCTAATCGGGCACAGGCACCGTCCGCGAGAGCGGATCGGTGCCTGTGCCCTTCCGCGCTTGGCTTGCGGAAGTTGTTACTTGTGCACGGTGAGATACACGGTCTGAGCGGCTATTGTTGAGCCGACCTGAAACACGATGGGATAGTCTCCATCGGGCACGGCGGGGACAACGAACGTGAACTGGTATTCGCCTATAATGCCAGGAACCAGACCGCCGTATAAGATCTTCGCCGCCGTGATGCCGAAACTGATCGTCAAGTTCGGGACGCTAGTCAGCCCGCTGGCGACGAGCCCGGGCGAACTTGAGGGAATCACGGACCCAAAGCCGATGCCGTATGCGGTGATCGTGTCCCCGGGCGCTGCCGGACGGAACGCCGCCCCGGAAATCAAGTTTTCGTTGCCCACGAATACGCCGTTCGGGAACAGTGCAACCAGATACTGCGTGCCGCTGACTTTGAAACTGGAAGGGGCCAGCAGGCCGGGCGCAATAGTAGCCTCGGTGACAGTCGTCGTGCCGCTGGTACAGGAGCCTGCGGTGACGGTGAGTTGCACATCTCCAGTGGCCGTGTCGCCCGGCGCCTGCACATTGATCTGTGTGGGGCTGATGTAGCCGACAAAAGCTTTGTTGCCGTTGATGGTAACGGAGACTCCATCCAGTGAGGTAGGGGCAATCGCTCCGGTGAAATCGCCGCCTCCCCATTGGCGGGTGCTCGCGGCAAGATTAGTCCCCTTGATTTCCAGCCAGGATCCTGGGGCGAAGGTTGTGGCGCCGCCAAAGTCGCCGAGCGAGTTTACAGAAGCGATCACCGGTTGCGGGCTGCAGGCCGGAGGTGGAGCCACCGGATCGGTCACCGTCGCGGTGAAGGTCGCGGTCAGGCTGCCGGCGGTCGCAGTCAATGTGAGAGCACCGGCTTTCGTGGGTGTCACGGCGATACCCGCTTGTCCCGCGGCGTCGGTCACCGTCGATGGCGCCGACAAGGTTGCCGTACCGGCGGTAACTTGAAAGGTAACCTTCATCGCGGGCACAGGGAAGGCGGCGCGGCCGGTCACTTTCACGATAAGGGCTTTAAGTGCGGTCCCGGTGACGCCCGCTTGCGAGTTGCCGCTTACGATGTCCATCTTCACGGGATCGTTCGGTTGCAGCTTCCGGATCCGGCTATTGGTAGTGTCGGCGACGATCAAATCGCCGGCCGCTGCCAAGGCGATTCCTCGCGGGTAGTAGAACAGGGAGGCCGGTCCTGAAGGGGCATCGTCGCCGCCGTAGCCCAGGGCGCTACCGCCGGCCACCCGCGCGATCGTACCATCGCGCGCCACGTACCGCACACCGATGTAATCCACAAACCAAAGCCCGCCCGCGGAGTCCGCGGCCATGGCGGTGGGATCTATCGCCGCTGCGGTGGCTTGACCGCCATCTCCGTTGGCGCAACAATTGCCGTTTCCCGCGATTGTCGTAATCACGCCCAGAGTGTCCACCTTACGAATCCTGTAATTGTACGTGTCGTTGATGTACAGGTTCCCCACCCGGTCGACCGCCAGATCGGAGGGGTCTCTCATCTGCGCCCTCAGGGCCTGCTGGCCGTCCCCGCCGTAGCCATAAACTCCGGTGCCGGCATAGGTCGAGAGTCCGCCGCTGGGCGTCACCTTCTTGATCTTGGAGTTGTAATAGTCGGACACATAGAGATTTCCCGAGCCGTCAACGGCGATTCCGCCTATGTAGAAGGCTGAGTTCAGCGCGTTCCCCGATTCATTGGAGTAACAGCAATTCCCATTTCCGGCGACGGTCGCGATGGTACCCGATGGCGCGATCTTTCTCACCCGGACGTCGGACTGATCGACGAAAAACAGGTTTCCACTGGAATCGACCGTAATCCTGTCCGGATAAGCCAGCATTGCCGAAGCGGCGGGCTGGCCGTCGCCGCTGAAACCGGGGTCGCCTGTCCCTGCAATCGTGCTGATGGTGCCATCGAGAGCGATCTTCCGTATCCGGTGGTTCACGGTATCCGTGAAGTAGACCGTCCCATCGGCGGCAATCGCGACCCCTTGCGGGCGATGCAACAGCGCCGTCGCAGCAGGCCCGGTATCCCCGCCGAAGTGGGCTTTTCCGGCCACTGTGTTGATGATTCCTCCCGTGATCACCCGCACCCGCTCGTTGTTCGCCTCCACGATGTACACGTTGTTGGCACTGTCAGTCGCGATGCCACTCACCCCGGAGAACCGGGCGCCTGCGGCGCCGGTTCCATCACCGGCGAACCCATCTTTCCCGGTTCCGGCGAAGGGAGAGAGAATTCCCCCGGAAACCATGCGCACGCGACTGGTCACGTAATCCCAGAAATACACGTTCCCCGTGCGGTCCGCCGCCATCGGGCCCAAATTCAGATACGCCGAAGTCGCCAATCCGCCATCCGGCGAGTTGCAGCAGGTGGTGCCGCTACCCGCGATGGTATTGATGTTGCCATCGGTGCCGACCATGCGAATACGATAATTGTTTGAGTCGTTTATGTAAATATTACCAGCGCCATCAACGGCGACGTACTCAGGGTAGTTGAGGAGTGCTCCAGTGGCCGCTGCGCCATCTCCCCCAAAGCCCTTTGCACCAGTGCCCGCAACGGTCCGTACAATGCCATCCGCCGCCGTAACCTTGCGAATCCTGTGATTCCCATAATCCGCGATATACAGGTTGTTGGCGCTATCCAGCGCGATGGAGTATATGCCCCTGAATGCCGCGGCGGTCGCGGGCCCCCCATCGCCGGTGTTGTCGGTGTTCCCATTTCCGGCAACCGTTGTGAGGACTCCGGCCTGAGTCAGCTTGTACACGTAATAATACGCGGCGATGTAAAGATTACCGGCTGAGTCCAGTTTGAGATCGTAGGCGTAGCCAGTATAGCCGGGAAGTGTCGAGATGACGCCGCGTGATACTTTGCGGATCACTCTATTTCCGCTGTCGGCGATAAACAGGTTGCCGCCGGCGTCGACTGCTACCGCTTGTGGGGTCTCAAGCAGCGCGGACGTGGCCGGACCGCCGTCGCCCAATGGAAAGGCGCCTGCGATGGTTCTGGTAACATAACCGCCTAAGTTCTGGCCATACAGCGAAGGCCCGAGGTAGCACAGTATGAATCCGATGGTCCCGACACGCCGCGGTAACATAGACGCTCCTTATGCTGAATCTTGAACAGGATTTCGGACTTGAACATCCTGTGCCAATATGTTCCGCCACTTTTCCTCGTAAAGCAAGCCAAAAACACGTAAGAACACGAAATCGTCGGGGTGAGCCGTTATCCTCTACGCTGTCCTTGCCGAAGTTCGCAATAAACTTCTACGGCAGCGTTTCGCCGAGCACCTTCGCGCTCTGCTCCGCGCGGAATTCCCTCAGCCGGTCGCGTAACTCCGGCCGGCTGTTCGCCAGGATGGCAACCGCCAGCAACGCGGCATTCCTGGCGCCGGCGGCCCCGATGGCCAGCGTTCCCACTGGAATTCCCGCCGGCATCTGCACCGTCGCGAGCAGCGAATCCAAGCCCTTCAGCGCGCCGCTTTCCATCGGCACGCCGAGCACCGGGAGCAAGGTATGCGCCGCGCAGACCCCGGCCAGGTGGGCCGCGCCGCCGGCCGCGGCGATGATCACTTCCATCCCGCGGCCTTCGGCGGCGCTGACATACTCCGCAGTCTCCTTCGGAGTGCGGTGCGCCGAAAGCACGCGGCATTCGTGCTCCACGCCGAACTTCGTCAGCATCTCGTCGGCCTGGCGCATCACCTCCCAGTCCGACTTGCTGCCCATGATCACTCCGACCAGTGGATGGGCGTTCACGCTCACTGCCCCTGCGCCAGGGTGAACCCGGCCTGCCCGTCAAAATTGCGCAACGTCTCGGTCACCGCGATGTCGATTCCCGCGGCGGAGATCCGGCCGACCACTTCCAGCAGCTTGCCCATGTCCGTCTGGCCCGCGGCCATGAAGCGGCAGCGGAAGCTGTCGGTGCAAAAGGTTTCCTTGCGGCCTGCGGGCCATACTTTGACGCCCCGGTTGTCGATCATCTGGAGGCTCACGCCTTCGCCTGCCAACTTGCCCACCGCGTCGGCCAGCGTGTTGGGGTTGCGCGAGGGCCAGTAGACGAACACGTCGATGCCCTTGAGTTCCATGGCCACCGCCGGCCGCTTCGCCTGCGCTACTGCGGCGACCGCCGCCGGACGATGCGCGTAGGTGACGGGCTTGAGGATGTTCGGCTTCTGCCCCAGGCGCGCGATCACCGCCGCGGCAAACTCCTTGGTCCCCACCTTCACCGTGCTCACGCCCTCGGTGTAGACGTCGTAGGTGTGGACTCCATCCTCGATGGTGCGCAGCCAGGCGTTGTGGACCTTAGCGGCGACATCGGGCTGGTCGATGTGCACCAGCATCAGCACCGCGCCCAGCAGAAGGCCGGAGGGGTTGGCCAGGTTCTGCCCGGCGCGCCGCGGGGCGGACCCGTGGATGGCCTCGAACATGGCGCAACTCTCGCCGATGTTGGCCGACCCGGCCAGGCCCACCGAGCCGGCAATCTGCGCCGCCACGTCGCTCAGGATATCGCCGTACAGGTTGGGCATCACGATGACATCGAACGCGGTCGGCGTGTCGGCCAACTTGGCTGCCCCGATGTCCACGATCCAAACTTCCTTTTCGATATCGGGATACTGCGCACCTATCTCATCGAACACCTTGTGGAACAGCCCGTCGGTCATCTTCATGATGTTGTCCTTCATGAAGCAGGTGACCTTCTTGCGGTTGTGGAGGCGCGCGTACTCGAAGGCGTAGCGCACAATCTTTTCGCTGCCCGGACGCGAAATCAGCTTGATGCAGGACATCACTTCCGGCGTCATCTGATATTCGATGCCCGCGTAGAGGTCCTCTTCGTTTTCGCGCACGATCACGACATCCATGTTGGGATGCTTGGTATCGATGAACGGGTGATAGGAAACGCACGGCCGCACGTTGGCATACTGGCCCAGGGTCTTTCGCGTGGTCACGTTCAGGCTCTTGAAGCCGCCGCCCTGCGGCGTCGTGATGGGCGCCTTGAGGAAGACCTTGGTCCTGAGCAGGGAATCCCAGGCGCTGGGGTCGATGCCGGTGGAATTGCCGCGCAAGTAGACCTTTTCGCCGATCTCGATGGTCTCGATCTCGAGAGGGGCGCCCGCCGCCTCCAGTATCTGGAGCGTGGCGTTCATGATTTCGGGGCCGATGCCGTCGCCGTGGGCGACCGTGATGGGAGTTTTTGTGGACATAAGGGGAATAACCAGGATATTGGAATGCACCACATCGCGCAACCAAGACTTTGCGGTCTTTTTCTACAACGGCCCCTACCCGACTGGTGGTGTCCGAGCTTCGCCCGGATGCACAGAGCGGAGCGTTATACCACCTAAAACCCCGGAGGGCGCTCGGCGGCGACGTTCCAGGCGCGCTCGAAGGCCAGCCCGGCGCGCGCCAGCGTGCCTTCGTCAAAGAGGCGTCCAACGAGCGTGACGCCGTGGGGCACGCGGCGGGGCGGCGAGAATCTGGGCAGCGGATGTGCGGGGTCCGGCGCCCAATCGCTGCGCGCCTCGGCCACTTCGACGAAGCCCGCGCGCAAGGTCAGCGAGGGGTGTCCGGTGAAGTTACCGATGGTGAGCATTTCATCGCGGAGGGAAGGCACCAGGAGGAGATCCACCTGGGAGAATACGCGGGCCATCTCCTGGGCGACGCCGCGGCGCAAGCGATCCGCCTGCACGAAATCCACGGCGGACAGGAAACGCGCCTGACGGAAGACGTTGGGCCAGGCGTCGGGAACCTGCACCTTGAGCTGATCGAGACCGCCGCTCAGGGTGAGTTCCTCGAAGGCGGCGGCAGCTTCGGCGAAGAGAATCAGGTTGAGGGAGCCATAGGGCCAGTCGGGAAGCGCCACCTCGACCGGGACCATGCCCAGTGCGGCGGCTGTCTGCAGGGCGGAGCGGTCCACATCGGTGGCCGGGCTTTCCTTCATCCAGCCGGGGAAGTAGCCGACGCGAAGCCCCTTTGCGGGGGCGGCGGAATCGAAGTCGAGGCGGCTGGGGACGCTCGCCACGTCGCCCGGGTCGGGGCCGGAGATAGCGTGCAGCACCAGCATGGCGTCCTCCACGGAGCGCGTCATGGGGCCGAGCTTGTCGAGCGACCAGCAGAGCGTCATGGCGCCGGTGCGCGGCACGCGGCCATAGGTGGGCCGCAGGCCGGTGATGCCGCAGCGCATGGAGGGGCTGACGATACTGCCTTCGGTCTCGCTGCCGATGGAGAAAGCCACCAGGCCGGCCGCGGTGGCGGCCCCCGGACCGGCACTGGAGCCGGATGCCCCTTCCTCCAGCAGCCACGGGTTCATCGTCTGGCCGCCGAACCAGATGTCGTTGAGCGCCAGCGCGCCCATGCTGAGTTTGGCCACCAGGACGGCGCCGGCCTGATGGAGACGCTGCACAACGGCGGCATCCTGGGCAGGCACGCGCCGGCGGAAGGGCTCGGCGCCGTAGGTGGTCGCGATGCCCGCGGTGTCCACCAGATCCTTCGCGCCCCACGGAATACCGTGCAGCGGGCCGCGATACTTGCCGGCGGCGATCTCCAGGTCCGCCTGTTTGGCCTGCGCCAGGGCCAGGTCGCGCGTCAGGGTGATGACGCAGTGGAGCTTGGAGTCGAAGCGCTCCAGGCGATCCAGATACAGCCGCGTGAGGCGCTCACTGGTGAGCTGGCGCGTCTCGATCCAGCGCGAGAGCCGGGTCAGCGGGGCGAAGGCCAGGTCCTGATCGCTGGCGGGCAGCGGGCCGGGAGCAGTTTTGTCACGCACGAATCGATCGCTCTCCGGCCCCGCGGGCGGCTGGCCCGGCAATACCGGATCCCAGCGCGACGCTGGCGCCACAGAGGGCTCCAGAGCCAGCTTGCGCGGCCCGGTGCGGCGTTCGTAGACCGGCGCCATTTGCTTCCGCCAATTGCCCGCCGCCATCTGGCGAGCGGCGGGGCTGAGCGGAACCTGAACCAGTTTTTCGCCTTCCGCGAACGTCCCCGGCGATACCTCGGGTCCAACGGGCGGCGCGGTGCCGAAAGCGGGCGGCGCTCCGGGCGGCGTGGCTGCCGGAGTTTGCCCGGCCCTGCGGCACGCCGCCGCCGAAGCCATCAATGCAACGGAGGCGCCATTGAGGAATTGCCTGCGCGATTTCGACATGCCTCACATTGTAGTAGTACGAGAGGACTCCTGGCCTGTCATTGCCGGCTGGAAGACAGGCCGGGAGGCCTGTCCTACCTTGAAAGGAACTCGCAAACCGCGACATTCCTCAGTGACACGGATGGAGCAGGCGGGAACTCTTCGGAAGCTTTCGCGGTCCAAACCTCCAGACGTTCGGAGCCTCACTATGAACAAGACGTCGAAATCATTTCTCTTCCTGGCGGCATTGCTGGCCGTCGTTGCCGCGCTGATCTTCCCTTCCCTCGAAAACGCCCTGGCCGCGGCTGGCGACAAGCCCGCTGCCACTTACTCCAGCGGCACGCTGCGCGTCACCATTCCCTTTCATGGCCTGCACCCTGGCGCGGGCGAGCTCACGGTGGAAGTGCTCGATCCGGAGGACGGCGTCCTGGGACGCGCGGCCCGTCGCGTCGACGTGGCCGAGGGCGCGGGATCGTGGCGCGAAGAGATCGCTCTCGCCAAAGCGCCGTCACTCGACGACCTGGTGTGGCATCGCCTGCGCTACCGCTTTACCTACGCCGATCAAAAGGATGCGGCGGCCCAAGCCACGGAATCCATCTCGGAGATCCTGCGCACGCCGGTGGTCCATATTCTGGGGCAGCAATCGTATTTGACCGGAGGAGCGGCGGCCGTCCGGGTGATCGTCACCGATTCGAAAAATGAGGCGATCGCCGGCCCCGGAACCGTACGCATCGATCTGATGCCGCCCGGCCAAAGCCCTCGCGTGCTCTTTGCCGGCCGGTTGAACCGCCGCGGCACCACGGAGGCGCAATTCCGCTTCCCCGCCGGCGTCGCCGGTAGTTTTCCCATGCGCTACGTGGTGGACACGCCCATCGGGTCCACCGAATTCACCCAGCAAGTCAAGCTGCAAGCCGAGGCGCAGATTCTGCTGACCACCGAGAAGCCCATCTACCAACCGGGGCAGACCATCCACGTGCGCGCCCTGGCGCTCGATCGCGCGAGCCACGAGGCGACGGCGCGCCGCAAGCTGACCTTGGAAGTAGAGGACTCGCGCGGCAACAAGGTCTTTAAGAAGGTCACGCAGACCGACGCATACGGAGTCGCGTCGGCGGAGTTTGCCCTCGCCGACGAAGTCAACCTGGGCACGTATCATGTGCGCGCCCTGATGGACTCCGGCGCTGGAGGCGCGGCCAATACCGCGGAGGTCGCGCTCAACGTGGAGCGCTATGTGCTGCCGAAATTCAAGGTGGCGGTGGAGTTCGCCGGCAAAGACAGTCATGCCAGGCGCGGTTACCGCCCGGGCGACCACGTCACCGGAACCGTCCGCGCCAACTACTTTTTCGGCAAGCCGGTGGACGGCGCCCAGATCAGCGTCAAGGCGTCGGTGATGGATGTAGCCATCGCCGACGCCGGGTCGGCGCAGGGTAAGACGGACGCCGGCGGCGCGTACCAGTTCGACCTGAAGCTTCCCGCCTACTTCGCCGGCCTTCCGCTGAATCAGGGAACCGCTCGGGTGCTGATTGAAGCCACGGTGAAAGATTCCGCGGGCCACGCCGAAACTCGCGGCGAACCGGTTACAGTCAGCCAGAACCCGCTCATCGTGACCGCCATCCCGGAAGGCGGCACGCTGATTCCCAATCTGGAGAACCAGGTTTTTGTATTGGCATCTTACCCGGACGGGACGCCGGCTGTCGCCAGCCTGAAGATCCACGCACCGGGGAATGCCGACCAGACCGCGGCCACCGACCCTGGCGGGGTCGCCGTCGTCCGCATACGGGCCGGCGCGGATACCGGCACGCTCCAGGTAGACGCCACCGACGCCGAGGGCAACCGCGCGTCGAGCGCCGTGCCTCTGGAGCTTCGCCAGGGCGAAGAGCAGATTCTTCTGCGCGCGGAACGCGCGGTATATCGCGCCGGCGACCGCATTCTGCTCAAGGTCTTTTCCACCAAAGCGCGCGGCACGGCGTACATCGACGTGGTGAAGAACGGGCAGACCGTGCTGACGCGCGATCTGGACCTGGCAAACGGCGCCGCGGAGTTGACGCTCGCCGCCACGCCGGATCTGGCGGGCACGGTGGATTTCAGCGCCTACCTGTTCGGCCGCGACGCGCGCCCCGTGGGCGACCACCGCCTGGTCTTCGTGCAACCGGCGGACGAACTGAAAGTTGAGGCCGCCGCCGACGCAGAGGTCTATAAGCCCGGCGACGAGGCGCGCATCCGCTTCCGCGTCACCAACTCCAAGGGCGAGGGAGTGCAGGCCGCGTTGGGATTGCAGGTAGTGGATGAGGCCGTATTCGCGCTGGCCGAAAAGCGGCCGGGATTCGCCAAGGTGTTCTTTTACCTGGAGCAGGAGGTGATGAAGCCGCGCTACGAGATCCACTCCATCGGCATGCCGGATATCGTCGAACCGGTGCCGCTGGCCAAGGCCGACCAGCGCGACCGCGCCGCCCGCGCCCTGTTCGCGGCCACGGAGATCGCGAGCCCCAACAAGTTCGAGACCGAAGTCGGCCGCACCGTGCCGCAAACCAAATCGGCGGATTATGCCGGGCGCTACTGGCAGCGTTTCCAGGCGCAGGCGCCGCAACTGGCCGAACAGTTCACGCGCGCGTACGCGAAGAATCGGCAGGCTGTGGACCTGACCGAGGTTGCAGCGAAGACGGAACCACGGGATGCGTGGGGCACCGGCCTGCGCGTGGAGCGCTCGAACGGGGATCCGCAACGTCGATACTACAGGGTGCTCAGCGCGGGCCCGGATAAGCGCTTCGATACGGCCGACGATCTGTGGGTCATGCTGGAGGTTCGCAAGCGGAAGATCGCGGGACCTCCAATCTCCGACGAGATGAACATCGATTTGCAAATCGAGCATGACCGCGGTCCCTTCAACGGCCGCGCGGAGGTGGTGGGCTCGGTCAAGGACACGACCGGCTCGGCTGTGCCGGGAGCGACCATCACGGCGCGCGAAGCCGCCGGCGGCGCTACACGAACGGCAACGACGAACGCCGCGGGACAGTTCACGCTGGCGGGCCTGGGGGCCGGCGAGTACCAGATCCGCGTAGCCTCGCCAGGCTTCAAAACCGCGTCGCGCGCGGTGACGCTCAAGGTGCGTGACCGGGCGGTGCTCTCCGCGGTGTTGAGCGTTGGCGCGGCGACGGATGCGGTCGAGGTAGCGGTGGTGGCCAACCGCATCACCATTGGCGGGAACGTCGGCGGCGTGCTGGGCGGGATCGTGGGCGGCATCCCCGGCGGGATCGGCGGCGGCGGTGGCGTAATACGCGCCATGGCCGCACGCCTCTTCGATGCCCCAATGGCTGCCCCGTCCAGGGCGGCGATGGCTCCCATGGAGCGCCGGGACTTCAATACGGCGACCCTGGCCAAGAAGGAAAAGGACTCGGTAGTGGGCGCAGCCGCGCCGCATGTGCGCTCCTACTTCCCCGAGGCGCTGTACATCAACCCGGAGATCGTCACCGACCGCGACGGCCGCGCCAGCATCCTGATTCGCATGGCGGACAACATCACCACCTGGCGGATGGCGATGCTGGCCTCTACCTCCCACGGCGCGCTCGGCAGCGGCACCGGGAGCCTCAAGGTGTTTCAGGATTTCTTCGTCGATCTCGATCTGCCGGTCACGCTCACGCAGGGCGACCGGGTTTCCATCCCGGTGGCGGCCTACAATTACTCCGGAGCGGCCGGCAACGTGAGCCTCGAATTGCAGCCCGGCGAGTGGTTTGCCCTGGTGGACGACGTTCCCGCGAAGTCCCTGACGGTGGAATCCGGCCGGGTGGGCGGGTCGCAGTTCACGCTGGAAGCCAGGCGCATCGGGAAATTCAAATTGACGCTCTCCGCGCGCATGACAGGCGGCGTCCACCGCGCCGACATCGTGGTGCGCGAGATCGAAGTGGTGCCCAACGGGCGCGAGCG
>OBLU010004828.1_pt1 | contig 12126 bp, 14 predicted proteins | sample 1518681 | NCBI WGS metagenome assembly OBLU01 (sample SAMEA3539304, study PRJEB22396) | soil metagenome | biome: tundra; feature: field; material: soil | place: USA | collected 2010-05 | depth 0.15 m | reverse complement strand
CTTACTTGGGATTGGCCGAGAGCCAGAAGCGGATGTCGCTGGCCTGCGGATTGTCCGGCTGGAGGTCCAGCACTTTCAAGTAATGCTTCCGCGCCTGCGTGGTGTCGCGCAAGGACTGCGCGCAGAGATTGGCCAGCGCCAGATGCGCGCGGACTTCATCGGGACTGCCCGCGAGAATTTTCTTGAACTCATCCGCCGCGTCCACCACGTAGCCCGCCGCCTTGAGCGCGAGGGCGAAATTGTAACGGGCATCCACCGATTCGGGCTGGAGGGCGAGGGCGAGTTCGTAGCGGGGCAGGGCGAGGGAATAATTGCGCAGCCGGTGCGCGAGCACGCCGGTGTTGTATTGCGCCTCGAACCACGCGGGATCCAGCTCCGCCGCGGTCTGATACCACTGCTGGGCGTCGGGCCATTTCTCGTCCTGCTCGGCGAGCCGCGCCTTGGTGAACGCGCCCATCGCGCCGGGCCGGTCGCCCGCCGCGGGCCTGCGCGGCAAGGTGTAAGTGTAGCGGGGCAGGCTCGCCAGGGGCACGGGCTTCACCTCGACGGGTTTCGGCTGCGCGGGCTTGGTGGCGGCGGGCGTGTCGGAGTTCGCGGGAATCGGCGTCAAATTTTCCCCGCGATACGGCTGCGCGTCCGACGATTTATTGGAACTGAACAGCCGGTGAAAGAAGCCATGTCGCGGCTCCGGTTCGGGCATGGGCACCTCCAACGGTTCCGGCGCGGCGACAACATTCGTGACGGGCTTGGCGACGGCGACGACGACCACCGGTTTGGGCGGATTGGTCGCCGGCGTGGTGACGATGGGCGGCGCGGGCGGGACTTGCACGGTCTGCGCAGGCAGCGGCGTGACCACCGGCTCCGGTGCCGGTGCCGGTTCGGGGTTGCTCACCGGCCGGGGCGGAACATGCGTGGGCGCAGTCTCCACCGGTTCCACGCGAGTGCTGGTGGCGGGATGCTGCGGCGTCACGGCGGCAATAATTCTCGGATGTGTTTCCGGCGGCGGGGTGGAGGTCTTGATCACCACGGCGGGCGCCATCACCGTGGCCGCCACGTCCGTTTGTTCGAGGCCGGCGACAAAGGCTTTGACCTCGTCGTAACCGGCCGGGCGCGGCGTGAGCGCGAGATAGCCGTGGTAATTTTCCAGCGCGGCCCGGTTGTCGTGCAAATACTGCTGGTTGACGGTGGCGAGATTCAGCAGGGCGGGCGCGAAATTCGCGCGCGACTGGAGGGCGGCGGTGAAAAACTGCGCGGCGTCGCGCGGCTTGCGCAGCGCCATGCTGGCCAGGCCAAGGCCGTTGTAAGCCTCGGCTTCACTCGTCTTCAGCGACAGCACGGTGCTGAAACTTCGTTCCGCCGGCAGGATGTCGCCGGCCTTCAACTGCGCGGCGCCGAGCTTGAGCCAGCCCGCCGCCTCGTTGGGCCGCCGCAAGGTGTAGGCCGTGAATTCCGCCTTGGCCAGATCCGGCTTGTTCTGCTCCAGCGCCAGGCTGCCGAGATTGTAATGCGCCTCGATCAGATCGCGATCCAGCTTGAGCGCGGTCGAATACGCGGACGCGGCGTCGTCCGGCTGGCCGGCGCGTTGCAGGGCCACGCCGTAATAATTCCAGGCGTTCGCGTTGGTCGCGAGCAGCGTCGTCGCTTTTTTGAACTGCGCGACGGCGTCGGCCACGTCGCCGCGATCCAGATATTTTTTCCCCTTCAACAACGCGCGCGGTCCCGCCGGCGTGCAGCCGGAAAGCAGCAGCGCCAGCGCCAGAAAGAAAAACGTGCCGCGAATCGAATTTATTTTTGCCAGCATCGGCGATGGTGGTAACATTAGCGCCCGCAAGTGTCAAGAAACGCACGGTTCCAATTGCTGCTGTTCGCGCTGCTCGGCTGGGTCATTCCCGCCGGGGCGCAGGAATTTTTTCCATTGCACGCGACCAATTCGGCGGTGCGCGTCGTGGTGCTGGAAGGGGAAAATCTGCTCGACGCCTTCCTGCCGAACGACGAGCGCGTGGAAGCCGCCTTCAATCGCGGCCTGACTTATTTCACGCGCACGACCACGGTGAGCAACGCCTGGCACAGCCTCGTCGCCAGCAACGACACGGTTGGCATCAAGGTTTTCTCGCTGCCCGGCCCGTTGTCCGGCACGCGGCCCGCCGTCGTCGCCGCCATCGTGCGCGGCCTGCTCGCCGCCGGCCAGCCGCCCGGACAAATCATCATCTGGGACCGGCGCGCGGGCGATTTGCGCGCGGCGGGATTTTTCAGCCTCGGCGAAAAACTGGGCGTGCGCGTGGCCGGCGCGGCGGAGGCGGGCTACGACACCAATTCGTTTTACCTGCCCGATTCGCCGATCACCGGGCAGTTGGTCTGGGGCGATCTGGAATTTGGGCGGACCAACAAGGATTTCAGCATCGGGAAAAAATCTTTCGTCTCCAAACTGGTGAGCCGGCAGATGACGAAAATTATTTCCGTCGCGCCGTTGCTGAATGAAAACGCCGCCGGCGTGTGCGGCCATTTTTTCAGCCTCGGCCTCGGCGGCATTGACAACACGCGGCGGTTCGAGGGCGACGCCGACCGGCTGGCCACCGCGCTGCCGGAGATTGACGCGTTGCCGGTGATCGGCGACCGCGTGGTGCTGCACGTCACCGACGCGCTGCTTGCGCAGTATCAAGGCGGCCCGGCGGCCTTCCTGCAATTTTCCACCGTGCGCAACGAACTCTGGTTCGGCCACGATCCCGTGGCGCTCGACACGCTGGCGCTGAAAGAACTCATGCTCCAGCGCCGGGTGGTGGGTGCGCCGCCGATGCCGACAAATTTTGCCATCTACACCAACGCCGTGCTGCTTCAGCTCGGCGTGAACGACCCGTCGCGGATTCAGATTGAAAGAGTGCAATAGGTGGCGGGCTGAATTGCCAGAAAAGAAAACGCGCCGGATGAGCCGGCGCGTTTGTGGTTTTGAAATTTGAATCAGGCTTTCCGGTTGCGCCGGAAAAACCCGATGGCCGCCAGCCCAAGTCCGCCGAGCGCGACCGTGGACGGTTCGGGCGTGGGCGAAAAATCCAGGCCGCGGAAAGCATAATTTGGTCCCGCTGCCAATATGCTGGTGCCGATTCCCGCCGCGCCCAAGTCAACCGCCGCCCAGATGTTTGACGGACTGGTCCAGTAAACCACTGGATTGGCGCCGCTGAAATCCACCGCCAGACCATAGGCCTTGTTTGCCGTCACCCCGTCGGTGAAATTGTAATCGAGCGTCCAGTTTCCTGAAATCAGGCTGAATTTCTGAACGCCAATGCCGTCATCCGCCACATACATTGTGCTGCCGTCCGGCGACAGCGCAAAATCATAAGGACTGGTTCCCTGGCCGGTGACGCCGGTCAGAAAAGCCGTTGCGGTGCTGGCGGCGGTTGGCAGGCCGGAATATTCATAGATGCCCGTGGTTCCCGAACCGGTGGAATAAAACAAGTTTCCCCCGTAATAACCGAGGACGCGTGAATTGACGCCTTGAATGCTCGACGCGGTCGTTCCATTGTCATAGACCAGTCCCGAGCCGGCGCTGGTTCCGCTGCCGGCCAGCCACGCGCCGGTGCCGGAAACGAAACCAGAACGGATGTTTTGCCCGCTGTAAGCCGTGCTTAAGTGGAGCGTCGTGGTGGAGGAAACCACGCCTTGGGAATTGACCGTCAGATAACCGCGCGGCGCTTGTGCCGAGGTTCTGCCCGAAAGGCTGCCGCTGCCTGTATAAGGCGGCACATAACCGGCAACCGTGACCGACTGGCCGTCCCCATTCATCACCAATTGTCCTTCCGAGGTCGCCGTGCCGCTGACTTGCAATCCGCCGCTGCCGCTGGAAATGGTGACGGTGGATTGAACCAAACCCAGCGTCGTGACATCGAGCAGTGCCAGCGGGCCGGCGCTGTTTGCCAGCGCCGTTGAGCCGTCGCCGACGCGAACCACCACGAGGTCGCCGATGTTGAACTGCGCCTGTGCCGCCAGGAGCGAGCAGAAAACAAAAGTCGGGATGAGGAATTTTTTCATAATACTTTTAGCTTTGATTTTATAATTCAAATTTGCCGGATAAAAGACAAGTCATGGATTGTGAAAAACCAGCCTTATCTTGGCGCGTTCCGGCCGGTCACCGGACGTTGTCACGGCGCGGTTTTATTTCTGGGCGGCGGCAAGCTCGGCCTTCGCGGCGGCGAAATCCTTGTCGAACGCGTCGCTTTTCTTGAACTGCTTGACGATGGCCAGCGCGAGGACGCGTCCCGCGTAGATGTCGCTCGCATAATGCCGCGCAATCTGCACCCGGTGCCAGCCGATCGTCCGGGCGTGCGCGAGGATGGCGTCCTGCTTGTCCGGCAGCAAATCCGCCAGCACGAGCGCCAGCACCATGGACTCGGTCGAGTGACCGCTGGGATAGCTGAAACTTTTTTCGAGCTTGCCGTTGGCGAGACTGGGATCGATGGTGAACGGACGCGAGCGTTTGAAAAAATCTTTGCCGAGATCGGTCACCGTTTCGGCGTCCAATTGCACTTTCTCAAAAAACGCGGCGGTCTTGGGCAGGTTGCCGGGCTGGAAAAAATCACCGACGGCCCCGGTGAAGTTGAAGACGGAAAATTTCTTTTCCGCATACACGGCAGCAATGTCGTTGCTGCTGGCGGCGTGATAAACGGCCCGGACTTCCTCCATGTCCGCGGTTTGTTCCGCCGAATCCATGAGCGGCGGCGGCGCGAGCACGGCGGCGGCATCGGGCTTGCCGGCTTTGAGATAATTGAGCGAATGCTCCGCCGCGTGCAAGGGCGCGCTGGCCAGGACGAAACCGAGCGCCAGCAGGTTCAGGATGCGGCCTGGTCTGGGCGACAAAAGATTCAGGCAAGAATTCATGGGTGGAATGATTTGCGGAAATGCTGGCGGTGGCAAGCCTCAAGGCACGACGTGTCCGTCGGCGGTCCAACTGATGTCGGGAACTCCGGCGTCAGCGGCCTTGCTGCCCGCATTCGCACACATGTAGGTGTATTTGAACCAGGCGGCGTGGCCGTCGGCAAAGGTGAGACTCGAACCGCCGCCATGCCGCGACGACAAGGCCGTGGTATAGACCTGCGGCTTGCAGATATCAGCCTGTTTTGCGGAACTGCCGTAGAACGGGGTTTCCGCCGTGCGCGTCCGGCCTTCATCAAACAGAACCATCTTGGAAGGACTGGTCGTGATCATGGACGTCCGGAGACGCAGGACGGAGGCGGGCATGCCGTCGAGCGCCTTGGAATTCATGCCATATCTGAAGAAAATCCGCGAATTTTTCGGCGCGTTTGGCGGAAGGAGTTGCGGATCAATGACGGCGGTAGGACAGCGAAAAATGGTGTTGCCATCATTAAATTGGTCAATCGCGGGTTTGTTGCCCATCGCATCGCCCGGCTGGATGGCGTAATAAGAAAGCGATTTTTGGGAGACATAGGACGGCAGGGCGTTAAACCAGGCGTCATTGCCAAAGTTCTGGTAGTAAAAGTAGAACAAATCGGTCCACAACGGATTGTCCTCGTTATACCCGCCCGGATAGGACACCCCGGCAAGCCCCTGCGGGATTTTGGTCATGGGAAAAGTTTGATTGAAGTCATCCACATACATGGTTTGTGACAGTCCCCACTGCTTGAGGTTGTTGAGGCTGATGGTTCGTTGTGCCTTCTCCTTGGCCTTGGCCAGCGCAGGCAGCAGCATCGCCGCCAGAATGGCGATGATCGCGATCACCACCAGCAGTTCGATCAATGTGAACCCGTAGGCTTTCTTATCTCTTGTTTTCATAATTTTTAATCTCAATTTGATTTTGATCGGGAATCATCTCGCCGCCGTTGCGGACGTTGGTGCGAACCATTTCGTCCGTCGCGCCCTGATACTGGCGGAACCTTGTCACGATCTGGCGGCGGCAGAGTGACGATTGCGTGACAAAGGGGCTGGCGGTTTTCGGACGGCGGAATGCTGCCTTGGAAGATGAAGTTCGCGGGAGCAGTTCAGGCTTCAGCAAAACCGCGCACGGGCCCGCAGTGGCGGGCTTCCCGCCTGAGCCGGAACCATGCAGTCGGATGGACGCTGACCGCGTGGCCAGACATGTAGGACAGGCGTCGCGCCTGTCTCCATCTAAAAATTCCCCTTCATCTTTTGGTGACTGCCAACCCGCTTGAGCAACACCGCCTCAAGGCGATGATTCAAAGTCAGAGACAGGCGCGACGCCTGTCCTACGGCATGGTTCCGGCTTAGGCGAATTGTTCGGCCTGCAATTCGGCGGCGGTGTCCTGCCAGTCGTCGAGCCGGTGGGCGATGCCGATTTGGTGGAGGTAATCCAGATTCAAGCTGCCGGCCGGGGATTCCTCGGCCAGCGCGTTGGCCACGTGGACGGCGGTGAGGGCGCTGAATTTTTTCAATTCGCTTTTTTCCGGTGTGTGATGAAAGGCGACGGCTTCGACAATCGCGGCGGGAAGTCCCCACAGTCCGAAGAGATACGCGGCGAGGCCGGCATGCGTGGCGCCAAAAATTTCGATCGCGCAAATCTTTTTCTGTAAATTCAGTGAGCATCTTAAACTGAGGGCTGGGTTGAGGTTTCCATGGTGAGGTAAATTTTTCCGGCTTCCCATTCGTCGCTGATTTCGGCGAGCAAGGCGGTGACGAGGCGCAGGAGGGAAGCTTCGTTGGGAAAGAGGCGGGCGACGCGGGTGCGGCGCTTGAGTTCCTGATTGACGCGTTCCAGCGCATTGGACGTGCGCAACTTTTTCTGGTGGGCCACCGGCAGGGCGAAGACGGTGAAGCCCTGCGGCAGATTTTCTTCGAGCCACGCGGCGAGTTTGGGCGCGCTCGGCACCTGGCGCGCGACGAGTTGTTTGAGTTGCGCTTCGGCGGTGAGCCGGTCGGGACTGTTGAAGATACTGCGGATGGCCTGGCCGATTTCCGCGCGCTGATCCAGCCGAGGAACATAGGCCTGGGCATTTTGCTGAAGATGAAACTGGCAGCGTTGCCACGGGACGGAAGGAAAGACGGCGGTGCGGGTGGCCTTGAGGCCGACATGATCGCCGCTGGCGATGAACTCGACGCCACACAGGCCGCGCTGAACGAGGCCTTGCATGAAACTACGCCAATGCACTTCGGCTTCGCTCAAGGCGACGCTCACGCCGAGGATGCGGCGTTTGCCGTCGGGGTGAACCCCCAGGGCGATCAGCACGGCGCAGTCGAGCAACTGGCCGTCCTGCCGGACTTTTTCGTAGCGGGCGTCGAGGATGAGATAGGAAAATTCATCGAGGGGACGGGTGCGCCATTTTTGGAGTTCGGTGTCGAGGAGCCGGGTGCATTCACTGACCTGGGTGGAGCTGACGGACGTGCCGCAGAGTTGCTCGACGATGGCGGCGACGCGGCGGGTGGAGACGCCCTGGACATACATTTCGGCGAGGGCGAGTTTGAGGGCTTGTTCGGAGCGGAGCCCTTTTTGGACGGCGCTGGGATAGAAAGCCACGTCGCCGCGCACTTGGGGGATGTCGAACTGGATGGGGCCGAGGCGGGTGGTGAAGGTTTTGTCCTTGTAGCCGTTGGCGTAACCTTGGCGGGCGTCGGTGCGTTGATAAGGCTGGGCGTGGAGGACCTGGGCGCGCTCGACGCGCATGGCTTGGTTGACGAGCAACCGCAGGCCCTCGGCGCGGCCGTCCGTGCCTTGATCGGTGATGAGTTGCAGAATGGTGTTCAAGAGTTCAGAATCGGCGTGGTGGGTCATGGGATGGTTGGTGTTGGATGTGTTTGCTGCACCCCAACAGGAAACCGCAGTGACCCGCCCTCGACCAGTTTTTTGCGCGCGGAGCCGCTTCGCCCCTCCGGGGTTCGGCTGCGCTCGGCTCGCTCCGCTCACCTTCACTCCGCCTCACCCCGGAGGGGCGAAGCGGAATGGAAGCAAAGCAAATTACAGAAAGAAATTTACACTGGCTGGCAGGGTCGGCCCGTTCTGGGCCAGCGCCACCGAAATGCCGGCGAGCGCGCCGCTGCCGAGCGCGGTAAAGGTCTGCGCCGGCCGGTAGGTGTCAATGGTTGAAGTAAAGCCGGCGATGCCGCCGGTGAAAGACGAAACCGGGAATCCGGCCACCGTAAAGGGCACCCCGCGCACGACGGTGATGGGCAGGGTAACTATCGCGGCGATTGCCAGCGCAACGTGAATGGAACTCGTTCTAAATGGTTTTTTTGTCATAAATTTCAATCCTCTTTCGCGGGTTAAACTAAAATTGCTTTTGAATCGCGGCTTGATCTATCGGCGATTTGTCAGGCCATGTGGAATCAATCATTTGATGTAATATCCGGAAACTTTCCACTGGCCATCCGGGTCGAGCATGGGCGTGATAGTTTCAACCGCTTCCTTCTTGTTCGCAAAAGAAGTGTCGAACTGCACGATCACGTATTCGCCATCGGGTGCGCCGGGAATGGATTTCGTGTAGGTGGCGCTCTTCAGCTTGCGCGAGACCAGATCGCCGAACGGCTTGCGGTCGGCGACCATCGTGTGTTCCCAATCAGCTTGGGGAACCGCCGTCTGAAAGAATGCGGCGGCGGTCTTCCAGCTCCCGGCATAGTTGCCCGCGTCAATTAGGGCCAGCCACTGTTCCGCCGCTTTCTGGGCGGTCGCTTCGGCCTTTCCCGTGCCGGGGACTACGTTGTTCTCGGTCTTGTGGGAACAAGCCGTGGCGAATAGGACGAGGATCAAACTAATCGTGATGGTTTTCATAAAGGTGTTTATGTGCGGTGGACTGACTTGGAAAACTGAACCACCGCCGAGCGCTGACACAACCGCGACTGCGGAACGGACCGGCCCAGGCGTGCCAGCCAATCTCGATATCAGGCGCTTCGTTCATTGAGGAAGAGTGGTCTGAAGTTCCACCTTGATGGTCAGGTTGGGCTTGATGCCGGCCAGCACCGGCAGGACGTGATTCAGGACCTGCTCCGCCGTCGCGCGAAACGTCCGGCCCTGCGTGCTCACCTTCAACCAGCCGGTTTTATCACGGTAATAGCGCTCCGTGGCGGTCTTGGTCTTGATCAAGATGATATAGCGGTCATTGGTTAGCTTCATATAAAAAGTGCCAGGACAGTATGGCGTGGGCTGAAAGCAAACCAGGTGTCGGCTCGCCGGAGCAAACGCGCGTTGCGCCGCGTGGACGGGCCAGCCCAGGCGTGGCAGCCTATCTCGATATTAGCGGCTGATTTCATTTCTTGGGCTTCTCACTTGCGAGGCGCAAAACTTCGTTCATTGCCTTTTCTGTCTCTGTGCCCCACTCGGGATGCGGGAACATGGCGAAATAGTCCCGGGTCTGCTTCAGCGACTGCAGGTTGACCCGCTCACGGTTGGTCGGGTTAAGCCCGCCGTAGCTGTTGCACATGAGGCTGGCATACCGACTCAGGCGTTGCTCAAGCCGATAAACTGCCTCGTTCTTACGGCCCTCGCGCAGATACTGCAGGACGGCAACCGTGTCCCCGAGTTCCGATGACGCATCGTCAGCCCTGTAAGCGCAGCGATATTGGCGGAACAGCTCGATGGCGTTGGTTTGGCCGGTCGCCTCCAGATGCCCCTCCAAAGCATTGTATTGGTCCGACATCAACGTGTGAACTTCCACTCCGTTGACTACCACCTTTAATGGGTGGCTTGGAGTTTGCGCGCGGGACCAGCACACCGCCAGCAGTCCAAGGATGAAACTGGCGAGAAGCATGAATAGGCGTGAGTTTTTCATAAAGTGCAGAGGCCGCTAAGGTAGCCACCGCCGAACTGCGGCGGGAACCGAGACAGCGCAACGGCCAACGGCAACGGCCGTTGGCGACTGGTTAGGCGGATTTGTGCTTTTCATGATACCGACGTAAGAAAGAACTGCCTAGAAACAGCAGGCTGGGGACGCCCAATAGAATGAAGAAAACAGAATGCCGAAGGGAGACTCTCTCAGCCACAATAAACAGAACCCATCCAGCGAGCGACATAATGCCTCCTGGGAGTTCCCAGCGGCATGCGAGGAGAATACCCGATAGCACCAGCGTAAGTGCGAGAAAGCCAATCTGGATGACAAATGGCTGCGTAAACGGATTGGGCATACCCTCACCTATCGCAATAAATAGGGTAAGTCCGACCAGCGTGGTTCCAATGACTCGTGCAATCCAGCGAAAGATAGTTGCGAGCAACTTGGTGTTCATATCGGCCTAACAGTATCGTGACCCACAGTTTTGTGGTATATTACGTTTCATAGATTGGGTTGTAAGCGGTTTCATCTGGCGTGTCCAGCGTAATTCAGGTCCGGCAGTCGGTTGGACGTGGGCTGGCAAAAGCCACCGCCAGCTCGTGACGTGAACCGCGACGGCGGAACGCCAGCGCCAACGGCGGCTGGCTCCCGGCGAATGGTTGGCATAGTCATAGGCAAAGGTTAATCCTTTCCCCAACGCCAGCGTGGTCGCTCGCCTTTCACCAGGCAGGTAATGATCATGGCCGTCCCCAAGACGATAACCGCCACAATCCAAAGGCCGAAATGCCCGGGCAGCAAGAGCATGGCCGCGATGGCAAGCAATGCCACAAAAACCGCAATGGCAACCCAGCCCTGCCACGCGCACGGCGGCCCCCAACCCCAGCCATATTTCTTGGCTGGAAACCAGATTTGCTTTTCGTTCGTTTTCATAACCAATCTCCTGCTGCCTGGACACTATGGCTGGCGATGAAAGCGCATAAGAGGTCTGCTCGCCGGAGCAAACGCGGGTTGCGTCGCGGGAACGGGCCAGCCCAGGCGTGGCAGCCTGTCTCGACATTAGGCATCGTCGTCATTTGCGAAAAAATAAATCTACGGCCATATAAATTGCTGCCGCAAGCAAAGCTGGCCCCATAAACATTGTAGGCAAAAGTCCTCGTTTCAACACGGCACGCCGTGGATCACGAGGATCATAATAAACTCGGACCTTGCTGCCGATTAGAAATGCCGCCTCGGCCAAATCAACGTGCGCGCCAAAACAGTATGTGCTGCAATGATACGTGCGACCCTCAACATGATACTCGTAAACATGGGCTGTCTCTTTGTAAGTCACGGGAACGATTCCAGTGCTGGTTCGGTCAATACCTGGTGCAATGAATGAATCGTCTGAAGAATCAATAATCGTGCCTTCGGTATCCATCCAACGATAACTCGCTAATGCTTGGCGAATCAAATCGCGGGAACTAAACAGCACCCATATTCCGAGCGCCGCAAATCCAAAAATGGATATAAAATACAAGAAATCCATAAACGCTTGATACGATGCCTAACATTGTTCTTTTACCGCACGGTGCGGCACTGTTTGGTTCATAGGTTGGACGTTATTTCCGGCTTTCCCCATTGTCAAAAGCATTTTACGCCGGGCACGGGGTGGAATATGGGTTTGGGAAAAACCGCACCTCGTCCGTTGCAGGAACCGGGAGCATACGCCTCTGGCGTGTGGTTTTCGGCGTCGCGCCGAAAACCTTGTGCCACAAACCTTCCCCCGGCGGAAATTCCCAGGCCGTTGGTGGGACGGGAGTTCGGGCGCGACGCCCGAACTGGCACGCGGGACGCGTGCGCTCCCAGGCCGGTTTTGCAGCCAGAGTTCATGCCGCTGGCGGTGTGGGCCTGGGCGTCGGATCCGGGGTTTCGCCCGGGCGTGTGGTATAGACCATGCCCCATTCGCGCGCCTTGCGGTGCAGGTTGGCGGCGTCTCCATGGCGGGCGCGAACCGGTTTCGTCCCGCCTGACAATGGACATTCCACCCCGCCAGTTGCCGACTGGAGGCTGCCGATGGCCCGTTGGGACGGATTGGATACATGATCCCGGTTGGTGGCTCACCAAATGTTTTACGCTCGTCGGCCCGGAATAGCGAGAGTGAAATGAAGGGGGAATGAAAGTAGAATCTCAGATTATGGCATCATGAATTTTCCGAATGACCGGGCAGTCTGGGCCGGGGCTGCCGCTGCCTGCGCCCGACGATCCGCTGCGTCGGCGCGCACCGCGCGCAAGCTTGGGCCGGTCAATCACACCTTCCTGCCGGACGTTGCGAGATTGTAACCTGCGGGCCATTTGTTCGTGACATCTTTCCGTTTTAATACGCACTCAATTTAAGGCGAGTCCACAACCAAACTATTAAAACATGAAA
>OBLU010004825.1_pt1 | contig 12130 bp, 17 predicted proteins | sample 1518681 | NCBI WGS metagenome assembly OBLU01 (sample SAMEA3539304, study PRJEB22396) | soil metagenome | biome: tundra; feature: field; material: soil | place: USA | collected 2010-05 | depth 0.15 m | reverse complement strand
CCGAGCCCACATTCGTGAGGCATCTTACTGAGACTCTATCCTGGCAACGACCTGTATGTGGCGAATTGCTGATTCTGGGAAAATCAGTAATTCGCCACACACAGGAACAGTCGGTACAGCCAGACGAAGACTAGCCGATCGATGTTCCGAAGCTGCACCCGCGACCGGGACTTGCGGCTTAGGACGATCACCTGCTGCCGCAGAACCAGGTTTTCAGCCTCGAGTCTCGCCCGTGATTTCAATCGGGATCGCGCGACGAGCAGGAGTTTGGTCAGAAACTCGACCATCGGCGTTCCAGTATCACAGCCCGACCCGCCCGTCACCCCGGATTAGGTTTTCGGTACCGACAGCCCTTCTTCAACTGCTTTTGAACATTCTCCTCGCGTTCTCATCGATTCTGAATTCCAGCCCAGCCAGCTAACCGTTCACTGCACCGGCGAGAAGAGCTTTCTCTTCGGCGCATTCTCCGAGAACGTCGCCCGCCTCCAGATGCTCGAGGAGTGACTCGCCAACCGTCACCTGCCGCCCTGCGCGGATGAGAGGGCGCAGCGCACCGCTCGCGGTGATACCGATGACCGGCGTCTTCAGCGTGATGCCCATCGTGCGCGCATCCTCCTGAGCCTGCGTTGCTTCGGTTGCCATCGCCTCCACAAGCATCGACCCCAAGGGAGTGAACCTCGCATGGCGGCGCAGTTGATTTACGCCGATCTGAAGTTGCACAGGGATCCGTGCGAGTTGCTCGCGCGCAAACGCAAGCCGCGTTTCATTGAGTGATGCGTCGCGCAGGATCGCGCTCCAGAAGCGGAACACCGGCAGGAACACGTAGACCGCGTGCAGGATGCCATGCAGTGGCCGAAGCGTCTCGACCCATGGCGAGTAATGGTTCTCGCCTTCGATCTCGTCTTGGTCACTCGCCTCGAAAAACGGCCCCTGCTCCTCGATGCCGAAGAGCGTGTTGTGGTGAAACTCGTGGATGAACGAACTGGCGAGCACGTATGGATCGGACGGCACCGTGCATACGAACGCGCCCGGCAGCTCAGAAGCGGTGACGTTGACGAAGATCTCATCGTAAGGCTTGAGCGCGATGGTGTGCAGCCCCGCGGCGAGATGTGAGAACGTCCATGGCTGAAACCGGCGAATCGCTGACAGAGCATCCATCACGAGGCCCGCGTGCTCGAACTGGAACGCAAGCGGCAACTCGGTCCATCCGCGAGGAATCCCGATGCCCGGCAGATGAAACGTGGCGGGGTTCAGGAACACACTAACCTCGTCACAGCTGACTATCGGGCAAACCTCGACGCGAACCCCGTTGCTGGCTGTGCTTCCCGTATCTGAAACTGGAAGCGTCCGCCGGGGATTCAGGACTTCGATTGCGCCCTGCGAGAAGCCACTAATCGTTGCGGGGGTATCGCCAGCCAGGACAAATGGCGTACCGGGAATCGCCAGCGGTAGCAAAGCTTCAAAGGGCTCGGAGAAAGAGACGTCCTTGCCGGCGATTATACCGAGTGCGAGCGCGAATGGCTTGAATTCGCCTAGGTGGCGCGCCAGTGCTTCAAGGGGACTATCCGCCCCAACCTCGGTGCAGTATTCGCGCTCGACCGTCCCGAGTGGCTCTCCCCGGCAACTTGCGAGAAAGTGGACCGCGCGGCGGATCCAGAAGTACGAGCCGGGGTCGCGCCATACCTGGGTGAATTGGCTGGGATCGGCGCGCGCAACCCATTCGTAGAGACGGAGGAATTCGTCGATGCCTCGGACCAGTTGGCGGTCAGCGGAAAGCGCGCGCTGAACGGCGATCAGCCCGATCCCACTCTTCTCGAGCCGGCGATGGTAAATCTCCGAGTCGGCCCACAGTAACTCCCTGGGGCTCATCTTCGGTTCGATCGGGCTAGCCCTTGTCGTCGCTCTCGAGCGACTCTTCGATCCAACGAATCCCGATCGGTTTTCCGCCCCGAACAGTGGAGCGCATCTCCGAGGTCCATAGAGCGCAATCCGCTTTGCCGTCGATACCAGCCAACATTCGAGCGATTTCAGCCGAATGGTTTTGTGCGAGATTGTTCAAGTCAATGACCTGTCGTCGATCCATAAGCCTTCCCTTGGCTTTTTCCCCTTGCAATGCTCTGCGCAGGCCAGAGCTTCCAGATTGTTAGTCCGTGCTTTCCGTAGGTGACGCTGCGTCGACTCGCGTAATACCGCAAGGTTTCCCGCCCCGCGTAGCAGCCCGCATCTCGGCGGTCCACAGAGTGCTGCCAAGGTTGCCGCGTATGCCGGCTAGCATCTGGTCTATCTCGTCGAAATGGCTTCGCGTGAGACTGTTCAAACCAATGACTTTCCTCCGATCCATAATGTACCTCAATGTCTGGTTCTATAAGCGATGTGCAGCCGTAGATCAAGTGAAGGCTAGCGATGCTAACATTTGTGAAGTTTAGCGATGCCGAGATTTGACGGACTTTTTGGCGCAATTCCCCAGTATCTCCTGATGCTGCGGTCGCAATATTGGTCCGAAGAAAAGCTCAGCCGCTACGTGGAGAAACATCTCGACGCGACGTTGGCAGCGGCTCTTCGCTTACCGTTCTATCGCGAACGCTTCAACTCCCAAGTATTGCGGTCACAGGAGCTGACGAGCCTTCCGATTCTCCCGCGTTTCGAGATTCCCCAGCTCGCCGCCTCCGTGCGCGTGCTCCATTCGGATGCGTCGCTTCTCGTGTCCGGCTTGACCTCGGGTTCGACTGGTAATCCCGTCTCGTTCTTCTATGACGCCGCCCATCAGGCGAGCCGGTTCGCCGCGCGCGCCCGCTATCTTCGAGAGAATGGATGGAACCCGTTTCGCCGGAGTCTCTGGATTGTCTCGACAAGAATGCAGTCACCGGACCTTTTGTTCACCCGACGCGCACAGTTGTTTGGGATCAGATTCCTGTCTCATCTTCTGGATCTGGAGCAACTGGCCAACTCGCTCCGCGTGATGGATCCCGCTTACCTCTATTCATATCCCGTGAATCTCGACGGCCTCGCCCGAATCTTCGAAGTGCGAGGCGAGCGTCTCCCCTCGCTGCGCAGAATCTTTTCCGGCTCCGAGGTGCTCGAGGATTCGCAGCGCGAGCGCCTGCACCGCGTGTTTGGAGTGCGGGTATCGGACAACTACGGCTCGACTGAGGCATTTCTCGCCTGGGAATGCCCGCTGGGAAGCTACCATGTCAATGCAGAGCACGTGATTGTCGAAATTGTCGATGAGGACGGACGGCCCGTCGCGCCAGGAAAGCTAGGCCGAGTGCTGGTCACGACGCTGCACAATCGCCTGATGCCGCTAATACGCTACGAGATCGGTGACTACGCGATCGCATCGGAGGGAGCGTGCCGATGTGGGCGAAATCTGCCCCGAATCAGCGCTATCGGCGGTCGCGAGATTAACCTCTTCACCGACACCGATGGAAGGCGCTTTACCCCATGGCCCCTGTTTAAGCCGCTTCTTGAACGAGAATGGATCAAGCAGGATCAAATCGTTCAGCGTGGGATCGGCCGCTTCGTCGTCAGATACGTCGGCGACCGCACACTTTCCCGCGAAGACGAGGCGGAAATCCATCGCCACTTCGAGAGGATCTTGCACTCGCTCGCTGCCATCGAGTTCGAGCGTCTCGAGCAGATTCCGCGTGCGCCATCGGGAAAGTTCATGATGGCGATGAATGAGATGGCAGACTTCGCCTCGCGAGGCTGAGATCTCAGCCGGCCAGGCAATTGAGGAAATCCACCAGCAGAATCTACATGCCCCTTATCCTGCGCCGGACGCTCAAGGGCCTATGCGCCTTACTACAACCAGGTCCGAACGCATCTGTGAGCAAAGACGCACCGATCTTTCGGCGCGCACAGGCCGTCGGCGACATCGCGGCGATTCCGCTCCTGGGAGGGCTACATCATTATGATTATGTCCTCGTCCCGGGAATCTCTTTCCTCCAGTTCGTCCAGCAACGTCCTGACACGGTGGAGGTGAGAGTCATCTGCAACGAGTCCTTCGACGGCTCTTCCGACCTCATCCTGCGCCGGCTCCTCCGTGAGGCACTAGGTCCTTCGATGGTCGTGCGGATTCATCACGTCCCCTTGGAGGAAACCTACGCGGATCCCTCAGGAAAGCGACCTGTCGTGGTCTCCGAGGTCACCTTGGTAGCGGCCGGGTCCGGTGTTGGTGCGGACGCAGAGCGTGGACAGGCTTTGCCGGGTATTTGTCCGCAGAGGGGTTGTCCCTCCTCAAAACTTAATCCGCACGAATTCATTGGTGGTTTCGATCTCTTGGCGATAGCCTGACTTCATGGCGACGCCAACAAGCGGAGCGGTCCCGGTCGCCCGAAATGAACCCCGAACCCGCACCGCGCTGCTGTTGGAAGCGATCGCGCTGCGCCATCAAATTGCCGTGCTGGAGCGCAGCCGAACTCGTCGCCCCTGCTTCCGTCGCTTTGATCGGTTGTTTTGGATCTTGCTGTCGCGCTGGTGGTCGGACTGGCGCGAAAGCCTGGTGATCGTCCAGCCGGAAACAGTCTTGCGCTAGCGCCGTAACGGGCTGGTCAGCGATTTGGGGATATCGATCACGAGGTCACTGGCGAGGAGGGCGTCCACGGGTTTCCAATGAGGTCCGCGGTCTGATCGCACGGATGGCCCGCGAAAACTTTCTCTGGGGTGCGCCACGGATCCATGGCGAGCTTCTCATGCTCGGGTTCAGCGTCTCTCAAGCCACCGTGTCGCGCTACCTGTTCGCACTAGGCAGAAGGCCAACACAATCGTGGCGGACCTTTCTTCGCAATCAGGCCAGTGCATTCAGCCAGTATTCCGAAGAGCGGTCGAAGGGATACGCTCACCTGCATGGTCAGTCCTGTTGGGCTACGCGCATACGATCTGCGGCGGCGCAGATTGCTACGTACCAACAACAGCCCACCATGAGCGTTCGAAGAATTAGTCTGCGATCCGCTCAATGCGATCGCGGAGTGACGCACCGCGCGTATCGCGCTGCTTCCTTGTCCGGCGGCTCGAGGAGAGCGCTATATGACCGTTCTGGGGTCGCTCTTCCGATACGAAGTCCACCGCGTCAAGCTCATGCGTCGCCTTAGCTGCGACCGCGGGCGACTCAAGACCTCGCGGTCAGTGCAAAGTCGCGCCACAATTCATGACGCCGTTCCCTGCTAGGGCTGACACCTCGAAATAATCAGCTAGGAAACGAGCCGTCCGGGCGATCTTTTGCGTCTGCGTTCGCGCAAACCAGGTTTTGAGATGATGGGATGGACCCAGCCCCGTTATCTAAACGGCCTCGATGATGGGCCAGGATGGTAAACTCGACCATCCGCACAGAACAACGGAGGAGGGTCCAAGGATGAAGATTAAGACAATCGGCATCGATCTGGCAAAGGATGTGTTTGGGGGGAAGTGTTGCAACTTTGAAAAGGGTGACGGAGGACGTCCCGAGCGGAACTGGGCGGCGAGGTTTCAGGCGGCCAGATCGAACAGCTGGTCGATGAACTGATTCTGTTTGCGAATATCATCGTCGCTGACCCACCGCGCCTGCCCCTTGCGGATCATGTGCATCGCCGGAAGTGTTGCAACTTTGAAAACGGTGACGGAGGAGGCCCCGAGCGGAACTGGGCGGCGAGGTTTCAGGCAGCCAGATCGAACAGCTGGTCGATGAACTGATTCTGTTTGCGAACATCATCGTCGCTGACCCACCGCGCCTGCCTGTGTGTGGCGAATTACTGATTTCCCCAGAATCAGCAATTCGCCACACACAGGTGTAATTCCAACCCGAGTTTGGCGCACTGTTCGGCACAGAATAAAAGCATCCATGCTGGAGAGAATGTGTTCGCCTTGGATTCGGCTCTTCCTCGGCTCTCTCCGGTTCCCTTCGTTCGCTAGCTGACGCGCCAGCACCGCAATTTGATGGCGCAGCGCGATCGCTTCCAACAGCAGCGCAGTGCGGGTTCGGGGTTCGCTTCGGGCGACCGGGACCGCTCCGCTTGTCGGCTTCGCCATGAACGCAGGCTATCGCCAGGCGTTCGAAACCACCAATGAATTTGTGCGGATTAAGTTTTGAGCAGGGACACGCGGATGTCGGCCGCATATCCACTCGGGCCGCTGTTTTTGGATCAAGCGCTCAACATCGCGCTGCTCAGCTACGATGGCCGTCTGCGTTGGGGATTGAATGCGGACTGGGATGTGCTGCCTGATCTTCGCGATCTTGTTACCGCAATTCGCTTATCACTCGACGAGTTGCTGCAAGTGACTGAGAACTAGCAACTATCGCGGGTTGAATCTTACTTCTACGAGGTACCTGGGTAGTGTCGGGATGCTGGTGGAAAAAGGAAAAGGCGTCATCTTCCAGCGAGTTGGTCAAAGACTCGAACTCGCTGGAGGATGACGCCTGCAGACCGCAGCGGTAACTATCGTTTGGGTCCCTCGAAGCCACCGGCCAGGATGAGATTAGATGTCGCGGCCTTAAAGCGGTGCTGTGCGATCGATTGGTAATCCGACGATTCGTACCAACGCCTAGCGTGTCCCATCGAAGGGAATTCAAGGACGACCGTGCGAGTCCGGGGCCACGTTCCTTCAAGCACTTCGACGTCGTCGGCCGCCACTAGTACGCGGCCTTCAAATGGTGCAAAAGCTTCCATGAAACCGGCGACGTACTTCTCGTACTCAGCGGAATCATGGATCGTCACCTGTGCGATGAGATACGCGGGCACTATCGATCCTCCTTCTCACCTTTGAACTTCATCGTGGCGTGACAATACGCGCTTTTGTGGGGAATGCCTATGGAAAGGGATAGCGGGAAGGGAGTTGGGGAAGAAGGGTTTGAGTGAGGGGTAGACACCGTCGAGGCGGAGATTCGGGGACGGGTTCGGGGGATGATCGAGGCGATCGTAGAAGAAGAGCTGGAGTCGTTGCTGGGCGCGGGCAGGTCGCAGCGCGTCGGCGCGGCGCGCACTGGTTACCGCCACGGCGCCCGCGAACGTCAGCTCACCACCAGTCTGGGCAAGACCACGATTAGACCGCCACGCGCGCGGTTAAAGGGCGCCGATGGCGAGGAAAGTGAATGGCACAGCCGGATTATCGGGCGCTATCAGCGGCGCACGGAGCGGGTGGACGGGGCAATCTTAGGGTCCTACGTAAGTGGCATCAACAGCCGGCGTCTGCGCAGCGCGTTATCCCCGCTCCTGCGCGGAGCGCCTTTATCAAAGGATGCGGTATCGCGGCTGGTGGGACGCCTGCGCGAGGAGTTCGAGGCCTGGTCGGCGCGTGACCTCGCCGAGGAACAGGTGCGCTATCTGCTTTTGGATGGCTGGTTGTGGCTTCTCAAAACTTGATCCGCGCGGATTCATTGGTGGTTTCGAGTGCCCAGCCGATAGCCTTCGTTCAAGGCGATGCCGGAAAGAGGAGCATTCCTGGCTGTCGCTACCGACAATCCCAAACCGAAGATTGGGCGGCAGCGCACAGACGAGGCGAGCCAATCCGTCACTCTAGATTGGATGTCACACGGACTAGATGGCCTGTTGAATGAACCTAAAAGCGTTTTCCCTGTTGCTCGAGGGAAATTCCCTGTTCCTCTGAAATAATTCCCTGTTCACGTTTCAAAATTCCCTGTTCCGTTGAGTAGGGAATTTGCTCAAAAACCCGAGAGAAGATAAAGCTTATTCGGCTGCAAGGCGGCCCCAGGACGCCCCAAATGACGAAAATTCCCTGTATTTTCCCTGATGATCAGGGAATTTGACGCGGAGAGCAGTTCGCATCAGACTGCGTCATCCGCCAAGGAGTCTGCGCTGTCGGGCTTGATCGCGGGTGGGGAGTCCCTCTCCCCTAAGGAGTCTGCAGATTGCAGACGTTCTCCGGGCCCACTTCTGCTATTGTCGCGAGACATTCGATCGCTGAAGCTCATCGAGACTCATCGGGGCTTCTGAGGCAGTGTGTGTTGCGTCATCGGGAGCAGCTAATTAAAATCAAACCGCCGGAGATCCAGACACTTGCATCGCCCGTAAACTAGTATCATCCGGGTATGGACGGCCTTGCTTGGTGGATAACGTTAGCCTTTCCACAGCCACACGACCTCAGCTGGTCTCTGTGGTGATTGCAACGCGAAATCGCGGAGGGGGCGCCGCGCGGGCAATCAAATCGATAATTTGCACCGAACGGGCGGAGTTCAGAGCGGGCGTCGAACTGATAATCGTTGACCAGAGCGATGACGACGCAACAGAATGCGAGGTCGCCCCTTACCTCCATCTGGCCCATGTGCGGTACATCAGGACCACGTCGCGAGGGCTCGGAGTGGCAAGGAACCTGGGTGTCGCGGCAGCCCGGGGCGAACGGATTGCCTTCACCGATGACGATTGCACGGCCGATCCGGATTGGCTCGGGGAATTATGTAGAGGCTTCGATGTGGATGCACGGGTCGGTGTCGTCCTCGGCAACGTGATCGAGGGGCCGCATGATCGTGACGCAGTCTTCATTCCTTCGTACGTGCGGAAAGGTTCTTTTCTGGCGCGGTCTATCGCGGATAAGCACAACGTGGAAGGCATTGGCGCTTGCATGGCGCTGCGAAAAAGCGTCTGGGCGTCACTCGGCGGTTTCGATCCACTGTTGGGAGCGGGGAGCCGTTTTCACTCAGCGGAAGAACTGGACTTCGTGATTCGCGCCCTAGAAGCCGGACACTGGGTATATGAAACCTCCAGCGCCGAGGTAGTGCATGCGGGCTTGCGGCCGAACGCGCGCAAATCCGTGCTGGCTTACCAATACTGCTTTGGCATTGGCGCCGTGTATATTAAGCACTTGAAATGCGGACGATGGGAGGTGCTTTTGCCGCTTACGCAACTGGCCTTCAGATGGGTGCTGCGAAATCCGGTGGTGCACTACGGCACGCCGCCGGCTCGGATGCCTCGTCTGCGAGGGTTCCTCTACGGCGCCGTTGCGGGCTGGCGCACGCCGGTCGATCGCGCCGCTGTGCTCTACCGGCCGGATGGTGAGGGAGGCGATTGCTGAAGGTCTGCCTGAGTCCGGCCGCGGCGTATATGGCGGATTCGGCCGTGCGACCCGCAAAATCGGCAACGAATTGTCGAAACGAAACGTCGAGGTTACCGCGGTGGTCCCGCAGCGAGAAGGAAGCCGCGTTAGCGAGTATATGTTGGACGGCATGCGGATACGCGAATTTCCAGCGCGAGCCTTCTGGAGGTCGAGGGATCAATTTCGCCAGACGGGGGCCGACGTGTTCCTTGCGCACAATCATCGGTTCCTGACATTTCTACTTCGCCGCAAGGGTCTGCGCTTCGCGATCGGCGGCGCCGTGATGACTTGGTTCGCCTACCTTTACGGCTTCGTCGGCGCGCTGGTGGGCGTGACGAGTTATGCGCGGGATCGATGGGTCGGCAACCGCGCATCGAGCGCGCCCGATCCCACTAGTTCAAGATCACGGTAACGACCTATCCTCGTAGGTTTTGATTCAGTTTTCACAAGATGGCGACGCTTACCCCACTGGTTCGAATCGCCGCCGATTGGGACTGCTCGAACATCATGCGTCAAACTCCCGGTGGCCACGGTATCTGGGACTCGATCCGGTTTACCACCAAGGCTGTCGCCGAATGCGACTACCTGTTCATGTTCAACAATCGGCGGCTAACGCCGCTCGAGGTGCGATGTCCGCGGGAACACGTGTGGTGCATTATGCAGGAGCCCTACCTGCCGGGGCTCTTCGATTGGATGATCGAAGGTCATGAGACCTTCGCCCGGGTCTTCACGCATCACGTTCCCTCGGCGGATCCGAAGTACGTCCGCTCGTACCCGATCCTGCCGTGGGAAGTGGACCTTAGCTACGACCAGTTGATCAGGGCGCGCGTGCCGGAAAAAACCCGCGCCACTTCGTGGATTGCGAGCAATGTCACGCTGCTCGCTGGACATCGCAAACGCAATGCCCTACGCGAATTCCTCATGCGCCAAAAATTGTCGAGTCTCGACGTCTTCGGGCGCGGAGTTAGGTACGTCGAAGACAAGTGGGACGCGCTTGCGCCGTATCGCTATTCGCTCGCGATCGAAAACTCGAGCACGAGAGACTATTGGACGGAAAAAGTAGCAGATTGTTTTCTCGCCTGGACGCTCCCGCTCTACGACGGGTGCATCAACCTCGAAGACTACTTCGATCCCGCCTCGTTTATCCGGATCGATGCGGGCGATCACGCGGGAACCCTGCGTCGCATCGAGGAGCTGAGCCGCGGCGATGAGTGGGATCGCCGGATGCCGGCGATCGCGGAGTCGCGCCGGCGGGTCCTGGACGAGTTCCAACTGTTCCCGGCCTTCGCACGCGCGATCGGGACCTATGGCACCGCCACGCGCGAGCGCCAGGCCATCAGGATCGCAGGCTATCGCCTGCCGCGATGGAAGCATCGCGCGCGCTACCTTGCCGCTATGCTTCGCGAGGGTAACGCGCGTGAGCTTGTGCCGTTCATCCGCAGCAAACTTCACTATCAGAGATGGGTCGGCGTGAAGCGCGAGAATCCTTGAGCAGCATCCGTTTTTAGTATTAGTTCGTTTGAGAGCCTCACCTATACCAGAGGTTCGCAAACACCGAGTTCGAGCCAGGTTTTGAGTCCAAGGATGAATCGTTCAAGTCGCCGAAACAGCGCGGAAGGCGGCGGCGCCATCGATAACAACCTAGGCACGGTGACCGTCGTAACTAACTCCATCCTGTACGCCGACCGAGAACCGGGCGGAAACTGCGCGGGCGCGACACCGCGTCCTTCGACAGCGGCGCGCCACGCAGCAGCGGCGCCAGCGCTCCGCGCAGCCGGCGGCTGTTGGTGCCGCTCAGGTACACTCCCAAGATCGCCTCGTCGAAACCCCGACGGTACCCAGAAGTGGAAGTTCGCCACCCGCGGTAACGTTCCGGGCATGCCATTCTGGGGGCCCGGTGAGCGGATTTGAGGTCGGCTCCCGGAGCACGGAGATAAGGCGTTTCGCAGTGCCTGTTTGCTGGGCCGCGCAGTCTTTAATGCACCACGATCTTGAAGTTTGCCGTTTGTCCGGACTGGAGTTGCACGCTTTGCGGCTCATCGCTCGCGCCGACCAGGGTGTACGTTCCCGGTGGCAGGTCGAATTCGATAATGCCCGTGCTATCTGTAGTTCCCGAAGCAACGACGCTGCGATCGGCAGGATTTAGAACCGACACCTTATGCCCACTTAGTCCGGCGTTCGGTTCGGCCAGTTTCTTGACAAGTTTCCAGGAGACAGCTTGCACCGAAATCTTGCCGTTCGGAGGCGTGCCCTGCAGATAGCTGCATCCCGTCACGTTGGCAAGCAGGATCGCCATCACGAAAAGAAAAAAACGATACCGCCCGATTCTAGGCATACGATTTTTGTTGGTGATCCCAGCGGGAGTCGAACCCGCGTTCCCGACAGTGAGAGGTAGGCTGGATAATATCTTCTCACGTCCAGCAGTAACAAACGAACCATGAACCAGTACTCCGCGCTCTTCCGCTTTCATCTAGCCGGTACGCCGATCCGATCGTGATCTTGATCAGTTCAGCGGTGCGCTCGCCGATCAGCAAGTTGTACTTGCGCTGGATGTGATGGATGATCGCTTCATCCATTTTGTCGCCCCCGACGCGCACCGAACGCGTGAAGACCACGCCCGCGAGCGAGATCACCGCGACTTCGGTGGTGCCGCCGCCGATATCGACGATCATGTTGCCAGTCGGCTCCGTGATCGGAAGGCCCGCGCCAATTGCCGCCGCCATCGGCTCCTCGATCAGATTGACGCCTTCTTCACCGGCTTCCGGACCGCGCTACCAGCGCGGGGGAACCGGAGAGATCCGAAGAAAGAGCCGAATCGAAGGCGAACAAATTCTCTCCGGCACGGGTGCTTTTATTTGAGCCGAATAATGCGCCAAACTCGGGTTGAATTCCACCCCTCGAATCCTGAAGGGTCTCGGGGGTTCTAATCCGCCCCTCTCCGCCAAGCAGTCCCTCTATTTTCGCGTTCTCTGCAGAAAACTCGAGAATCGTTCGCATGTTCGCGCAGTTTGTTCGATTCAAGGGCACCGGAGAATCCCAGTTTCGGCCGGCAGCAGCTGATTCATGCTCGATTTTCTCTGTAGAGAACCCAGCCGGTGCCCTTCGCGCC